>Ga0123356_10002945_pt1 | contig 18013 bp, 11 predicted proteins | sample TergutEmb28metaG_2_FD_92546 | JGI IMG/M metagenome (GOLD analysis project Ga0123356, IMG submission 92546) | Embiratermes neotenicus P3 segment gut microbial communities from Petit-Saut dam, French Guiana - Emb289 P3 | ecosystem: Host-associated > Arthropoda: Insects > Digestive system > Gut ...
GGCGGCCGCCTCGGCGTCCCAGGCGCGGGAGTCGATCGTGGGACGAACCCACTGGTAGTCGGAGGCGAACAGGGGCGAGGAGATCATCAGGTCGGCGGTCGCGGCGTTGCAGGCTGCGGGCGCATTCCACAAGGCGGCCAAGCGCAGGAGAGCCTTGACATCGGGGTCATGCGGCTGGGGCTCGAGCGGGTCCCAGAAGAAGATGAGGATGTCGAGGCGCCCCTCGGCGATCATCGCGCCGATCTGCTGATCCCCTCCGACAGGGCCTGACAGCAGTGTCGTGACGGGGAGCCCGAGTTCATACTCGAGCATGGTTCCCGTGGTGCCCGTCGCCCACAGCTCGTGCTTTTCCAGGATTGCCCGGTTGAACTCGCACCAACGCAGCAGGTCAGACTTCTTGTTGTCATGCGCCACCATGGCAATGCGGCGGCGCGTCGCACTATCGCTCACCTTGTAGTTCCCCTTCCCTAGACCCCAAGGGACGATGACGTCCCTCCCCCAGAGCGTAAACCCCCCACCCGCTGTCAGCCCATCCCCCCGCGCCGCGTAGTAGCGACAGCGCTGACGCGAAACTTGGGAGTGCTCTACCAGGTTTAGAGGCGGAGATAACCTGGCAGAGCACTCCCAAGTTATCGAGCGGGGGCGGGGCGGGGCGGCAGCGGATGGGGCGGGGCGGGGTGGAGCTTGGGTTAGCACTCGGGGCGGGAGAGTGCTAATCTCGCGGACTGTGCCTGTCTATGCCTACTCGTGCCGGTCCTGCGGCCACGACCTCGAAGCACGCCAGTCCTTCGACGATCCGGCGCTGACAGTCTGCCCCGAATGCGCAGGTGAACTGCGGAAAGTCTTCACCTCGGTGGGCGTTGTCTTCAAGGGTTCGGGCTTCTACCGAACCGACTCGCGCGATGAGCCCGGCAAGAAGCGCGATGAGCCCGGCAAGAAGAAGGACACGCCGGACTCGGCCCCGAAGACGACCGCCGACGGATCCTCCACCCCGGCAACCCCCACACCGACCCCCACCGCCGAATCCAGTTCCAGCCCACCCAAGACCCCAACCCCATCCCCCTCGACCGAAACACCCACCGCTGCCTAGACACCAAGACCTTCCTCGATACCGCTGGCGGTCGGGGTTATCCACTGGCCTAGCGGCAGCCTGACTCAGGCGCCTTACGGTGACCCCATGCCGATCGCCTCGCTACCGACACTTCCGTCTCTCTCGCGCTGGCGCGCCATGACCCTGCGCCACCGGCTGCCCTTGACCGTGATCGCCCTTGCCTTCCTCGCGCGCCTGGTTGTTCCCGGCGCTGTCCATGCCATCAGGGATACGGCTCCCGTGCTGACGCTCACCCAGCCGGTCGCCGCCGGGACCATCATTACGCAGGCGCGTCTCGCCATCGTTCGTGTGCCGCGGGGGCTGGTGCCGCCGGGCGCGCTCACTGATCCGATGGAGGCGCTGGAGCGGCGCACCCTCACTGACCTGCCCGCTCACTTCCCGCTTGCCTCCGAGCTGCTCGCCGAGCCGGGGGCGTTGGCCCGCACGCCGCCGGGCACGGTCGCCGCGCCCGTCCGTCTCAGCGACCCCGCGGCCGCCGCTGTCCTGTCCCCCGGAACGCGCGTTGACCTCCTCGCATCTCCCGGCACGACGCACGATGGCGAGATCATCCCCGCCACCCGTCTCGCCTCCGGGGCCCTGGTCCTCGATGTTCCCGAGGCGCCGCCGGGTCAGGCGGGTCAGGCAGGCCTCGTCCTCTTCGCCCTGACCCCCGCCGAAGCCGCCCTCATCAGCGGGGCCACCTCCTTCGCCGCCCTCACCGCCGTCATCGTCGGCTAAGAACTCCGCGATCTGTCAAGTAGAACCCCGGCTCAGCACCAACGCTCACCAGTGGGGGGGCACGTCGCTCCTCAGGCGGGCGTCGTTGGTGTCGGGCGCGTCGCCCCAGGCTGCGGGGCTTTCCCCATCGGACGATGACGGGAGGACCGGCGGGCTCGCGACCTTCACCTTGAGTGCATCCGCCTCTTGCACCGCAGCCCCGGATGCGCTGGTTTTCACGGTGTGCTGAGTCCCCGAGGCTCCGCGACGCTCCTGCGTTCCCGCGTCGCAGTCTGCCCCCGGGGTGCGGATGCTCCTCACGCTCCGACTCTAATCCCCTGTCTGCCAGAAACTAGGGACCGGCGCCTGGTGGATCTTGCCAGAAACTAGGGACCGGCGCCTGGAGGATCTTGCCAGAAACTAGGGACCGGCGCCTGGTGGATCTTGCCAGAAACTAGGGACCACCTGTTCGCCCTAAGCGGTTGTTCGCGGAGAGCCGACTTCCAGTGAAACCACAGGTCAACGAGGCTTTTCCCGCGGCACCCCTGCGTGTTCCACCTGCCGGAAAGCGCATGTCGTCACCTAAGCTTCTCGCGAGCCTTGACGCGGGCCGACCGCCGACTCTCAACTCTGCACGTCAGCCCGACGAGGCGCTGATGCGCGGCGTTGACGCCCGCGTCAGAGAAACGTCGCGGCCGGGCCGGCCTCGGGGGGAGACCCGCCCGGTCGCGACACCACCTCTGAACTCTCTCTCACAGTGGTGGAGGAAACCCGCCGTAGCACCGCGACCGCAGCCGTCGGGGACTGTTCACCAGCCCCCTAACAGTCAGAGATCCCCGGGCGGAGCTTTTCCAGCTCTTTGGTGGCGATGGCGGCTATGGTTCTCGCTTCGGCCTCGGGGTCCATGAAGACGGCGGGGGACCAGGCGTGGACGGTCTTCCAGCCAATCCTCTCTAGCTCGGTGGAGCGCAGGCGCACTTGGGCGCGGACCGATGGTTCGCGGACAAAGTCGACGTTGTCGGTGAGAATCGCGACGAGCGCTCGTTCGGGAAGCGAAGGGTGAGAGATCGTCAGAGGTACCCGGGCGCCATCGTCCATGCCGTAGCGGGCCTCGACAGTGAAGCCTCGCGAGGTCAGACGCTCCGCAAAATCGCTGAACAGGGCGTCGGCCTCCTCGCTGTGAGGCTCGGCCGGGTGCCCGGGATCCTCGGCAAAGGCCAAGAGCTTGGAGAACAGGGCGGGCCCGGGATCGCGCAGGCGCTCGGCGGTGAGGTCGTCGGAGCGCAGGGCGGAGACCACCAGGAGGCGTCGGCGCGCGGCCAGCAGGGCGTCCATGAGCAGGCCAGCTCCGCCGTCAGCGCTGAGAGGGCCGAAGTCGTGGAGGACGTGACCATGCGGTGTCTTGGCGTAGCCGGGGGTGAAGCATATGGCGTCCCGCTGGACGCCATGGGCTCGGGAGATCTCGACCACTTCGAGGGGTTCGAGGTTGTCTCGGGACAGGGCAGCCGCCAACTCCGAGACCGAGGCCGCCGTCGCCTCCAGCGCATAGCGAATCCGCTCGACGTGGGCGCGCGACGGCGAGATCACCGCGAGCGATTCCCAGGAACGTAGCCGCACGTGAGCGACCACTTCCCGGACCACAGCGTGCACCTCAGCGTCGGCAGACTCGACGTTCGCCGCGCCATCGAGCACCTGGCCGACCGCGTGGACGTGCGTGAAGGAGATGAGGTTTTCCCTGGTCGGCAGGGGAAGCGGCGGGGCGAGCGAGGCGTAGCCGGACGCTGCGAGGAACGCCGTCAGGCGCGGATCACGCGAGGCGGGCGGAGCTTGGAGGACAACGCGCGGCAGGAGGGCGGCGAGCGCGGCGACAGCGTGAACGGTCGGCCGTCCCAGGCGCGTCAAATCCCCGACCACGAGGATCTGCGAGCCGCGCGCCAACGCCGGGGCGGCCTGCGCAATCGTCACGTGGGAGGCGGCGTCGAGAATGACCAGGTCAATGACGGGTTTGGTGATCTCCGCGAGCGGCAACGCCTGAGGGACAATCATGGGCCCGGCAACCCAGCAGGGCCGCGAGCGCAGACTGATGTCCGGGCAATCGCCGACCAGGGCACGCAGGTTGGCCGAATCCTGGCAGGAAGCAAGCGTTGACGTCTGCCCCGGATAGGTCCGCGCCGCTTCATCGCGCCAGCTTGCGACCGCCGCGCGGATGGGGGCGGGCTTCGTCGCGATGTGAGCGAGGTCGAGTTCGCGGTAGGACTCGACAAGGGCCGCAAGGGCCTCGCCGCTGTAGGTCGTCAACAGCTTGTCGGCCGCGAGGATGAAGCCCAAAACCGAGGACCACCAGGCCAGATCCAACTCGAACCCCGCCAGGTCGGCCGTCTCCTGGTCCGCCTCGCTCAGGGGAGGAATCGGTGTTCCGGGAGGCGCGTCATCGTCCATCTTCGGGGGCGTGAGGCCGGCGCGACGGGCGGTGAGGTCCTTGACCAGCGCCCCGAGGCCCGCGAGAGCGAGCTTCCCGCGCAGCCGCGTGGTCTCCGGAAGGAAGGTCAGCGACGAACGGGTCGCGTGGAGGCGGTCGAGCGCGAGCTTGAGGTCCTCCAGCGGCTCGGCAGCGAGCGGCACATCGCCGGGCTTGGTGCGAAGCACCTGGCTGAGGGCATCAACGTCCGCCCGCGCCGCCCGGAACTCGGCGTCGATCGCGGCCATCGCTTCGGGCAGCTTGGGCCAGGCGACAGCGGGGCTGTGGCGCATCCACACCTCGCGCTGCGTCTTGAGGTGGACGAGCGCGGCATGGAGGTCCGCGACCACGACACCCGGCCTGACCATGTCTTTTGCCTGCTTACGATGGCGACGCCGGTCCGATCCGCTCATATCGACGCCGTGCTCTTCGCGCCACTCGGCCGACGCGGTCGCCGCGACCATGTCATCGGGCGGCCGCTCGAACACCATGGGCTTGAACACGTCGAGCGCCTCGCGGACACCCTGGAGCATGTTGAGCTGCTCACCCCAGCCGTCAAGCGTGGTCGGCGTGGCCAGGCCGGATTGGTGCGCAACCTCGCGCATGTGCCCCAGCGTCGCGGCGAGCGTCCCGTCGCGCAGCCGGTCCAGACGTTCCAGGAGGTCGATGGCGGTCGCATCGTCCGTGATTCGCCCTCCGAACCACGCGGTGTCCTCGCGTCGCAACCGAAGACCGCCGATGGCGGCCAGTCGGGAGATCTGCCGTCGCGCCACGTCGAGCCCGCTGGTTTGCAGGGCGTGGCAGGTCTCTTGGCTCAGGCGCACCGACGTTCTCGTGCCGGGTCGCTCGGTCGTGACCTGGGCAATCGCCTGGATCGCGTCGTAGGCCGACAGGTTCCATGGGTCGCGGGGGCCGTGGAGGGCCCGGATGTACTCCGCGATCTGCCGGGAACGGTCGGCCAGGGCCGAGCGAATCTGTCCGATCCCTGCAACGTCGAGGGATTGAGCAGGGACGTCGAGCCCATCGCGCAGGCGTTGGACCGCGTCGCGTTGCCAGTTGGGGCGCGGCTCGAGGTCAAGGATCGCCTCACCCAGTCCCGCGTCTCGTAGCCCCGCGACCACCGCGTGGGAGGCCCTGCGGTTTCCCGTGACGTACAGGACAGAGCGGCCTGACCCGATCGTGTCGGCGATGATGGCAGCGAGGGTCGCCGCCGTCGGAGCCCCCGGGGCCGCATCGAGGAAGAAGGAGTGACCCTTTGCGACCACGTCGAGGATGTGCTGCTGACCGGTCGTCAGATCGCCGATCCCACGCTCGTGATCGGGTGCCCGATCAGCGGCAATGGCTACGGGCAGCTTCTGACCCGAGTAGACCCGCCGGGCACCCGGGTCGCCCGCCAAGCTCGCGATGACGGTCCGGTTCGCCAGCATGTCGCCGGCCTGCGCGAGGTCTTCGACGAGGATCTGGCCGGGGTGCTCAAAGACACCGACAATGAGCTTGGGCCGCACTCGGAAGTCAGCGAGAACGGTCTCGCCGAGCGCCTCGATGTGCTCAAGGACAGGCCGAGGGTTGAATCCCACCTCAGTGAACGCCTGGGCCAGGAGATCCTCGGGATCGATGACGCAGCCTCTCGCCCGCAGCGCCCTAACCAACACGGGGTTGATCTCGGCGACCGAGTCGAGGGTTAGGTCGGGCTCGCGGGGATCCTCCCCCAGGGCGATCGGCCGCAGCAGGATCGGCACCCGTCGCGCAACCGGCTCGCGCAAGGGCGCCCTCGTGGGGCTGGCCAGCGGAACCACCGTCGCCTCGATCCTGGGTGGGGCTTCCTCCTCGGCCACGAGGGCCGGGGCTGCGGAGGTCGTCGCCACAGTGATCGGCGCCACGATGCGAGCTGGCTCCACGGAGGCCTGGCTCGGGGTGGCGGAGGCTGAGGGGCCTTCATCGTCCTTGGTGGAGGTGGGCGGTACGTCAACGAAGTCCGTCCACATCGCGATGCCAATGGACAGGTGCGTGGGCGGCAACCCGTAGCGGGCAGCGTGCTCCTCGGCGAGCATCTGAACTTCGGCGGCGCTCGCGCGGGCGGCGTTGAGCGAGGTCCGATCACGCACAAGGTTCGACAAGGGCGTGGGCCGCCCCGCATACAGCGAGGCAATCCCCGAGGGGTGCGCCGAGGACAAATCCAGGACGGTCGAGCCGAGAGCCGCCATGTCCACCAGGGCGTTGGGCCCTCCGAGGCTGACGAGCTCGACCCGCCATCGGTCGAGCGCGCGCCCCACGGCCACCTCCCGTTCGGTGCGCGGCGGCTTGCTCGGGAGCTCAGCTCCCCGGCGTGGGCGAATGGCGGCAGGCGGCCGCTCTGCGCGCCGCCTCGCGGCAAATAGCGCGGGCTTCACGCTCCCAAGGCTAAGCCGCGTCAGGCGCTGGGCGTGGGAGGCACCACCGACCCTCGCCCAGATCCCTCGCCTCATCCCACACTGTCCACCGCAGTCCCCAGGACGATGACGACCAGCACCCCCGATCTCATCGCTTGAGCCGCGTCGGGGGCTAGGCGCGCGACGGCGCCACCCGCCCTCACCTCACCCCACGCTGCCCACCACAGTCCACAGGACGATGACGACCAGCACCCCCAACGTCATTGCGGGAGCGAAGGGGATCCGCGTCTGTGAGGGAGGCGGACCGCGGACCGGGGTCGTGGTAATCCGCATCTCCTGTGAAGAATGCGCCCGCCGAAAGACCTTGGCCGCGAGCAGCACCGCTGCCCCGGCAACACCCCCGACCACAAATCCCGCCAACATCCCCGCCGCGAGGACCGGCCACCCCAACGGCCCAAGCCCGCCTCCCAGAACAGCCCCCAGCTTGACGTCCCCGCCGCCGACCCCTCCGCACCACGCAAGCACCATGAACACCGCCCCCGCCACCAGCGCCCCCACCACCGCACTACCCACTCGACCAACCAACCCCGCAGCCGCCAGGGTCGCCACGAGCCCCGGATACGTCACCGCGTTGGGAACCCGCAGCTGCCGCAGATCAACAACCGAGGCGACACCTCCCACCACCAGCGCAGTAGCAACAGGCCACAACAAAGGCGGCAGCCCCGTCGAGAAAAGGTCCATGCCCCCGACGCTAACCCGCGCGCCCCCCACCGCCACCCCGGCCAGTGGATAACCCCGTGTCTCCCGCCGTCTGACCCGGACAGCGACCCCACCACAGAACCAGACCGGCCAGCCACTAGACTCAGCGGCGTCCGCGCCACGACGTGGCCGCGCCCTTGTAGCTCAGTGGATAGAGCACCCGCCTCCTAAGCGGGGTGTCGAAGGTTCGAATCCTTTCAAGGGCACCAGGCGGGAGTGACGTCTGTCTTCACGAAGTCGTCCCCGACGAACAGGAGCGTCTCTTCGGTGTCCGCAGCGAGCGCGTAGCTAAAGCAGTCTCCGAAGTTGAGTCGGGCCGGGTGTCCGCTGCCCCGACCGAAGTCGCGATAGGCATCTCGAGCCAGCTGGGCCTGCTTGGGGGTGAAGGGCACGATCTCGATGCCAAAGGCCTGCAAGAGCGCGGTCAGTCGTCGCTGATCCTCGGGAGCGGACCGGTTGTCGAGCACGCAGCACAGCTCGACGAAGGTTGCGGCAGACATGCGCGCGCCAGACTCAGCGAGGAGAAGCCCCACGAGGGTAGGGGCAAGGGGTTCGTTGAGGATGATCGCAACGATCGCGGAGGTGTCAACGATCACGTCGGCAAGCCTCTCTCGTCGTAGAGGTCATCCAGATTCTGCCTGATCCTGGCGGCTTTCTCAGGGGTGTTGCCGGCCCAGATCCGCTGCAAGATTGCCTCGACCCTCTCGGTTCGGCGGCCGAGGCTGGTGTCCGCGGCATCGAGGGCTTGGCGCAGGGCGACAGTGATCGCCCCGGTCTGAGTCATCCCAGTGCTGAGTGCGTACTCTCGCGCAAGGCTCACGGTCTCGGGGTTCTTAATGGTGAGTGCCATGAAAGAAGAGTACACCAATACACCTCCAGTGTCTACCATGCTGTATCCCTCAAGGCTGTGACGCGGGAGTGGTTTCGTTGAAATAGCCCCGGTCAAATCCAACGAAACCACTCCCCAGTCCGGAGATGGACGGCTGGCGAGGATCTGGCGACCAGGCCCCAGGCCCTGCCCCTACCGCAGAACCCCGCGCACCACGGTGCGAAGGACGTCGATGCCGTTGAGGGAGAGCGCCGACTCCGGGTGGCCTTGGAGGGAGGCGAACCCTGCTCCGCGGACGGCGATGACCTCGTCAGAACCGGCGCGGCGAGCAATCTCGACGCCAGGCAGCGGCGTCAGCGGCGCGACCGCAGTAAAAGTGTTGTAGTACCCGAGCGTCGCCTGCATCCCAAAGATCAGGTCAGTCCGCTGCTCACCCTGGTGCGGCCTCGCCAACGCCCGCAGGTTCAGCCCAAGGTGCCGGCACAGAATCTGGTGGGACAAACACACGCAGACCAGTCCCGCTCCCACATCAATTCGACGCACGATGGCGTCCCTCAAGGCTCTTACCCGAGGCTCGCTCCCGTCGGGGTCACCAGGCCCCGGTCCCGCCACCAACACGTCCACATCGTCGCTCGCCCCGGCGTCCCCCCAGCCCACCACCTGCGCGAAAGCCCCAAGCCGGCGCAGCTGGTGAGCAAGCATCTGCGAGAACCCGTCCTCTGCGTCCACCACTGTCACCCGCACCCCCGCCAACGAAGAAGCCACCCCCACCTCGACCTCAGGAGCCCCTCCCACAGCAACCCCCGCCCCCGCCTGGTCGCGGAACCAGAACGGCGAGAGCCGCTCGTTGCGGAACCGAAGAGTCTGCTCAACCTGCGGATCCCCAGCCACTCGAGCCGCCACACTCGTCAAGCCGTCGTCCGAACCGGGCCCGGCCTCACCACCCACCCCCGCCCCTCGTCGGGGCGGTGGAGTTGGGGCGGGACCTGCAAGGCGAGACCCCCCACCCACCCCCGCCCCCATTGCACTCAACAGTCCCGCGGCTTTCCCCGCGGTCTCAGCCGCCTCACCCAACGGATTCGAGTTCCGCACGATCGTCGCCCCGACCGGAACCTTCACCACCCCGTCCGGATCCACGAAAGCAGTCCGAATAAGAATCGGTGCGTCGAGGTCCACCCCATCCTCCACCCCAACTCCGCCCCCCCGCGCCTCAAACAGCGCCATGACTCCTGCGTAGTACCCCCGCCCATGCCCCTCCCGCCGCCGAATCACTCGGCAGGCGTTCCCCATCGGCGCCCCGGTCACCGTCGGAGCGAACATGGTCGCCCGCAGCACCTCGCGCGCGTCCAGCTCCGTGCGCCCCTCCAGGAGATACTCGGTGTGCGTCACCTTGCTCATCGGCTTCAGGAACGGTCCGATGACGTGGCCACCTCCCGGGCAGATCGCCGACATGAGCTTGAGCTCCTCGTCCACCACCATGAACAGCTCGTCGACTTCCTTGTCATCCGTAAGAAAGGTCAGCATTCCCGGCACATCCGGCCCCGCCGGCGGGTGGCGGTAGGTGCCCGAAATCGGGTTCATCGTGACGACACCGTCGCGAATGGTCAGGTGCCGCTCGGGACTCGCCCCCGCGAACGCGACCCCGCCGATGTCGACGGCGTAGGTCCAATACGCCCCCTCTTCGCTGCGAAGAAGCGCCGCGAAGTAGGACAGAACAGCCGCCCGCGCCGACCCCGAAACCTCACCCACATAGGAGCGGTGCAGCACAAAGTTGGCCCCTTCCCCCCGCCCGATCTCCTCGTCAATTACCCGCTGCACCGCCCGCGCGTACTCCTCGTCGCCGATGTCGAAACGGCCCCTGGTCAGCGCCGGCGTGGCCGATGGCAACAGATCGAGCGCCTCGTCGCCGCTGAGCACCTCACGCTCACGAACCTTGAGAATGCGAAGGGGTGTCCCGTCATCGTGCGCATCGAAGCCACGCTCGACGACCTGGCGGAAGGGCACGAGCGCCAGAACCGGCCCGTCGTCCAGGGGAATGTCGCCAAGCCTGGCCAAGTCCTCAAAGTCGCCTGTCATGACCTCCACACGCGCTCCCCTGCGCACGATGGCGAGTGGTTCGCTACTCGAGACAAGGCGGGCAAGGAGTGTGGTCATGATGGGTCTCAGGCTACCGAACCTCCTGGCCAGTGTCGCAAGCGTGCACGATGCTGCATGCCGCCGCCACGGCGGGCGCGGTGCGTCTTGCTCAACGGGGCTCGGCGAGCGGGCAGAACATGACAACGGCATCTCGGCGGGGGTTTGCTCACGAGCGATCAGCCGTGGGCGAAACACGGAAGAATTTGGGAGCCTCGCGGATGGCGCTGCCTTGACCGGACACCGGAGGCGGAATAGGATTGTGGGTGCTTGGCATTCACAGGTGAGGCCTCGCAGACTCGCTGCGCCGAATGTTCCGCGCAGCAGTGTTGTTGCTGGTCCTCGCCGGAATCCCAGCTACAACCTAGCGTGAGCGATCTCTGTGTGTCCATCGCTGCGCACCCGAATTCAATTGAAAGGTAAGCATCTATGAAACCGATCATGCGCGCTTCCACAAAGGGAGCGCTGGTTTCCTCTCTCGCGACGGCGGCCCTCGTGGTAGGAGGCTTAGTGGCCGCTCCGGCCGCTCACGCCGCTATCCCCGTTGCCCCCGCACCGGGCGCCGAGGCAGTCAACATTGCTGCGACCGGTACGGTGACGGCATCCTCGTTCTTCTCGGAGAACGAGCCCGGCAATGCGAACTACGCAAACTACCTGCCCTCCAATGTGCTGACCGCCGGCTCGCCCGGTTGGGTCTCACGCTACCCGCACGCTGCGGGCTCTGGCTGGCTCGCAGACACCTACACCCAGGCACTGACGGACGGGAGCTGGATCAACATCGAGTTCCCCACGGCCGTGCCTGTCTCGGAGGTCATTGTCGACTGGACGGCCCAGGGAACGGGGACCCCAGCGACAACATGCCCCAACATCTACAAGGTTCTTGTCTCGGCCGACGGGACCGACTGGACTGAGGTCGACTACTGGGGACGCGAGTTCGGCGCCTGCACAACCGTCAGCCTCACCAAGCAGCACTCCGTCGCCGTTGACTTCAACGTCAAGCATGTGCGGATCTCCTCGGTGCTCACGGCCAACAGCGCCCGTGGTGTGGCGATCGACCGCATCCAGGTCTTCGGCCGCAACAACTGGGCCTGGACCCCGACGCTCCCCGCTTCGTGGTCTGTGACCGACGTCAAGAACGTCGCCCGGCTCGCCGGCAACGAGGCGTCCGCGAAGTCGCAGCCGGCTAACGGCGGGCAGACAAGCCCCGTCCAGACCCCGTCCGGCGGTACGCAGTCCTCGAACTGGAACCCCGAGCGCGCGATTGACGGCATCTTCGTCAGCCGCTGGCAGTCCAACTACTCCGGCTGGCCCGGCGGAACCGGTTATGACAACACGACCGACTGGTACCAGGTGTGGCTCGCCGAAGCATCGCCTGTCTACCAGCTCCACATCGATTGGGCAGGTTCCAACAACGTCCAGCCCAACACTCAGGTTCACTGGCCGGTTATGAAGCCGACCCGTTACTCGGTCGAGGTCGCCACCAACAACGCGTGTAACAACTGGACAACCGTTGCTCGCGTCGCGGCGCCCGCACAGAACGACGACGTGCTCCTCGGCATCGCCGACCCCGTCAAGTGCGTGCGCGTCAGTGGCGTCCAGAAGGCCGTGCCTCAGGGCTACGCAATTGGCGAGTTTGAGATCTGGAACGGGCCGAGGCCCGCGAACGACGTGGGCGTCATTTCGCCTCTGCCGGTCTCGCAGACCCCGCTGTCCGGCGCTCAGTTCGAGCTGACCGCCGCCTCCAAGGTCTTCGTGTCGGCCGCCTCGCTCCTCGACACTGGAGAGCTCCTTGCTGCGCAGCTGCGTCCCGCCACCGGCTTTGCGGTTCCCGTGGCAGTTGGTACGGGAGGCGCGAATGACATCACGCTGAACCTCGGCGCTGTTGCTGGCCTTCCGACCGACGCATTGTCGCAGGAAGAGGGCTACACGCTGACGGTTAACTCCGCCGGCGCCGTGGCGACTGCTCCCAAGGCTCACGGCCTCTTCAATGCCTTCCAGACCATCCGCCAGGTGCTGCCCACCGCGATCTTCTCGCAGGCGAAGCTCACCGAAAACGGCGGGATCGCCATTCCCAACGTGGTTCGGAAGGTGGCCTGGACGGCTGATCCGATTAGGGTTTTCGACTATCCGCGCCTGCAGTATCGTGGCCAGCACATCGACTCGTCGCGTAACTTCATCTCCGTCACGGAGTTCAAGACCCTGGTCGATCAGTTCTCGGCCATGAAGCTGAACACCATCCACATTCACCTCACGGACAGCCAGTCCTTCCGTGTCGAGCTTGACGATCCGCCGCAGTATCCCGGCCTCTACTCGTTCTTCGAGCCGATGGCTAAGGGTCAGCTGACCTCAGCTGATATGCCGGGCAACTGGACGCTCGGCTCGGCTCAGGCCAACGGCTGCAACGGCTCTGGCTGCCGCAACGGCTGGTACACCAAGGCTGATCTGCGTGACATGGTGGCCTACGCAAGCGCTCACTTCGTCACGATCATCCCGGAGATGGAGAGCCCCGGCCACGCCGTCTCCAACATGGCCGCACTGATCGCGGGTGGAGACAAGCAAGACCCGAAACTCACCTATGTCTGCCCGACCGGAACCATGACGGCTCCGCCGACCAACTTCTGCATGGTGCCCACTCATGTTGCCTACACGAACGGTCTTGCGTTCTGGGATGACGTCATCAAGCAGATGAGGGAGATCTTCCCCGGCCCCATCTTCCACATGGGCGGCGACGAGGTCTCGGGTACCTCACAGGGCGAGACCCAGGCGAACTACCAAAACTGGATCGCTCAGGTCGAGAAGATCGCCATCAAGTACAACTACAAGGTCCAGTCGTGGACGCCGGGCATCGGCGGCTACCAGGACTCCAGCTCGGTCTGCCATCTGTGGGGCGACTACCCAACGTCACCGCAGTGGGTCAGCCCCTCGTGGTACACGCGCGGGTTTGACTTCTTCCAGACCCCCGAGTGGAGCGCCTATCTGGACTTCGCTTACTCAGGTTCTGGTGGACGTACCCCGGTTACCGAGGCGTACAAGGCCTACAACTGGGATCCCGAGTGGTTCGTTGACAAGTACCGTGGATACAACGCCCACCAGGCAGTTTGGGGTGGCCCGTCTCCCGAGTCCATCATCGGTATCGCCGGTGCGAACTGGTCCGAGAACTACCAAGCAGGCGAGAACGCCTTCCAGTACATGCTCTTCCCGCGCATCAGCGGAAACGCCGAGAAGGGCTGGACTCCCAAGGAGAAGGCCTTCGACTGGAAGGGATACAACAAGCGTGTCGCCCTCCAGGGTTCTCGCTGGTCGTTTGCCGGTGTGAACTTCGGCCCGGCTCAGGAGCACCCCTGGACCGCCGAGGCCGCTGGAACCATCGTCAAGATGGCTGACAGTGGTGCTGTCAACGGTCTGGAGCTGGCCGGCATCGCCGCGCCTGGGTATCCTTTCGGACTCCTCACCGCAACGGTGAACTGGGGCGACGGAACCTCCTCGGCCGGCGCCATCGCTGGTCGTGACTGGACTGTCGGCAGCAGGCTTGGGCGCATCCTCTCCCGCGTGAGCGGAACCCACACCTACGCCGCGATCAACCAGAAGTACCAGGGAACTGTCAAGGTGACCGCTCCTGCGATGTCGACGCTGCTGCCAGCACTCGACCTGTCGATTCCGTTCACAGTGATGCCGGCTCAGGCCTCGGCTGCCGAGCTTGCTGTCCTCGACACGGCGATCCTAATCGGTGAGCTGTTCGAGGCGCAGGCGGGCCGCTGGACCGCAGCTTCCTACGCACCGTTCCTGGCCGCGCTGGACGCCGCTCGCGCCCTGCGTGCCTCGAACCCGGTCGCTCCCGAGCTCATCGGCGGAGTCATCGCCGCGTTGACCGACGCTCAGGGCAAGCTGGAAGACGGTGTCAGCGTTGCTGGTCTGCTTGATCTGATCGCTCAGGCTGAGGCAATGGTCGCCGACCCTGCGGCCTATGTTCCGACGTTCATGGGCGACCTCGCCACGGCCATCGCACACGCGAAGGCCCTGGCCGCAGGTTCTCCGACGCAGGTGCAGGTCCTCGACGAGATGCTCGCCTTGTCCAACGCCATGGCCAAGGTCCTTGAGCGTGGCGACAAGACGGCGCTCCTCGCGCTCATTGCGCTCGCTGAAGGCCTGGTCCCGGCCCAGTTCGCTCCGGTGGCCTGGGCTCCGGTTGCCACCGCCCTGGCGGCAGCCAAGGTGGTCGCGGCCGACGTCAACGCCTCCTTCCTCCAGGTCGACGCTGCGTTCGCCAACCTGCAGGATGCGCTGGGCGCCCTCGCCCTGCGCTCCGCCAAGGCGGGCCTGCAGTCGGCGGTGGACGTTGCTAAGTCGATCCTCGACAGTGCGTCGCTCTACGTTCCGAGCACGCTGGTGGGCCTCAAGGAGTCCTACGACAACGCGCTTGTGGTCCTCGCTGACCTCAACGCAACTGTCGCCGGCGTGTCCGCTGCGCAGTCAGATCTGATCGCCAAGATCGCCGCCGCCAGGCTCGTCCCGACCGCTGGCTCGCCCTCGGCAGCTCTGCTCACTCCGGCGGGAGCCGCGAAGGCCGCGCTCGCCCCTGCGAGCGTTGCCGCAGCCGCCCAGGCAGCCAAGTTCGCCAAGACCGCCAAGCCGCAGATCGTCGGCGTGGCAAAGGTCGGCAGCAAGCTGGTCGCCAAGGCCGGCAAGTGGTCGCCCAAGCCCACGCTGGCCTACCAGTGGTTCCGCAACGGCAAGGCGATCGCCAAGGCAACCAAGGCCACCTACAAGGTCAAGGCCAAGGACGCTGGCAAGCGCCTCACTGTCAAGGTCAAGGCTTCCAAGGCTGGGTTTGCCTCGGTTGTCAAGCAGTCGGCCAAGACCAAGAAGGTCGCCAAGTAACCACATCCACCTTTCGAGGCTAGTCTCTAGCCTTGAACCCTAACCACGAGGGGCTGTGGCCCGCCCCCAAACGGGTGCCGGCCACAGCCCCTCCCCACGCCTCGCAAGGAGCCAGCCCACCATGAACCGCGCACGTTCTGCCCCCTTGTTCGCGCTCACCCTTCTCGCCGTGAGCATTGCCGGATGCACCGAGACCAAGGCGCCAGGACCTGCGCAGGCCGGCCCCCCCTTGAAGATCGCCTACGTGGACGATTCGGTCGATGGCGCGTGGGTCGAGGCGCTCGGTGAGTCCCTCGCGGCCGATCTGGGAATCACGGTTGACGCCGTCGGCTATCCGAGCGAGCAGGCCATCCGCGAGGCCCTGGACGCCGGGGAATCGATGGCGGTCTTGTCCTCGCGCAGAGCCCAGACTCCGAGCGTGAGCGACTATCTTGAGTCGCTTTTCGTCACCGGCGCGCCCGCGAACCTCTCGGGCTACTCCAGCCCAGAGTTCGAGGATCTCCTCAACCAGGCGTACGCCGCCGAAACCGACGATGACGCCGTCGGCTTCCGCTACCTCGCTCAGCAGCGTCTCATGGAAGATCTGCCCGCAATCCCCCTGTGGACTCTCGGCGCCGCAGCCATCTGGCTGCCCAGCACGCAAACCGTTGCCTTCAACTGGAAGGGCGTGGTTGACTACCCGATCGTCGGCACGACAGCGGAAAACGGCACCGTGACGGCCTACGCTGTGGAGCCGGCTTCCTCACTTCTTCCCTCCGACGCCATGGACGATGCCACACTGAAGATCGTCGACCAGCTCTACTCGCGACTCGTCAAGTACGACGTCGTCGGCGACTGGAATCCCGACATGGCCGAAGTGGTCGACACCGAAGACGGAGTCACCATAACGGTGGCCCTGCGAACTGACCTCTTCTTCTCCGACGGCAGCCCCGTCACTTCCGACTCGTTCATCGACGCCTGGGATGACGCCGCGCTGAAGTCCAGCGGGCACGCTGGTGCCTGGATGTTCCAGCGGATCAAGGGGTTCTCAGCGACCGAGGACTCCCACATCAAGGGCGAAGGCCTGAAAAAGATCGATGACATCACGTTCACGGTCGAACTCGGTGAACCCCAGCCCGAGTTCATGGCCACGCTCGGCCACTCCGTGTTCGCCCCCTTGCCGGCGTCGGCGTTCGACGAGAACGGAAAGGTGACAGCTGAGTATCAGCAGCACCCGATTGGCAACGGCCCCTATCTGCTCGACGAATACAAGCCCGGTGAGTACGCCACGCTCTCGCCGAACTCCACCTACCACGATTTCCGAAACCTTCCCACCTCAACCCTGAAGTTCGTGTTCTACAACGATGCGGAATCGGCCTACCAGGACTTGAACGCCGGCAAGCTCGACCTTCTCGACAAGATCCCCGCAGACGCCTGGGCCACGCTTTTGAAGAGCCCCCCCGCCGACACCCTCGGCTCCAACATGGCTCCCATCACCTACTTCCTGACCATCCCCACGAACCTCGACCACTTCACCGGCGAGGAGGGCGCTCTCAGGCGAGCCGCGCTGTCCCGCGCGATTGACAGGGCCAGCATCGCCGTCAAGGTCTTTGACAGCTTGGCCCTGGTCCCCACGGATTTCACCGCATCATCGCTCAAAGGCTGGGCACCCACCATCCCAGGCCAGGAAGTCCTAGAACACAACCCCGACGAAGCCCACCGCCTGTGGGCGGAAGCCAACGACATCACCCCCTGGAACTGAGGGGTTGCGACCGGGGTAGCGGGTCGATACTCCCTCGACAAGAAGTGCTCCTGCGCTGGGAGAATGTGGTCCTGACCGGCTATGGTCGCGGGCCGAACGCTGCCGTTCCGATCCGGACCATGGTGGCGCCCTCGCTGATCGCCAGGTCAAGGTCTCCGCTCATGCCCATGGACAGGGCCTGGGCCTGGTCCGTTCCGGGCAATCCGCTGGTGAGAACCTGATCGCGAATCTCTCGGAGGCGAGCGTAGGAGGCCGCGACTGCGGTCCTATCGGGTGAGTTCAGGCCCACGGTCATCCAGCCGACAAGTCGCAGCCTCGGCAGTTTGCCGATCTCTCGGGCAAGATCCAGAGCATCGCTCGGTCGGGTTCCGGACTTGGAGGCTTCCCCTGAGGTGTTGACCTGGATCATGACATCGAGCTGGCGGTCCACGTCTTCCTTGGAGCAGATCTCGTCGAGTCTGTGGGCGAGCCGCAGGTCTGACACCGTCTGGATGCAGTCCGCGTGGGTGATCGCGGTCCTCGCCTTGTTGCGCTGGAGCGGACCGATCAGGTGTGTTTGGTGGCTCAGTCCTGCGAGGCTGGGGGCCCTCGCCACCATCTCCTGGACGCGGTTCTCTCCGATGAGATCCCATCCGGCCTCGATCGCGGCGTGTACCGTCGGCGCAGGTTGCCCCTTGGCTGCGAGGAGGATCTCCACCGAGGCGGGGTCACGGTCCGCTCGCACCGCGGCCTCGCGGACGCGGTCACTGAGGCGAGTCAAGCGAGTTCTCAGGGCAGTCACGTCTACCTGTGGCTGCGCGGTTGGCACCCCTCGTTGGGTCGTGAGGACCACTGCGTCGACCTTCGGTTGCTCCGTTGGCATCGCCGGTCGCGCCTCCTTGCGTTGCGCAGGCTGCTGATCCTGCTCGTGATACACCGCAGGCTGCTGATCCTGCTCGTGATGCACCGCAGGCCCCGTTGTGGGGCCTGTGGTTGGTTGGGTTGCGGTGGTGTCCTGTTCTCCCGCCGGCTGGCGCTGGCAGTACCGTGGGCGCTGGGA
>Ga0123356_10002946_pt1 | contig 18005 bp, 21 predicted proteins | sample TergutEmb28metaG_2_FD_92546 | JGI IMG/M metagenome (GOLD analysis project Ga0123356, IMG submission 92546) | Embiratermes neotenicus P3 segment gut microbial communities from Petit-Saut dam, French Guiana - Emb289 P3 | ecosystem: Host-associated > Arthropoda: Insects > Digestive system > Gut ...
CACCGAGACCCGCACAGTTGCCGCACTGGGGCATAACGTAAGCGATTGGACGTTCGTGACCGACCCCGTCATAACCATAATAGGAACCTGCAACCGCTGCGGCGCTGAAGAAACCCGCCCCGCGCCTGCAACAGAAGGGCTAACGTTTACGGCGATAGACTTTTCCACCGCATTCGAGGTAAGTAGAGGCACGGCAACTGATGCAATCATAATCATTCCGGCGGAACACAATGGACAGCCGGTAACGCGGATAGCAGATTTTGGGTTTTTCGGTTATACAGCGATGACCGGCATTTTTTTCCCCAACAGCGTAACGACTATCGGCAGTAATGCGTTCAATGGTTGCACCGGCTTGACGAGCATCACCATACCCGCCAACGTAACGAGTATCGGCGTTGGTGCGTTCTTTGGTTGCACCGGCTTGACAAGCATCACCATACTCTCCAGCGTAACGACTATCGGCAATGGTGCGTTCTCTGGTTGCACCGGCTTGACGAGCATCAATGTAGCTCCTGCTAATCCCAACTACGCGTCGGTCAACGGCGTATTGTACAATAAAGCGCTGACGGAGCTTATACAAGCACCCGGCGGTATCAGCGGCAGTTTCACCATACCCGCCAGCGTAACGACTATCGGCGATGGTGCGTTCTTTGGTTGCACCGCTTTGACGAGCGTCACCATACCCGCCAGCGTAACGACTATCGGCGATTTTGCGTTCAATGGTTGCACCGGCTTGACGAGCATCACCATACCCTCCAGCGTAACGACTATCGGCAATCAGGCGTTCGCTAGTTGCACCGGCTTGACGAGCATCAATGTAGATGCTGCTAATCCCAACTACGCATCGGTCAACGGCGTAGTGTATAACAAAGCACTGACAGAGCTTATACAAGCGCCCGGTGGTATCAGCGGTAGTTTCACCATACCCGCCGGCGTAACGACTATCGGTAATAGTGCGTTCAATGGTTGCACCGCTTTGACGAGCGTCACCATACCTGCCAGCGTAACGACTATCGGCGATTTTGCGTTCTCTGATTGCAACGCTTTGACGAGCATCACCATACCCGCCAGCGTAACGACTATCGGCAATGGTGCGTTCACTAGTTGCAGCAACCTTACGCTGGTAACCATTGAGCGAACAGCAGCAGCGAGCATCACCACGATTGGAGGGATAGTATTCGGTTTTGTACCTCCCGCCACCCTGCGCATAGAAGTACCCGAAGGCAATGTTGCCGCATACAAGGCAGCCGCCAACTGGAACGCAGCAAATATAGTAAACCGCATCCACGCAATCGGCTGCACCGACACCAACAACCCGTGCGGAGTGCCGTGCAATTAAAATGAGGAATTAGGTACGCAGTTGACGAAGGCCTTGAGGAATGAGAAAAGGCGTTGTTTGTATTCTCAGCGTGTTATTACAATGCAATGATTACGGACAACACTGCTCATTTCTCATTCCTCATTTATAAGAACGCTACAGCTTTTAAACCTCTTCCAGCGGTCACGTCCAGTGCCTGATACCACCAGATATTTACTTGACAATTGGTAACTAGTGAGGTATAAAAGGTATATGGCTGAGCAAGGTCAATTATTTTTATACAAAGATTCATCCGGAAAAGTACAAATAAATGCACTTATGCGTGATGAAACTTTTTGGCTTACCCAAAAAGCCATGGCAGAACTATTTGAAGTAGATCGAAGCGTTATAACAAAGCACATAGGGAATATTTACACAGATGACGAACTTATAGAATCTGCAACTTGTGCAAAATTTGCACAAGTTCAAACTGAAGGTAACCGCGAAATTTCGCGAGAGACCTCATTCTACAACCTCGACATGATTATTGCGGTTGGCTATCGTGTCAATTCAAGGAAGGCTACCAGCTTTCGTATTTGGGCAACATCTGTATTACGGGAATACATTATTAAAGGTTACGCGCTTGACGATGACCGCCTAAAAAATGGCTATAAATTTGATAAAGCGTATTTCCGTGAATTACTGGAACGGATAAAGGATATTCGCACGAGCGAACGTATGCTTTATCAACAGCTCAAAGACATATATGCGCTTTCTGCCGATTATAACCAGGATTATGAAGATACAATACTTTTCTTTGCACGTGTACAAAATAAAGTCCATTTTGCCATCACGGGTCAAACCGCTGCCGAAGTTATTCATTCGCGGGTAAATGCAAATAAAATAAATATGGGACTAACAACCTGGCAAAATTCGCCTGATGGAAGAATTACCAGACAAGATGTTACTATTGCAAAAAACTATTTAAAAGAAGGCGAATTAAAAGAGCTTCGATATATTGTTAATTTATTTCTTGATTATGCACAACATGAAGCAGAAAGCGAACGTATTATCTGTATGCGCGATTGGGAGCATGAATTGAATAAAGTCCTTGAGCTAAACCGTAAAGAACTTCTACAATCCGCCGGGAAAATTAAACATGAAGAAGCATTACAAAAAGCCATAGCAGAATATGAAAAATACAGAGAAAAATTAAAGCTGACAGAAAAAAAGGATTCCGAACGGGAATACTTACTTGATATTAAGGAACTGGAAAAGTTGGAAAAAACTTTCTAAAACTTAAACGCAAATAGGGGCTTCATTGCTGTTCCATGTGTGCGGGAGAGCCGTAATGAGGAATGAAAAACGTTGTCCGTAATCTTTACCTTGTAATTACACGCATAGAGTACGAACAACGCCTCTCCTCACTTCTCATTCCTCATTTACTCTTTTCCTGGCTTTAACAAGGTATCAATGTTTTTTCGTGCGGCGCTGACAAGCGCGGCCAATGTTTTGTGAATGAGCGCTTTGGTGGATTCGTCAATGTGTCCCAACGATTTAATGATGCGTCTGGTAGCCGTGAACCAGGAGCTTTCAATTTCATACAGGGATTTTGCCTGAGACGCGCTTAGAATGGCATACAGCGCATCGAAAAATTGTTCGCGCTGCGCCACATTAAGATTGCCAATCCATTCCTTTAGTGTTTTATCCACAAAACGGCTGCCCTGGGTAACCTCGTCCACGTGAATCATATCGTTATAGGTAACGCCCCACGAATATAACTCGTGCTGCAAAAGCCCGGTTCGGGAACTGTGTATCACCGAATAATCACAGCTGTGTTCCAGCAGCATACCCACAATTGATGACCGGGGGACAAATGAATGGATACGATCCTTAACCGCAGCAAAACCATCGCTGGCGATAACATTTTTATGAAAACCGGGCGCGTCGTTACTGTAAATGGCAGTTATGCGTTTTTGGATTTTGTTGCGGCAAAGAGCAGCGGCGTACACCGCCAGATTGCCGCCTTTTGAATGGCCGCCAATGCGCAGCGGGCCTTTAATCATTGACGCCATTTGTTCAAGATAGTATACCCCTTCAATCTGCGCGGGAATAACTTCCTTAAAACTCATATTAAAATCTTCTTTCCAGCCAACAAGCGTCAAATCCGTTCCGCGGTATACGATAAAACAGGATTTGTCACCGGTCATCACACAGAGTGCGGAAAACTGCATTTCACGATTAGTATCAATATGATTAACATAACCGCGAAGCCGGCAATTGCCAAAGCGCCGGGAAGAACCCATCGCGCTTATCAACGCAGGATCTTCTTTATACATAAGCGCCTGCGCAATGCCGGTATCGCCGCTTTGATGCCGTTCGGTAAATATTTCTGCCGCAAGACTAACACTGATTTCATCTTTTGTATCCAGTCCCGGCACAATGCCGTCAAGGGGAAGATACGAAAGCTGAGAAAAAATAATATTATCAACCGGATTAAACGGAGATTGCGTAAAATCCAAATCGCCCCGCCACGTTATATAATCAAATAAATTGTTCATATTCTGTTCCTACAAATCATATATCTCACGTAAAAAAAGCGCCGCAGCCTGAGACACATTCAGGCTTTCGACATTACCTGTTCCCGGAATGCGCAGCAACTGTGAGCAAGCATCCTTTATATCTTGCGGCAAGCCGGTTTCCTCGTTGCCCAGTACCAGAGCGATACCCGGTCGCCCTGTGCCAGTTGCCGCCGAAAAATCTTTCACAAGATCGGGAATATCATTTATACGCCGCCGTGTTCGAATATCGGTGCCAATAACCATAATTTTTTTTGCGGCGTCTTTTAGAAATGCGGCGGTATTGCTGATTTTTCGCACGGTAATATGTTCCATACCGCCTTCGGCAATGCGGTAGGCGCTGGTACTCAGCCGCGCTTCACTGTCATTTTCATTTAACACAATAAAGTGTACGTCAAAAAAAGCCGCCGCTCTGGCAATCGCCCCCAGATTGTGATCGTTTCCTACCTCGTGCAATACCAGTCCCGTTTTGCCTTCCTGTGCCCAGAGCGCCAAGTCCTCCCTGGTCAACGGCTCGATAACTGGTTCCGCAATCATCATCACCACTCCCTGATGATGGACGCTTTTGCAGATACGCTCCAATTCTTCGTTTTCACATATCTTGTACGGGCGTTTTCGTTCCGCAAGTGTTTTGCACACTTTAGTAAAGAGGTTAAACCGGTCCTGCCGCAGAAACAGCCGGTTGATTGTTTCAGGATGACATTCCGCCAGAGCAAGGGCTGCATTCAGACCGCAGACCGCCAATTCATCGGTTAGCTTGTTGCGCATGGTTCACTATACCCGATATACTGAATTTATGCAAACCGAACGCATAGCCGCCAAAACCGGCGACGACGGATACACGGACATCATTGGGGGGAAACGCCTGCCAAAAGATCACCCTATAATAGAATGTTTAGGTACGATTGACGAGCTGAATGCCTTTCTGGGCGATGCAAAAGCCGCATCGAAAAATACTGCGGCGGCAGAAGTGATCAACACCATTCAAAAAGACCTTTACACGATAATGGGCGCCATTGCCGGCTCCTCTGGAGCCAGCGGCTCCAACAGGACCAGCGGCTCTCTTGGAGCCGAAGGCTTGGATGTGGATCGGCTTGATGCATTAATCGGCGAGCTGGAATCAAAGCTGCCGCCATTGAACGCATTTACGGTACCCGGGGCAAACCCCGTTTCAGCCAAGCTCCACATTGCCCGCGCCGTATGCCGCCGCGCAGAACGCCGCCTGAGCAGTCTTGGCGGGGAAACAGCAGCCATCATACCGTATATAAACCGCCTTTCAGACCTTTTGTTTTTACTGGCAGAGAGCGCACAATGAATGACTTGCTCACAAACCTTGAAAAAATTCATACAACGGCACTGGGACTAATACGAATACAGAAAAACCTTAAGTTACACAATCATTACGGCACATAAGGCAATGTCCTCTTGACAGTATTCCTTAAAAGGAATATAATGTAAATATGTGGGAAGTTGAATATACAGATGAATTTGAGGAATGGTGGGAATCTCTAGCGGAAGACGAACAGGATGCTGTTGATCGCACTGTCGGATTATTAGAAGACCAAGGACCTTCTTTAAAATTTCCTTATAGCTCTGATGTAAAACAATCCAAACATGGTTCTATGCGTGAATTGCGGAGCCAATGCAAGGGACACCCTTTACGCACATTTTATGCGTTTGATCCCAAACGTACCGCAATTTTGCTTATCGGCGGTGACAAGACTGGCAATGATGATTTTTATGACGAGATGGTTCCAAAGGCAGATAAAATATTTGACGAATACCTAAAAGAAATACAGGAGGAGAAAAAATGACTAAGAAATTTTCGGAATTAAGATCAAAAATGAGTCCAGAACGCCGGGCTAGAAATGAGGCACTAGTAAAAGCCGCATTGGCAGAAATGCCCCTTAATGAACTAAGATACGCCCGCGGTCTTTCTCAAAAGATGCTTGCCGAATCTTTGCACATTCAGCAACCTGCAATAGCAAAGCTGGAAAAACGGACTGATATGTACATCTCTACTCTTCGAAGCCATATAAACGCCATGGGCGGAGAACTTGAAGTTATTGCCCGGTTTCCTGATGGAGACGTAAGAATATCTAATTTTTCACAAATCTAGCGTCATTTTTCCATACACCATCCGTAGCGCCGCCGGCTGTCCTGCGGCACTACAGGTTTTTGGTGTTAGGCACGCATACAAAACCTTACTGGTAAACCAAAACCATATTCAATGTTGCTGCACTATATGGTCCTGCATAATACACAAAATAATTATTACCATCAATAATCACTTGTGTTTCTGTAAATTGATTAAAGGATGTAACGCCTAACATAGTTATGTCATTTAGTTTATTTGGTGTAACAATATAGTGATAACCTGCCCCAGTTGTGGTTATTGCAGTTTGGTTGGTGAAAGATTGCCAATTCTTAAATTCTGTCCATACAACTGGTGGACCAACTGGAACTGTATCATCTGGTAATAAGATTAGATTAGCTCCGGTAACTCTTCTTGCTATTTCTATCGTATGAATTAGTTCATTAATATCAAAATTTTCCATAGCCCAATTTGATGCTTGGAAATTTACTGGTTTAGGAATATAAGTACCCCAATATAATTCAGGGTTTATTTGTGTCCATTTTACATAAAGAGTTATATCAGTTGTTACAATTGTGGGATTTGTTTCGTGGTCAAAAACAAATCTATTAGTACATTCAGGATCTAAATAAAACAGCCAATCCCAAGTACTGTTTCTTTTTGTTGGATAGTTATTGTACTCGGGATAAGAGAGTACAGAACCTTTTTCAACTTGTGTAACAGACGGACTTCCTGTAGGCCATGCGCCGCCGCTCAAGTGCCAAGTAATATTCCAGTATGGTGTTATCTGCTGGTAAACCAAAACCATATTCAATGTTGCTGCACTATATGGTCCTGCATAATACACAAAATAATTATTACCATCAATCGTAACTGGTACTTCAGTAAAACTATTAAACATTGTGAAACCACCAACAGTTATGTCACTTAGTCTATGTGGTGTTACAATTAAATGATAACCATTTTCTGTTGTACTTACACTTGACTGATTTGCAAAAATTACATTTCCTTGAATATTTAATATTCCAATACCCGGTGCTAACCAATCTTCCTGATAAATCATACCCCAGCTGCTTGCATCGTGCCTAATACTTGTTGTGACTTCACCATTTAATAATCTTGTTAAATATTCCAAATCAAGTGGTGCAAATTGCCCATCATCAACCAGTGATTCTGGAGGCCAATAAGTGCCCCAAAAAAGTAATGGGTGGTTCCACTGCCATTTTGCGTATAACGTCAAGTTTTCAGTTACTGTTGTAGGTAATGTAATCGAAGTTGTCAAAGCGGCATTGGTAAACCAACCCTGAAAAGCAGCATTTGTTTTCGTTGGAGCTTCAGGCGCACTCAAAGTGCCGCCGTTTGTAATTGATGTTGCAGGCGGGGTTCCTGCCCATGCGCCGCCGCTCAAGTGCCAAGTGACGGTGTGTTGGACGAGTGTAGTGGAGAATTCAATTATATGCGCCGCTGTAAAAATATTTTGTTGTACAATAAATATGTACAAATTATAGGGAACATTATCTATAACAGTATCATAATGAGTATATTGACCCATAACTGAAATCCCTGCTTGTGTAATGGTTACGGTACCAAATTCTTTGGGTGTTGCTATAAACAAGTAACCTAAATCATTAAATGATACAGATTGATTTTCTTTTATTATTTCTCTAACTTGTACATTGTTTACCATTCCAATACCCGGTGCTAACCAATCTTCCTGATAAATCATACCCCAGCTGCTTGAATCATGCCTAATACTTGTTGTGACTTCACCATTCAATAATCTTGTTAAATATTCCAAATTAAATGATTCAAAATGTCCATCATCAATCCTTGATTCTGGAGGCCAATAAGTTCCCCAAAATAGCGTGGGTACTGGCGCGGTTACAGAAAAACTGAGCGTAAATTGCGCTCCAAAACTGTTGCCATTGTTGTTTACTCTTAAAGTTGCAGAGTAAGAATTTATCGCAAGACCAGTTCTTGGCGAGACAGAAAATGTTGCCGTTTCAGAAGGTGCAATGCTTGCAAGTGTTTCCGATGAAACTGTAAAGCTAGTTCCTCCAGCGAATAAATAATAAACTGTTAATTCACCTGTATGCTGATTGCCTGTGTTAGTAACTGTTACGGTTAATACTGGCGGTATTGTGTAGCCTTGCGATCTTGAAGCAAAGGTATGTGTCCCTGATTGTGAAAGAGAAATGCTGTAAACTAATTCATCGCCTCCGTTGTCGCAGTTTGCGCAATCACATTCACAAGTTACGCAATCGCAAGTCGTGCAGTTACATTCTGCATCAATGGTTTGAGTTTGTAAAACAGAGCCGCATTTGGTGCAACGTAATTCTTTTGTGCCGTCTGCCGTGCAAGTCGGCTCTAATGTGGTGTGCCATGCCCCGCTGTCGTGTGTGCAAGAGGTTGTGTCATCACAAGCGGCAATTAAAAACGCAAATACCGCCACAAGAGCGAAAATGCCATACATTATAATTTTTCTATTCATAAAATACTCTATTTTGTTCATTATAACCATTTTTGGTGTTAATTTCAAGAAAGTAATTGACCCCCAGCTCATTTTTATCGTATTATTACTCTATGGCAAATCGGAAAACTGGCCCGCGAAGAACTGCAAATCCCAGAAGAAAATCTCCGGGAAAGATCAGGCGTATGCCGGTCTCGGCTGCTTTTTGGATGCTCTTTTTTATTCTGTTAATTATTGTTTTCTTTACGCTTAAATCTACTCTGCCGCCGTTGTTTGCCAAAAAGAACATTACTGCACCAACAACAGAGCAGATAGAGGAAGTGCCGATTCCAGCGCCGGCTGTGCCATTGGCGGAAAAACCGCCGGTTGACAAGCCGGCCAGCCCACCACCGGCAAGGCCGCAGCCATCTCCCGCAGAACCAAAAACCCCGGCACCTTCGGAACAAAAACCTGCGGTACCGCCGGCTCAACCGCCACAGCCGCCGCGGCCTGTTTCTTCGCTCCCTATAGAAAAACCGATTGAAACCCGCGACCGGGGAATTTTCTTCATGGAAGAAAAGGGCGCCGATTTATTGCTGACAAAGGTTAACCGCAGTTTACGAATCTCAAGCTCTCCTCTGATTGACTGTCTGAACGCATTGCTTGCGGGACCTACCGCCGAAGAACAAAGGCGCGGCCTTGTCAGCTTTATACCGCCGAATACGCGCGTCATTTCAGCGATGGTCAGGGGAGATACCGCTTATCTTGATTTTAACGAAGAGTTTCAGTACAACACCTTTGGCAGAGAAGGTTCCATAGCCCAGTTAAGACAAATAGTCTGGACTGCCACCGAGTTCCCCAATGTGCTTGATGTGCAAATACTTATCGAAGGCAAAAGAGTAGATTTTCTCAGCGAAGGGGTAATGATTGGGAGCCCTCTTAAAAGGTAAATTTGAAAAGGTAAAACAGAATATTAGATTCGTTTAACAGACACGGCCTTTCCCGAATCAGCGTCAAATTCCGCTATTATTCCCTGCACTGCAACGCTGCTTTTATCGCCAGCTTCATTGTCCGTGGCAATCTCCATGCGATACAAAACCTGCTTACGCATACGATCAAGGCAAATGGCAGGATCCATACCAATGACGCTGTTGGAAATGCCGGTCATTCCCAAATCGGTAATGTAGGCAGTTCCTTTGGGCAGCAGGCGTTCATCAGCGGTTTGGACATGGGTATGCGTACCGGCAACCAATGCCGCCCGGCCGTCAAGGTAATGGCCCAGGGCTTCTTTTTCACGGCTTGATTCGGCATGAAAATCCACAAGAATGATTGGGTTTGTGTCCGGCGGGATCGATTCTTGTATCCGGTCAAAACAGCGGAAAGGACAATCAATGGCGTTCATTAATTCCCGGCCCTGCATATTAATGACCATCCAGCGTATCCCGGCTTTTTCCATGCAAAGCCAGCCCCGTCCCGGCGCATCGCTGGAATAATTTGCCGGGCGCAGAACCTTGGCATCGGAGTTAAGGGTTTGCCAAAATTCCCGTTTTTCCCAGACATGGTTTCCTGAGGTGACGACATCAACACCACAGTCCAGTATTCGTTTCAAAACAGATTCGGTTATCCCAAAGCCATCCGCAGAATTTTCACCGTTCACGACAATAAAATTAATGGCGTTATCGTTGATTATTGTGGGTAGTTTTTTCTCCAGCGCCTTTAACCCCGGTTCACCAACCACATCACCAATCATAACTGCCCGCACAATGTTCATAATGCTAGTATAACCCTTTACGGAGCCGCTGTAAACGGTTATATTAATAACATGTATCTGCACAAAACCTCTGGGACTACCGGTATTGGTACACCTGCCGGCAAGCCTGAGACATCGGTGCACAATGCCCCGGCAATAAAAACAGCGCCGCCGGCACAAACAATGCCTACTGCCGCTTCCCGTTCCATTTTTGCGTTGGTTGCTGCTGCGGGACTTCCGGCAGATACGCTGTCTGCTTCCATCGTTTCGTTTGCCCGCTTTTTTTCCCTGCCCTTAAAACCGGAACTAATGGCGGAAATTCGCCGCCAGACACTTGCGCCGCCAGACCCAAACACCGCCGGCCAAAACCGGGAAGCGCTTGCCCTGGCTGCTGCTGCCGCCGAAGGCAAAGGGATCGAATTAAGCCCGAAAGGGCTGGAGTTATTTGCCGAGGCGATTGACCCGAACGGGCAAAAACGGCAAGAGCATGAAAAACGCGAACAGCGAAACAAAAATCGCAATGAACAAGAATCTCAAAAAACCAGCCCTATTACCGCTGCTGCCTTAAAGGAATTGGCGCTTGAATCGGCAGACAAAGATCCCCTGCTTGCCATACTCAACAGATTACCCGGCAAAGACGGACAGCGCTGGATTGTACTTCCCTTTCACTTTTCTGAAAATGGCAGAGCATTCAGCGTATCACTCAGACTACTGCTCAATGGGGAGCATAATATTATGTCTCTGGATATTGCCGAAAAGGGAGAAGCCTATCGGCGCTGGCTTTTTGTGCTGAATATGGCAGGCGGTACCATAGCCAAGCTGACCGTTTACCTGCAGCCTGAACTTCCGCCCGGAGCGCTTGCATTGTTTACCCAAAAACTATCAAACCTTCTGGCAATTCCCCCTGAATATATATGCGTCAAAAACCAAGGCGTACCATTTCCCGGCGAAGCGGACGGTGAAGATGCCCTATTATGCTCCATAAATGAGGCGGTATAAGGTGAAAAAAAGAAAACGAGCGTCGGCTATCGGCTATTCGCCGGGGGATCCTGCTCCCACACTATTGGCTTTGGGCCGGGGCAGAGAGGCTGAACAGATAATTGCCATTGCGGAACAGGCAGGGATCACGGTGGTGGAGGATACGGCGCTTGCGGCCCTGTTGGACTCAAGCGCACAGCCGGGCGACTTTATTCCGCCCTGGTGCTGGGAAACGGTGGCAAAAATTCTGGCATTTGTACTAAAGGATCGCCATGCCTAAGAAACAAACCGCCGGGTTGGGAAAAGAGGGCGAAAACAAGGCAGTTGAGGCGCTTGAGGCGGCCGGCATGAGTATTATCGCCAGGAATTTTCGCTCCCAGAGGGGTGAAATTGACATTATTGCCCTTGACGGGGAAACACTGGTATTCGTTGAAGTAAAAGCATGGTCTGTGTATGGCCTTGAAAGCCTGTCCTACAGCCTAACCCCCCAAAAACGGGGCAGAATCATAGAAACCGCTAAGTATTTCCTCTCGAACCATCGACAATATTATGGAAGGGCCATTCGCTTCGATGTGGTCTTTGTGGGCAAAGAGGGGATTACCCATCTTGCATCAGCCTTCATGGAGCGTATATGATGATAATGGGACAAGCGTTAAGTTCCACAAGACTCGAGCAATTACGGGAACGCATAAACGATAAGGATTATGTGCATACAGCGATTCAGCGAATCGCCCACGTATTGAGTAACGAGCTAATGGATCTGACGCAAAGTGGAGGAACTTATAATGAGCAACAGCGGCAGAGGAGGAGATAACCGGAAAAACCGGCGAAAATCCTTCAAACACCGGGACCGGGAAAACAATCAATCACGAACCGCCGGTGCGTCTGCAAAAAACGGCGGAAAAAAGCCGGTTGATATATCTCCGATTGGAGAAGGAAAACTCGAAAAAAAGCGCGGGAATTTATTTAACCGTCCCAAATGGGTTCCGCCCCAGATGCCCACTGCTCCCCTGCCCACCGCCTCTTGCGCCTGGTGCGACAAGCCTATCAAAGATATTTCGGCAGCCATTTCTGAACCTCACAGCGGGAATCCCGTCCATTTTGACTGTGTTATTAACCGCATTATTGAAAGAGAACCGCTTGAAAACGGCGATACCGTAAGCTATATCGGCGGCGGGCGTTTTGGTATCATTCATTTTAACAACCCGCCGGATACCAGAGACTTCAAAATAAAAAAGATATTTGAATGGGAAAACAGGGAGAATCGTTCAGAATGGCGCGCTATCATTAGCGACCATTTTTCGATTACATAACGTATGGAAAAAAAAGAAGGAAATGTGGACATTAACAACAACAGTATCGAAGAAAAACTGCTTTCGGATCCAAAAATAGCGGAGCATAGTGACTTCCTCCGGGAAATAGGAATTTTTTCTTTTATTGACGGCCTTTCCCGGGATATATACAACTATAAAACCCTGTTGACCAAAGGCCTGGCTATCTTTAACCATACCAATACCAGCGATATAATGGACGCTTCAATCGAGTTGATTTCACATCATTTTTTGCCTTCGTTTACCGCTTTTATCTGGAAACCCATTCAAAACCGTCCTGATATTACCATACGGGCATACCGTAATTATAAGCCTGTTGATATAAACCTGAAGATCGATAACGTCTCTCTGTTTGAATCATTTTTTCAAGAGTCTCCCAAGCCTATCGATTTTGAAACTCTCACGAACGCGTTAAACAACCATCCGGATCTTGCGCCGTATAAAACGGTACAGCCTGAGATCGTTATTCCTATTATTGGCCCTCTTGGGTTATACGGCATTATCCTGATAGGACGCAAAACCAAAGATGGTGAATACACCGATGAAGAACTGGAATTTCTCCAGCAACTTATGTCTTTTATGTCCCAGGCAATAAAAAACCACTTACATTACGAACACTCATTACGGGATGCAAAAACAGGGTTGTACAACCACGGCTTTTTTATGGATCGCCTGAACGTAGAAGTCAGCCAAACAAAACGTAAATCGTACTCATCTTCGATAATCGTAATAGATGTCGATAAATTTAAAAATTTCAATGACACGTATGGACACATTGCAGGGGATCAGGTATTGGAAAATTTGGCGCAGGTTATCAGGCAAAGTGTCCGGGGCAATGATGTTCCCGCGCGTTTCGGCGGCGAAGAATTTACCATTATGCTGCCCCATACCGATGTTTCCCTTGCATGGGTAGTTGCGGAACGGCTGCGAACAAATGTGGCGGCGATGCAGGTCCCCTGGGAAGTTCCTTTGCCTCAGGTAACAATCAGTTTGGGCGTATTTTCTTTTGATCAAAAAAACGATCTTGGCGCAACGGACATTTTACGCCGGGCCGACGAGGCCTTGTATATTTCCAAAGCCAGAGGCAGAAACCGCAGTACCATTTGGGAACCTGGCCTGATTGCAAGCCCGCCCCCTAGGTGACAAGGAGTTATTGATGATTGGCATTATTGGCGCCATGGAAGAAGAGCTGAGCCTTCTCTGCGCCGCTATGGAATCGCCGCATTCCGTTACTATTGGCAATTTTGAGTTTCACGAAGGAAAACTTGAAGGAAAAAATGTTGTACTGCTGCGCTGCGGTATAGGCAAAGTAAGCGCTGCGGTTGGTTGTGCCATGCTCATCCACGCTTTTAAGCCAACGCTTGTCATTAACACCGGTTCCGCCGGCGGCATAGACACAGCCCTTTGCTTTGGCGATGTCATTATTTCCACCGGCCTTTTGTATCATGATGTCGATGTTACCGCTTTTAATTATGCCCCCGGCCAACTTCCCGGCCAACCGCAAATTTTTCCGGTAGACGAAAACCTGATTGCCAAAGCAGAACAGGCGGTAGACGAGCTCAAACGGGAAAACATACTTCCCGCCGATCTTAATCACCGCCGGGGCCTTATCGGCACAGCTGATACCTTTGTACATCAGCCGGAACATATTGCGGCGCTGCGCCATCGGTTCCCGGACATTGCCGCAGTAGAAATGGAAGGCGCCGCCATAGCCCACTGCTGCCGCTTGTTTGCTGTTCCGGCGCTGGTTATCCGCGCCCTTTCCGATATTGCCGGCGCTGAATCGCCGGTAACATTTCACGAGTTTTTGCCGATTGCCTCAAAACACTCGGCAGAAATTGTCCGCCGAATAATTAAGGAGCGTTAAAATACCATGGAAAAAATAGCCAGCTTTCAAATTGACCACCTTCGGCTTAAACCAGGCGTATTTGTGTCCCGCAAAGATCGCTTTGGCGACACCATACTGACTACCTTTGATCTCCGTTTCAAAGAGCCCAACAAAGAACCGGTAATGGATATGCCGGCCTTACATACCATTGAACATTTGGGGGCAACCTTTCTTCGTTCGCACAAGGGCTCCGCAGGAGACCAGGAATGGGCTTCCCACATTGTCTATTTTGGTCCAATGGGCTGCCGTACCGGTTTTTACTTAATCACTGAGGGTGATTATAACTCCGAAACCATTCTTCCTTTATTACGGGAGATGATGCATTGGATTGCGCAGTTTGACGACCCCATCCCCGGCGCCTCAGCAGTCGAATGCGGCAATTGGAGAGAACAAAACATCGACATGGCCAAATGGGAGTGCCGTCGTTACGCCGCTCTTTTACAAAACCCCAGCGGAGAAAACCTGAACTACCCCAGCGAAATGGTATAAATCTTAATGAAAAGAGCGGTCGACGGGAGTCGAACCCGCGTCACGAGCTTGGGAAGCTCGGGTAATGCCGTTATACGACGACCGCAAATAGGTTTTTACTGTAGCAGAAATACCGCCTATTGTCAACATATATCATACCTGGATGCTATTCAAAATTTCCTGTGCGATCTCCTGAGGGCTTTTGCCATCCGCTTTAATAACAAGCGATGCTAATTGCCGGTATACTGCAGCCCGGCGCTCGTGCAGGGAATGGTGTGTGTTTTGGGGATCTTCAGTATTGAGAAAGGGAGGAAGCGTTCCAGCCGCCGCAATACGTTCCCAGGCAGTTTCTGCGGAAACATCAAGAAAAACAGGTATAACCGCAGTGTGTTTTGCAAGAAGGGCCAGCGCGTCAGGGTTATCAGCCAAGCCTCCGCCGGATGCGACAACCAGTGAAGAAAAAGGCGGCGTCATTTCCGGCCTGAAAAGGGCTTCGATAGCCTCAGCTTCTGCCTGCCTGAAAATTTCCTGCCCTTCGATATACAAAGCGCGAGGGCTTTTCCCGCTTCTCTGTTCAATATAGTCATCCAGATCGACAAATTCATGGAGCTGACTATTTCCGGAGAGAAGCAGGGCCAAAGCCTTGCCAACGCTGGTTTTGCCCGAATGTTTCGGGCCTAAAAGGATAATAAATCGCATGGTTTATGGTTCTATTTTACCAGAAAAAATGATAGTATATCAGTCATGTCCGGGGTGGGTGTCCTTGTCATACTTCTCCTTATTTCCTCGATTCCTGCCATCGCGGTATTTATATGGTTTCGCCTTGCCCATTACCCGTTTTCCTTACCGCGTTTTTCCTTTGCGCTGCTTACCGGGGCCGCATCCTTTTTTCCCGCTCTCTTTCTGCAGAACTTTCTTGCTGCCGGAAGCAAAATGGTTCACATTACAGACAAGTGGCGCCTTATTGTCGAAATTTTTATCCGCATAGCCTTAACCGAGGAACTCAGCCGATTCATCATGCTGATCATCCTGTTCCTTGTCATTCGTCGCCTGAGCATTATCAAACAAATTGAAGAACCCGCACCTGGCACTGTCATTTCCGATCTTTCAATGGCCAGCACTACCGGACTTGTTGCCGGCTTTGGTTTTGCCATTATTGAAAGCGCAGTTTTTGGCGTATCAAACCCCCATAACATACTGCTGCGAATATTTACCTCCGCTCCGCTGCACGGCGCCTGTGGTTTTCGCGTTGGTTCTGCTATTGCAATGTCCCGCAAAAGCCCTATCCAGGCATTTTTCCGTTTTTTCTCCGCAGTTGCCATTCACGGCGCCTACAATTTTATGCTTGAAATTCCCGGCCTTTTCCCCTCGATTTTTGCCGTCCTTATCGCCCTTTTTGCCCTGACCTCCTGCATTCTGACAATCCACACCGATATGAAAAACCCTACTTGACACAAATCCATAAATTCGCTACAGTAAACATATCTTTGGGGCTGTAGCTCAGTTGGCTAGAGCGCTTGAATGGCATTCAAGAGGTCAGGGGTTCAATTCCCCTTAGCTCCAAAAAAAATCTCTCGTAGCGGGTAAATTTATACACAACAATAGAACTTCCAAAAAGCGAATAAAGTTCTCGGGAGCTAAGGGAGAATGAAGGCTTTTTATTTATCCCTAATATAGGCTATAATATGGTCGATTGTTTTTTTGGATTTACTGGAAATAACTATTGACATACTCATCAAAGTGGTGCAAAATGGTGCATATGGCAAATAAGGTAAAAGGAACAGAAAAAACTGTCAGGGCAAGCATCAGTTTTCCTCAGGTAGTTTATCAATCTCTGGAGAGGCTTGCAAATGAAAAGAAGGTATCTCTTGCATGGGTTGTAAGAGAAGCAGCAGAAACATATCTAATTGAGCAAAAGGAGGGGAAAAATGGCAAAAACGTATGAAAAGAATTTAATTATACAGCTTGGTTTCTCTCCAAAAGAAAAAGCATCTGGAATTTATTTAAAAAAATATAAAAATGGATTTATTATAGAAATTGATTTTGAGAATGAAATTATTAGTTATGGAAAAGAGATAAAATGTGAAAATAAAACAACACAAAATTTTTCTATGTCAGAGAATTTTGTAGTTTTAGAATGCGTCAACCGCTTATTGGAAAAAGGTTATAATCCAAAAAATATAATTTTAGAAAAGACATATCCAGCGGGACACGGCAGTTCAGGTCGGCTAGATATATGTATAAATCGTGATGATGGCTCTGAATATATGCTTATTGAATGTAAAACTTTTGGAAAAGAATTTGACAAAGAATTTTCCAAAATGAAGAAAAACGGCGGGCAGCTTTTTACTTATTTTAAATTCAGCAATAAACCTGATGTAATAATGCTTTATGCTTCTGAACTGAAAGGCAAAGAAATCGTTTATCATAACGAAATTATTAAAATAGAAGAAGATTATCGAACCGGCGATGTAAAAGATTTCTATGAGAAATGGAACAAACTCACCAAAGATAATGGAATTTTTGATGATTGGGTTAAACCATATAATTTTGAAAGCAAAGCATTAACTATATATGATTTAGTAGAAATAAAACAAGAGGATAGTAGTTTTATTTTCAATCAATTTCTTGAAATCCTAAGGCATAATGTTGTATCAGACAAACCTAATGCATTTAACAAGATTTTTACATTATTCTTGTGTAAAATTTACGATGAAAAGAAAAATGATGAAACTAATAATAAACTTGATTTTCAATGGCTTGAAGGAATTGATAATGATGTCTCTTTTCAACTGCGTCTTACAGATCTTTACAAAGAAGGAATGTTTGAATTCCTGGAAAAGAAAGTTACAGATATTTCAGAAAATGAATTTGATACAAAATTTCAACAGCTTTTTACCTCCAATGATAGTTTGGCAAAAGAACTAAAAGAGGAAATAATTCGCATTCGGCTCGAAAAAAACAATGAGTTTGCAATAAAAGAAGTATATGATAAAAAATCTTTTACAGAAAACGCAAAAGTAGTAAAAGAGGTTGTTGAGCTTTTACAAAAATATAAAATTAGATATGCAAAAAAGCAGCAATATCTGTCTGATTTCTTTGAATTGCTGCTTACCACAGGTTTAAAACAGGAGTCGGGTCAATTTTTTACACCTGTTCCTGTCGCTCAA
>Ga0123356_10002947_pt1 | contig 18005 bp, 20 predicted proteins | sample TergutEmb28metaG_2_FD_92546 | JGI IMG/M metagenome (GOLD analysis project Ga0123356, IMG submission 92546) | Embiratermes neotenicus P3 segment gut microbial communities from Petit-Saut dam, French Guiana - Emb289 P3 | ecosystem: Host-associated > Arthropoda: Insects > Digestive system > Gut ...
ACTGCTCTTTTGGCGCATCATATTCCCTGTATTCTTTTTTACAGTTGGCCTTTTGTCATTTGCTCTGTTTGGCGATTCAGCGTTCGGCGTTATCATGCTCTCACTTGGCATTCTTTATTTGATATTCTTTGACACCTTTACTAATGGGAGAATAAAGCAAGACGTGGATAGGCATAAACAAGTGGGAAAAGCATTCGGTGATAGCCTGCTTACATATCGTTTTGGAGAAAATTCATACACAAGCATAACTAAATCACACACGGGGGAATCAACTTACGAAAATCTGCTACGGGTTGATGTAGGCAAACAGGCAATCTACATATATGAAGGATCGCTGCAAATGCTTGTTCTCCCCAATCGTATTTTCGCCAACGATGAAGAAAAGGAACGCTTCGTGGCGTTTATCCAATGGAAAATCAGCGAAATCCAAGCTCAAAAAACTCAAACCTGTTGCAGCGAGGCCGCAGCACAGTGAGCAACACGGCGAAAAGCATTTGAAAAATACGCCACAATTGTGTATGATGTGGGCAAAGGGAGGTTTCGCCATGTTTGAATTTCACTTTGAAATGACCAAAGAAGACATTACGAATACCACATACACCATGCATATCACTCCCCAGCCAACAAAGAATCAATGCGCTATTCGCACCTCTGACGCCCAGTGTTCCTTTGCGCTGGCGGGATTGTGTTATATGCCCTATATGACAGTCTTGCAGCGTTCATTATACTGTTTGCGTTTGGCCTGTTTTCTTTGATGTCTTTTGACGCGCTCACCGGCCGGAGCATAAAGCGAAACTTGGATAAGCATGAGCAAATGGGCAGGTTATTCGACGGGGGCTTTTACACCTATCGTTTTGAAGAAAACTCGTATGCCTGCGCAACAAAATCGCAAAATACACAATGTACTTATGCGAATTTGCTGCGCGTCGATGTAGGCAAGCAAGCACTCTACCTATATGAAAGTTCATTAAAGGCGCTTATCTTGCCCAATCGTATTTTTGCTAGCAATGAAGAAAAGGAACGTTTTGCGGCGTTTATCCAATGGAAAATCAGCGAAATCCAAGTTCAAGAAACTCAAACCTGTTGCAGCGAGAACGCAGTACACGAGAGCGCGGCACAGTAAGCGCGCTCTTGCTGTTCCAGCGTACTTGTGATAATATAACGCTATCGATCATAATGAGGTGAACATTGTATGTCCGAAAAAAGAAAAAAACTGATCCTTCGCGTTGTGGCCGGCATTATGGTGTTTGGTATGTTGGGCGTTGTCCTGATTTCTGCGCTGCTGGGGTTTGGCTAAGCCTTGTACCCCTCCGGGTCTTTTATGGTATCGCCGCGCTGACGGTCGAAGTTCTCGCGGTTTTTTTGCGTATACAGAGCATGAAGCTCATGGGCGGTCATGCCCATCTTTAGGCACATGCTCACCAAAAAGTGTAGCAAGTCCACCAGCTCACCCTTCACTGCATCCTCGTTTATCGGCTTGGGGTTTTTCCACCACTTAAAGTTGACCTCATCTATCAACTCCGCCAGTTCAGAGAGCATGGCCAGCGTCTCACGCTGAATCCATTGCTCCCGCGTGATGTGGCTTAAGTCGCGGGTTTGTTGCAGCGCGTCGTCAAAGGCTGCTTGAAGTGTGAAGATGTGCTCGAGTTTGTCGGTTTGCATGGTTATACCCATTCCCTTTTTTATTTCCGCAGCTTTAATGAAACACCCTTCTTTGCTGCCATGTCCTCAAACAAGCGCGCAGCAATTGCAGCCATTACTTTTCGAGGGGCTTCCGGCTCCACTTCGCTTGTTAGTCCATCCATAACCGCGTTGATATCATGCAAATCCAAAAGATTCACTGCCAGGCAGTAAAAACTCTTTTTTCGCCCGTCGTCGTAGTTCTGCAACAGTGTTTTCAAGATTTTGATCTTTTCGTTCAACTCGGTTGGGTATGCTTCCAGGCCGATTTGTTTTGCCTTTTCCATATCCCTAAATTGATTTTTATGGGTAATAAACGAGTCGGACAAATCGACGCCGTCATACTTCTTGCAAGGGTACTCCTCACACAAAAAACAATATTCCAAACCTTTGCGTTGGCAGCACGACAGCATGCCGCAAGGGGGATGCACTTTTGAGAATCCCTCGCCCGCACAGCCAGGGCATCTTGAGGAACCGTTGGTATGATAACGGGGGCACAATCCGCAATTCAATCCGCAGGCTGAAAACTCAGGGTATTTTCTCAGTTTGTACTCCATTTAGTTTACCTTTCTTTTGTGCCTTACTGCAATGCCAGCGCCCCCCGCGCATCCAACTGCTCCGCCTTTCTGCCCACCAGCGCAATCGAACAAGGCTCGGCCAGAATCTGATGGGCGATACGCGCCACATCGTCTTGGGTTACCGCGGCGATGCGATCGAGTATCTCGTTTTCGCCCAAGGCACGGTTCAGCAACAGCTTACTGCGCCCGATGGACGACATGCGGCTGGATGCGCTTTCCAGCCCCAGTATGTACCCACCCTTGAGTTGCTCCCGGGCCTGGGCAAACTCCCCGTCGGTAATGCCCGATTCCAGCAAGCGGGCCAGTTCGCCGCCAATCTGCTCCAGGGCTTTGCTAGCATTCTCGGGGGAGGTACCGGCGTAGATCGTAAACATACCCCCGCCCGGATACAGCGTGGGGTAGCTGTATACGGAATAGGCGATGCCCAGCTCCTCCCGTATCCTTTGAAACAGGCGGGAAGACATGCCGCCCCCAAACAGGTTGTTGAGGATGGACAAGGCGTAGATATCCGGGCTGCCCTGGGGGATACCCGGATAACCCAGGCAGATGTGCATCTGCTCGATTTCTTTGTCGCGCCGAAGCATACCCGGATCGTAGCCGTCGGTGGCGCGCGGCGGCTCGGGGGGCTCCACAGAAGGCCAGCCGCCCAGGTATTTTTCTGCCAGGGTTCGCAGATGGTCCAGCGTATAATTGCCTGCCACCGATAGCACGGTGTTGTCCGGCCTGTAATGGGTACGATGGAAGGTTGCCAGCATATCGGGCGTTACCTCCCGTATCTGCGGCGCCGTACCCAGGATGGGCATGGCCAGGGCCTGGCCCTTAAAGTGGGCGGCACTGAGCAAATCGTGCACCAAATCCTCGGGTGTGTCTTCCACCATGGCGATCTCTTCTAATATAACGCCACGCTCCTTGTTAAACTCGGCGGGATCGAGCTTGGCGTGAAGCAACAAATCGCTGAGCACATCCATGGCTTTTTCGAAGTGCTCGTCCATCACTTTGGCGTAGTAGCAGGTGCACTCCTTGGCGGTAAAGGCGTTTAGTTGGCCACCAATGGCATCCATCTCTTGGGCGATCTGCCGGGCACTCCGCCGTTGGGTACCCTTAAACAGCATGTGCTCCACAAAGTGGGACAGGCCGTTGTTTGCCTCCACCTCGTACATGGAACCTGCGCCGATCCACAGGCCCAGGCTCACCGAACGAAAGTGTGGGATGCGCTCGGCGATCACGCGCAGGCCATTGGGGAGTGTAAACTCGTCGTACATAACGTCTCCTTATAGATAGTTACGGGTTATAAGTTACGAGTTACAAGAGGCTGCGGCAAACCATGCCGCTTCTTCATAGCCTCTTGTAACTCGCAACTTGTAACTTGTAACTTGATATTACCTTCTCGTGCTATCCCGCCGGGGTGGGCGGCGGTCGATGGGGGGCGGCCTTTGCCCGCCCTCGGGGTTCTGGCGCTGATACGTGATGTCGTTGCGCACCAGGTTAATGCGGCCCTGGCTGTCGATCTCTGCCACACGAACCTCCAGCTCGTCGCCCAGGGAAACCACATCCTCGCACTTCTCCACACGCTCGTTGGCCAGCTTGGAAATGTGCACCATGCCGTCTTTGCCGGGCGCCAGCTCCACAAACACACCAAAGCTCATCATGCGCACCACTTTGCCTACGTATACCTCGCCAACCTCTACTTCCTTGGCGATGCCCTCGATAATACGGCGCGCCTTGGCGGCAGCGGCCTCGTCGGGGGTGGAGATAAACACGCGGCCATCGTCTTCGATGTCGATGCGCACGCCGGTCTCTTCTATGATCTTGTTGATCATCTTGCCGCCCGGCCCGATTACCTCGCGGATCTTTTCGGGATTGATCATAAAACGAATGATCTTGGGCGCGTATTGGGAGAGCTCGGGGCGCGGCTGGGGCAGGGTCTCCAGCATCTTGCCTAGGATATGCAGGCGGGCTTCCAAGGCCTGCTCCAGCGCTTGGCGCAGGATACCCTCGTCGATGCCCTTGATTTTGATGTCCATCTGGATGGCGGTGATGCCGTTCATAGAGCCAGCAACTTTAAAGTCCATATCGCCCAAAAAGTCTTCCAGGCCTTGGATGTCGGTGAGCACGGCCACCTTGCCGGTGTCGGCATCTTTGATCAGGCCCATGGCCGCGCCGGCTACAGGAGCCTTCAGGGGCACGCCGGCATCCATCATGGCCATCGTGGAGCCACATACCGCAGCTTGGGATGTGGAGCCGTTGGACGAGATCACCTCGCTCACCAGCCGGATCGCATAGGGGAAATCTTCTTCTTCGGGGATCACCGGCTCCAGGGCACGTTCTGCCAAGGCGCCATGGCCAATCTCCCGGCGGCCCGGGGCGCGCATGCGGCCTGCCTCGCCAACAGAATAGGGCGGGAAGTTGTAATGATGCATGTAGCGCTTGCTGGTCTCCTTGCTTATGCCGTCCAGCATTTGGGCATCGCCAATGGGGCCTAGGGTGGCCACGGTGAGCACCTGGGTCTCGCCACGGGTAAATACGGCCGAGCCATGGGGGCGCGGCAAAATACCCGCCTCCGACCAGATCGCCCGGACATCCCGCAGGCCACGACCGTCGGGCCTTACGCCCTGTTCCAGTATCTTTTTGCGCATGATCTGTTTGTTCAGGCTGTACAGGGCATCACCAATCTCGCCCGCGCGGCCCGGAAACACCTCGGCAAAGTGCTCCTGCACCTCGGTTTTTACCTGCTCTTCCCGAATCTGGCGCTCCCGGCGCTCGAAGGTATCAAAGCACCAGGCACAGCGGTCGTAGGCATATGCCGTTACCGCATCGGTGATATCCTGGCCGGTAAGGGACAGTGGGTACTCGGCCTTGGGTTTGCCGATCTCCGCCACGATTTGTTCTTGGAAGGCCACGATTTTTTTGATGTTCTCGTGGGCAAATAAGATGCCGCCTAGCATAACCTCTTCGCTGACTTCTTTTGCCGCGGCCTCCACCATCATCACCGCATCCTTGGTGCCGGAAACCACCAGATGCAGCAGGGAGGCGTCCCGCTGGGCATCGTCGGGGCAGAGCACGTATTGGCCGTCCACATACCCCACGATCACCGAACCGGTGGGCCCGCCAAAGGGGATATCCGACACACTCAGCGCCGCCGATGCGCCGATCATGGCCGGTATCTCCGGAGGCATATCCACTTCTACCGACAGCACCACGGCCACCACCTGCACATCGTTGCGCATGCCCTTAGGGAACAGGGGGCGGATGGGCCGGTCGATCAGGCGGCCGGTAAGCACGGCCCTTTCCGAGGGGCGCCCCTCGCGTTTGATAAAACCGCCGGGAATCTTGCCCGCGGCATACATTTTCTCTTCAAAATCCACACTCAAGGGAAAGAAATCCAGGCCTTCCCGTGGTTTGGCCGAGGAAGTCACGGCCACCAGCACCACGGTATCGCCATAGCGGGCCAGCACCGAAGCGTTGGCCAGCCCCGCGTACTTGCCGAAGTCCAGCGACAGCTTGCGTCCGGCAAGATCCATTTCGTATACTTTGTGCATGATCCGGGGTCTCCTTTCAGGCTACGCCTGCTTATTTGTACTCTTGCGTGCAAAAAGCCGACTTTTAGTCAAGCAATGTGCTCTCCCAAAGGACGGCTTTTCTACGAGCCTTGCCTCAACGAGAGTGTTTTTACTTACGCAGGTTGAGGCGGGCGATCAGCGCACGGTAGCGCTCGATGTCGATCTTCTTAAGGTAATCCAGCAGGCCACGGCGCTGTCCAACCATCAGCAGCAGGCCACGGCGCGAGTGGTGATCCTTTTTGTGATCGAGCAGATGCTCGTTCAGGTGGTTGATGCGCTCGGTGAGCAGAGCCACCTGCACCTCGGGAGACCCGGTGTCGCCCTCGTGGCGGGCGTAGTCCTGGATAATTTGCGCCTTACGATCCTTGTCCATACAAAAAACCTCCTATTTCTTTTGCCAATCGCCGCAAGCCAAGTAAGACGTTGGAGAATCGACCAACCGGGCAAGCGGTTCAAAATAGCTCTGTTATTGTACCACGGGGCGAATGGGTTGTAAACCCAGAAATTTGCGGTGAAAAGGGCGTTTGTGTTATACTGCGTTCAAATAGTGCCCAAACCGAAGGGGGATTTGCGAATGAGCCGGTGGATATGGCGGGTTGTTTGCGTGTGCTTGGCGCTCCTGGTGTTGCTCTTTGCAGTGAGCGCAAGCGCAAGTAAATTAACAGATGCAAGCGGGCTGTGGAGGTATGTGCTTGAGGACGGCGGTGCGGTAATTACGGGCTTTATTGAGAAACCCGTTGGTGATTTGATCATTCCGAGTGAGTTGGACGGCTATGCGGTGACGGGTATCGACGCTTTTTCGTTCTATGATTGCAGGGATTTAATCAGCGTGACTATCCCGGATGGTGTAACAAGCATCGGAGAATCTGCGTTCGAAAATTGTTTCAGTTTAGCCAATGTAACCATTCCTGAAAGCGTAACCAGCATTGCCGATTATGCGTTCGAAGCGTGTTTTGCTTTAGCCAACGTAACCATTCCTAACAGTGTAACGAGCATTGGATCAAACCCGTTCAGGAATTGCCCTTTAGAGTATTTTTGTGTATCACCCGATAATCCGGCATACAGAGAAATTGACGGTGTTCTTTTTGATAAAAAATTAGAAACGCTGATTGCATACCCCAATGCCAGGGAAGGTGCATACGCAATACCAAAAGGAGTAGTGCGCATCGGCAACGCTGCTTTTGGAGACTGCATTGGCCTAAGCAGCATTTTTATTCCAGACAGTGTAACCATCATCGGCAAAAGTGCATTTTTGGGATGCCGCAGCTTAACGAGCATGGTGATCCCAGATAGTGTAACGAGTATCGGCGAGTGGGCGTTTACCTTTTGCGAAGGCTTAACCAGCGTGACCATCGGGAATAGCGTAACGAGTATCGGTGCCTTAACATTTGCATGGTGCGAAAACCTGACTAGCATATTCATCCCCGATGGCGTAACAAGCATCGGAGATGAGGCATTTTCTGGATGTATCAACTTAGCCAGCGCGACCATCCCAGCCAGCGTAACGAGCATCGACGATGATGCGTTCCAGTTCTGCCGCAATCTAACCCTAAGCATTGCACGTGGCAGCTTTACTGAGCAATACGCAAAGGATAATGAAATTCCTTTCATTTATATCGAGTGACGCAGCCCAGTCAACATTTTCACTCTTCCTCAATCATTTCGCGAACCGTTACTCTCCCTGCCTCCGCATCAGCAATTGATCGCGCAAGCCGCGCCTGATTTTCTTCGCTGTAAAAAGGATCATCCTTCAATTCCAATACCTCTTCTTCAACCTCAATCAACTCGTGGACTGAAAGATGTCTTCCCGCCTCAATATCCGCTATCCTACGGTTTAACTCCGCTTGGTTTTTCTCGCTATAAAACGGATCATCTTTCATTTGCAACACCTCTTTCGCCGCCCCCGCATCCCGCCCGATCTGCCCCCGGAGCGCCTCCACACTATCAAATTTATGCTCGGGCCGCAGCCAAGCCTCCAACGCCGCCTCCACCCGCCGCCCGTACAGATCGGGCGCGGCATCCAACAAATGAATCTCAATCGTGGGCGCACCCTCGGGCACCGTGGGATGCACCCCGATGTTGAGTACCGCCGGATGAATCTCCCTCTCAACCCGCACACGGGCGGCATACACCCCAAAGGGCGGCAGCGCCTTGCCCACAGGCAGCGACAGATTGGCCGTAGGGAAACCCAATGTGCGCCCCAGGCCCTTGCCCCGCTCCACCTGGCCAGAGATACGATACGCACCGCCGAGCATGGTTTTAGCCGCGTCCAAGTCGCCCGACCCTAATGCCTTGCGCACCCTAGAGGACGAAATCGCCTCGCCCTGCCAGCAAACCGGCTCCAACACACGCACCGAAAAGCCATATTTTTTGCCCAAGCGCTGTAAAAGCGCAGAATCCCCCACGCCCCCCGCGCCAAAGGAATAGTTAAAGCCGATCACCGCCACGCGTACATTCAGCGCCCGTGCCAGATACGCCGCGAAATCCTTGGCGGACAGGGTCGCAAACGCAGCGTCAAAGGGCAGGGATACCAGTGTGCCGGGGTTTAATGCCAACAGGCGCTCCGCCTTTTCTTCAACGGTGGTAAGCATAGGCGGGGCATCTTGAGGGCGGAGCAATGCCAACGGATGAGTATCAAATGTCATCACCGCGCTGGTTAGGCCCTGGGCTCGCGCCAGGCGCTTGGTCTCTTCTATCAGGCGGGCGTGGCCCAGGTGGACGCCGTCAAACATGCCCAACGCTACGGCACTCGGCCCCAATGGAAACGCAAACTCGTTTACCAGTCGCTTCATTTGTTTTCCCTTTCCAATAACATTGCGTCGAAGGCCAGCGTATCCCCCCGCCTGCGGCCGATCCCGGCAAAATCCTGCCCCACGTATACGCGTTGCGGCTCCTGGCTCTGTGGCAGCCCACCCTCCAACTGGTTGGCGCGTAGCGGATTGCCGTTTAAGCAGGCCTCCCTGGCCGTGGGCAGCACCCGCACCATCGTTAAATGCTGGATCGGCGCATCCATGGGCAATAGCCGCGCAGCTAGTTCGTCGGCGGATCGCAACGCTTCCAGCGCGCAGGCGTTTTCTAACGTAAAAATGCCTGATTGGGTGCGCAGCAAAAAGCCCATGTGCCCGCCACACCCCAACTCCTGGCCGATATCGTGGCACAGGGAGCGGATGTACGTCCCCTTGCCGCATCGCACCGAAAGCAACGCCTCGTCCTCGCTGAGCCGCCGCTCCATGGTGATGGCATTGATCGTCACTTGGCGAGGCTCTACCTGCACATCCTCCCCTGCCCTGGCCAGGGCATACAGCGGCTTACCGTGGCGTTTCAGGGCCGAGTACACCGGCGGCGTTTGCCAAATCGTACCCACAAAGCGTGGGAGCACGGCACGAATCTCCGCATCCGTGGGCCGGGCCGGGCTCGAATCCAACACTGCTCCCTGGGCATCCCGCGTATCGGTGACAGCACCCAGGCGGAGGGCGGCCACATAGGCCTTTTCCTTATCCACCAAGTACGCAAAAAGCCGCGCGGCCTTGCCCACCATAATCGGCAGCACGCCCGCAGCCTCGGGGTCCAAAGTCCCGGCATGCCCCACCCGGGCGCCCTTGGGCAGCAAACGCCGCAGCGTCACCACCACGTCGCTGGAAGTCATGCCCGGGGGTTTTAATACGTTGATGAATCCATGGATCATTGGAGGAGTTCCTCCACCGCATGTTGTAAGTCCCCCAGCGCGTCTCGGATGGGGAGCGGCAAGGAGCAACCCGCAGCCAGGGCATGGCCGCCGCCGCCAAATTGTTGGGCCAGCAACCCTACGTCAAAAGGTTCCCTGGCGCGCAATGAGCACTTGATCTCTCCGTCCCGCTCCCTGGCCAGTATGGCCACATCCACGCCAGTGATTTCGATGGCGTAGTTTACGATGCCCTCGGTCATGCTGTCGGTTGCATCGGTTTGGGCAAAGTCCTGGGCGGTGAGGGCCATCACGGCGGCGCGGCCCCCGGCAAACAGCCGCAATCCAGACAGGGCGCGGCCCCGCAACGCCACGCCAGCCAACGAGCGGGTGTAAAACAGCAGCTCTGTGAGCCTGTCGGGCCGGGCCCCGGCCTCTGCCAGCACGGCGGCAGCCCGCAGCACGGCGGCGTCGGTATTGGCAAAACGGAAGTTGCCGGTATCGGTGGACACGGCCACATACAAATGCTCGGCCATCTCCAGCGAAAGGGGTACGCCCAGCCCTTTGATGCAGGCCAGCACCAGCATGCCGGTGGCCGCCGCGTGGGGCACAACCCAGTTTACATTGCCAAAACCATCGTTGGTGGGGTGATGGTCGATCACCAGCCGTTTGGCAGCGGCATCAAACAACACCCTGGCCCCGCCCAGCCGCGCCGGGTCGGATACATCCACAGCTATTGCCAGATCAAAAACCTCACCGGCCAGCCCATCAGGCGCAACAATCTTTTCGCTGCCCGGCATAAAGGCATACAGTGCCGGCACCGGATCGGCGCAGGTAAGTTGCACCCGCTTGCCCAGGGCTTGTAAGGCAGCGCCCAAAGCCAGGGTTGAGCCTAGGGTATCGCCGTCCGGCCCGATGTGAGCGCAAAGCAACGCGCTCCCCGCATCGGAAAGCGCGCGCAGCACTGCTTTAGGCGTCCTCAGTCGTTTCATCGTTTAGCTTTTTTCCTTCTTCAGTGGCAATTACCGAATCGATCAGGCTGGCGATATGCGCCCCATACTCAATGTTGGTGTCCAGCTCAAAGAGCAGTTCGGGGGTGTAGTGGAGCTGCACGCGCCGCCCCATCTCGTGGCGCACAAATCCGGCGGCGCCCTTTAGGGCGGCAATCAGGGGCGCGCGGAGTTCCGGCTCCAGCACGCTCACAAATACCTTGGCGTACCGCAGGTCCCGCGTTACATCCACATGGGTGATGCTAAACGTGCCGGTAACCCGCGGATCGCTCACTTCCTCCCGGATCACCCGATCCACCTCGCGCCGGACCTCTTCGTTCAGGCGGTCGGTACGGGAATATTGAAATGGCATGATTTTCTCCTTATCGCGCTATCTCTTCCATCACGAAACATTCAATGACATCACCCTCTTTGATGTCGTTGTACTTTTCGAGGCCTGCGCCGCACTCGTAACCGCTGGCTACCTCGCGCGCATCGTCTTTGAAGCGCTTCAAAGAGTCCAGCTTGCCTTCGTACAGCACCACATTGTCGCGCAGCAGGCGCACCTGGGCGTTACGTTGCAGCTTGCCATCGGTTACATAACATCCGGCAACCGTGCCCACGCCCGTAACCTTGAACACATTGCGCACCTCGGCATGGCCCAGCAGCACCTCTTTGAACTCGGGGGCAAGCAGGCCCTTCATGGCCTTTTCTACATCTTCAATCGCCTGGTAGATCACGCGGTACAGGCGGATGTCGATATTATCGCGCACGGCGGCTTCCCGCGCCTTGTTGTCGGGCCGCACGTTAAAGCCGATGATGATGGCGTTGTCGATATTGGCCAGCATCACGTCGTTTTCGTTGATGGCGCCCGCGCCCGCGTGGATGGTGCGCACCCGCACCTGCTCGTTGGACAGCTTTTCTAATGCTTGGCGAACTGCTTCCACTGAGCCTTGCACGTCGGCCTTGATGATTACGTTCAGGTTCTCTATCCTGCCCTCGGCAATCTGGGAGTATAACTCGTCCAGGGAGGCCCGGGCCGAACTCTTGGTGAGGGCCATCTTTTGTTTATCCCGCCGCTCCTGGGCTACCAGGCGGGAGAGGCGCTCGTCTTCCACGGCGCTGATCTCGTCACCGGCTGCGGGCACATCGTTAAAGCCAATGATCTCCACAGGCATGGAGGGGCCGGCTTCTTTTACGCGGTCGCCCCGGTCGTCGATCATGGCGCGGACGCGGCCATGCGCCATACCGGCCACGATGGTATCTCCGTTGCGCAGGGTGCCGGTTTGCACCAGCACCGTGGCCACCGGGCCACGACCCTTGTCCAGCCTGGCTTCGATGATCACGCCCCGAGCCGTGCGGTTGGGGTTGGCGCGCAACTCCTGCATGTCGGCCAGCAGCAATATGTTTTCTAGCAGGGTGCCCACGCCCTCGCCGCTGGTAGCGGATACCGGGGACATGATCACATCGCCGCCCCAATCCTCGGCCACCACCTCGTGGCGGGTCAGCTCTTGTTTGATGCGCTCGATGTCGGCAGTGGGTTTGTCGATCTTGTTAATGGCCACAATCATGGGCACGTTGGCGGCCTTGCAATGATTGATGGATTCTATGGTCTGCGGCATTACGCCGTCGTCGGCGGCCACCACCAATATGGCGATATCGGTGGCCTGGGTGCCCCGGGCGCGCATGGCGGTAAAAGCCTCGTGGCCCGGCGTATCCAAAAAGGTGATCTGCCGCTCTTGCAGGGACACGGTATACGCGCCGATGTGCTGGGTGATGCCCCCGGCCTCGCCCGCGGTAACGCGGGTTTTGCGGATGTAGTCCAACAACGAGGTTTTGCCGTGATCCACGTGGCCCATGATGGTGACCACAGGCGGACGGGGCAATAGCTCAGTCTCGGTGTCTATCACGGTATCGGCCTCAATCAGCATGTCCTCGGCGGTTTTTTCGAGCTTAAGCTCCAGCTCCACGCCAAAGTCCGAGCAGATCAACTGGGCGGTGTCAAAGTCCAGCTCCTGGTTGATGGTGGCCATGGTGCCCAGCAGCAGCAGCTTTTTGATGATCTCACCCGCGGGTTTGCCGATACGTTCGGTCAAGTCCTTTACGGTGATGGTTTCGGCGGTCATAAACGCTTTTTCGATTTTGATGGGTTCCATCATCATCTGGGCCGAAATCTTGCGGCGCGCTTTGCGTCCGCCGCGCACCACATCGTCGTCCATGGACCGGCCGGTTTCCCGGATCATCTGCCTGCGATTGCGGCCCTGACGCTCGGGATCGTGCTGGCGCTGGTACATCCGTTTGTTGGGATCGTAATTGGATACCCGCTCCTTCTCCATGGAAGGGGCCAGCTCCGGGCCCTTGTTGCGGCCCATGCCGGGCCTTCCCGGAGCGCCGCCGGGCCGGGCCGCCGGGCCACCCATGCCTGGACGCCCACCCTGGGGCGCTTGGCCAAAGGGACGAGCCGCGCCACCCTGGGGCGACTGGCCAAAAGGACGAGCCGGGCCACCCTGAGGCGATTGGCCAAAAGGACGAGCCGGGCCGCCCTGGGGCGATTGCCCAAAGGGACGGGCCGGGCCGCCCTGGGGCGACTGCCCAAAGGGACGAGCCGGGCCACCTTGGGGCGATTGGCCAAAGGCACGCCCCTGAGCAGGCCGCTGAGGCTGCCGCCTGGGCCCTTCGCCCGGGGACTGCACACCCGGATCAAATTGCGTAACGACAGGAACCGCAGGGGCCGCAGGTTTTGCAGCCGCCGCGGGTTTGATTTCTTTTTCCTCGGGCAAAGTAGCCTTCAGATCGGCAGCCTCCTCATCTGAGGGTTTGGCAACCGCCTTTTCAGGCTGATCGGAAGCAGACAACTCCTGCGGAGCTTGCTCCACAGGCTCTTCCAACGTCTCCAATGCCTCCAACGCTTCTTCCGCATCGGGCATGGTCCACGCCTTGCTTTGGGAGTCCAAGATCTGGCGCTGGGCCTCGATCTTTTGTTGCTCCTTACGCTGCTCTTCCTCCTGGACAAAGGCGTTCTCCAGCCGCCTGAGCATCTGCATGGTTTCCTGCGCCGCGCGGCGTACGTTAGAAACCTCCTCCAGCAGCCTGCCGGCGCCGATGCTGAGTTCCTTTGTAGCTTCCTGAACCTTGAGTTTGGACATTCTGCCCTTGCACCCCCGCATAGTATACGTCCGTATGAATCCTTCTGTCTGAATCTTCTATCCTTTAGAGAAGGCGCTGCAACTTCAACGCCATTGCTCCGGGTTTGATCGCCACCACCATACGCTCCGGCTTGCCGATGGCCTGGCCCAAACGCCCCGCTTCCAGCATATACAGCGGAACCTGCCGGAATGCACAAGCGTCTGAAAAACGTTTGTGCAGGTTGGGGGCCGCATCGCCGTCCAGCAGCACCAGGGCCGCCTGTCCCCCCCGCACCGCCACCTCGCACCCGGACTCGCCGGACACAACCTGCCCGGCACGGGCGCATAGGCCGATCATACCCCAGGCCTTGTCATTCATGGGCGGTAATTTCCTCCAATAGTTGCTTGAACACTTGTGGATCTATGGCATGCTCCAGGGCCCGCTCCAACTGCCTGGCCTTTTGCGCCTTGGTAAAGCATATACGGTCCGGGCACACGTAGGCGCCCCGCCCCGGCGCTTTGCCCACCGGATCCCAGCGCACTTCGCCCTCGCCATTTTGAACAGAGCGCACGATGCGCAGCAGTTCGCGCTTGGGTTTCATCTCCCGGCACCCCACGCACATACGCATGGGCACCTTGCGTGGTTTTAGCACTTACTCAATGACCTCCAGCTCGGCAACATCCATACCTTCGAACTCATCGTCTTCCGTGGCCATTTGCGCCTCCACCTGGGACTGGCTCTTGATGTCGATCTTCCAGCCGGTGAGCTTGGCGGCCAGCCGGGCGTTTTGCCCCTCCTTGCCGATGGCCAGGGAAAGCTGGTTGTCGGGCACGATCACGCGGCAGGCCTTTTCGGTATCGCTGATGTACACGGCCAGGGCTCGGGCCGGGTTCAGGGCATTGGCGATAAACTCCGCCGGATCCGGCGACCACTTAATGATATCGATCTTTTCATTCTTGAGTTCGTTCACCACGTTTTCCACGCGGATGCCCCGCGGCCCCACGCAGGAACCCACCGGATCAATGAGGGCGTCGGAGGAGTACACGGCCATCTTGGTGCGGAAACCGGCTTCCCTGGCAATGGACTTGATTTGCACCGCGCCGCTCTGTATCTCGGGCACCTCCAGCTCAAACAGCCGCTTCACCAGGCCGGGATGGGTACGGGACACCAGGACTTGCGGCCCCTTGGCCGAGCGCTGGACTTCCAGCACGTATACCTTCAGGCGGTCGTTCACCGCATACTCTTCGCCGGATGCGTGGTGGGCCGGGTCCAGCACACCCTCGGTGCGGCCCAGCTCTACGTATACATTTTTCCCCTCCACCCGCTGCACGATGGCGGTGAGGATCTCGTTTTCTTTTTCAATATACTCATCGTAAATGATGCCGCGCTCAGCCTCGCGGATGCGCTGCACGATCACCTGCTTGGCGGTTTGCGCGGCCACGCGGCCAAAGTCACGGGGCGTCACCTCAATCTCCACAATGTCGCCCACCTCGTAGCTGGGCTGGATGGCACGGGCCGCTTCTAAAGAGATATCCTGGGTGTCGTCGGCCACTTCTTCGGCCACCACTTTGCGGGCAAAAACCTGCACGGAACCGTCGTTTCTATCGATACTCACACGCACATTGGCAGCGCCCGCCGCGCCCCGCTTCAGGCTCTTTTTGTACGCCGATTTAAGCGCCTCTTCGATGGCGTTAAACAGCACCTCTTGGCTGATGGACTTTTCCTTTGCCAGCATAGCGATGGCGTCGATGACTTCGCGGTTCATGTATCTTCACTCCCACTGTGTTGTTCTAACGCTTTTAATTCATCCAGCGATATAACGGGTTTGGTTACGGCCACCTCCCGTTGGGCAAAGCGCATCTGCGCCCCATCGGGCATCTGGATTACGATCTCCCCATCCTCCAGGCCGGTGAGTTTGCCCTGGAACTCCTTGCGCTTGTCGATGGCCTTAAACAGTTTGATCACTACGTCCTGCCCGGTGTGTTTGTCAAAGTCGCGCTGGGTTTTGAGAGGGCGGTCGATGCCCGGCGAAGATATCTCTAAAAAATCATAGTCGATATGCTCCAGCTTGGGCTGGGCCACCCGGTGATAAGCCTCGCAATCGTTGAGGGATACGCCACCGGGCTTATCGATGTACACGCGCAGGTAACGGCCGGTATTCTCCTTTTCGATGCCGGCTTCCACCAGTTCATACCCCATGGCGTCTGCCAGCGCCTGGCAAATCCCTTGCAGATCCCCTTTTTTGCCCGCCATGCGCACGCTCCCCGCCACATAACAATACGAAAGAGTGGGATGTCAACCCACTCTTTCTTCGAGGACACGCCGGGCCTACCAACAGACCTCTTCCAGCGCGCCCATCCAGACGATTCGTAGGGTAGTATAGCACATGGCTACCCGATTTACAACCCCTTTTGCGCCGCTTTTGTTCGATTTATCAAGGAAATTGCGGGGTTTGGCGAGGAAAAATATAAATATGTTCACTTCATAATGGAAAATCGGGGGAGTTGGGGGTGTTACTCGGCGTAGATGTAGGGTATGTTGTCGCAGCTACGGAATGCATTCTTGCTGATGAACACCACACTCTCTAGGATGGTCACACTGGTTATGGGCAAGCTGCCCAAAATACACCCCTCTTCGTGGACCCAGGGTTCATTATAAAATGCCTTTTCGCCTATACCCATTACCGTATATCCATCCAGAAATGGCCAGGGCTGCGTCATTTGCTTTTTCAGTTTGGCGGAAAAGATGTGCGAGCCATCCTTTTCACCTGCTTTTGCATCACTGTTCCAGCCGGGCACAAAAATTGCTCCCCCTACTCCGCTTTCGGTAGCTTAATCCCGACTATCGGCTCGCCCCACTCATTAATGTAGCCTTGCACGCCATCGCCTGGTCTCCCTGTTGGGTTGTATCGTACCTCTGCGATTAGCTGATCGCCGAATTGCCTAAAATCCCTTGCGGTTGACCAAATAGCGTCCGTTAAATGCTCGCCCTTTGTGTTGATGAGGCTGTAGTTTCCCAAATCCTCACTCAAAAAACCCAAACCATACCTGAAATGCACTATCCGCGCCTTTATAAACTTCGGAAACAGCATATTCCCGTTTACATCCATAAGATTGGAGCGGTCTCTGTTGTCGATGACCTCACAAAACCCGTCGTATAACAGTACGTTGAAGTGCGGCCATGCCTTAAAATCGACTTTTGTCGCCCACTCATTATTCGAAGTTGTTCGATAATTGACTGAAGATAACACATTCCCTTCTTTATCCATAAGCCCCCAATTATTCCCCCTGGAATATTGAATATAGCCCGCGCCGTTTATCTCGTCTGCGAACGAATACGTTGTTTGTAATGGAATTACGAACGTCCCCGTTGGATCAATAATCCCTTGTTGCCGTCCTTTTTTTACTACAGCCATGCCGCCCTCGAAAGTAGAGGCATGATCCCACTCCAGCGGAATCACGATCTCGCCGCGCAGATTAATGTATCCCTTCTTTTCGTCCTTGAGCGCTAAGAGAAGTCCCTCATTGGCATCGGTAAGGCCATCCCATTCCAAGGGAATAACCATGTTGCCTGCGTAATCGAGCCCCCCCCAATTCCCTTCTTTCCCCACAAGGAAAAGAGTATTACCCACCGGGACAATACGCTCCCACTCGCAAGGAATAATCCACTTCCCTAGTGTGTTGACTATGCCGAACGTAATTTCTTCCAAATCGTTTTCACTTAAGTTTCGTTGACGCACGCGAAACAAGGGCAGCCCTTGCTCGTCTTGCACATCGAGGAATACGATAGGGGACACCCAATATTGTGCCCCAGGCGGTTCAATGGCGGGCCACCACTGTTCTAAAAGCAACTCGCCGAATGAATTGAGCAGGTTGTATTCCTTATCTTTTTCTACAATTGCAATGCCATTTCTGAAAATCGTGGGGGAATCCCACTGTGTTTCGGGGATTATCTCCCCTTCTAGCGTAATGATGCCCATTTGTTCCTGTGTGTCTTTATAAGCCAACAGCATGCATGGCTCTCCTATTCCATCGCTTATAAAGTTAAGGTATTCATACATAGCCGGTTCGGCAATAATATCGCCTGCAATCGTAATGACACCGAGCAAATCACCCTCTTTTACTTTCGCAAAGTCATGACGAAAAGGCTCTACCTCCGTAAAACGCGGCTCGATTAGCACATTTCCTTGCCTGTCCAGCAATCCGATTAACCCGTTTTCTTCAAAATAGGCCACATCGCCTTGGTAGCCCCACACGTACCGTTCCCCAGCGTAAGCACAAGCACAGGTCAACAAGATCATCATCAGGGCTAGCAATCCACAAATCCATTTATTGCTTTGCATTGGCTGCCCCCCATTCCGCTTGCAGGTCGATTCCGGTACGATGCGGAGGCGTTGCACTCAATGGCGCCC
>Ga0123356_10002948_pt1 | contig 17987 bp, 16 predicted proteins | sample TergutEmb28metaG_2_FD_92546 | JGI IMG/M metagenome (GOLD analysis project Ga0123356, IMG submission 92546) | Embiratermes neotenicus P3 segment gut microbial communities from Petit-Saut dam, French Guiana - Emb289 P3 | ecosystem: Host-associated > Arthropoda: Insects > Digestive system > Gut ...
CCGCTATACGTTATTGATTTTGCATCAATATATGGGATAAGTAATAATTGAATTATATATTAAGAAGGATTCTCATTTCTCTTGTTACGTTATTACTTGTCTCTGTATTATGTTTTATTGTCTTTAGTGTCATTCGCGGCGACCCGGCTTCATTTCTTTCTGATACAAACACAACACCAGAACAACTGGAAATACTGCGCGAAGAAATGGGACTTAACAGAAATATAATTGTACGCTACTTTGACTGGTTATTTAACTTCTTATCCGGTAATCCGGGAAACTCATATTATTTCCGCGGAGAATCCATTTCTGTTTTAATTTCTGAACGACTGGTAATTACAGTATCTCTTGCCTTGCTTTCGCTTCTTTTTATAATCATTATTTCTTTTTCTGTATCTCTATTAACGGTAAAAAAAGAAGGAAGCAAAATCGATAATATCGTTAATATTTTTACCGCTGCAGGTTTAAGCACTCCTGGCTTTTTTCTGGGACTATTGTTTATATTTATTTTTGGCTTTGGTTTTAAATTATTTTCTCCCGGCAGCTTTATTGATTACCGTGAAAATTTCCCGGGTTTTATCGGATATTTATGTTTTCCGGCGCTTGCAATTGCGATTCCCGGCTCGGCTATCCTTATTAAGTTTTTAAGAGGCTCTCTATTTTTAGAGTTACAAAGCGGTTATGTAAAAACTGCAAAAAGCAAGGGAGCAGGAAGTCTTTATATCCTCCAGCGGCATGTTTTAAAAAATGCTCTTTTACCTGCTATCACCATGCTTGGAATGATAACAGCCGAAGTTTTTTCCGGCAGCATTATAATTGAACAGGTTTTTAACATACCGGGAATCGGAAGACTTTTAATTACAGCAATAAGTTCAAGAGATTACCCATTAATACAGAGCTTGATGATCTATATTGCATTTCTTGTTATATGCGCCAATACCCTTGCATATATAATTATCACCATGATTGATCCAAGAATAAAACAAGGGAGGAAAATAAGATGAAGCTAAACCGAGAACTTTTAATTGGCGCAAGTATAGCTTCTATTATTGTTTTAATGTCCCTATTAAGCCTTGTTTGGGTTCCTCATGACTATAACCAGATTGATCATTCCATACGCCTTATGCCTCCGGGTTTAAAGAATATTTTGGGAACAGATAATTTTGGAAGAGATATTTTTTCGCGTATTATGGCAGGCGGTATAAACTCACTATTTCTTGCTGTATGCACTGTAATAGGGGCAGCTATCGCAGGCAGCATACTTGGACTTTTAGCCGGCTATCTTGGGGGAATAACAGGCGAAATTATAATGAGAATTATCGATACCTTAAGTTCCTTTCCGGGAATCGTTCTTGCGCTTCTTTTTGTTGCCTTAATGGATAACAGTCAATTCAGTCTTTTTATCGCATTATTAATACTTTTTACGCCAAGTTATACACGTATTATGCGCACAGGAGCAATGCAGTATAAAAATGCAATGTTCATTCAGGCAGAAAGAATTCTTGGCGCCGGTTTTATACGCATTACTTTTATACATATCCTGCCGAACCTGACTCCTTCTCTTTTGTCCGCTTCTGTAATCGGTCTTTCAAATGCGATTCTGGCTGAGTCTGCAATGAGTTATCTTGGAATGGGTATCCAGCCGCCTCACCCTTCGTGGGGACGCATGCTCTTTGAATCGCAGGCATGGTTTTTTAACGCTCCGTGGTACTCCCTGGCGCCCGGTATTTTTATCATGCTAACGGTTATCGCTTTTCATTTATTAGGCGAAGGTCTTCGCCGCAGTTTCGGAGGACAGCATGGTTCACTTACTTAATGTATTTGGTCTTTCCGTCAGTGTTAAAAAAAACGGTAAATTACTAAAAATCCTGGACAATATAAGTTTTTCAATTGATGAAGGCGAAATACTCGGACTTGCCGGAGAATCCGGCTGCGGTAAAAGTATGACTGCTCTTTCAATTTTAAACCTTCTTCCAAAAGATATAGAAATAACAGGCGGAGAAATATTTTATAATGAACAAAACCTTGTAAAACTTGGTGAAAAAGATTTACTCAAAATAAGGGGTAGTGAAATCTCTCATGTTTTTCAGGATGTAAGGCAAGCGCTTAATCCGCTTATGAAAGCCGGTGCACAAATTGCAGAAATGCTTGAACTTGGCGCCGGCAGAAATAAAAAAAACCTTAAAAAAATAGAAATAAAAAAGCAGGTTTTGGAATTACTTGTTTCTCTGGGGTTTGAAAAACCGGAAAAAATATATAACGCTTTTCCACACCAGCTTTCCGGCGGAATGTGCCAGAGAATAATGACAGCAATCGCAGTAATAAAAAATCCCAGACTTTTAATCGGCGACGAGCCGTCAAGTTCCCTTGATGAAGAAAGCCAGCGCCAATGCCTTTCTCTTTTAAAGGATTTAAACCATAAAAATAAAATGTCTCTGTTTATAATTTCTCATGATTTATCCATTATACGGCAGTTCTGCAGCCGTTTTTTAATAATGTATGCCGGGAAAATTGTCGAAGAAGGTCCTTCTGATCTTTTATTTTCGCCGCTGCATCCGTATACCCAGGCGCTGGTAAATGCTATTCCCGGAAAAGACAAACGCGGAAAGGTTTTGGAAAATATTCCCGGAAAAGTTCCCTCAATAGATGACCAGCTAACCGGATGCCCCTTTGCCCCGCGCTGTCCAAGGGCAAAAGCCGGCTGCCTTGAGATATTCCCGCCGGCATTGCAAATTGGCAACAGAAAAGTTTTTTGTTTTTATCCTGCAACAGGAGAAACCGATGAGTGATACTACCCTGTTAAGCGTCAAAAATGTCTCAAATATTTTTACAGACCGAAGGCCTGTATCTGCAGGAAAATTAAATTTTTTCGGAGTAAAAGAATATAAACCGGTATTAAACCAGGTTAACATGGAAATGCAAACCGGCGAAATATTCGGTTTAGCAGGCAGATCCGGCTGCGGAAAAACAACACTTGCGCGCTGCATTCTGGGTCTAATCGATTACGAAGGAGAAATTCTTGTATATGGTCAAAAGTATTTAAAAAAGTCTTCTCAAATACAAATGGTTTTTCAGGATCCTGGCGCGTCATTAAATCCGGTAAAAAAAATCGGCTGGTTAATGGAAGAACCGCTGCATATTCATAAAACCGGAACACCGCAGGAGCGCGCGCAAAAAGTCGATGAAATACTGCATCGTGTCGGACTTGACCCTTCATACAAAACACGCCATGTTCATGAACTTAGCGGCGGCCAAAAACAACGCGTCTGCATTGGAAGAGCATTAATTTTAAATCCGCGACTTTTAATAGCAGATGAAGCCATAAGCTCTCTTGATGTTTCGGCAGGCGCGCAGATACTCAACCTGTTTGAGGAATTAAACAAAAGCCATGGGTTAAGTATTCTTTTTATATCTCACAATAAAGATGCTGTAGAGTATCTTTGCAGTAAAATTGCAGTAATGGAAAAAGGCCGGATAATTTCCGGTTCCTAAAAATTAATTCTTAAAACTATGTATAGGCGCCGGGATTCTTCCGCCGCGATTAATAAATAAATCGCTCTTTGCGCTGTTAACTGCCATTATGGGAGAGCCGCCCAAAAGACCGCCGAACTCCGCCCAATCGCCGCATTTTTTACCGGGAACGGGAATAACGCGCACTGCGGTTGTTTTATTGTTTACCATGCCAATTGCCATCTCATCGGCGATAATCGCGGCAATGGTCGCGGCCGATGTATCTCCCGGCAGCGGAATCATATCCAGCCCAACAGAGCAAACGCACGTCATGGCTTCAAGTTTGTCCAGAGAAATGGAACCGCTTTTTACCGCTGCTACCATGCCTTCATCTTCAGAAACAGGTATAAACGCCCCGGAAAAGCCGCCGACATGCGTCGATGCCATTACACCGCCTTTTTTTACCATATCTGTAAGCATGGCAAGCGCGGCGGTCGTACCATGAGTACCAGCTGCTTCCAGACCCATTTCTTCCAGTATGCGCGCAACAGAATCTCCTACAGCAGGAGTCGGCGCAAGTGATAAATCCAAAATGCCAAACGGCACTCCGATTCTGCGGGCTGCTTCCATTCCAACAAGCTGCCCCATTCTTGTAATCTTAAATGCAGTTTTTTTAATAACATCTGCAAGCGCATCAAAGTTCATATCGCGGCAATTTTCAAGAGCGGCTTTTACAACACCGGGACCGGATACACCAACATTAAGAATACTCTCTGCTTCTCCCACTCCATGAAAAGCGCCTGCCATAAACGGATTATCTTCCGGTGCATTGCAAAAAACAACTAGTTTTGCACAGCCGATTCCGTCTTTGTCCGCCGTGGCTTCTGCAATTTTTTTAATTGTTTCACCCATTAGCTTAACCGCATCCATGTTAATGCCGCTTTTTGTTGACGCTACATTTACAGATGCGCAGACCTGTTCTGTCTGCGAAAGCGCAGCTGACAAAGACTTGATTAACTTTTCATCGCCGCTGGAAATGCCTTTTTGAACAAGAGCCGAAAAACCGCCGATAAAATCAACGCCCAGCTCCTTTGCCGTCTGATCAAGTGTTTTTGCAAACAGTGTATAATCATTTTCATCACAGGAAGAAGCAATAATTGCAATCGGTGTAACGGATATTCGCTTGTTTATAATCGGAATTCCGTATTCAGTTTCTATATCGCAGCCTGTTTTAACAAGAGGTCCTGCTACCCGCAGCAATTTTTCCCGTATTTTATCACGGGTTGCTGAACCCGATGAACAAATACAATCCAAAAGCGAAACACCTAGGGTAATTGCGCGAATATCAAGTTTGTAGCGCAGAAACATATCGACAGTTTCTTTAATTTCAAACGGCGTAAATAACATAAATCACCTAAATGCGATGCATGGCAGAAAAAACTTTTTCGTGCATCAGACTGATACTTACATTTAATGTATCGCCAAGACCTGTTAGTTCTTTTTTTACCTGTTCAAGGTCTTTTGAATACGAGCTTAAGTTTACCATCATCATCATTACAAAGTTCCCGCTTAATACTGTCTGCGAAATATCTTCGATATTGATATCCCGTTCTGCAAGAAAAGCGGTAACCTTTGCAATAATTCCAACCTTGTCTGTTCCTACTACAGTTATTATTGCGTTCATAAACTTCTTAAAATCCTTTCTGCTTCGGCTCTGCCTGAATAATTCGGGTTACGGTTAATTAAATCCTGTAAATATCTTTTTGCCTCGGAGTTTTGCTCAAGTATTACCAGTGTTTTACCAAGTTCATAAATTGCATCCCAATTATCAGGCGTTAAACGAAGCACCTGCAAATAAGAACCCTGCGCTTTTTGGTGATCTCCGGAAGAAGCATATGCGCGCGCAAGATTAAATCTTACAGTAGCATCGTTTGGCCTTGAGTTTAATGCCCGTTCGTAATGAACAATACTGGAAGCCCAGTTTTCCTGTTTTGCATACACTGCGCCTAAATTATTATTTACTTCAAAGTTTGCAGGTTCTACAGCATATGCTTCATTTAAAAACCTTATGGCGTCGGCATTATTTCCCGCTGCCAATAAAAGACTGCCAAGGTTAATTCTTGGCCTTACATATCTGGGATCCAGGGAAGCGGCTGTTCTGTACGCAGAGATTGCCTGTTCTGTTGCACCCATACCTTCGCATGCAAGTCCCAATGTATAAACATATGCTGCATTAGATGGATTTGCATCAACTGCTATTCTTGCAAAATTAAGAGCTTCGGTGTTTTTCTTTAACTCTATTTTAACAACTGCCATATTGTAATTTGTCTGCGGATCCGAAGGGTTAATCTGAAGTGCTCTTGCAAAAACAGATTCTGCCTCGGCAAAATTTCCAGCCTGACTGTGAGCTGCAGCCAGTTCACACATCGTACTAAAATCGTTGGGATTATACTGAAGAGCGCTTGTAAACGATGCAACAGCTCCCCTTGCGTCTCCTCTTGCAGAAAGTATTCTTCCAATCTCGCGGTGCGCGGCTGCATAATCGGCTTTTATTGTAACTGCCTGCCTGTATGCAGCAAGAGCATCATCCTGCCGGTTTAACATGCGGAATGTTCCGCCAAGGTTATACCACGACGGCTCATAATTGCGGTTAATGCTAACAGCAGCCTGAAATGCATCTCTTGCTTCCGGGAAACGCCTTGCCATAAATAAAACCCTGCCCAAATCATGCGAGTACATAAAGTTGGTCGGATCAAGACGCGCTGCTTCTCTTAACTCACTTATTGCCCTTTCAGTCTGATTTGCGTCACGCGCTATACGTCCAAGCACATAACGCGGCAGCGCCTGAGACGAATCCTTTGCGACAGCGTCATTTGCAAATTGCGTTGCATTGTTAATTGCATCCCGTCCTGCGCTTGTATTTGAATTACTTGAACCGTAATCATAATATGCGTCCGCCATTTCAGATAACTTCTGCGATTCAAAGCGGGATTCTCCCGGCGGCATAGCTCTTCTTGCTTCAGAAAATAACTGATTGGCTCCGGCAGCATCACCCGAAGTTAGCCTTGCTTTTCCGTCGGCTACAAGGTTATTAATCCTGCGCATAATTTCCTGCAACTCACGCGAAGCCCTTGCAAGCTCTTCTTCCTGCGCTCTTCTGCGCGCTTCTTCAGCTTCTGCAGCAGCTCTTCGCGCAGCGGCAGCTTCCGTTTCAGCAGCCGACGCAGCCGTTGATGCAGCCGCAGCGGCTGAAGTATTTCCCGCTCTTTGAAGATTAGAAGCAAGCGCAGCATTTTGCCGCTGCTGTTCCTCAAGGAACCTGCGCTGCGCTTCAATCAGCGCTTCCGTGCTGTTACTGCTGTTGCGATCCATGCTTAAAATAGCCCGCTGAAGAGCGCGCGCATCTTCATCGTCGGGATTATCAATTAATAAACCATCAAGAAGATTTAACGCCCTGTCAAACTCTCCGCTTTCTGCGTATGTAGTCGCAAGCCGTATAGTATTGATTCTCCTGGCATCGCCGCTGCCGCCAATTGTTATATCGGAATCGCCGCCTTTTCGCGGCAGAAAAATGATCAACCCTACAATAAGGAGTATAAGCAGTACTCCCCCAGAGATAATCAGAATCATTTGTTGTTGTCGGCTCATTTTTTAATTCCCCCCCTTATTTTATCATCAATCGAGCACAAATTCACCTTCATAATGTTCAACACTTTCCGTACCGGAAGATATACCGCGGCTGGAGTCGGCAACCGACTGAAGCGATGCCGAAACCGTATCCAGAAGCTTTTGCCTTTCTTCGGCAAGACGGCGCTCTTCTTCTTCTGCCATAAGCCTTCTTAACTCGGCTGTTGCGGCTTCTGTACGAATTAAATTAATCAACTGTTCAATATTGGAACGCTGTGTAGAACGCGGATCAAGCCTAAGGTATTGCTCGTAATCCAAAAGCGCGTTCTGTGTATTCCCAACTTTAACTCTGGTATTTGCTCTGCCAAGATATGCGTTTGGGAATCCGGAGTCAAATCCAATTGCCTGGGTATAGTACTGCTCAGCCATATCATTAATTCCTCTTTGGAAATAAACATTTCCCAGATTATTGGCTACATTTGCAGATAATCTCCCCGCCGAAGGCAAAACCCGCCTGTAAATAGTTATGGCATCATCAGTTCTGTCAAGCTGTTCATATACAATGCCAAGATAAAGATAGGTAATTGCATTGGCAGGATCGTCAGATATTGCGCGCTCAAGGAAAACCACTGCCTGCGAGGGGTTATTTCGCATGAAAAATTCCTCGCCCCTGGCAAAATTTGACTGCCCGTAGCAAATGAACGATAAAAACATCAATATACAAATCATCGTGATTTTTTTTATCATTTTTCCTTCCTATTACATATATAATACACTAAAATAGTTATATATCCTATAATGAATATCGACAAAAAAGGACCCCGTATTGAAAATACTGTGTATTTCCGACCAAATTGACCCTCAGGTTTACTCGCCAAAGATAAAAGAGCGCTTTGCAGATGTCGATTTAATCCTTTCTGCAGGGGATCTCCCCATGGATTACCTGGATTTCATCATTTCCAGCCTGAATAAACCGCTTTTTTTTGTCTTTGGCAATCATCATACCGAAGACCTTAGACACTATAAAAAACTATGGAATACCCAAATGTTACAGGACGACAGCAACTATCTGGGGTGCGGTGCGATTCATCTGGGAACAAAAATAAAAACCGAAGGCGATTTTATACTTGCAGGCCTTGGAGGCTGCATGCGCTACAATAACGGCTTTAACCAGTACACGGATTTTGAAATGTTTATCGAAATAACCAAGCTTATTCCAAGGCTTATATGGAACCGGATTTTTAAGGGCCGCTATGTTGATGTCCTTTTAACTCATGCTCCGCCAAAGGGTATTCATGATAAAAATGACAGGTGTCATTTGGGATTTAAAGCCTACTTATGGTTTATGAAGGTGTTTAAACCTAAATTCCTTGTTCATGGTCATATACATTTATATGATTTAACGGACATCCGCAGTACAACCTGGAAAAAGACAACCGTAATTAATGCGTATAGCCATTATGTAATAAATTTTGGAGATTGAGATGACAATAGACTCAGTTACCCAGCAGGCTTATGCAGATTTTTCCCGCGCCAGAGGTAAGGCGATCCTTTCTCAGATGCAGAATTTCATGAATACCGATCGCGATAAATTACTCTCTTTTCATGATGTAAAAGACATATTAAAACCCAGAAATCAAGTCTACATGGGAAACAGGACAGTACCCATTAATATGGTTGCCGGAAGCGAAGGCAGATATCACGATTTTAACAAGTATTTTCTCCCCCGCAGGGAACATCTGCGCCAAAGGTGGCAAAAAGTTGATGAAGCCCATATAAAAGACATTATACTGCCGCCAATTCTGCTCTACGAAATAGGAGGGGTCTATTTTGTCCGGGACGGCAATCACCGTGTTTCTGTGGCTAAGACACAGGGCGTTGAGTTTATTGACGCAGAAGTAATCAGCCTTACAACAGAAATTAACATAAAACCATCCATGACCATAGAAGAACTTACCTATGCGCTTATTGCATATGAGAAAAATATTTTTTATAATGAAACATTGTTCGGCGATTTGACTGAATGCTGGGACCTTAATTTTAGCTCTCCTGGCCGTTATGATGTTATTTATAACCATATACTGGTTCATAAATATTATCTAAACGAAGATATAGAAGAAGAGCTGCATTTTAACGATGCTCTTGTTTCCTGGTACAATAATGTGTTTTTTCCTGTTATAACAATTATACGGGAACAATGGCTGCTGGTTCATTTTCCGGGCAGAACAGAATCCGACCTATATGTCTGGATTATTAAGCACTGGGATTTTCTTAAAAAGAAATACGGTACTTATTCCCTTGCCAAAGCCGCAGGGGACTTTTCTAGGAAATACGGACAGGACAAAGGTAAGTTTAAAAGAACACTGGCAATGTTAATTGGCAAAATATTTCGAAAGTAAAGAAGGAAGGAGCATGGCGGTTTTATCGATTCAGTCTCATGTTGTCTACGGATACGCTGGAAACACTGCCGCTGTGTTCCCTTTGCAAAGACTTGGCCGCGAAGTCTGGGCTATTAACACTGTAGAGTTTTCCAACCATACCGGTTACGGCGCATGGAGAGGCAAAATTCTTGGAGCAGAATTGGCTGCAGACCTTGTTATGGGATTAGAAGAAAGAAATGTCCTTAACCGCTGCGAAGCAGTACTCTCCGGTTACCTTGGCGATGCCGCTGTTGGAAAGGCAATTATCGATGCAGTAAAAAAAGTAAAAAATAAATCTCCCGGGGCATTATACTGCTGCGATCCTGTAATGGGTGATATTAGCCGCGGATTCTATGTAAAGCCTGATATACCGGATATTTTTAAAAACGAACTTGTTCCGCTTGCCGACATTGTCTGCCCGAATCAGTTTGAATTAGAAGCGCTTACAGGAATACAAATAACCGGCATTGACAGCGTAATTAAAGCGATAAATACCCTGCACGAAATGGGACCTTCCATTGTTCTTGTAACAAGTCTCATGGAAAAAGCAGGAGAAATAAATATGGCAGCATCGGATAAAACCAATATTTATAAAACCACAACTCCCAAACTGCCTTTAGGAAGCGGCGTTGCCGGAACAGGTGACATGACCGCGGCTGTTTTTTTATCGCGTTATCTTGAAACACGCAGCCTGGAAAAAACGCTTGAAATGTGCACTGCCTCTGTTTACGGCGTTTTAGAAGTTAGTTTAAAAACAGCATCAAACACGGGAAACCTTGTAGAGTTAAAACCAATCGACGCTCAGGAACAATTTGTATCACCATTACATTCTTTTAAGGCGGAAAAAATCAAATGAAGCAAACCGAAAACACCGACTGGAATAAAAGCAGCCCTTACGATCGATTTTCGTATTTTATTGCGTCAAAAATAGATCGTTATAAAGCGCTCTTAACCACTATCGAAAAACTTGAGCTAAACTCACTTGTTGTTTCTATTGCAGATCACAAGCATATTTTTATTTTTCCGCCGGGAAAAAAAATGCCGGGTATTAAAGGAAGCACTTTTCCTTTTGCCGGAGAAAGCCCTTATATATTTGTCGCTCACTACGATCGTGTACCGGGAAGTCCCGGAGCAAACGATAACAGTATTGCAGTTTTTCACCTTTTAAATGTTGCATTAAAATTTATCAAACAAGGAGTCAGCAACTGGATTATACTGTTTACCGATAAAGAAGAAATAAAAGACGGCGAGAGTTTTGAAAAACAAGGGTCATTTGCTCTTGCGCAAAAATTAAAATCATGGGGACTGGAAAAAGCCAGAATATACAATTTTGATGCATGCGGAACAGGCGATACTTTTGTTATTTCTACCATCACAGATCTTATTTTGGGAAATAACGATAATCCAAACATTTTAAAATTAAAAGACGCAATACGTCTTCTTAGCAATCATGTTCTGGAAACAACCTACAATCTCCGTTTTGACAAAGTACTGCTTGCTCCCATTCCGTTCTGCGATGACATAGGTTTTTTACGCGCAGGTTTTGCCGCGCAGACTATTACCATGCTTCCGTCTGCAGAAGCTGCGCAATACGAAGAGATCCTGCGTAAATATCCTGAATTTCCAAAACTGATGATATCCGGAGAAATTAAAACATCACCTGAACGCCGTCATTTACCTATTACATGGCGAAATCTTAACACTCCGGCAGATACTCCAGATCGCCTAACGCCGCAGTTTTTTGAAAAAATCTGTAACCTTGTGGAAAATCTTTGCAGGTAATGACTTTTTGATCCCCAGCATTTTGCTGTATGCTTCAAGCGCGCTGTCTCCGTAATCTCCGGAAAGAACTTTTTTTGTAAGGATTTTACCTAACTGCACTCCTTCCTGATCAAAGCTATTTAAGTTCCACATAAAACCCTGGAACATAACTTTATTTTCAAAGTGTGCAAGCAGGCTTCCCAGCGCTGCAGGGGTTAATTTTTTTCCAAAAATAAGACTGGAAGGACGTCCGCCGGAAAACTCCTTGTTGCGATCGTCACTGTCCTGCCCTTTCGCGAAAGCCACAATTTGCGCTGCAAGGTTTGCAGCAAGTTTCGTCTGGCTGCTGGAATTATCAACTTTAACGTCATCGTTTTTTTGGCTTTCTGTAAAACCTATAAACTGAAGCGGAATAATTCCGGTTCCCTGATGAAGAAGCTGAAAGAATGAATGCTGACCGTTTGTCCCAGGTTCGCCGAAAATAACAGGACCAGTATCGTATTTTACCGGTTCTCCGCTTCTGTTAACGCATTTTCCGTTCGATTCCATATCCATCTGCTGAAGATGCGCAGGGAAACGGCTGAGCGCCTGACTGTACGGCAGCACTGCTGTGTAAGGATATCCCAAAAAGTTTCGTTCCCAAATACCGATTAATGCATCAAGAAGAGCCGCATTTTTTAAAGCATCTTTGTTAAGGGCAAGCTTATCAGCTTCGGCTGCTCCTGCAAGGAAATCCTTAAAAACCTGCGGCCCAAAAGCAAGAGACAATACGCAGCCGCCCACAGCAGAACATGACGAATAACGGCCGCCGATATAATCATCAATGTAGAATGAATCCAGATATGCGCTGTTATTGGCAAGAGGACTTGTTTCGCTTGTAACGGCAATCATGTGTTTACTTGTTTCAAGACCTGCTTTTGTAAGTTTGTCTTTTACAAATAATTCATTGGCTAGTGTTTCCTGCGTTGTGCCGCTTTTTGAAACAAGAATAAAAAGGCTCGTATCAAGATCCACGGAAGCAATTACTGCAGAAGCATCATCCGGGTCTACATTGGAAATAAATTTTGCGTTAAGTTTCTTTTTTCCTTCTGCTTCTGCCCAATTTTCCAAAGCCAGATACAAAGCGCGCGGTCCAAGGTCCGAACCGCCTATGCCTATCTGGACTACTGTAGTAAAAGGCTGTCCTGTAGAACCAATAAATACGCCTTTGTGGACATCCGAAGCAAATGCGCAAAAACGCGCAAGTTCCTTGCGGTAAAAATCTCCGATATCTTTGCCGTTTTCTATAACCGGTTTGCCCTGCTCTCCTCGAGAAAGCTGATGTAATACTTTGCGGTTTTCGCCGGTGTTCATCACCTCTCCGTTAAGAAGCGCTTTATATTTTGCAATTAGTTCCTGCTCATCAGAAAGTTCCTGCAGTAATCGTATGCATTGACTGTCAACGGATTTTGCAGCCCAAGAATATTTTAATCCCCCAGCCATGGGTGTAATGCACTGGTCTACCCTTTTTGCATCAAGGTTATTTTTAAAATTAAAAGCCGGTTTTTTTGAATATTCTGTCAGTTTTTTAAAGCCTGCGGTTTTGTCAAAATTAATGTATTCCATGAAATCTCCTTTAATTACTATTAATGATAAACCAGGTTTTAGTATAATTCAAGTAGTACTAATTTTTACTGAGCAGCTCCAGGTGTCTCCCTATGTGTTTTACAAGAGCGCGGCGGTATTCGGTTTCACTTTGCTTCCATAAATTATACAAGCGGTCTTTAAAAGCAAAAGAGCCGTTTTCGTTTTTATGGTTTAGAATAAGTCCGTATGTAATATGAATAAGCTGGCGTGTTTCGTTGTTATTAAAAAGTCCTGGTAAATCTACGTCCTCTATTTCAGAAATATCCGGTATGTTAGATAAATCTGCTGTAACCTGATAATACTTTTTAGCCTCGCCGAAAACAGTAAGCGCAAAACTGTGAACCTCGCGGTAAAGCACTGGGTCTCTAACGGCAACTACACGCATGGCTTCCAGCCAGTTGGTTCCCGCAGTTTTAACATGGAACTGTCCTTTTGTTTCGCGGCCAATAACCGGAAACACGCTAAACTTGTCAGAGCCGGAATGAATACTTAACTTGTAGTTTAAACTTCGCGCTATTGCCGCATGGACTTTTATTTCTTTTTCAAATTGTGTAATATCTCCGATGTAATCTATTCCCTTCTGAAACTCTCCGCAAAAACGCGGCGCTATCGTAGCAAACAAAACGCCTGCATCTAAAAGCTCTCTTGCAACAAAAAAATGCTGCAATGGCGTAGTTACCGAAGCAGTCTCGTCTATGGAGATTTCCAAATCGGCATTGTATTTACCGTCAGTAAAAAACTTATTATAAATACTTGCGGCAAAATTAACCGCTTCTGCGTAAACTGTTAAACACTTACCAAGTTCTTCTTCAGAAAAAACAAGCGTAAAGTCTTCAATACTAAAAGTTTTATTCAAATATTTTTCTTTATATATTGATGGTATAGGTGCGCTGTCTGTAATAACATTTTCATTTTTTATATAATCTGAGCAATCAAGTGTTATCATGGTAAAACCAAGTGAAAGAGCATACTCAACATCTTTTTCGGTTTTTAGATGATCCCCATCTGCGCCAAAACCCTTTTTGTATCCTTCCCGGAATACGGCAAATGTTGCCGCATCAAGGACATCTTCGTATGTGCGGTTTGTTAAAGTCAGTTCCCGAATTGACTGTTGGGCAAAAACAGGAAAGATATCATTTGTAATAAAAAGATCGATATGTCCCGGAGCGGCAATTCCAAGCCTGTCTCCCAGTCCAAAGCTCTTGGGTTTTCCAAGACCCCGGACAGGAGCTGTCCATGGAAACAGCTTTCTTAAAACACACGCATTTTCGTGTGTAAGTTCAGCGCAAGATATTCCGCTGCCCAAATTTTCTATTGTAAACCCGGCAGCGCCTGTTTTAGCGGCTGCGCTATCCTGCTCTGCGATTATTATTACTGTTTTTCCCTCTATATTAGCCATAAAGAAAACTGTGGAATCAATATGATTTATTGACTTTTCATACGCTTCAAAACCTAAATACTGCATACTTTTTATTAACATTCCTTGCCTATTTTTACAATAGGATATAACCTGATAAATATGAAAAAAGATAAAATTAAAATCTGTTATATTGGCGGCGGCTCGCGCAATTGGGCGTGGGTTTTAATGCAGGATCTGGCCTTTGAAAAGGACATAAGTGGTACTATCGAACTATTCGATATCAGGCACAGTGATGCTCTGATAAACGAAGCAATCGGTAACAGGCTTATGGATGCTCATAACCCGGGCATATGGAGATTCCAGGCAAATCCTTCATTGCCGGATGCATTACACGGAAGCGATTTTGTTTTTATATCGATACTTCCCGGCGACTTTGATGATATGGCTGTTGATGTTCATGTTCCGGAAAACTACGGCATATATCAATCTGTGGGAGATTCTGCAGGAATCGGCGGCATTATCCGTTCACTGCGAACGGTACCGCAGTTCAGGAAGATTGCCAAAGAAATAAAAAAACACGCGCCTAATGCATGGGTAATAAATTACACAAACCCAATGAGCGTTTGCACCCGTACATTGTATATGGAGTATCCCGGAATAAAGGCATTTGGCTGCTGCCATGAAGTTTTTCATACTCAAAAACTTCTTGCAACAGTATTGGAGGAATCAGGTCTTGCTCCAGCCGGCAGCATTAAACGCGAAGATATCAAAGTAAACGTTCTTGGCTTAAATCACTTTACATGGATTGATAAAGCAACTTGGAAAAATACTGATATATTCCCAATATATTTAAAATTTGCAGAAAAATATGCTGATACAGGTTTTAGAAAAAAAAGTGATGGCGCTGCAATAAACGAAGATGAACTTGAGAGACAAAAACTGTTCGGTTCGACAGACCGTGTAAAAATGAATCTTTTCCGCCGTTACGGTTTAATCGCCGCCGCTGGTGACAGGCACCTTGTTGAGTTCTGCCCTCATTCCTGGTATTTATCTTCGCCGGAAGAAGTTGAACGCTGGGGATATGCGCTTACGCCTGTATCATGGCGGATAAAGGATCAGGAAGCGTTAAAGCAAAAAGCCATTGAATACCGCGACGGGACACAAGTGATGACACCTGTTGAATCCGGCGAAGAGGGTTTAAAAATAGTTAAAGCGCTTCTTGGACTTACAGGCATTACAACAAATGTAAATTTTCCAAACGTTGGACAAATGCCGGATATCCCCATGGGAACTATCGTAGAAACAAATGCAAATTTTAAAAAGAGTAAAATTGAACCTGTTGCAGTCAGAAGTCTTCCTTCCGATATAAGAGCTCTTATAATGCATCATGTATTAAGCCAGGAAGGAATTGTAGAAGCAGTTTTTGAAGACGACATGGAAAAAGTATTTCGTATTTTTTCTCAGGATTTGGAAGTTCAGAAACTTTCGCTTTCTGATGCACGTTCCATGTTTAACGAAATGTACGCAAAAACCATGAGAAAATAATGATAGACAGGCGAAATGTAATAGAAAGACATAATCCCTGTTACAAAGAAATAAAAAAACAAACTCCGTTATCTGTTGGGAACGGTAAGTTTTGTTTTACCTCCGATTTTACCGGCCTGCAAACCTTTTTTGACGAATACTCAGCTTTAGATGATGCATTCCCGCTTTGTACAATGGCAGAATGGGGATGGCATTCCTATCCGCAGGACAAAAATGACACAGCTCTCCTTCGCCTTACACCGTATGATACAAACGGACGAACTGTCTATTATGCCTCTGATGACTCAAATCAGGAAGAGTTATTTAAACAGATAAGAATTAATACGCATAAGTTTCACCTGGGAAAGATTAGTTTTGAGTTACCGGATAAAAAGTTATCAATTTTTGATTGTAAACCTGTTCGCCAATTACTCCTATTGTGGGATGGACTTTTGTTTTCTGAATTTATTATTGATAACGAAATTGTAAAAACAACTACCTTTATTCATCCTGATGAAGATACTTTATATATAAAAGTTACTTCGCCTTTATTAGATAAAAATAAATTAAGGGTAAATATTACCTTTCCTTACGGTAGTCACAAAAAAACTGCCGCGGATTTTACTGTTCCCCAAAAACATACAACGCGGCTTTGCAAGTCAGACAATGGCTGTGTAGTTGAGCGAAAACTTGATAATACTATTTATAAAGTAATAATTAATGGTTATGGTTTTTATATTGATTCTGATGAACGCAGGCACATCGTTAACATAAATCCCCAGGATGAAGTTATTTCTTTTAGCGTAAGGTTCACTCAGGAAAACGAAACTTTACCGCCGGACTCATATGAAAATGCGCTTATTAAATGCAGAGCATTCTGGGAACAATACTGGTCCTCTGGCGGCTTTATCGACTTTGCAGGTTCAAAAGACCCCCGCGCTGCAGAGCTGGAACGCAGGATTATTCTTTCGCAGTATTTAATTGCTATTCAAAGCAGGGGAAAACTTCCGCCTGCAGAAACCGGCTTAACCTGCAATAGCTGGTACGGCAAGTTTCACATGGAAATGTACTTTTGGCACCATGCACATTTTGCTCTTTGGGGAAGAATAAAAGAATTAAAAAGAACTTTTGAATATTACAAAGAGATTCTTCCGGTTGCAAAGAAGATCGCCGCTTCCCAGGGGTTTTCCGGAGCGCGCTGGCCGAAGATGTGCGATCCTTCAGGAGAGAACACGCCTTCGTCTGTGGCGGTATTTTTAATATGGCAGCAGCCGCACCCAATCATGCTTGCAGAACTTATTTGGCGCGCAGAAAAGGATGTGTCTTTCTTGCATGAATACTGCGAAGTTATTATCGAAACTTGTGAGTTTATGAAAAGTTTTGTTAAACTTGACGGCGAGCGCTATGTATTGGGACCGCCGTACATTCCTGCGCAAGAGAGGCATGATCCTGCTCTTGTTTTAAATGCCGCATATGAACTTGAATATTTCCGCTATGGTTTTCGTACTGCAGATGTCCTGCTTACGCAAATAGGCTGTCAGAAATGTTACGGCGACATTGCAGATAAATTGGCTCTTCCAGCCGTAAAAGGCGGCGTTTACCTATCACACGAAAATTGCCCGGACACTTTCAGCAGGCTGCCTTTTTACACTGACCACCCTTCTATGCTTGCCATGTACGGCGTCCTTAACAGCGATGAAAAAGACAAAGGCATTATGTCAGCGACACTGGACAAAGTCCTGGAAGTCTGGAAAAAAGAAACCTTTTACGGCTGGGACTTCCCAATGATGGCTATGACTGCCTGCCGTCTTGGCCGTTACAAAGAAGCGGTTGATTTACTTTTAATGGACAGCCCAAAAAATACCTGGCTGGAAAACGGCCACAACAAAATGACAGGCGACGATGCCTTGCCACTGTACCTGCCCGGTAACGGCGGCTTATTGCTCGCCGTCGCAATGCTTGCCGCAGGCTACGGCGAAAAACAAGGCTCGTCCTTCCCCGAGGGATTCACCGCGGAGGTTGAGGGGATCTTGGGGTATGTGTAGAGGGGATATCCGAGTAAATAAAAAAAAGACCACCCTTTGGGTGATCTTTTTTTTCTCCCTAGCGCGGGTTCGCCTTCCAGTCGCAAACATCCTGTTTGCTCCTTACAGGCCGTCTTTTTTGCTAATCCGACATCCCTGTCGGATTACCTTTCGGAACCTTTCGGTTCCTCAAGG
>Ga0123356_10002949_pt1 | contig 17983 bp, 16 predicted proteins | sample TergutEmb28metaG_2_FD_92546 | JGI IMG/M metagenome (GOLD analysis project Ga0123356, IMG submission 92546) | Embiratermes neotenicus P3 segment gut microbial communities from Petit-Saut dam, French Guiana - Emb289 P3 | ecosystem: Host-associated > Arthropoda: Insects > Digestive system > Gut ...
CTATAATCATAAAGCGGCGCGAAAATTACCAAAATGTCTATATCTGGGTCGATTTCAGCCGCTGTGAACATGTCTACTGTTTCAATCGAATAGCCGTTCGCCTGCAAAAGATTCGCCATATTCTCGAAGCCATCAGTGCCGGAAGCAGGTTCCCCGAAGCCGGTCGTAAAAGCTACTCTAATCGGCGTAGTATCGGCAACGTTCATTATAGCAGACAAAAACGCTCTTTCTGCTCCCGCGCTTATACTAATGTCTACCAAGTATCCTAAATTGTAATCATAAGCTTCCCTTGCCATCGCCTCGGTAATTCTGTCCCCTTGAATTGAATATTCCAAAACCCTGTATTCGGAAAAACCGATTACTCTGAAGCGTCCTGTTTTTTCCGACTCTATAATTACATCAGTGTCAGAGAGTTCAGAGCCGAACCTCGCCAATAACTGCGGATTCGCCAATCTGTCTACAAAAGTAATCGTAATATTTTTGTTCGCCTCGGTAAATCTTTGGGCGATTTCATACGCCTGCTCAAAGGTAAATTCAAACCCTGTGTAGCGTTCCTCGGTACTGCAAAAGTAAAAATTAATAGTATCATCAATGGAAGAAAGATACTCAGCCGTGCTTTTTTCGATACTGTAAAGCTTGCGCTCCGTAAGGTCAAAGCGGATATTCAAGCGGTCATTGAGCAAGCCGAAAGCTATATTCAATATAACCGCCGCCGCTATAAACATAGCTGTAACCGCCACCGAAAACCCGCCGTGTTTCAGCTTTCTGGAATTGAACTTTTTTATTTTCGGTTTTGCAATTTCGTCAGACGGGGCGTCGGAGACGCCTCCCCCTACGTTTTCGTTGTTTTCTTCTAATTGTTCATTATTCATTGTTACTTGTTCATTGTCCATCACGCCCACCTCCTTTTTTCAAGTACGCGAACAGTTAAAAATAAGAAAATCGCTATTCCTGTAATGAAAAACAGCACATTCGGAAGTGTAAAAACGCCGAGCGTAAACTGCCTGTAACGCTCAAAAACAGATATACTACCCAGCGCGTTTGAAATAAACTTTACCGGAATAACCGCCGCCAAAGCGTTCATCAAGAATATAACCATGTTCAAAAACATGCTCCCGACAGCCGCAATCATCTGGTTTTCAGTAAGCGAGGAAACAAACAGCCCCAGCGCGGCATACATACCGCCGAGCAGAATAAGCCCCGTGAAGTTTCCCCAAATCGTAAGCCATGAAACGTCCGCAAAAAACGAAAGCACAATGCCGTAAACAGGAAGCACTGCTACTCCGAGCAGAAAGACCGCATATGCCGACAAAAACTTCCCGAGGACAAGCCCCGTAAGGCTCACCGGCGCAGTCAGCAAAAGCTGGTCTGCTTTCTGCCGCTTTTCTTCAGACATAAGCCGCATGGTTAAAACCGGCACGATGATTAATAAAATAAAGAACATCAGCATAAAAACTTCCGACAAGTCCGCACTGCCGCTTGCAAGCGCGGTTAAATAAAACCACAACCCCGAAGTCAGTATACAGACCGCCACAAAAACATACCCGACAGGCGAGGTGAAATATGCGGTTATTTCTCTTTTTAATATAGCGAGCATTTATTTATCCTCCCCTTTAATATTCCCGTAAATATCGCCGGTAACAAGTTTTAAAAATACTTCTTCAAGCGTTAACTCGTTGGATTTTGACATCAGAAGCGGATAGTTGCGTGACGCTAATTTTTTGAAAATCTCGCGGCGGACATCTTCGCCTTTTTTAGGCTCAATCTCATATTCAAAAACGCCTTTTTCCGCCTCGCGCAAGGAAATTACTCTTTTGATTTGATGAATACCGCCGAGCAGTTTTTTAACCTCGGTTTCATTCCCCTCGACACGGATTCTCAGTGATAAATTCTCCGACAGCCCCGCCGCTAAGGTCGCGGCTTTTTCATTGGCGACGATTTTTCCCTTGTTTATAACTACAATCCTGTCGCAGACAGCCTGAATTTCCGGCAGTATATGCGACGATAAAATAACCGTATGATTCTTGCCGAGCTTCTTAATCAATGAGCGGATTTCAATAATCTGCTTAGGGTCAAGCCCTACTGTAGGCTCGTCTAAAATCAGCGTCCCCGGATTTCCCACAAGCGCCTGTGCAAGCCCTACGCGCTGACGATAGCCTTTGGAAAGATTGCGGATTGCCCGCCCGCGAACGTCGGAAATTTTCACTAAATTGCATATTTCTTCAAGGTGAGAATTACGCGGAAGCTTGCATTTTTTCAGGTCATAGACGAACTTTAAGTAGCCGTCCACCGTCATTTCGGGGTAGAGCGGCGGAACTTCGGGCAGATAACCTATGCGCTTCTTGGCGGCAACGGGGTCTTCCAAAATATCTATGTCGTCAATTTTCGCGCTCCCCGATGTTGAGGAAATATAGCCGGTCAGAATATTCATGGTGGTGCTTTTCCCTGCGCCGTTCGGGCCTAAGAAGCCGAGGATTTCCCCTTCTTCGGCGCGGAATGAAATGTTGTCCACTGCCTTATTACTGCCGTAATTCTTTGAAAGATTTTTTACTTCTATCATGTTTTATACCTTTCGTTTTTACGTAGGGCGTGACACCCTTGGCACGCCGTTATTTTTCGGTGCGCCGAGGCGGCGCACCCTACATTATGATAATTTATTAATAGCTGTTTTTATACGTTTCACGGATTCTTCTTTTCCGAGCATAATGCATATATCAAGTCCGCCGCCGGGAGCTGATTGTTTGCCGGTGAGAGCGACTTGTAGCGGATAGAGAAAGAACCCTACTTTTACTTCGCTGTCGTCTGCTAACGCCTTAAAAGAATTAAAAAGCGAATCGCGGTCAAACTCTTCATGCTCTTCTATTGCCCAGAGCGCTTCTCCGAGGGCGACAAGCGCTGTTTCAGGTGTGGTTTTCATTTTCTTGTTAAAATATAGCTCGTTATCATAAGCGATGACTGCGGATAAAAAGTCTACCTGCGGTGTTATGTCTGTAAGAACTTCGGTTCGCGGCTGTAAAGCCGCGCAGAGAATGTCGTAATTCACTGCGGGCGAACACTGTTCGCCCCTACAGATGTGGGGCATTGCTAATTCTTTGAATTTTTCGGGGGCGAGATTACGGATATAATTAGCGTTGATTGCCCGCATTTTAACTTCGTCGAAAATCGCCGGCGCCTTTGAAATGCCGTCTAAATTAAACGCTTCGGTAAGTTCGGAAAGCGTGAAAAATTCATTCTCGCCTTTAGGCGACCAGCCGAGCAGCGCGATGTAATTCAGCACAGCTTCCACAAGAAAGCCTTTTTCAATAAAGTCTGAAAAGTAAGCGTCACCGTCGCGCTTGGACAGCTTATTATTCGCGTCCCGCATAATCGGCGCAACGTGAATGAAAGCCGGCGGCGTCCAGCCGAGTGCCTCATAGAGCAGAATATATTTCGGCGTGGAAGACAAAAACTCACTGCCGCGTATAATATGAGTTATTTCCATGAGATGGTCGTCAATCACATTAGCGAAATTATAGGTCGGCATACCGTCGGATTTTATTAAAACTTGGTCTTCTATTTCGGAATTTTGGACAGTTATTTCGCCGAAGATTTCGTCAGTAAAAGTAACCTCGCCGTCTGTCGGCGTCTTTTGCCAGACTGCGCCGTCTTGTTTGTACGCCGCGCCTTTTGCTATAAGTTCTTCTGCGTATTTCATGTAGAAATCTTTTCTCTCGCTTTGAATATAAGGCGCGAAGTTTCCGCCGATGTCCGGGCCTTCATCCCAATTAAGCCCGCAGGTTTTCAGCGTGTTATAAATCACCTCAACCGCGCCGTCTACGTAACGCGCTTGGTCGGTGTCTTCGATTCTAAGTATAAAAGTACCGTCGTGCTTCTTAGCGTAGAGCCAAGCGTAGAGCGCGGTGCGCAGTACGCCGAGATGCATGAAGCCGGTGGGGCTGGGCGCGAAGCGGGTTCTTATTTTAGCCATTTTAAGTCCTCATCAATTTGTTTTTTTAATTCTTCAAAGCTGTCGAATTTACGTTCGGGGCGTATAAAATCAACCAAACTTACCTTTACAAGCTCATCGTATAAATCGCCGTCGTAACCGACTATATGCGTTTCTATAGTGACGTTGTTATGACTGCCGGCGGTGGGTTTTACACCTATGTTGGTTATGCCGTCATAAACTTGCTCCTCTTTGAAACCTCCGTCCTTGTAAACGCCTATGGAAACCCTACTGCTGTAAACGCCGAAGCGCGGAACAACGCAAAAGAGCGGGAATTCCTGATTAATTGTCGGGAAACCAATAGTACGTCCCAGTTTGTTCCCACCCACGACATATCCCATATAAAAATGCTCGTAACCTAAAAACTTATTTGCTTTTTTAATATCGCCCTCGGCGATTAATTGGCGTATAAAGGTTGAATTTACAGGCACGCCGTCTACTTCAACGGGTGGGACTATAATCGTTTCCATACCGAATTTATTGCAAAGCTTTGTTAACTCATCAGCGCCTGCCCAGCCGCCTTTCCCGAAGCGGAAATCATAACCGCAGCAGACAATTTTAGCGTTGAGTTCACCCAGCAGCGTTTTAAGAACAAATTCTTCCGGTTCTAAGTTTTTTATATCTGAAAGACGATAGGTGTACGTTTGATATGGGTCAATGCCAAGGCTTTTAATCATTTCAAATCTGTAATTATTTATATTGAGGTTTCCTTTAAATTTCCCTCTGAACGTAAGAACCGCAGGTTCATATTCCGTGTTCAGCGCGGCTTTCAGAACCGCTTGATGTCCGAGGTGTACGCCGTCAAAATAGCCGAGCGCGACGGACGTTAACCTCCTATTCGTCAACTTCATCAAATTCACCATTCTCTTCTTGGCGGTTTTCATCAATAACAATTTCCGGTGTCTGAAATCGCTGAATTGCTTCAAACGAGTGGTCTTCGGCGATTTTCGCTAAGGCGAGCAGAGTTTTGTCGTATCCGAAAACTGTATAAATACCATTATAGATTCGCTCAAACCTAATTCTGTCTGCGGCAAGCTTTACGCCGTTTTTAAAAAGCGCGGTTTGGGTTTCATCGAGTTGTGCCTTTGGGTAACTCTCGAACAGCCTGTCCGCAGGTTTTAAAAGATTCCGCAGTCCCGCTGTTCCCTCGCGGGTAGCGAGCTTTCGCAAATCATCTATTTGATGGCAGTCCTCAAGGGTAAAAACCCCTGACTTCGTCCGCACAAGCGAGGTCATAACCGCGCCCGCGCCGAAGTCCTGCCCTATATCGTGAATCAGTGTTCTGATATATGTGCCTTTGGAGCAGTTGACCCGCATAACGCCTTCATTATCGGCGTAGCTCTCAACTTTTATGCTGTTAATCGTTACTTTTCGGGGCTTGCGCTCTACCTCTATGCCTTTTCGCGCAAGGTCATATAACCGCTTGCCGTCTACCTGAACCGCTGAATACATCGGGGGAATCTGCTCTATTTCCCCAACATAACGCTCGACGAAAATCATCTTGTTTCGGGAAACGTATTCTTCTTTATAGGACGTAACCTGTCCGGTTATATCTAACGTATCGGTAGTTATGCCGAAGCGGAACCCCGCGACATATTCCTTATCGTTTTCAGGCTGAAAATCGACAGCGCGGGTAGCCGCACCTAAGAACACAGGCAGAACACCCTCCGCCATAGGGTCGAGAGTGCCGCCGTGTCCGACTTTTCGGGTTTTGAAAAGCTTGCGTACTATTGCGACTACGTCAAACGACGTATAGTCCTTGGGTTTATAAATGCAAATTATGCCGTCCATTATTTTTCCTTGCGGGCAGATTGCCATCCGCCCCTACTATATATAATTCTCGATTTCTTTTAAAAGTATTTCTTTACATTCGGCGACATCGCCTTTAATCCTACAACCCGCCGCCCTCTGGTGTCCGCCGCCTCCAAATTTTGAGCAAATCTGCTGTGCGTCGATATAATTCTTGGTGCGAATCGAAACTTTCCACTCGCCTTTTTCTTTTTCTTTAAAGGTCACGCCCGCCTCAACGCCGTCGATTTGCCTCGGGAGCGCGCTAATCGCGTTAATGTCCTCATCGTCCGCGGCGTCAAGCATTTCCTTTGTAAGAGTAATAACCGCACATCTGCCGCCTGAGAAAAACTCAACGCTTTCGAGTGCCTGCCTTTCGAGTTCTATGCGGTCAGGGGTTCTCATGTCAAAAAGCAAATAATTCAGCCCCGCAGAGTCAAAGCCGTAGTCCATGAGGTCTGCTGTGATTCTGTGGGTTTTAGCTGTCGTATTTGAAAACCGGAAACAGCCGGTATCGGTGGAAATCCCTGTGTAAAGGCACGCCGCTATATCGGGGCTTATAATGCTTTTTCCCGTAAGTTTTTCAAGCTCTTTTATAAGCTCAAACACGACCTCGCACGCCGCCGCGGCTTCGCTGTCAAGCAGTAAATTTTTCGCGTAGCCTGTATTTGAAACATGGTGGTCTACACAAAGGTCGGTGGTGCTTTTATATTTTTCCTCAAGGTTGCCGAGCAAAGCCGGGTCTGCAACATCTACTGTTATAACAAATTCTTCGGTAAAGCCCTGTTCAATGATTCCGCTTTTCAGATAATCAAAGCGAGGGGAAGCCGCTTCGGGCAGTATAACCCTTGCATTTTTTTGCAGTTTTTGCAATGCGCCGCACAAAGCGAATACGCCCCCTAATGTGTCACCATCGGGCGAGGCGTGGCAAATTACTGCGAAGTTATTATTCGCAAGTAATAATTCTGCTGTTTGTTTTAAATCAATCGCTACCGACATCTTCTGTTCCTCTTGTATCTCTCTTGGTGCTGTCTATAATCTCGGTTATTTTGTCGTAATAATCAAGCGTATTATCGGGAATGAATTTAAGTTCAGGCATTTTACGCATTTTTATCCTGCTGTTAATACGCTTCTTAAAAAAGCCGCTGGCGTTTTGCAAAATTTTTACGACTTCCTGCGTTTTTTCTTCGCCGCCGTGCGCGGAAATATAAATTTTACAGTGCGAAAGCTCGTTGCTTACTTCACAGCGGGAAACAGCAGGAAAAGCGCCGTCAAGGCGCTCGTCGCCGAGCTCGCGGATTGAAGCGGAGATTTCACGTTTTATGTCTTCTGAAAGCCGTTGTGTGTTGTGTGGCATTAATCTCGGTACTCCTCTATTATAAATGCTTCGAAAATATCGCCCTCTTTTACATCGCTGAAGTGAACAAGGCTGATTCCGCACTCGTACCCCTGAGCGACTTCTTTTACATCGTCCTTGAAGCGGCGCAGGCTGTCAAGCTTATCAACGTTGACAACTATTCCATCGCGCACTACGCGGATTTCATTATTACGCCCGACCTTGCCGTCCAAGACGTAGCACCCCGCGACAACGCCGGTTCCGGTAATCTTGAAGACATTGCGTACTTCGATTCTTGCCTGTTCGATTTCACGATACTTAGGCGCGAGCATACCTTTCATGGCGGTTTCGACTTCTTCTATTGCGTCGTAGATAATTCTGTAGGTGCGTATTTCAACTTCGTTGCGCTCTGCCGAGTCAGACGCTGACGGATGAGGACGGACGTTAAAGCCTATAATAATCGCACCGGACGCGCTTGCGAGCATAACGTCGCTCTCGTTTACCGCGCCGACCGCGCCGTGGATTACACGAACCCGCACGTCATTATTCGATAATTTTTCAAGCGACTGCTTGACCGCTTCCACCGAGCCGTGAACGTCGGCTTTTACAATCAGCGGAAGCTCTTTTACAGTGCCGTCTTCGATGTGGGTGAAAAGGTTGTCAAGGGTGACCTTCTGATAGAGATTAAATTTTTCTTCCTTAGCTTCATGCTTGCGTTTGTCAACAAGCTCGCGCGCTAATTTTTCATCAGCTACAACGGCAAAATTATCTCCCGCATTAGGCACTTCGGCAAGCCCCATGATTTCCACAGGGACGCTCGGCCCCGCTTCTTTTATTATTTTACCCTTATCGTCGCGCATTACGCGCACACGCCCTACGGCAGTTCCCGCGATTAGAATATCTCCGGTGTTAAGAGTACCCTTCTGCACTAACATAGTCGCAATCGGACCTCTGCCCTTGTCGAGAAACGCTTCTATAACTGTTCCTACTGCCTGTCTGTCAGGGTTGGCTTTCAGCTCCATAACCTCTGCCGTGATATTAATCATTTCAAGAAGCTGGTCAATGTTGGTTCCTTGTTTTGCCGAAACAGGTACGCAGATTATATCGCCGCCCCATTCTTCGATTACAAGCCCGTGTTCTGTTAGCTCCTGCTTGATTCTCTCAGGATTTGCGGCTTCCTTGTCGATTTTATTAATCGCTACGATTATAGTGACACCCGCGGCTTTTGCGTGGGAAATAGCCTCAACAGTTTGCGGCATTATGCCGTCGTCAGCGGCGACTACAAGAATAGCTATATCCGTGACGCCCGCGCCCCTTGCGCGCATCGCCGTGAAAGCTTCATGCCCGGGCGTGTCAAGGAAAGTAATGTCCTTATCGCCGGCTTTAACTCTGTACGCGCCGATATGCTGGGTGATTCCGCCCGCCTCGCCCGAAACGACGTTGGCGTTGCGAATTCTGTCAAGCAATGACGTTTTACCGTGGTCAACGTGTCCCATAACCACCACCACAGGAGAGCGCGGCTGGAGGTTTTCGTCGGTATCTTCGATTTCCTCGAAAAGACGTTCTTCAATCGTTACAATAATTTCACGTTCAACTTTCGCGCCCATTTCTTCAGCTACAAGCGCGGCTGTATCATAATCTATATTCTGGTTAATCGTCGCCATGACGCCCAGCCCCATGAGTTTTTTAATCACTATGGAAGCTGTAGCTTTAAGTCTTGCCGCGAGTTCCCCTACGTTGATTTCATCAGGGATTAAAACCTTTAACTGCTGTTTGCGGGCGCGCTCGAGTTCAAGGCGTTTAAGCTTCTGTGCTTCTGTTTCGCGCTTACCGAACTGTTGTTTTTTATGCTGTTGTGATTTTTGGTTGATTTTTTGTTTACTGCGGAAATCTCCGCCTTTATTACCGCCGAAGTTACTGCTCTGACCCATTTTGTCGTAACGCTCGTTGTACTTATCAAGTTCAACGTAGCTTCCGCGTGTGTCTACACGCTTTGTGACCTGCTCGCCGCGCTGAACAGCTTCAGCCTTTTGCTTTGCTCTCGGCGGGTCGTTTACTTTTACTGTGCTGATGTCTATCGCGGCTTTTATAGGCTTCGGGGTGATTGTAGATTTAGGCTTCTTAGGGGGGGGCTGAACAGGTTGTGCAGGTTTAGACTGAGCGGGTTTCGGGGGAATTGGGCGGGCAGGTTTTCCTGCTGTTTTTTTCTCTGCGCCGGGCTTCGCCGGAGCCGCTTTTGCAGCCGGTGTTTTTTCAGCGGCGGGTTTTGCTTTGGGGGCAGGCTTCGGCTCGGCTTTCTTACGCATAGCGAAAAACGCGTCGAAGTTCTCGACCGTGTGCTTCTGCGTCACCGTTTCTAATACCACGTCGAATTCTTCAACGGTCAGCGCAACGCTCGCCGGCTTTTTCTCGACGTCAAGGTATTCTTTCAGGAGCGCGGAAATATCCTGCGAGGTTAATCCCAGGTGTTTTGCCGCATCCTTAAGTTTATATTTCGTAGATTCCATTCATTTTCCCCCGTTTGTATAATTAACAATTAACAATGTACAATGAACAATTGTTGTGTCGCTGACGCGACGGATTTTTATTTGAATAGCGAGAATAAACCCTCGTCGGTGACTGCCATGATTCCCGCGTGTTTGCCGAGGATTGCTTTGATTTCGTCCATGTCGGCAGGTACGGATATAACCTCGGTCTTGTATTTATCAGCGTGGAATTTTATTTCCTTGAGCGTTTTCGCCGAAAGGTCAGTACTGATTAGAACACCTGCGGCAACGCCTTTTTTCATAGTTTCGACAACAGCGTCAAAACCGATTTCCAATTTGCCGGCTTTTCGGCAAAGTCCGAGATTTTGCGAGAAATTTTTCACGTCAGTTCTTCCTCAAGTTTAGTATATACCTCTGCGGGTATTTCGTGTTTCAAGGCGCGTTCGAGGCTTCTTTTTTTGCGGGCTTTTTCAAGGCATTTCACGTCTTTGCAAATATACGCTCCGCGTCCTGATTTCTTCCCCGTGAGGTCAAGAGAAACTTCGCCTTCTTTAGAGCGTACTATTCTAATCAGCTCTTTCTTGCCCGAATGTTCCATACAGCCCACGCATTTTCTGATTGGTATTTTACGCTCAAGCATATCAATCTCCAATAATTGTCAATTGTACATTGTCAATTGTCAATTGTTCGTCATTCTTGTTCAAAAAAGCCGCTTTCGGGCTTAATGTCAATTCTGAAGCCGGTCAGGCGGGCGGCAAGTTTTGCGTTCTGCCCTTTATTGCCGATTGCTAATGAGAGCTGATTGTCGGGTACTGTAACAGTGCAGGCGCGGACTTCCTCATCGGGAATATCCACATCAACGACTTCAGCAGGGCGAAGCGCCTGCTTTATGAATTCCTTAGGGTCGTCGGAATAGGTGATTATATCTATTTTTTCGCCGCAAAGCTCAGCGCAAATCCGCGAAACTCTGCTTCTTGACGGCCCTATGCAGGAACCTACAGCGTCAACGTTGGGGTCGTTGCTGATTACTGCCATTTTGCTTCTTTGTCCGGGCTCGCGGCTAACCGCACGGACTTCAACAACACCGTCGTAAATTTCAGGGACTTCAAGCTCGAAAAGCCGCTTGACAAGTTCTTTATGCGTGCGGGAAATTTTAAGCGTGGGGCGGCGGTCGTTCGCCGAAACGCCCGAAACATAAACCTTTATAATATCGCCCTGATTGATTTCTTCGTCGGGGATTTGGTCGCCTTTGAAGAGCATAACTTCACTGCCGTTGATTTCAAGCGTTGCATTACCGGAATTAGTTTCAACCTTTACAACATTGGCAGAAATTGCTTCGTTTTGCAGATTTCCCCATTGTTCAACTAACTGCGCCCGCTCAACTTCTTTTATGCCCTGTTTAATTACCTGCTTAGCTGTCTGCGCGGCAATACGCCCGAAGTGACGGGTATTTAGCTTTACAGTTACCTGCCCGCCGACTTTAAGCCGCTTAGACTTGGAGTGTTTCTTGGCTTCTTCCAGCGTTATCTGATTAGCTTCATCTTCGACGTCTTCCACGATTTCTTTCGTAATCGAAACGCCAAACTTCCCCTCAGCTATATCTATGTCAAAGTTGATGTTTTCGCTCCTCGGATAATCCCTCTTGATAGCAATTACGATTGCGGCGCGGATTTTTTCAAGCAATAAATCCGGCTCTATTCCTTTTTCCTTTGCCAAAATCGAAAGCGCGTCAAAAAGCTCTACGTTGTTCATTTCCTTTGTGTCCTTTCGGTTAAAAATCAAGGTTTATTTTAAGGCAATTTTTTACGCCTAATATAACAGTTTCTGTGTCGGTTTTCAGCGAAATCTGATTGCTTTCGGCCTCATAAGCTTCGAGAAGCCCGTAAATCACGTTGGTTTTGCCCTTATCGCCGCGCTTCATAACGCGGATTTGCTTGCCTATGCTTTCCTGAAAATGCTCAGGATGGCGAAGTCTTCGGGTTAGTCCGGGCGAACCGGCTTCCAAAATATCCACATGCTGTATAAAATCCTGCTTGTCTAAAAGCTCATTGAGCGGGGTGGTCATTTGCGCGACATCATCGTCCGTTACAGAATCGCCGCTTTCCCCCGCAGGGGTATCTGCTCCGCCGCTTCGGCGGTCGAACAGGATTCGCAGGTAGCTCATCGCGCCCTCTTTTTCAAAAATTACGTCCCAGAGCGTGAAGCCGGAATTGTTCAATAACGGCTCAACAAGCGCCCGTGCTTTTTCTTCTATAATCATAACTATCCTCAATGTAGGGGCGAATGGCAATTCGCCCGATATGGCGGGACGATTGCCATCGTCCCCTACAAACACCGAAGACTGAGGCTTTCCTCAGTCTTCAGCTTACTATTACCTTAAACATCATATCATAATAAAAGCGGCTTGTCAATACTTTTCTTCAAAAATGACAAAAATTTTACGAAAAACCGCTTCATGCGATTATTTTTCAAAAAAACCTCTTAAAAATCGCATGAGCCGATTTATTGCCCGCGAAATAATCGCATGACGTTATTTATTGTTAACATTCGACAAAAAATTAAAACCAGGCTAAATTCGCTCTATTACTACTTTTCTTGATGTTTTTTGCCGGAAATAATAACGTCATTCCCCGGGAAATAACGTCACAAATTATTTTTGCCGCAAAAACAAAAATTAAGCTCATGCGAATATGCCATTTTTTTGCAGATTTCGGTAAAAGGCTTGCAAAATCGACAGAAATATGCTATAATAGCGGTGGTATGACATGAAAAACCCGCGCTTTGTGCGCATATTTACTAATATAGTTATCACTCTATTATTACTTTTTACTAAATCAAAATAAATGAAACGGAGCGATTTTATGGACAACTTTATCGAGCAAATTGTGGTGAAAAAGACCGAAGCGAGGGATACATTTAAAAGATTGGGCTTTTTTCTCGGCGGCTTGTTGCTGTGTTTTACTTTTTTTACGGCAGGCATATTAACCGGCTGGATTATGATTTTTTTGTTTTTGGCTTTCGGTACGGTTTGGGGTGCATGGCATTTAATGCAAGGTACGTTCATTGAATACGAGTATATTATTACCAATAACGAATTAGACATAGACAAAATCATGGCGCGGAAAAAGCGCAAACGCCTGATTACGATAAAACTCGACAAAACCGAAGACTGGGGCGAATACGCCGAGGGTAAAGGAAAAGGCGCGGGAACTACGGTTGAAGCGCACGACTGCGGCTACAAAAATCTATGGTATATTATGTCGAACCATGAAAAATACGGGAAAATCGTTGTCTTTTTCTCGCCCAACAGAGCGGTTCTCGAAGCAGTTAATAAAAGCGTGCCTTATTCGCTCCGTAAAAAAGACTTAAAAGAAAAGAGTGAAAATGTTGCTGAAGAAAATATGGAAAATAAAGACTAAAAAAAGCACAGGAAAAACCGTAAAAGGAGGGAAGACTTATAAAACCAAGAAGACTTCTTATCGTATTTCTTGCAGTTATATTAACAATCATAACAGCCTGCCAGCCAATAACGGACGAGTCGTTCCGCCCGGACGGACAATCGACAGGTGACGACGGGCAACCGGCAGTCAGCGATGACCCTACTGTTACGGAAAAACCGGATATTCCTGATGAGCCGGTTGAACCGCCCGCAAACAACGATGACGCGGATTTTTCAGGGCTGTTTGTTGCGCCGTCCATGAACACGCCGGGCGCGATTAACGCTCCCTACGGTGCGCTGTATAATCTTACAGACGATGTTTTTATCTACGGAAAACGTGTAGACGAGCAGATTTATCCGAGCGGCGCGGCGAAGCTTTTGACCGCGCTGACAGTTTATGACGCGCTTAATTCCTCATTTATTTTTGAAGTCGGCGACGAAATCGAAATGATTAGCAGAGGCTCGGGCGTCGCGGGGCTTATAAAGGAACAGCGCCTTAATATGGAAGCAATGTTAACCGCGCTGTTGATTCCTGTCGGAAACGACGCGGCTTACACTATTGCTGTCAATACAGCGCGGGCAAAGTCGAGTTCTCCTGCCGCATCAAACAACGAAATGAATGATTATTTTCTGCGGATGATGAACGATTACGCGCAAAGCCTCGGCTGTAAGGGCAGTAACTTCACCAATCCCGACGGCTTCCACGCGGGCGACAACTATTCCAGCGTCCGCGACCTTACTATTATTACGGCGGCGGCGGCGCTGAACCCGCTTGTTTCGGGGATTTGCGGCAAATTAGAGCATGAAGTGCGTTTTGAGTCCGGCGGAACTGCAACATGGAGCAACTCTAATTCGTTTTTGACGCTCGAAAACTGGGATATTCAGGGGCTCAGAACCGGCTATACTGACGAAAGCGGCTTCTCGGCGCAGATTTTAGCTTATATAGACGGCAGTGTTTATATCGCGGTAGTTTCCGGAGCGCCGTCAGCGGCAGAACGCCAAAACGACATAATCCGGCTTTTACAGATGGCTCGCGACGGCTACGACGCCAATGTTATTACAGTGTTTGACAGTTAAAAATTTTCATATTTTTTCCGGTACTTGAATTTAATGAAATTCTATGATATACTATATATTAGATATACATCCAAATAACTCAAGGTGATTCTATGAAAAAGGAAAAGAACATAACCTACATTGACATAAACCACGACAAGCCCTCTGCCGAACCGGTAAAGGTCGATTCCCCGCGCCCAAATCAAGCCGCAAAAGTTAACTCCGCACCGCCGCGTAAAAAAAGAAAAAACACGCCTCTTGAAAAAGAAAAGTTCACGATGCCGCAAAAAGTCGGCAGTGTTATGGCGGTGGTAGGGACAACGTTTTTGACCATGCTGTTAATTGCGATTATAACAGCATGTATTGTTGCGGTTGCGCTGACGGTTTACGTTATGCAGTTCGCCGAGAACTCTTTTGACATCGACCTCAAGGCGGCAGAAATGAACTTCACAACCATGATTATGGCGAAGAACCCTAACTTCGGCGAAGAGGGTGAGCCGGAATATATAGAGCTGAAGCGGATTTCAGGCGACGAAAACCGTATTTGGACTGATATAGGTGATATGCCCCAGCACCTTGTAGACGCAATTATAGCAAACGAAGACCATCGTTTCTTCGAGCATGACGGCGTTGACTGGTTCGGAACTGTCGGCGTTACTATTAGTGCGCTCTTTTCAGACGATACGAGCAGAGGTGCGTCTACAATTACTCAGCAGTTAGTTAAAAACGTTACAGGTGACGACAGGGTAAACGCGGGGAGAAAGCTCCGCGAGATTTTCCGTGCGCTGAGCCTTGAGCAGAAATATACCAAGCTTGATATTCTCGAAAGCTATCTTAACCGCATAGGCTTCGGGGGGACTTCCTGCGGTGTGCAGTCAGCGGCGTGGTATTATTTCGACAAAGACGTACGTGATGTTACAATAGCCGAAGCTGCGCTTATGGCGGCAGTAATCCCGTCACCGCATAATTTTAATCCCTACAATAACCCCGAGCGCGCCCGTGAACGTCATCTTGTCGCGCTTCAGCATATGTATGTCTACGGTTTTATCACCACCACCGAGTATGAACAGGCAATGGCAGAGCAGGTTAGATTCCGCAGACCTATAGCCGGCGACCACTTCGGATATGTTGACGAGCGTTATAACGAGTGGGCGGGGCTTCAGGGTGCGGGCGACGACAATACCAACCTCTACTATGAAGATACCCCGTGGGAAGACCTGCTCCCCATAGCATACAAATGGAACGGCGATTATGAAATAACCCAGAGCTGGTACACCGACGCGGCGATTTGGCAGGCGGTGGAACACTTGGCAAAACAGCGCGGAATTTCGGAAGACAGGGCGCGCGAGCTTTTGCGGAGCGGCGGATACACTATTTATCTCAACGTTGACCTGAATATGCAGGAGAAGCTTGAAAAAATTGCGCTTGACCCGCTGAGCTTTATACAGTCGGCAGTCCCGCCGGAAACGCCTTCAAACGAGCTTCTGCAAGGCGCGTTCGTTGTCATGGATTACAACGGCAGAGTATTGGCTATTGCCGGCGGCTTCGGTGAAAAACCGGGCGACAACTGCTTCAACCGCGGCACGCAAGCCATTCGTTCAATCGGCTCGACAGTAAAACCCATTTCGGTTTACGCTCCCGCCATAGACATGAATGTAATAACCTACTCTACTTTTACACGGGATATTTCGGGCGAAATCAGAGCTAACCCCAATGACCCCAACTCCCCCCTCGAACGCTGGCCCCTGAACTTCGGGCAGACTTATCCCGGCTCCGGGCTCTACTATCCCGCGTGGTTTTCGGTGCAGAAGTCACACAATACCATAGCGGTGAGAACACTGTCGAAAATAGGTTTTCAATCTTCTTATTCCATGCTTACCGGTAAGCTTGGCTTCTCCGACTTAGACAGCGCGGTGGACATGAACTGGTCGCCCTTGGCGCTCGGCGCGTTCACAAACGGCGCAAGGCTTTATGAGCTGACGGCGGCATACGCGATTTTCGGGAACGGCGGAATTTATTACGAACCGTATCTATACGACCGCGTGGTTGACAACACCGGCAGAATTATACTCGAGCAGAACCTCACCGGAACACAAGCCATAGCCATGGACTCGGCGTGGATACTCAACCGTATGCTGAAAACAGTTGTGGACGACGATGCCGGCTCGGGGCGTTTCGCAAGGATTGAAAACATCGAGGTAATCGGCAAGACGGGAACTTCAAACGACGAGAAAAACCTGCTCTTCTGCGGGCTTACTCCCGAATACGTTGCGGCGTACAGCTTCGGCTACGACAACGGGAAAATCATAGCCCCTTGGGTGAGCGGGCGGGGCTGGATTGCTCCTGCGAGGGTTTGGGGAGATATTATGAGCGCGCTGTCCGATAATTCCACGCCCAAACGCTTCACACCTGACAGCACGGTTTTGGAACGGGGTTATTGCAGGGACACAGGGCTACTCGCAGTATCGGGAAAATGCCCGAGTACGCAAATAGGCTACTACAGAACCACAAACATCCCCCACAGTTGTAACGCGACGGTTCACGACGGAGTCCGCGGGGAAGCTTACTGGGCGATATACGGTGACGCAGAGGATTTCAGACCGCAGTACAACTGACGGACAATTAACAATTGACAATTGACAATTGACAATTGACAATTAAAATAATGGGAAAAGCAGATGAAAAAACTATCTATGACCTCTCCGTGTCATTTCGGATTGGAGAAGACTTTAGCGTTTGAAATAAAGCGGGCGGGCGGCGAAGATGTGCAGGTCACAGACGGGCGCGTCTGCTTCACAGGGACGGCGGAAACATTAGTAAAAGCAAATCTTAGCTGCTCTGTCGCCGAGCGAATCGGCGTAGTTTTAGCGCGGTTTAAAGCAACAACTTTCGATGATGTTTTCGACAATATAAAAAAGCTGCCTCTCGGCGATTATCTCGCTGAAGACGCGGCTTTTCCTGTTGTAAAGGGGCAGTCAATAAACTCGAAATTAACCAGTATACCGGCACTGCAGAGGACGATTAAAAAAGCTTTAGTTGACGCAATGGGAAAAGCCCCTGAAACCGGAGCGCTTTATCCTGTGCGGTTTTTTCTGCATAAGGATGAACTGACGGTTTTCCTTGATTCGTCGGGCGAGGGGCTTCACAAGCGCGGCTACCGCGAAAAAGCAGGTACAGCGCCGATTAAGGAAACTTTGGCGGCAGGGATTATTGACATTGCTAAAGTTCGCGAAAACGATACAATAATCGACCCGTTCTGCGGGAGCGGGACTATGCTGATTGAAGCGGCGTTTAAGGCGCTGAATATACCGCCCTGTCTTAACAGGCGCTTCACCGCCGAGAACTGGAAATTTATTCCGAAAAATTTATGGAAAGAGCAGAGGGAGATTTTACGCGCCGGAATCGTAGGGGCGAATGGCGCGATGCGCTGTGTTCGCCCGCAATTCGTCGCGTTCGGCTACGACAGCGACCCCGAATGTGTAAAATTAACATTAGAAAACGCCCGCAAAGCAGGCGTTGAAAAATATATTTCTGTCGAAAAACGAGAGATTAAAGATTTTGAATTTCCTGCAAAACCATGCAAGATTATTACCAATCCGCCGTACGCCGAGCGTATGCTTGAAAAAGCCGATACCGAGCGGATTTATAAACAGATGGGCGAGAAAATGCCGCCTATCGGCGGCAACGGAATTTACGTCATTACTTCTGATGAAGAATTTGAGAAAATTTACGGACATAAGGCGGGGAAAAATCGGAAGCTGTATAATGGAATGTTGATGTGTAGGCTTTATGTTTATGGGAGCGGTTAATAACCGCTCTTACTTAGGTTCTCCGCACTCTTTACAGAATTTGGTATCAGAATTGTTAGTAACACTACATTTTCTGCAAAGCCA
>Ga0123356_10002950_pt1 | contig 17981 bp, 12 predicted proteins | sample TergutEmb28metaG_2_FD_92546 | JGI IMG/M metagenome (GOLD analysis project Ga0123356, IMG submission 92546) | Embiratermes neotenicus P3 segment gut microbial communities from Petit-Saut dam, French Guiana - Emb289 P3 | ecosystem: Host-associated > Arthropoda: Insects > Digestive system > Gut ...
AATTCCGATCTTCAAGGTTTTCCGCAGCAGGGCAATCTACCGGTAGTAAATGACAATTTAGTCCTGTAACATTTGAACCCATGCTGTACATAGTTTAACAAATTGTTGATTTTTTAACGTTTGCTAAACTGGAAGCGTTTACGTGCTCCGGGTTGACCCGGCTTTTTGCGCTCTACCTCGCGTGCGTCGCGGGTAAGAATGCCGTTTGACTTGAGTACCGGACGATAAGCCTCGCTGTTTATCTTGCACAGTGCGCGGGCAATAGCCAGACGCAAAGCCTCGGCCTGGCCTTTAATGCCACCGCCGTCAAGGTTCACTTTGATGTCAAATTGAGCGATTGTACCGGTAAGTTCAAGCGGTTGTTGCACGATGTACTGAAGCGTTCCTTCTTTAAAGTAAACCTCTAAAGGGCGATCATTGATGGTGATGGCTCCTTTACCGGAGTTTACATAAACACGGGCGACTGCTGATTTTCTTCTTCCAAGGGCGTTGATAACTTCCATGCTCTGTTTGGTTTCAAATTTCGTTTAAAGTAATGGTTTTGGGTTGCTGTGCCGCATGAGGATGCTCGGGGCCTGCATATACATACAGATTACGAAACAGCTCTGCGCCAAGTCGGTTCTTGGGGAGCATCCCCTTGACCGCATGTTCTACTACCGCAAACGGCTTACGCTTGAGCAACTCTTTGGGAGTTGCAAAACGTTGGCCGCCGGGATAACCGGTGTGACGAACGTACACCTTCTCTGTCAACTTATTCCCTGTCAGACGAATCTTCTCTGCATTGACCACAATTACGTTGTCTCCGCAATCGACGTGGGGGGTAAAGTTGGCCTTGTTCTTGCCGCGTAAAATGAGTGCAATACGCGAAGCAAGACGTCCCAGTACCTGATCGGCGGCATCAATCACTACCCACTCTTTGGTGACGGTAGCGGCGTTTGCCGACACGGTCTTGTAACTTTGTGTGTCCACTTTTTTGATTTTTTGTTAATTACTGTAATAATGTTGCGATTTTCCTTTTTGCAAAGGGGCTGCAAAGATAGTAATTAATTTCTAAAGAGAAAGAATATGTGCAATTTCGTACCACTTTTTGTTGAGGTCATTGTGGCGGGTACACGCCTCCACAAAGGGCGTGTGCACAATTTGACCTGAGCGCTGTCCGATCATGATCCCCGTTTTTCCGTCTAAGAGCGCATCAACCGCTCCATGGCCCAAAATACTGGCCAATACCCGATCGTTACAGGTGGGCGCCCCTCCGCGTTGAACATGTCCCAAAGTTGTTACACGAGTGTCGTAGTCAGGAAGTTTCTCTTTGACTTTTCGTGCAATTTCTACTGCGCTCCCCTGTTCTTCTCCCTCTGCCACGATAATAATACCAGAAGTTTTGTTTTTTCTGCGCTCCCATTCGAGGTAAGAGCATAATTTATCTATATCCAATTGAACTTCAGGAATCAAAGTGGCTTCAGCTCCAGAAGCGATTGAAGAGAAAAGGGCAATAAAGCCCGCGTCGCGTCCCATCACCTCCACAAAAAAGACCAAATTGTGAGAATCAGCCGTATCACGTAGTTTATCAATAGCTTGTACAACTGTATTGATGGCGGTATCAAAACCGATGGTAAAGTCGGTGCCGTAGATGTCGTTGTCAATGGTGGCAGGTATGCCCACCACGGGGAGCTTATACTCCTCCATGAGCAACTGGGCGCCCCTAAAGGAGCCGTCGCCGCCAATCACCACCAATGCATCAATGCCGGCGTTGGAGATGTTTTGCATCGCTTGCGCCCGTCCCTCAGGTGTATAAAACTGGGGGCATCGGGATGACTTTAAAAACGTGCCACCTAATGAGATAACCTTTGAAACAGAGTGTGACAGCAATGGAGTTGTTTTATTGTCGATCAAGCCGCAGTAACCTCGCTGAATACCTATGGCTTCACGATGATAAAAAATAGCTGTTCTTACCACCGCACGAATGGCGGCGTTCATCCCCGGAGCGTCTCCTCCCGATGTGAGTATTCCAATACGTTTGATTTTTTCAGGCATTTGAAGTGTGCATTAAATTTTTTACAAAGATAGCGCTTATCTTTGCAGCATGAAAATCGGGAACATAGATTTGGGCCGTCAACCCCTCTTTCTGGCGCCCATGGAGGATGTAACAGATGCGTCATTTCGCTTTATTTGCAAAGAGTTTGGCGCTGATGTGCTCTATACAGAATTTGTCTCCTCCGACGGACTGATCAGAGAAGCCCAAAAGACGTTAGATAAGTTGCGTATTTGCGAATATGAACGTCCCATTGGGATTCAAATATATGGTCATCTGATAGATGCCATGGTAGAGGCGGCCAAAATGGCGGAGGCAGCCAAGCCCGATTTTATTGATCTTAACTTTGGTTGTCCTGTGCATAAGATCGCCCACCGCGGCGCCGGGGCCGGAATGTTGCGAACACCAGATCTAATGGTAGAGATAACGCGCGCTATTGTGCAGTCAGTCAAGTGTGCAGTAACAGTAAAAACACGTCTCGGATGGGATGAGCAAACCAAAATCATCGTGGAGCTGTCGGAGCGGTTGCAGGACGTTGGTATTGCTGCGCTTACCATTCACGGACGCACACGTGCCCAACTGTACAAAGGAGAGGCTGATTGGACGTTGATCGGCGCTGTAAAAAATAATCCGCGTATCCATATCCCAATCATTGGAAACGGCGACATTACCAGCCCGGAGGGTGCAAAAGCAGCTTTTGATCGCTTTGGAGTTGATGGCGTCATGATGGGGAGGGCTACATTTGGTCGTCCCTACATATTCAGGGAGATCAAGCACTATCTGGAAACGGGGGAGCTAATGCCGGAGCTAACCGTAATGGAGCGGGTATCTTTGGCCAAAAAGCATTTTATAAAATCAGTAGAAGTCAAAGGATCAAGGGTTGGAGTCTTAGAAATGCGCCGCCACCTGAGCTGCTATTTTAAAGGACTGCCCAACTTTAAAGAGATGCGATTGGCATTGGTTACTGAGAACGATCCCTTGCAGGTGCTTGTGTTGTTGGATCGGGTGGCAAAACTCTGGGGGTAGCCCTACAACTGTCTTCAAAAAAAAGGGGTCGTTCTAAAAACGAACGACCCCTTTTTCACCAACAAAGGAAAGATTGTGTTTACAACGGATAGAGTAGATAGGGAGCCCTATCCTTTTCGAATTTTACCACATCGTCTTGCCAGCAAGCCTTAATTTCCTCTGCGGTCTTGTCTGCCAAAATCATTTCACGGATGTAAGAAACGCCGACTAACCTATTAAATGAGCCGTTTTCGCGGAGAAAATCTACCCCAGCGGGTTTGTCCTTTAAATTTTGATAGGCATCAATAACATATTTAAGCGTAAATCCATCTTTAAAAATTTCTTCATTAGATGGTTCTGTGCTTAGGTCAACGCCATAATAGGTGCGTATCGTGCTATCTCTTCTATTCATGGCAACATAGCTAAAGTCATATCCTGTCATGTCCGGATGACCATATACTTGAAAAGGCAAGTCACTGCCACGGCCCATGCTGACCGGAGTACCTTCAAAGGGACAGAGTGCAGGATAAAGATAGATCGAACGAATATTGGGAAGGTTGGGAGATGGTTTGATGGGGAGTTCGTACAAGGTTTGATGGGTGTAATTTTTACATTTGATTACCGTAACGTCGCATTGAAGTCCACCAATTAACCATTTTTCTCCGTTGATCATTCCTGCCATTTCACCAAGAGTCATCCCATGCACGACAGGAATAGGAATGACGCCCACAAAGGAGCGATATTTTGCAGTATCCAAAATAGGCCCATCCACATAGTGTCCATTGGGGTTGGGACGATCCAGAATGACAAGCGGAACATGATTACGGGCACACGATTCCATCATGTTATACATCGAAGAAAGATAGGTGTAAAAGCGCAAGCCTACATCCTGAATATCGTAGACCATAATATCTACCATCTCCATCATGGCATCTGTTGCCATTCTGTATTGTCCGTACAAAGAGATGATGGGAATCCCGGTTTTGGGATCAATCTCATCGGGAATAGTCCCGCTAGCCGTTCCCCTAAAACCGTGCTCAGGGGCAAAGATGGCTTGGACATTGATGCCTAAAGCAACCAAAGAGTCTACCAAATGGGTATCACCAATCGTTGCCGAATGGTTGGTGAGAATACCTACCCGCTTTCCTTGGAGCAGGTGCAAATAGGCTTCAGTCTGTTGGGCGCCGGTAATAACAGGGGCCTCGTTTTTACTTTGTGTGCAGCAGAAGCAACAAAGGGTAACAACACAAGCGATGCTGAGCATCAAAACTGTTTTTTTCATTTTAAAATTAGGATTAGTGGTTTATTGAATGGGTAAAGTTAATATTTTTTTTAAACACAACGTTTGTTACAACGGATAGAGTAAAAAGGGTGTCCGGTCATTTTTAAATTGTTCCACCTCTTCTTTCCAGCAAGCTTTAATCTCACTATCGCTTTTGCCCTCCATAATCATTGTTCTTATGTAGGGCACACCCACTAAGCGCTCAAAGAATGAACGAAAAAAGAGCTCTCCAATCTGGGTATTGTCATTCAAGTTTTGATATGCGTCAATGACATACTTCAAGGTAAACCCATCTTTAAAGACCTCTTCATTTGATGGTTCTGTACGAAGGTCTACTCCGTAGCAAAGCATGTTCACCTGTTGTGCAAAAGGTGGTTCGGCATAAAAGGTGGTAGGTGTAAAACTAAAATCGTAACCGGTCATCTCTGAATGTCCGTAGACCTGGAATGGCCAATCGGTTCCTCTTCCCAGATTAACTACAGTACCCTCAAAGGGACAAAGTGCAGGATAGAGGTAGATTGACCTGGAGTTGGGAAGATTTGGTGATGGAGGTATTGGCAGATGATAAAACGTTTGATGAGTGTAGTTCAGACACTTAATTACAGTAACGTCGCACTGTAGGCTATCTTTTAGCCAATATTTCCCATTGATCATGCCCGCTAATTCGCCAAGGGTCATGCCGTGTACTACGGGAATAGGGAGAACTCCTACAATGGAACGATATTTTTCTACATCTAAAATTGGCCCATCAACATAGTGCCCATTTGGATTAGGACGATCTAATAGGATCAGTGGCACATGGTTTCTTGCACACGCTTCCATCATATAGTACATGCTGGACAAGTATGTGTAAAAACGCAGTCCAACATCTTGGATATCATAAACAACAATATCCAATTGCTGCATGATGGAATCTGCGGGTATATATCGTGAGCGTCCAAACACCGAAACGATGGAGATTCCGGTTTCGGGATCAACTTCGCTGGGCACAGCGTGGCCGGCGGTGATTACGCCCCGGAATCCATGTTCGGGAGCAAAGATCGTTTGAATATTGACCCCAAGTGAGACGAGTGTATCAACCAAGTGCCTCTCACCGATTGTTGCCGTGTGGTTGGTCAGAATGCCTACCCGCTTTTCCAGAAGCAAAGGGAGGTATACTTCTGTCTGTTGGGCGCCGGTGACGACCATGACCTCCCGATTATTTTCTGCACAATAAAAATTGAAAGAAATTAAAATACAGAAAATGAAGAGTGTTGTGATATTCTTTTTCATATCTGTTACTCCTGCCATCCCGGATTTTGCGTGAGCTTTTTACCCATCTCTTTGTACAGGGTTATCTGGTCTAATGGAATCGCATCAAAATATTGTCTTTCATAAACAATGTCGCCATCTATCCAGTTTCTTCTGCTTGAGGGCAGCCACAGATTATAAGTAGCAATCCGGGTAGAGTCTCCGGGGGTAAACAGGTACAAAGAACCTCTGTCGGGGAATGCGCTGCGAAGTCTGTCAAGGTCGGTAGGATTACTACCTGGATTGGAGGTGGTGCCCCATCTGTAGAAGTTAAAGGGCACTCCCATGCTTATGTCGCTGGGGCCGGACGTTTCGGTTTCCAGGGTCTTTAGATAGCTGAACTTTTTCCATCTCTTAAGGTCGCCTCTTCGTTGCCCTTCAAAAATCAGCTCAGCCCATCTTTCCCTCCTGATTTCCCAGAGTAAAGGAGATACCGTTGGATCTCTGTCGGGGTCGTCAATGACCACGCCGTTTGCAAGAACGTTGGAACCACTGACTACCATAGGAGGCAACTTGGGAAGAAACTCGCCCTGATCGTTGTTCCGGATATTTCTATTGCGGAGCCGATTGATGGTCATATCGGCAATGGCCTGGGTAAACTGATCCAGTTCGGCCATTACCTCTGCGTAAGATATCAGTACTTCTCCATATCTCATCAATGGACATGCCGTAATATTGTTCCTGTTTACGTACATAATGTTGTCTACCGTTGCTTCAACAGGCTGGAGCTTAATGCTGGCCACCCCTGTCGAAGAGAAACCAATGCCTCCTTTTGTAATACCTGGAACCCTTAGGGTATCGCCAAAAGAGGCCAAAAGTCTGGGATCCCTGTTTTGAATCATGTCCTGATAATATTTATCCGGAGTATGATTGTAAAGGGGAGACTGTTTGATGGGCAAACCGTCTGTAACCAAATAGTTGTTGATGGCTCGCAGGGTAGTTCCGACTTGTCCCCCAAAATTTGGACCACTTTGTTGCCATCCCATCAAGCTAACGGTCACAATGGCGTGGTTTCCAATGGCGGTGGCATATTCTCTGTGAAAAAGCACTTCGGGATTTCCTCTGAGCGTGTTGGGTGTAGTAAAGATCCTCCTGTAGTTGTCCGAAATCTGGTATCTGCCCGTATTGATCAAGGCTTCGGCTGCCCACTTGGCCTTGTTGAGGGCAACAGTGGCCACTGCCTGATCGAGGTTATGGTATTTGAGCAGGGTACCAAAGTAGAGCAACCTCTTTAACATGTAAGCCATCACGATGTCTCTGTTTAATTGACCTAATCCGTCGTTTACCCTTACGTTTGCGGCAGCATAATCAAAATCTTCGATAATTCTGGTCACACAAAGGCCAATGGGATCGCGATCCTTGTATAATTCATCCAACTCGGTAGCAAGTACCTCTCTGTCAAAGTAAGGTACATTTCCAAAGGTTGTGCACAGATCGGAATACTCCATGGCCCTGAAAAACCTGGCGATACCTGTCCAATGCGCTTTTGCATCATCAGAAATGGTGGTAGAGTTCTCTACCCTGTTTAACATCAGGTTGTGTCTTCTAACCCAGTCAAAACTCCAGCCATTCCCGGATGTTGCGGTGGTAGTTGTCCATTGATTGGTTCTTATATCTTCGTCTGCCCAGGGAGCGTAACCCGGCCCCCAGGCTCCATAACCAAAACCGCTTCCGTAGCCGGCAAAGTAGTTAAGGTAAGCTCCTTGTGCATACATGCGGATGGTGGTTTCGCTTTTCCAAAAGTTGGACTCGTCGTATGAAGTTAAGTTGGGTCTGTCTAAATAGTCCTTGCAGGATGTAAATCCCAGCAACACCATAGTAACAACAAATATAATCTTTTTCATTGCTGTAAATGTTTTTAATTAAAATTCAACTTGTAAACCAAACGATACCGTTCTTCTGTACGGATAGGTACGTCCGTACGATCTGTTGGTGCCGGAAGCGGTGGGCGCCCGGTCTGTTTCGGGATCAACCGCTATGTGCCCCAATTTATCGAACTCAAAGAGATTCTCGCCGGCAACATAAGCCCGTACACGATTAATCATCGCTTTTTGTGTAATTTGTTTGGGTAAAGTGTAGCCCAAAGTCATGGTTTTACACCTTAGGTAGGCCATGTTTAACATGTAACGATCGTTGGTTTGATAACTCGTTCCCGGCCTTGGATAAAAGGCATTGGGATTGCTTTCTGTCCAATAGTCCAGGGTATGTGCAAAGTTTGCTTCGGCAGGCGTATTGCCGGGCAACACCATATTCCCTGTTGCATAAAGGTCTCTTTTCCCTACTCCCTGGAAGAAGACGTCAAAATCAATGCCTTTAAACGAACCGCCGAACCTAAAACCATACACATATCTGGGGGATTCATTGCCTATGACGGAGAGGTCTCCCATATCGGTAATCCGGTTTGTGCCAAAGTTAACGACTCCGTCTCCGTTAATGTCCTTATACATGATGTCGCCCGGACTTGCCCTGAAACCGGCGTTGCCGGCTTGCAAATGCCATTGATATTCGGGATCCAGGTTTTTAAGAAGATTAATGGTTTTACCATTAATTTCAACGGTTTTAATCTTTCCGTTTTCCCAAACAAAGTCATCGTTGGTAAAGAAACGCTCCACTTTGTAGCCATAGATACTGCCCATCACTTTTCCTTGAAAGTAGGCGTCTGTATAGAGAGGTTCTGCGGCTGAGGCGAATTTGACAACCACGGTCCGGTAGTCGTGGAGGGTGGCGGTTGAAGTAATTCTTAGACCATTGCGGAATGCATGGTTAAAGTTCACTTCCAATTCAATTCCTTTGGTAGAAAGGGTTCCAAAATTGACCAATGGAGCGGTTGCGCCAAAGGTGCTGGGAAGCACGTCTCCCCTGGTGATACAGTTGACAGATCTTTTTTCGTACCAGTCAAAGGTTAAGCCAAACTTGTCTTTCCAGAATCTCATATCCAAACCAAAGTCCAAAGTATTGATGGTTTCCCACGTTAAATCGGGATTCACCACTGAGGGACCTCCATTGTTGGGCGTACTGTTGGGCCCTCCCACCCAATTGGCTACGTTTCCATTGATTAACCAATAGCGTAAGTTGCCATCGCCGCTGTTTACGCCTTGACCAATGGTCGCATAATACAACCCACTGGGTACACTCTGATTACCCACAGAGCCATAAGATCCTCTTATTTTAAGAAAGTTTACATAGGGCTTAACGGGCTGCCAGAAATTTTCTTCTGAGATACGCCATGCAGCAGATCCTGAGGGATATGAGGCCCATCTCATTCCGTCTCTGAATTTTGAAGAAGCGTCTCTACGAAAGTTAAACTCAATCAGATATTTGTTGTTGTAATCATAATTGATCCTGCCAAAAGCGCCAACAACGGACCACCAGGAACGGCTTGAACCCACCGTTTGGTTTCCACCGGAAAGGTTTATTTCAGGAAGACTGTAGTCATTTACGTTATCTCTCCTGGACCAGTGACCCCATGTTGCCTGGTCTTCAAAATTACCGCCAGCGAGCACCTTGATATTGTGTTTCCCAAATGCTTTGGTGTAGTTCAGCAAGGCATTATAAGTGTTACGTACCTCTTTGGTGTCGTCCATTCTGACATAGTCACGGTCTGTTCTAAAGGCGGGAGATACATGAAAGTTATAATCCAGATCAGCGCCCGGAGGGGTGTTGTTAAAAGTATTGATACCGGTAGGAATACCTCCGATTGTTTTGCGTCCGTTATCGGAAAACATGTATACATAAGAAAAGTCAAAGTTTAATCCGGGTAGAATGTGAATAGTCGCTGCCAGGTTGAGCCGGTTGTACCAGCGTTCGTTCTTTGTGGGATTTTTATTGGCAATCCGCAGTTCGTGTAAGCCGTTCCTTGTATCGATCCCATTATAAGTGCCGTATGGATAAGTTGCAAACCACCTGTAGATATAATAGGCCGCGTCGTAGGGGTCGCTATCTCCAAAATTAAACGGCGACTCCTGATCGGTTTTGGTAAACATAAATCCGGAACGGAGGGTAATGTATTTATTTGCTTTTACGCTGATATTTCCGGAACTGTTCATTCTTGCAAAATAGTCGTCAAATGGTTTGTATATACCATTTTGCTTCACAAAACCTGCAGAAAGATTATACGAAACCTTATCGTTGCCTCCGCTTACCGATAAATTGTGGGAGTTATTGGGCGCCCATTTTTTATAGAATTCGTTTTCCAAATCCCAGCCTCTGTAAAAATAGAATCCGCCACCCGGACGCTTATCAAAATCCCGTCCCTCTACCATCTCTCTGTCAAATCCTTTTCCAAAGCCGTATTTTTCATAGTATTCCCTGACTTTTACGATCATATCGGGATTGTACCACACCGATCCGATGTGATTAAATTCGTATGTCGGGTCATTCCCAATTCGAAAAGCGTTTCCGTTCCGTTGGAGCCAGGAGTATTCCAACTCAAGGTCGGGGCGGGAGTTTACAGGAACTTTGGTTTTGGTTCCCCATGCGTAATTGGTATTGTAAGTCACACGTACCCTTCCATCGCTGGATCCTTTTTTGAGCGTAATCAGGATCGCTCCGTTGGCCGCCCTGGCTCCGTAGATGGCTGTGGTGGAGGCGTCCTTTAGGGTGGAGATGCTTTCGATGTCGTTAGGGTTGATAAAGGACAAGCTCGGCACCTCGACGTTATCGACCAGAATCAACGGGTTGGCATTTCCCTGCCCCATGGATACAAAGTCTGCACGAAGACGAATCTGGGGATCGCTTCCCAAATCGCCCGTGGTGGTGGTGATGGTTAAACCGGGGGTTGTCCCCTGCAAAGCCCGCCCAACGTCTGTAACAGATCTTGATTCCAATGATTTTTCAACGTTGACTACAGACACAGCTCCCGAAAGATTCTCCTTTTTCTGGGTGCCGTAGGCCACCACTACCACATCTTCTAACAATGTGGCGTCTTCAAGGAGTACTACATTGATTTGGGACCGGTTGTTTACTGCAACCACTTGGGTGACCATTCCAATCATGGCAAAAGAGAGGGCTCCGTTAGCTGGTACAGAAATAGAGTACGATCCATTGAAACCGGTCGCCGTAATTTGTGTAGTCCCGTAAATAGAGACGCTGACACCTGCCTGCGGAATGTTGTCCTTATCGGTGACTCTTCCGGTCACAGTAATGTTCTGCGCCCAAATTGTTCCCGTAAAAAGGAACAATGCGCATACCGACAGAACCACCTTTAGGTGCCAGCCGGATTTCAGTTGTTTTACATACATGTGAGATTAGTTTTAGGTGATTAATTTATGTTAAGGTTTGTTGTTTTTTTGTATCAGGTGCGTGGTGGGCGTGGAGGAATGAGATGACCGGCGCCTCCGCTGTTCCAACTTGAGAGGACAGCGCGTATCTTACTTATTTGCACTTCTGTAAGGTTGTACTCATTTTGTCCGGAGTGGTGTTCTGCGCTGTAATATCCCTGGTATCCGGCTTCACGCAGGATGGTCATCTTCTGAAGCAACATCTCGCTATTTTCACAAGTGTCCCAAGGGATATGGGTATGGCATATCCACTTTGCGGCGGCCCTGTCGGCTGCATCGTTGTCGTGCACCCTTGTTTCGGGTGAATCTGCCGTCCATCCCCCAAAATGAACGCAGATACCAAATCCGGGATGGTCAACCGCTTTAATCAGCTTCTCCATGTTGGGCCAATACTTTTCGTGACCCATGTGGTTTTCCGGACCCACTTTAAAGCCGTAGTCGTATGCTTTTTGTGCAAGCTCTTTGTAGCGCTTGACCAAATAATCAAAGTCTTGGGGTTTCCATGGTTCGCGGATGTTGTTGGTGACATAACCACCCGTCATGGGACCGGCGTCAAAGCGTAAAAATCCCACACCCCATTTCTTACAAATCTCTATGTATCTGTCCTGAATAGAGCGCAACCGGGCCCTGTCTTCCGGGGTATCAGCATCGGGTTTGCTGATCAGGTGGGCGCCATCTGCGGCAATGTTGGGAACCACAAGTTGACGATCCTGAAGTGCGCGGTGTACTTTGTTAATGAAATCATCTTCTGTACTTGTGATCATTCCATTCCACAAGTCTGCCGCGTCAAGCCCAAAACGGTAGCGGCATGTTTCAAGGTAATGAAATATATCCATCATGCCTTCCCTAAAGAGACCGTTAAAAGAGTAGGAGAGGCAAGAAACAGGCAAGGACTTAAATGCTTTGCGATTAACTAAATCAGAAGCCCTTAGAACATTGGTGAGCGATCCGGGAACAGCTACTGCGGCTGCTCCAATGAGCGATTTGCGGAAAAAATCTCGTCTATTTGTCATGATTTTGTGTTTTAATATTTGTTATTCTTTGCTTATGGTTGCATTGGGCGGACGCCGTCCGCCCCTACACGAACTCCCAGCCCTTACGGGTGTCGCGATGAAGAAGCTTATTCCCCTCTTCATCATTGGTTACCTCGCGGGTGGTGGGATTATAGAGCAATTTTTTCCCGTTACGCATCATGGAGACGGCCCCAAGGGTGTACGATTCGGTCAGTTCGCGAATGAATTCAAACGATCCGGGGTTTTTGATGTTGCTTACCCCTTTTGCATCATCAATCCATCCCTGCAGCCAGCGTGGCGTGCCCTCTGCAACTTGTTCGCTCATACTGGGCATGCGGGGAGCTGTGATGCCGCCGTACCTCTTCATACCGGCATCGTTAAGACCCACCAACTTTGGATCGCCTCCGTAAAAGTTGCCGACAATAGCGCCCTTTTCGCCTACAAACATCATCCCTTGAACCGGAAGATCGTCCTCTTGGTAGCCAAAAGGCACATCGGGCTTCATTCCGCCGTCATGCCAAGTGAAAAAGACCGTTCCGCCTCCATTCTTGTAGGGAATCTCAAAACGGAATGCACCTGCATCGGGATATGACCATGTGTTTACGACCTGTGAATTAACCATGTCGTAATCGTATTGATATACCCTCGAAAACCGTGTAGAGGCAGCAGTGGCCGATCCGAGTCCTAGGACTTTGAAAACAGGGATCATACTATAGATACCCATATCGGCGATTGAGCCACCGCCAAATTCAAACCATCCCCGAAACAGGCAGTGGGTGTATTTAGGCGAATAGTCGCGCCATTGAGCCGGGCCAAGCCATAAATCCCAGTTGAATCCTTTAGGAATCGGGGGGCGTTCTGTGGGAATTTGGGGATATTGCGGCCAAACGGGGCGATTAGACCAGTTGTGAATCTCCCTGAGTTTGCCGATAGCGCCTGCATCGATCCACGCTTTGGTCTGGTTGATGCCGTTATTGCTCGACGAGGAGTAGGCCTGCATATAGGTGGCAATATTTTGTTGTGCGGTGGCCATATCAACTACTTTCATCGCTTCGTGCAATTTGTTGCCCAAAGGCTTGTGCATGATCTGATGTTTGCCGCGCTTAAAACAATCCACAGACATATAGGAGTGCAGGTGGTCACATGGAATGATCTTAACCGCGTCCACGTCGCGCATGGTGTCAAGCAATTCACGGTAATCTTCGTGTGCGTGAATCTCGCCGTTCCAGCCCGGACGATTCTTCTTGTAGTATGTTTCCACTACATATTTCATGACATCGCGGCCTCCAGGATGCCCGGTAATGCCTTCGAGCCACGTTGGTTCGTCAATGAGGCGGCGAAGACTTGTACGCATTGTATGGGCAGTCCATGCAATGTAATCGTTGCTCTGTTTGTTGGGGTCGGCAACGCCAACAATTTGAATTTGAGGACAACGAAGAAGAGCGCCGATCTCATTGAGGCCCTGGAAGCCGCAGCCGATTTGAAGCAATGTGATTTTGTCGCTGGGAGGGATGAACCCCTTCCCGAGAACAGATCGGGGGACCACCGTTGCCATACCGATGGCTGCGGAGGCTTGTGCGATAAATTTTCTTCGGTTCATAATTGTAAATATGTGGAATGTAGGCCTTTCTAGGTAGGCGTGTATCCGCGATTTAAAAAATTTACCAAAGATAAGCATTTTTTAAATAAATTCTTGTCTTCTGTTGTACAAAAATCAATCTGTATAGAAACGACATAAATTTTTGCTTTTGCTTCTAAGGAGAGCGTCGGGGCTTCCGAAAGCCGCATGGCATCTTTTTCTGTTGTATAGATTACAGCATGAGGGTATTGGACTATCGCTTCATCAATTCGACAAATGTCTTTTCGACTAAAAAAATGGTGATCAGAAAACTTGAGGTGTTGAACAATCGTTCCGGAGTTGCTAATCTTGTCTAAAAAAGGTTGGGGTTGTGCAATGCCCGTAAGGGCGATGATTTCATTGCCTGACGACTCGGTCAAAACATTTGTTCTCTCCCCAAAAAGACGATAAGGAGCATAGTATGTATAGCAAGTGAAGAGAAGCTTTTGATTTGAGTTTGGTTTAAGAAGCTTACATTGATGTTCCCACTCAGCAGAGGAGCTTTGGGGCGGCGTTTTTGTAACGATGATCATATCTGCCCTTTTGGTTTGGGATTTTAGATCGCGCAACCTGCCAAAAGGGAGAAGCAGGTCTTGGGTATAAGGTCGGTTGTAGTCACTTAACAAGATGGAGAACGTTGGCTTGAGCCTGCGGTATTGAAAAGCGTCATCCAATACAATCAACCCTACATGCGGATGATCCTTTCTGATTCGGCTGATACCTGCAACCCGATCGACATCCACCGCCACCACCACCGAAGGAAATTTTCGCTTGATTTGGAGCGGCTCATCTCCCACATCCGATACCGAATCGCTACCATCCACGTAACGAAACCCTCTGGAAGCGCGCCTGTATCCCCGCGAAAGCACAGCAATCTGAATCTCTTGACAAAATAGCCTTAATACAAGTTCCGTATGCGGCGTCTTTCCCGTTCCCCCTACAGAAATATTACCTATGGACACAACGGGAATATCTAAAGAAACGCTTTTGAAGACACCCCAATCGTAACATTTGTTGCGGATCCACAAAACCCAACGATATGGTAGGGTAAAGATATATGCAAAGAATGACAGAAGCATTAAAGATTATCTAATAATTGTTTGCAAAGTAACAATTTTTTTGTGAATCAAAATAGCCATATTGTTTGAACAGCGTAACTTTTTTTTCCTACCTTTGTCAAACATAAAAAAAATAAGGTAATAACGATAATTAACCAAATAAATCTTAACTATTAACAAAAAAACAAAAACCTTATGCATGTAACACAATTTAAAACGATGGCCTTTACCAAATGGATGCTATCGGCATGCGCGCTACTCCTCTTTGCAGGAGTCGCTTGGGCGCAAAACATTCAGGTGACAGGTCAGGTCACCGACAGAACGGGAGAGGCGCTCCCGGGCGTTTACGTTTTGGTAGAGGGAACCAACACAGGTACATCTACCGGAGGCGATGGCCGCTACACGATCTCTGCCCCATCGTCAGGGAGGTTGGTCCTCACATCGATCGGAATGATTACCCAAACTGTTGAGATCAACGGACGGACGGTCATCAATGTACAAATGGTAGAAGACGCGCTGATGCTGCAAGACGTGGTGGTCACCGCCATGGGTATCAAAAAGGAGCGGAAGGCGTTGGGCTACGCAGTGTCAGAAGTCAACTCAAACGAATTGATGAAGAACAAAAACGTGAACGTGATCAACTCTTTGGCAGGAAAAGTCCCCGGCGTAAGCATTACGCAGTATAGCGGTGCGGCCGGAGCCGGAGCAAACATCATCATTCGCGGAGGTAACTCAACTTCTGACGGACGCTCCAACCAGCCTCTGTTTGTGGTGGACGGGGTCATCTATGACAACTCTACCGCCGTTTTGGGTAATTCGGGCACAGATGGTATGACCAGAAGCAACACCACCTACTCAAACCGTGTGATGGACCTTAATCCTGAGGACATAGAGAACATGTCTGTGTTAAAAGGCGCAGCGGCGTCAGCCCTCTACGGCTCACGTGCAGCAGACGGCGTGATTATTATCACCACCAAAAAGGGATCAGAAGGGGCTGTAAGTGTTGATTTCTCAAGTAAATTCATCACATCGTGGACCATTAAACTGCCCGAGGTGCAAACAGAATTCGGACGTGGTTCCTACTCCACCAACGGCGCTTTTACAGATGTGACCTACAGCTCTTGGGGACAAAAACTGTCGCCCGGCACGCCCATATACGACAACATCGGAGAGTTTTTCCAATCCGGTAACATTTATGACAACAACGTGAGTATATCGGGTGGGAGCAAGAACAACTCTTTCTATTTGTCTCTGTCTAACTTTGATCAAACAGGAATTGTCCCCTCAACCGGATACGACAGAACAACCGTTCGCTTTAACGGAGAGCAAAAATACGGACGCTTAACAGTAAACGCAAACACCTCGTTTTCAATTGCTAACACAGACAAAACCTTCACTTCTGCAGGTTTGTACAACGGTGGCGGTTCCGGTACCATGACCTCTCTCTATTCTTGGCCTGTAACAGAAAATATGTCTAAATACCTCAACGAGGACGGTTCCAAATATCGTTTGTTTGATGGTCTTTGGAATTTAGCAAGCGACAAAGAGAATCCCTACTGGATCATCAATAAGTTCAAAGTTTCAGACAAGACAGCCCGCTTTACCGGTGCACTAAGGGCCTCTTTTGTTATTACCGATTGGTGGGATGTGGTGGCAAGCTTGGGATACGACCAGTATACCACAGATGGTTACCAATACGTTGCTCCCGGATCTTGCGTACTTGAAATGTATCAGGATGGCCGTTTGTCCAAAAACGAGCGCAGATATACCTATCTCTCTACCAATATCATGACCAATTTCCATAAAACTTTTGGCGATTTTGATTTCAACCTTTTGCTTGCATCTCAGACAGACGACTTTGAAACTTTAAGCACGTCACACTGGGGAAGGAAATTTATTACTGCAGGTACAATCAGTTTTGCAAACATAGCAAGGGGGGATCAACAGTTTACGGACAACACCACAAAGAGAAGGTTGGTGGGTGTTTTTGGAGAGTTTCGTGCTGCCTACAAGAGGTTGCTCTATTTGACGGTAACCGGACGTAACGACTGGTCGTCCACATTGCCTTTGGATAGCCGCTCCTATTTCTATCCCTCTGCAAGCGCTTCGTTTGTGTTTACAGAGCTGTTGCCTGCCAACGATATTCTTTCGTTCGGAAAAATCCGTGGCAGTGTGGCGCAAGTAGGTAAAGACGCCAATGCATACGCTACATTGACCCGTCTGGTGAATCCGATTACATACGGATCGTTTGTAGGCGTTGGAAACGACTATGTGAGGGGTAACCCCTACCTAAAACCGGAGATACAAAAATCATGGGAAATAGGCGCTGAGTTGAGGTTTTTTGACGGTCGTTTGGGAGTAGATTACACCTATTACAACTCCGAGACAGAAAACCAGATTGCTTCACCCCGTTTGACAAATGCCGGTGGTTACATCATGACCTCCATCAACTCGGGCTCTGTAATCAATAAAGGAATGGAATTTGCTCTTAACAGCAAAGTGGTGGCCAGAAAGGACTTTGAGTGGGACATCCTCTTGAACTTCTCCTTTAACCGCGGTACATTGGGAGAATTTTTGACAGGTGTTGAGTTCTTCTATCCAACGGATGCGCAGTTTGGTACAGTGCGTGCTGCCTCTGTTCCCAACGGAGGAGATTTCATGTCATTGACCGGTACGTGCTTTGCCCGTGAACTGGATGCTGATGGAAACCAGATGCCGGACGGTCGTTACCAGGTTGACCCCAATACCGGTTTGTACAGAATGTCGCCCATTACCAATACTGTTGTGGGCAATCGCGAGCAGAGGTATATTGGCGGCTTAGCTAATACGATACGATATAAAGACCTTACGCTCTCTTTCCTGTTGGATCTTAGGATTGGCGGAGCTGTTTATAATGGTACCGAATACATGATGAGCACAGTTGGTTTGTCAAAGAAAACCTTGGAGAATGGGCGTGAGTCTGTAACGGTAAGCGGAGTAAACAGCCAAACCGGAGCTCCTTTTGAGCAAACCTATAACGCAGATCAGACCTACACCATTGGAGGTGTGAACTATTCCGGCAGACACATGATCCAACAATACTGGGCTAATTATAACGCAAACTCCTTCCATTTTATCACCGATGTAAACTGGCTTAAACTGCGCTCGATATCGCTCAACTACGACCTCAGTAACTTGATCAGAAAACAGAACGTGATTAAGAGATTGTCGGTATCTGCAACAGGAACAAACCTGTTAACGTTCACCAATTATAAAGGAATGGATCCCGAAGTAAGCACGGCCGGTGGAACCGGCGGTTCCGGCGCTACCGGAATTGACTACTGCAGCGTACCTGCCATCTCGAGCATCTCTTTTGGATTAAACATGAAATTCTAACCAATAAAACTCAAATATTATGATGAAGA
>Ga0123356_10002951_pt1 | contig 17981 bp, 17 predicted proteins | sample TergutEmb28metaG_2_FD_92546 | JGI IMG/M metagenome (GOLD analysis project Ga0123356, IMG submission 92546) | Embiratermes neotenicus P3 segment gut microbial communities from Petit-Saut dam, French Guiana - Emb289 P3 | ecosystem: Host-associated > Arthropoda: Insects > Digestive system > Gut ...
AACCGACCCTGTATGACGACCACGACAATTTAGTCAAAAAGAAACGGCTCTATTTTGTAGGGCTGGCTTTCCCGTTGCTTGCCGCCATGTTGCCCCAAGATTGGACGAGCGAAATTTGCGTAGAGGTTATCGAGGACATTCCGTTCGATACGGACGCGGACGTAATCGGACTTGGAACCATGGGGCATTCGGCACGGAGAGCGGTGGATATCGCCAAAGAGTTTAAAAAACGCGGCAAAACCGTTATCGTAGGCGGGCCGATGGTGAGCTTGGTGCCGGAGGTGGCAAAGGAGTATTGCGACAGCGTTATGATCGGCGACGCCGATGCCGAGCTCATGACGCGCATGTGCCGCGACATCGAGAACGGCTCCTTACAACCATTCTACCAAAAATCGTTTGATTGCTATCAAACCTTTTCTACACCGCTGCCCCGTTATGATATGCTTATTAAAAAACGCATCGGGGACTTCTTGCCGGTTCAGGCCGGCAGAGGCTGTCCCAACTTATGCAAATTTTGTTCCATCGCGGGCATCTACAAGGGCAAGCACTTAAGGCGCCCCATAGACGAGGTTATCCGCGACATCCAATACATAAAATCGCTCGGCTTCAAAAAGTTCCTGCTGTTGGACGATAATATTGTGGTGGATGAACAATACACCTTAGAACTTTGCGCCCGCATAAAGCCGCTCAAAATGAAGTGGATGAGCCAATGTGCGATTCAAATCGGGAACAAACCGAACCTTTTAAAGGCTGCGGCGGAAAGCGGCTGTTATGTGTTGAGTTTAGGGCTTGAGAGCATCAACAAAGCATTTATGAAGGAGTTTAATAAGGAATTCAACGACCCGTCTCAATATTTACGCATCATCCAATCCATCAACGACGCAGGGATAGACGTCGCAACCGAAATGATTGTCGGCTCGGATTACGATACGCCCGAATCGCTCTCTGAAACCCTTGAATTTGTGCGAAAATCCAACATCGTGGCCGCGAAATTTTATTGCTTGACGCCGGTTCCCGGCACGGATTATTACGACGAATGCAAGGAAAAAGGTGTGCTGATACATGACGATACGTTCCGTTACACGCCTTCCGCCGCGACGGTCAATACGCCTAATATGACGGCGGCACAAATGACGGAACAATATTGGGCGCTTTATAAAAAGCTGTATACCATGGGCGCGATACTAAAAAGAACGCTTTTCAATAAAAGGATGTTTCGTCACCCTCTAAGAACAGGATTTTTCTTTGTGGTCAACATGTTTTACCGTTATCAAATCAAGCGAAAAATCGCGCCAAACATTTTTTAATGTATGATTTTCCATCGGAAAACGGGCGAGACAAGGCCCGAAAAAATCTATAAAAGCCGCGCGATGCGCTTTTATTATCAAACGGCGCTCGGAGGACTGTGCCGACTTTTTATACGTTTGCCGATTGTTAGTAAAATTTACGGCTCTTTTCAAAAGCGCGGACGTTCTAAAAAGAAGGTCGCCGGATTTATCGAGGAATATAACGTCGATTTGAGTGAATTTGAACAAAAAGAATACGCCTCTTTCAACGATTTTTTTATCAGGAAACGGACGGAAACTTGCTTTGATAAAGACCCCAATCACTTGATTGCTCCGGCGGACAGTTGCCTCTTGGCGCTGCCGATTGAGAATGGCGCGCTGTATTCGATTAAGGATAAAAACTATACGCTGGCGCGCTTTTTGAAGGATGAAAAGCTTGGGGCCGAATTCGAGAGCGGCACCTGCCTAATTTTTAGGCTCAGGGTTTACGATTGCCATCGATTTTGTTTTATTGACGACGGGGTTATCGAATCGCGCAAACGCATACGGGGAGTTTTAGATTCCGTTAATTCTGGCGCTACGGGCAAGTTTACGCTGTGTTCCAACTATCGGGAAGTCAGCCGCCTAAAAACCGAAAATTTTGGCGATATGGTCGTTGCCGAGGTGGGTGCCATGCTGGTCGGTCGGATTGTCCAAACGCATAAAGACGTTAGATTTTGTAAGGGCGGCGAAAAGGGCTATTTCGAGTTCGGCGGCTCCACCATAGTCATGCTGTTAAAAAAAGGCGTAGTAAAAATCGATAGCGATATTACGGAATATTCCCTAAAAGGAATCGAAACCAAAGTGTCTTTCGGCGAACGGATAGGGGTGAAGGCATGATTAAACGGTTATATATTTATCAAAAAGAGATGCTCCCTTTTTGGAAGAACGCTTTGTTATCCATTGTTCTCTTTGCCGAAATCTACTTTTTTATTGTGCTCATCTCCGACGTCGGAATGTTCAGCATCGGCATAGAGGAATTTGTTGGCTTCGTTACGATATTCACCTTTTTTCTAAGCCTTAGGATAGCTGACGACTTAAAGGATACCAAGGTAGACTTAAAATTATTTGCGCACAGACCGATTCCGTCGGGCAGAACCAAGAAAAAAGACATCATCGTTCTTTTGATTGTTTTCAACGCGATTACCCTTGCTCTTAATATCATTTTTATGCGGGAGCATCCGCTGTACTTCATCTTTTACGCGATTTTGATTGGGTACGGGACGCTGATGTCGGTGTGGTTTTTTGCCCGCGCTAAAATTCAAAAGAACCTGTTGTTGGCGCTGTTGACACACAATCCCATCGGCGTTATTATCAACATGTACATTATCGGCTTTACCTGCCTTAAATACGGTTTGCCGATTTTTACGCTGCACCATATATTGCTTGCCCTCACATTGTATTGGCCCACGCTGGTATGGGAAATTTCGCGCAAAGTCCGCGCCCCCGAGGACGAAACGGAATACGTAACCTATTCAAAGCTCTACGGTTACAAGAAAATTACGATAATTATTATGGCGATTATGACCATAGACGTGGTTACCAGCGCAATCCTTATGTATGAGTTATGGTCTTGGGGCATCATTGCGGTAGTTGCCGCTTACGCATGGTATATGGTTCAAAGTACAAGGTTTTTAAGGAATCCCAAAAAACTCAAGCTCGTCAAGCAAGTGGAGATATACGAGTTTATCACCGAGGTTCCGGTGATTATGATACAAATTGTGCTGATTATCCTTAGATGGGGGATCGGATAACAATGTATCAGCTCATCGAATTTGCCGACGAAAAAGCATACGTCCGCTTGTTCCTGTCCTTGCCGCGCACTGTCTATAAAGACGACAAAAATTATGTGCCCGAGAGTAAAAGCGAGGTGGTTACTTGGCTTACGGGAAACCACCCGTGCGCTAAGTTTTTAAAGCAGAAAAACCTTGTCGTGTTAGAAAGCGGCAGCATCGTTGCGCGGGGAATTGTTTTCATCAACGAGATCGGCAATTTTGGCAGTATCGGTTTTTTTGAATGCCAAAACGACCCGGAGGCCGTCGGGCTACTTGCGGACGCGGCAAAGGGATTTTGCAGGGCGCTCGGCATTCAAAAAATATATGCGTCCATGAATGGCTCGATTTGGGGCGGTTACCGCATTATGACCAAGGGCTTTTTGGATAAGCCGTATATGGGCGAGCCGTACAATAAACCGTATTATTATGATGTGCTGACAAAATGCGGCTTTTACTCGATAAAAAAATGGGAAACGCAATTTGTGCGCGACATAAGAACCGAAAAAGTAGCCAAAAGGATTCAATTCATATCAAAGCTAAAGGGCTCAAACGAAATCACGGTTCGGGGAATGCTGGATTTTGACCAAGACATCCGCACGGTGTATAAGCTTATCATGAACGCTTTTTCCGGCTTTTTTCTTTTCCACGAAATCGACGAACAAACCTACGTCGCGCTATATAAGGGCATGAGAAAAATCTGCGACAAAAGGACGATGAAGCTTGCTTTTGATAAGGATAGCCGCCCCGTCGGTTTCGGGCTTGCATTCCCCAATTATAATTCCAAGCTGAAATATTTATTCAAGCACGCCTCCGACTACATCCTCTGGTTTTTCGGGGTATTGCAAACGGATGGGGAGAGCGCGAACCCCTTTGTCATCAACCAAATGCTTTCTCCGGTGCTTCAGTTTATGTATTCCAACAATAAGGGTAGCATCTCGGCGATGATGAGCGAGGATTCCAAAGCGCTTTCTTTCACCAAAGAACACGACTATACGCATGAATATGTGTTATTAGAAATGAAAATCGATTAAACCCAGTCAAGCCCTTATCATTCTATATGGTTGCGTAGTGACAGCCGTTTGACAAAAAAAGATGATAAAAAATCATGATAAAGCTATACCGTCCCAAGTGTCCTATGTGTCCCCGTAAAATAAAAAGAAATATGCCTCGCGCGCATAAAGCACTTAGCGTCCCATGTGTAGTAAGTGTCTTTTGGGACGCATGGGACGCTAGGGACAGATAGTTATATGGCGGAAAAATAGAAGAAGCCATTTTATCTTACGATATTGGTTCAAAAAGTTCAAAAAGTTTACAAAAAGTTCAGACCGCCTGAATCGAAATTGAACCAAATACTCGTTATAATAGAAGTATAGAGTATTTATAGCGGTTCGGGAAATAGTTCGGGATTTTTCAAATCAAAAACTATATGTGGGGAGGAGATTTCTCCCGGATAAAAAGCACTGGCATAAACGTCGGCGTTTTTTTGATATGCGCGCGAATTTAGAGTTGCGTGCTATACGTTTCCGCTAGTGTGCGTAGAAATCTATTCTCGCAGATTTAGAAATATTTTTTTAATTAGGCAAAAAGGTTGCCTAATTAACTTTTATAATTTGCTTGCTCCCCCGAAAATGAGGTAAAGATTTTTTTAATGGGGACAAATAGTGTCACCATTAACTTATATAATACATTCACGAACGGCGAAAGGAGGCCAGAACATGACATAGAAAAACTAACGACAACTGAATAAGCGGGCGCGGCAGGAAAAGGCGCAAAACGGCAGCCGGAAAGACGGCGAAAATTTAAATGAGAGAGGAAAAATATTTCTATGGTAAAAGAAAGCAACGGCGCACCGCAGGAAACGCGGCACGAAAGGGCGCAACGAATCGCATCCACAAGGGCGGTTTGGGTAAACGACTTAGATGTCGCGTTTGACGATTCAACGCAACGTGGCGCAAGTGTGGGCGGCACAGGCGATGATTGGGCGCACATTGATGGGGCGACGACAAAGGGAGGGAGCGCATTATGAGTAAGGAAGCAACAAGTTCATGCTTTTCGGCGCCGGATATTTATTTCAAAAGTCCTGTCGAGCGGCTCAAGCACTACTTTGGCGATTGGTATGTTTACGACAACTATGAGCAAGCCAGTATTCGCGAAGAGAAGTTTAGGAAGCTGGCCATGAGTGTCGGCGACTTTGGGAACAAACTGCAGGCTATCGACGATATGCTTAGGGCGGCTTTTGCCGTGCATCTCCACGAGCGTTTGCATAAGGGGCAGACGGCGCAGCAGATTATCGGGGCGGTGAGCTACAGGAGCTTTGCCGAGACGCAAGTACCCGCGATTCTTAAAATTATCGGCCAAGATCACGAGGAAAGCATCCGCGACGAGTTTTGGTTCTCGGAGGTTGGGGTGTAGGCATGCTTGCTCGCGTTCGTGTCCGGAATGCGTGGTCGGAGATTTCAAGATTTTTTCAAGCGGTGTCCGAAAAATGGGGTACGGGGTAGGGTGGGTCACATCTCACCGGAGGTTTTAGGGTCAGCGGTACGGCAGTCGCACGCTAAAAAAGGCCGAATCAAGTGAAATTTTTGAACGCGCGGCGCCCAAAATGCCGGCTTTTTGCTTGAAAAATCCGAAAAAAGATGAAAAAAGGGCGAAAATGCGTGCTCTTTCAAAAAACAGGGTATAGGATTTTTCAAGTTAGGCCGAAAAATGCTCAAATACGAGCATTTTCACGCCGTTTTTGAGTGTTTGAATCAAGCGGGGAGAAAATTAATCAGGTTTTGGGGGCAAAAAACTTGATTTCAACCTGATTTCGGCTCCAAAAACCTGAAAAAAACCTGAAAAAACCTGATTCCGGTGCTCAAAAACCTGATTTCTCGTTCAAAATCGGGCCCGAAAAACCTGATTAACGGAACAAATCAAGTCAGTAACAAAACGGCGGTTCGGTCGGAATTTCCGCCCGAACCCCAAACAACAAAAACACAATCATGGAGGATAGAACTATTGGCAAATAATTATGGCGGCAAGCGTCCGGGAGCCGGGCGCAAGAAAAAGGATGCGGCGACGCGGGTTCTAAACGGAACGGCGACGGCTGCGGAACTCCCGGCGCTCACGGTGCATGGAGATTTATGCGGGAACGCAATGCCACCGCCCAACGAGTACCTGACGAAGCAATCGCGCGGCGCGGAGAACCGAGGGCGGGAGATTTACGAAAAACTGTGGACGTGGCTAAGGGAGCGCGACTGCCATTTGCTCATCAACCCCGAAAATCTGCAGCAGTATGCGCTGTCGCTGGCGCGGTGTGAGCAGGCGGAAAACGCGATTCACGATTTCGGCTTCCTCGCAAAGCACCCGACCACGGGTCAGCCCATCGAAAGCCCGTATGTGAAGATAGCGCAGAAATACCAAAAGCAAGCGCAGGGACAGTGGGCGGCCATCGAGGTGAATATTGCGGAACGGCTTCGTCATTATGTGGACAATAATTCCGAAACTACCGACCCGATGGAAATTATACTTAGAGAGTCGGCGGAGACGGCGCACAAGCGTCGAAACGGAGGTTGAGCGATGCATCGGAATATCGGGATTACTATCATATCGGGCAAAACTAAAAAATAGAATGTAGTATTATGGGGGAAAAGAAAAGAATATGGCGTTAAAAAACGCAGGAAACAAAATCAAATGCACTTTTATTAATCCGAACGCGGGCGAACTGTCCGCCGTTTTAGGTAAAATATTCGGAAAAGAGATTGCGCGCCGGAGCCGGCAGAAATCTTTTGAATTGCGCAAAAACAAGGTCGAATTCGCTACACTTTCTTAAAAAAATGTGGTATCTGTAACTGACCAAAGGAGGTGGTGTTATGCGCATAGCGGCATATTGTCGCGTGTCGACGTTGATAGGCGAGCAAATTGACAGCTTAGAGAATCAAAAAACATTTTTCGGCGAGTACGCGGCGAAGCATAATTACAATCTTGTGCGACTATACCCCGACGAGGGCGTATCCGGCAAGCAGATTAAAAAGCGCGAAAAGTTTTTGCAGATGATGGGTGATGCCAAGCTCGGCTTGTTCGACATGGTGGTCGTCAAAGACATCAGTCGGTTCGCGCGCAATACGGTGGATTTTCTTAACAGCATCCGCCAGCTTAAAGCGCTCGGCATCGGCGTACAATTTTTATCCAATAATCAGACAAGCCTAGGGGATTCGGAATTCGTGCTCACCATTTTTTCGGCGCTCGCCCAAGAAGAAAGCGCAAATCTTTCTAAGCGCGTCAAGTTCGGGAAAAACCTAAACGCGCAGAAGGGCAAGGTTCCGAATCTCGTGTTCGGATATAACCACATTGACAGGTTTACTTTAGAGGTAAACGAGGCAGAGGCCGAAATCGTGCGCTTGATTTATCGAATGTACGTAGAGGACGGCTTGGGCGGGCTAAAAATCGCGCAATATTTGCGTGAGAATACTGCGGTACGCCCCAAGCGCAACGGCAGATGGTCGCAGACCGGCGTTATGGAAATACTCAAAAACGAGCTGTACATCGGCGTGGTTATCACTAAGCAATCCGAGGTCGTGGATTTTATTACGGGTAAGCGGCGTGAAATGAAAGAAAACGAACGTATCCGCACGGACAAGCCCGAGCTTGCGATTGTTCCCAAGGAGTTGTTCGACGCGGCGCAAGCGATGCGGGACAATCGGCAGGATTTATTCAAAATCAACCGCGAACGGCATAGCAACCGCTTTGTTTTCAGCACGATGCTGAAGTGCGAGCATTGCGGGTACTCGTTCCGCAGGTTCCATCGTCAGAACATGTCCACGTCTTATCGTAAGTGGGCGTGCTGCGGAAAATATCAAAAAATCTGCGACAACGCCATGTTGTTGGACGAAAAAGAGGTGTTGGACGAAATCATTGAATATTTCAAAAGCATCATCGGCGATAAGGATGCGTTTATAAAGGCCGCGTTGCAGGAGTGCCGCGATCATGTGCCTCCGACCGATCGCGAGGAGGATCTCGATAAGCTGAAAAAAGAGTTGGCAAGGCTAAGGGGCGCGAAAGAAAAAGCGATGGATATGTACACGAACGACATCATTACCATGGAGGAGCTTCGAGAAAGAACAGAAAAACTCAACCAAACGATTTCGGCGCTATCCGAAAAAGTCAAATCCGCCGAAGTGCTGGCGACGACCCAAGTATTAACGGAAAACGCCGTAGAGAAAGGCCTCCAAAAAGTTCTCGGCAATATTGAGCATATTATAACGGAGCCTAATATCTCAAACCACTTGCTAAAACAGGTCATAGAAAAAATAACGGTGAGCAGCACCGGAGAAATCAAAATACATATCAAACGCTTTGAATAGTTTTAACCGCAAAGGGCGATGGGGGAAACCTCGTCGCCCTTTTTTGCGTTTAGGGATTTGCAGCGATTGACGTGCTGTTGGCATTGACCGAACAGATATCGTATAACCAAGTGCGGAAGAACCGGAGCGCACTATAAGCGCGGCACAGTCAGTTGACTTCAAATTGCAGTCAACTGAAATTGATTGCCGCCGACGGCAATAGGCTTCCTAAAAGCTAAGAAGGGAAGAATTTTTGTGGCATGATAGCTTGACTTTTAGCGCGGTTTAGCGTATATTAGGAATCAACAATGGGAAATTCCTATCAAGAGAATTACAGCCAGCAGATAGCTTTGGAAGTATATAAAGCAATTCGGCTCGGCAAGTGGCTTTATATCAGCTACAAAAACTCCGACCAAGAGGTTAGGGACTTTTGGATTGCCGTTCTTGATTTCAACCCGAAAACAAGGATATTGAAAGTTGACGGAATGAGTTTGAAGGACAATAGCGTCGGCGAACTTACTTTGATTTTTGAGAAAATTGTCAGCGCGTCGATTATCGAGGGGACTTTTGTAGAGCAAACGGGCGATTTGATAGACAGAATCAATCGAAATCCAAGCAGTTATTTTCCGACTCTTGGCGATGTGCCCGTTAATAATATTTTGGAATACTATAAAGAGTGCTATCGGTTGGACAGCGTGCCGTATGTCGCGGATTACGCGCTCATAGCGGGTATAGATGAGAATTTGCTCAAAATGCAAGGACAAATACTTTTGTCGGATAAACAATACAAGGAGCTTGCCGCAGATTTTTCAAAAAATGCAAAATATAAAAATCAGGAAACGACCTTTAAGACAATCGCGCTTAACGCGCTTAGCGTGAAAGAGACAAAGGGACTGTATGTTTTGGCTTATTACAAGCTCAGCTTTTGTCCGAAGAAAAAAATACTGAAAATAGATAAGGACGTAATAATCAATAAGGATTTTGATATAGACGGCAGTAAGATGACCGCATCAAGGTATTTAAGTCCGGCATATATGCCGTTGTTTAATGAATTTGAAAAAAACAGGGCCGAAATAACGCAGCGCATAGCCAAGAGCAGATTCTTGGTAGATGATGCGCCGCAGATTTTAGCACTGCAAGTAAAAGTGCACTTAGACCTTGTACGCGAATACGCGTCGATTGCATCGCTGTTGCACGAGGATTTATTGCCGCAGCCGCTTAGAGCGTTTTTTGGCAAGCTCAAGGATATCAAGAGAGATAAGAAAAATTACCCGCTTATCGTTGCCGACAGAAAAAAGGTCAACCTAGACCAACTTTTGGCGGTGCACAAAGCGATGAAGACTCCTACAAGTTATATTGAGGGGCCTCCGGGAACCGGTAAAACCAACACGATTCTCAACATTATTTTAACGGCGTACTTTAACGATAAGACGGTTTTGATAACCAGTTACAATAATCACCCGGTAGACGGCGTTGTAGCTAAAATCGGGGAGTTGAAATACCGGGGGCGCCCGCTATATTTTCCTATTATTAGGCTAGGGAATAACGATATTGTCAAGCAGACGCTCAAGGATATCAAAGAGCTGTATTTTAGAGCAAAAAGAGAGACTATTTTTAAAGAGACGCTAAAAAAGAGCAAGCTGCATCGTGTTGAGGCGACTGCGGCTTTGTCTAAATGTTTAGAGGATTACGAGAAATCGTTAGAACTCCGGGATACCTTAGATGAGGCAAAGAAAATTGTGACGGCGAATCAAGGCCAAATGCAGGTAATCAATAAAATCCAGTTGGGGCAAATCCCAAAGCTAGAAAAGAACTTGCAAGCGTATGGAACTATTACCGAGGAGTATGCGTTGAGCCTTGTCGCAGGCGACGAGGACGAGCTTTTTAAGTACATTCATTACAGCGCGGCAGAAAGGATTAAGTTATTTGATGATGAGGAGTATCAGGAACTCCTTGCTATTATTTTGAGAGAACCGAAAAATGAATCCGAGATTGAGGATCAGCTTAAAGACTTTAACGATTATCTAAAAGACGACGAAAAGCTTAAACAGTTTCTAAAGATTTTTCCGATTGTGGCGACGACCAACATCAGCGCGCACAAACTGGGCGGCCCGCAACAGCATTTTGGTATGGTGATTATGGACGAGTCTTCCCAGTGCAACGTTGCGGTGTCGCTTGTCCCCATCATACGCGGGCAAAGCTTAGTGCTTGTGGGCGACCCACAGCAGCTTAATCCGGTGATTGTGCTAGACCCGAAATCAAATATGCTGCTCCGCCAAAAGCTCCGTGTTCCCGATGCGTATGATTATATCCAAAATTCCATTTATAAGGTTTACCTAAACAGTGACCCTATATCTGACGCAACGCTACTAAAAACGCACTATAGATGTGACGAGGGCATCATCCATTTTAATAATAAAAAATACTACAATGATAAATTGGTCATTAAAAGCGGGCGAAAAAGCGATTTGGCGCTGGAACTTATTGATATAACCGCAAACGAAAGTGGCGGCAGGAATACATCGTTTTCAGAGGCTAAGAGAATTGTTCAATATATCCACGAAAACAAGCAATCGGAATGTGATATCGGTGTCGTAACGCCTTTTACCAATCAACGCGATTTAATTAAAAGGGAGCTTGAGAAAAATAATTTGCAAGACTCCGTCTCTTATGGAACGGTTCACGAATTTCAAGGTGACGAAAAAGACATTATTCTCTTTTCCTGTTGCTTGACGGAAGAAACCGGTGTCAGGACTTATGATTGGCTAAAAAACAACAAGGAGCTTATCAACGTAGCGACGTCAAGGGCTAAGGATAAACTGGTCATGTTGGTTAGCGCTTCAGAACTTGAGCGATTGCACGCTGCTTCCGGCGTCCCTCAGGACGACCTATACGAGCTTTATCAGTATATATGTGCTCGCGGCAAATGCGAGGTGTCAAGCCGGGCAGAACAGACAAGGGCGTTAGGCTTTAAGCCGTACAGTACGCAAATGGAAGATGCATTTTTCAAAAACCTTACCCACATTTTTACCACAGTCGGATTTGACAGCCACAATTGCAGGGTGGGAAAGGAGATAGTTCCGGCTACTATTTTCAAAAATGTGAATGAGGCCGACGGGTTATCCTTTTTTACTAAGCGTTTCGACTTTGTTGTCTTTCAGAAGAAAGGTATATACGAAAAAGCGATATTGGCTATTGAGCTGGATGGCATTGAACATGAATTGGACGAAGTGAAAGAAAACGATAAAATCAAGGAGGATATCGCTTTAAGGCATGGGTTGACGTTATACAGAGTGCCTAACCTTTACGCTCGCCAATACATAAATATCCGGGATAACATCTTAACGGAGTTCTTTAAAAAGGGTTGATAGGTCTAGCGCTAAAGGAACCAGCACCATCTGGGAATTTAGTTGCCTAAAAATCAAAAAAGATATATAATAAATTTAAGGTGATTGATAATGAATGAAATGAATAAACGGCAATTGCGAAAAATCAATATTAAGGGCTTTAAGTCCATAAAAGAGAGCAGTATTGATTTAAACATGCTGAATGTTTTAATCGGCAGCAACGGAGCGGGCAAATCGAACTTTGTCTCAATTTTTACGTTGCTTAACGATATTATTAAGCACGAGTTGCAAACTCATGTGAATAGGCGGGGTGGGGCGGGGACATTTTTGTTTAACGGCCCCAAAATAACAACCGAGCTTGAAATCGGCTTTGAGTTTGGAGAAAATTCTTACGGGTTCGTTTTATCGCGTACCGACAACGACACGCTTTTCTTTCGGGATGAGCGCTTTGGTTATAGCGGTGGATTTAACCATAATAATAGACTCGGATCGGGTCATGTCGAATCTGCATGGGAACGGGGCGGCAGCAACAAAATTGTCGAATATGTGCAGCCGATTTTAGCGAATCAAGCGTGGAGAGTTTATCATTTTCATGATACGAGTCGGAACGCACGGGTTAAGGATTCGCACGAGATAGTAGATAATTTGTTTTTACAGTTTGATGCAAGCAACTTGGCGGCGTTTTTGTTGCGGTTAAAAACAGATTTTAAGGAAAGCTATGACGGCATTGTAAAAACAATTCGGCTGGTCGCCCCGTATTTCGGCGATTTTGTTTTGGCGCCGTCCAACGGCTCCGGCAAGATTATTCTACGGTGGCGCCAAATCGGCAGCGAGGATATTTTTAACGCGAACCAGTTGTCGGACGGCACGTTACGGTTTATATGCCTTGCCGTTTTATTGTTGCAACCGAAGGAGCTACAGCCGGAAACAATTATTATCGACGAGCCGGAGCTCGGGTTGCATCCTTTTGCAATTACGATTTTTGCGGAGCTAGTTAAAAAGACCGCATTCGATAAGCAAATCATTTTGTCTACGCAATCCGTGGAGCTTTTAAATGAGTTTGAACCGCAGGACATTATCGTTGTGGACAGAAACGACGACGGCTCTGTCTTTAAGCGGTTGGATGAAGAAAAGTTAAGGGAATGGCTGGAAAGCGATTATTCGTTGGGCGAGTTATGGAAGAAAAACATTTTGGGAGGGCGGCTCTCGAAATGAGGAATGTTTATATCTATTGCGAAGGCGCTACGGAAGAAGCGTTTGTAAACAATTTGCTGCAGGATTATTTTATTGCAACGGAAGTTTGTGTGAGCCCGATTGTGTGCCGCACAAGCACGAAACGGGGCAAAAAATTTACGGGCGGCGTAAGTAGCTTTGAGAGCTTTAAATCCGAGTTGACAAGGGTTTGCAAGGAGCACGCGCGCGAATCGGTGACGATGATGTTCGATTATTACGCTTTGCCCGAGGATTTCCCGGGTCAAGAGTTAGTCGAAAAAGATGTGTATAAAAAGGTGAAGCATATCGAACGGCAAATCGAGCAGGCCATAGGGATGCGTAATTTTCGGGCATACCTTTCCGTACACGAATTTGAGGCACTCCTGTTTTCTTCCCCGGACAGCTTTTCATTGGCTGAAAAAAGCATGGTGCCGCTCATCAAAAAAATCAAGGATGATTTTTCTAATCCCGAATTCATTAACAATTCCGCCAAAACCGCGCCGTCTAAACGTATATACGCTTGTTACCCCCGCTACTCAAAAACGCGCGACGGCATTATCATCGCCAAAGACATCGGGATACAAAGAATGTTGGCCGAGTGTAAGCATTTCAAAGAGTGGATCGAGTGGATTCTGGACTCCGGGAGGCGAGGATAAAAAAATGGCTAAAAGCAATACCAACGGGAACTGCTATATCTGCGGGTTAGAAGCAGGAAAAACCGTGATGAAAAATCACATTCTAAAGGCGCACAATAGCGGCGACGAGCCTTGCTATGTGCTGGTAATCGAGGGTGCGTACGACCCCGACTATTGGCTTGTTGTCGATATTGCGCTCGACAAATCCCTCTCGGCGCTCGATACGTTTTTGCGGAAAATTTGGCTGGAGTGCTGCGGGCATATGAGCGAGTTCGAATGCACCTATTCAAAAGAGCAGGCAGACGACCCTATGCGAAAGATTTGCAAATTGATGGGGCTGAGGACACCGGCTCAGCAAAAAAGCGCGGGAAAGGCCAAGAAGCTTGCCGCCTTTGACGTGGGAGATAAGCTTTTACATACCTATGATTTCGGTTCGTCTACGGAGCTAAAGATAAGCATTACGGCCAAGTCCTTGCGTCCAAAACAAAAAAATGCCGTGAGACTGCTCGCCAGAAATATCGCGCCGCGCATTAAGTGCAGCGAATGCGACGCCCAAGCGGAATTTATTTGCGGCATGTGCGGCGGTTTATACGAGGGCGAGGTTTATTGCGAGAGTTGTACAGACCGCCATGCCAAGGAGAACGGTTGCGAAAGAGAGATGATGCTGCCGGTTACCAATTCGCCCCGTTGCGGCGAATGCGGCTACACGGGTGAGCAGGATAACTTTGATTTCCGAAAGGAAAATTAAGTGGTATTCCTTAGCAATTCGCCTGCAATATCGATATTTTCAATCCGCATGATGCTTTCACGCCGTGTTTATGAAGACCATATACTGAGTCAGTTTGTAAAAAAATAAAGGAAAAGCGAGGGATAAAAAATGACATTCGATAAGATTTATGCTCTATTGCAGCAGAAAGGCGGTGGCAAGGCTGTTTCAAGTCGCGGCACCCTATATAAGGTAGAAGCGAGGGACGGGAATATCGTTTGCTTTCCGAAAAGCGGTAGAGTAACGATACACCGTGATTGCTTCGGACAGGATATTACTTGTCAAGGTACGCGGGCAGGCGGGGTATACAACGGTGAATATACCATTTATGATTGGTATAGAGATAACGAATGAGTAAGAAAGAACAAAAAATAGCGAAAACGACTTCCCAAATGTGGGAGGCCGTTTTTTCGTTTTTGGGGACGAGGGATTATTCCTCGGTAATGGCTTCCCAGTGCCCGGTTTTATCTGACCCTATTTTTTGTATCAGGTTGAGTGTTTGTAATACGGACAGCGAGCGCTTGACCGTGCGGAGCGATTTGCCGACGGCCTCGGCAATTTGCGTCGCCGTTTCGGGTTTTTTGGCTTTAATATACTCAAGAACTAAAGCATCGGCTTGGCTCAGGTTTTCGTTTCGAGTGCCATTTCGTGTGCCATTTCGTGTGCCATTTCGTGTGCCATTTCCGTTGGCACTCGAAAATGAAAGCGTCAAGGTCGTTCTTTCGGGGTCGAGCGCCTCCGAATATTGCGGCCGAACCCAGCCTTGTTCTTTCCAAACGGAATAGATGTTGGGGATACCGCTCCCGGCGCGCTCGCCGATATTAAGGAGCGTGAACATTTTTAAGATAACCGAGTTGCGCGGCTCGGAAACGCCGCCGCCTAAGGCCACCTCTATCGGGATGCGGAAAATGCCGGGGTTGGCGATTTCAAGAAGCTCCGGCCATTTTTTTATCACAAGGCCGCGCTTGCCGTGGTAGTCGGCGTTCACAAGGCTGTTTGCGAGCGCCTCGCGTATCGCTCTGTGCATCGGCGTATCGTCAAGGCGCGTATATCCGTCCGCGGCAAGCTTAAACGGAACTTTTAAATCTTTGGTCAACTTGTTAACGATAAGGGAATAAAAGCCGAAAAGATTACCGCTCCACTCGCCTGTGCCGGAATAAACGCGGTCTGTCCATCTCGTTTCGCCGTCCGCAAAGTGTTCCTGATAATCCAAAAAGTAGTCGGGGTAGACCTTGACGATTTCATAATCGTGCCCGAACATCAAAAGCCCGGCGGCGGTAGGGTGCAGCCCGCCGTCCTCGCGACTGCGTCCGATGTAGCCGAGCCGGTAGAGCAAATCGTTGTTTTCAAGCTTGCTCCAAACGTGCTCCGGCCGGGTAGAATCCATGCGGGTGCGAAAAGCCCGGAGCGTTTCATAGTCAAAAACGTCAAGGCCCATTTCGGTTATGACGACTGTATCTTGCGTTTCGCCGTAAGCGTCGCGAAGCATGGACTGAACTTCGGCCTTGGTGCAGGTATAATCGCCTTCGCCGCTTCGACGGTAGGAGTGGTTCAGGTAATCTTTGTTCAGATACACGGGGCGGTCTTGGAGCTTGGCGCGCGGAACGTGGACGACGATAACCTTGCCGCCGTCAACGGTTTCGATGCGCACGTCGCGCTCGGCCAAAATATTAACGCTGATTTTATCCCTATCGTGCACCACGTTCCAAAAATCAAAAATCAATTTTTCCGGATTATCTAAGCCAAGAACACGAAAGGTATCGCCCTGCTGTTCTACGCCGAGCAAAATAACGCCGCCGTTGGTGTTGGCAAAAGCCGAGTACGTTTCCCAAATGCTTTTGGGTAAACCTCCCGCAGCCTTTTTCATTTCAAGCCGGTTGTTTTCTTTGTATTTTATGAGCTCATTTAAGTCCATATCGGGAGTATAGCAAAAATATTAGATTAAGTCAACCAAAAGAAATTATGAAGTATGCTTGCAAATTTCGCTCATTTCGTCAATACCATACATAAGGATTTGACCGACCGGCTGAAATACATAGATTTGGAAAAGTACCATGAAGTGAAAAAGGTTCTGGAGTTCAACCTCTCCGAGCGCCACATCCGCGGCGGCTCGGCCACGAAAGAGAAATATTTAGGGGCTAGGGGTTAGGGTTAGGGAGGAATTAGGAATTAGGAATTAGGAATGAGGGATAATTGCCTGTGGGAATAGCGGCAGCTTTCTTTTATTCCTTAAGGAACAAAAGAACCCCGCTCTTACTCTAACCTTCGCTTATCCCTCATTCCTAATTCCTAACTCCTAATTCCTCACTTTGTTCTAAAATAGTCTTGAATTACTCTATCCCCTAGCCCCTATAACCTTTGGAAGCCGGATTTGTAATTACAAATCCGGCTTCCAAAGGTTATTCCGTTCCGGGTGCGTTATCGCCCCTAAAATCCGGTCTTTGGCAAACGGGATATCCTTGCAAATCGATTTAATCAAATTCTTCATGTATTCGCGCTGCGTTTCGTGGTTAACCGGACATGGGTTAAACGCGACGGGCAGGCTTTTGGCGAACGCGGCGATGTCGCGCTCAAAAACGTACACCAGCGGCCGGATTAAGGTAACGCCGCTCCGATCCATAAAGCTGACGGGCGCGAACGTCGAAAGCCGACCCTCGTAGAACAGCGACAGCAGCAGCGTCTCGGCCAAATCGTCCGCGTGGTGGCCGAGCGCGAGCTTATGATACCCGTTTTGGGTAATGAACGTATTTAACGCCCCTCTTCGCATTTTAGAGCAAAGCGAGCAGGGGTTTTTCTCTTTGCGCGCCTCAAAGATGATTTGCGCGATTTCGGTTTTAACAAGGTGAAAAGGAACATCCAACGATGCGCAGTATTGCTTAAGCGATCCATAATCCGCTCCGAATCCCAAATCCACCGTCACGGCGCAAAGCTCAAAGCGGGCGGGAGAGAAGCGCCGGAACGCGGCCAGCCCCGTCAGCAGCGCCAAGGAATCTTTCCCGCCGGAAAGTCCCACGGCAATCTTCTCGCCGTCAGCAATCATTTTTTGGTCGTCGCACGCCTTGCGCATCAGAGATAACAGTTTTTGAAGCGTCATAACAAATGGATTATACAACGGAGTCTAGGCCTCTGTCAAGCCCTCTGTCAGGCGTAGGAAAAACCGATTGAAAACCAGGGGTTGTCGAGGGGTCTGACCCCTTGACAGCCCCAACTCACTTTGTAAAAATATTTATCAAAAGCCGCTTTAATTTAGTTGTAATTTTTGCTTTTATCCATTATAATAGTAGCAAGTACTAAGAAAGCATTAGGGATACTCTTACGTCCTTTTAATTTTACGCGTTTTATGACGCGCCTATTTTTATGCGTGGTTCGCGGATCGTCATTTGTCACTTTGAACTGAGAAAGTCTTAAATTACAATACGCTCTGACTGCACGAACCGCGCACACCATGGAGGCAATACATGCAAAACAAAAAATTCAATCCTGAAGAGCCCGCCCACGAAGTCATATGCTTGGGGGGCGTGGGTGAGAATGGGAAAAATATGACCGCGCTGAATACGGCAACGATATCATGATTATCGATTGCGGCGTCACGTTTCC
>Ga0123356_10002952_pt1 | contig 17974 bp, 5 predicted proteins | sample TergutEmb28metaG_2_FD_92546 | JGI IMG/M metagenome (GOLD analysis project Ga0123356, IMG submission 92546) | Embiratermes neotenicus P3 segment gut microbial communities from Petit-Saut dam, French Guiana - Emb289 P3 | ecosystem: Host-associated > Arthropoda: Insects > Digestive system > Gut ...
CGTATCGGCCATTTCCAGCGCATAGGCGGCGGCATTTCGGATATAGGCGTCTCCATCCGGGTCGGTGTATTCAGCCCTTGCGCGGTCAAACTGCGTCTTGTTCGCCAGAACGAAGGGGTGCTCCGCCCCCATGGCCGCGGCATACAGGTCGGCCTCCATCTGGTCTTGCGGGATGCGCGGCAGGTCGCGGGACAGCGTAAGATATTCCAGCCCCAGCGCCGCCGTATCCACCAGCATACGCGGGGAAAACCACAGGAAGTTGAGCACAGTCAGCAGAAAAGCGAAAAATCTTGTCATTTACGTCACTCTCTTATTGCGCAAATTTCGCCTGCATCCACTCGTCCAGCCTTGCTTTGCTGAACACACGGATAACGCCCTCTTTGGCGTCTGCTTCCCCTTCTGCTATAGTCGCCTCAAATGTGACGTATGTACCATCCAATGCGCCGCTGCCGATAAGTCTTTCCCACACCACCCAATCATCCAGCCCAATATACCCCACGGCCTGCCCTTCCGGCAGATAGCCTGAATCAACGCTGTCAATCCGCGCGGTAATGCTGCTGGGAACAGGATAGCCTCCACTGGAATAGTAGTGCCTCGCGAAGGCGTTGGCCAGTATGATGCAGCCGACGACAATAGCCGCCGCCAGCACGAGGGAGCCGACCAAGCGTCCGGGCGCGCGGCGCGTTTGGGATTGATCCATCTGTTCCATGGGAATACCTCTTTCTACATTTCCTTGTCAAAGAAATCGAACGACTTTGCGCCGCTGATCCGGTGCTTGCCGTCAAACTCATCGATCACCAAGTTGTCCTGCGCGCCTATGAGCTCGTAGACTCGCCGGATGGCCGCGTGGGCCTCCCGCGCGCCCTCAATGGGGAACAGCTTGTCCCGCCGCCCGGATTCGATGCACAGCCCGCGCGGCGCGATGGCCGCGGCCAGATCCTGCGGTTCACCCACGCCCAGCAGGCCGTGGATGTAGTTGTCCGCGCAGTGCCAACGGGCGAGTACGCCTTCCCGCAGGGTGCATGCATAGCCGCTGACCACCGCGCGATGTACTCGCTCGTCTGCGCAGGCGGTAAACAGCGATACCAACCCCCCGCCGGAGACCCCCATGCAGCCCAGCCTTTCGACGTGGGGCTGCCCTTCCAGCAGGTCGAGGCATCGCGTGGCCTGATAGACCCGCAGCGCCACCGTGGAGCGCCCGCACAGGTGCAGCGCCGCTGTAACGCCAAAGCAAGAGTTTGCGTAGGGAGCGATGCCCCTGTCTGTTCGCAGGCGGGCCTCGCCGAAGGCGACGAGCTCCGGCACAGCCACCGTGCAGCCGTGCAGGGCCAGCTCAATGGCGAAATTTTTCTGGTAATTATCAAGAAAATTGATTGTTCGATATCGCCCATATTTGCTGAGCCGCAGAGCTTGCCGCGCCCCGTATCCATGCCCGCACAGGGCAACCACGCCCGCGCCGTTGGGTTTGTCCGGCGTGAGCAGATAGGCGAGCATGTGCCAACCCTCGCATATTTCTGCGGAAAGCTTCACTACTGTGTAGCCTTTGCGCCGGGCCGTGCCAAGCACTACGGGCCGTGGCGCTTCGATCCGCCCATGCAGCGTATCCAACGCGAGCAACTCGCGCAGGGACTGCCGCACTGCCGCGGCGGCGGCTCGGGCCTGTTCCGGGGTAATCGCGCCAGCAAAGGGCGCGGCATAGCTGGCCCCATACAGAGCGGCCAGATAGACGTCTGGGGCAAAATCGCTCATAGTGCGCGCACCACCGCCTGCCTGTCCATGGCCTCCTCCGCGTCCGCGCCGGCGTATACGATGTACGCGTCGTCCAGCGCCCATTGCTTTGTCGCGGGATTGTAAAAGCGCAGGTCGTTCCATGGCAGGAGCTCACGCACCAGAATACTTGTCCCCGGCTCCAAGGCAACGCGTTTAAAACCCCTGAGCTGCTTGACTGGCCTGTCGTCCTGCGTGCACGCCGAGCCGACATAGAACTGCGCGACAGTTGCCCCCGCGCGCGATCCCGTGTTGCGCACGGTCAGACTCGCGTAGACGCCCTCGGTTACGGCCTCAACGTGTAGATCATCAAACGCGAAGCTTGTGTACGACAGCCCGAACCCGAAGGGGAAACGCGCCCGCTTACCCTCTCTATCCAACAGTGTGTAGCCGTGGTAATAGCCGTATTCGATCTCCCTCGTGCCGTCCTCCGCGCGCAGGAAGGGTGGGTAATCCTCCTCCTGCCGCGCGATGGTGAAGGGCAGATGCCCGCCGGGGTTCACGCGCCCACTCAATATGTCCGCCAGGGCGTTGCCGCCCTCCAGGCCCGCGTAAAAGCCCATGAGGATGGCGCTTGGGCCCGCTTCGAGCAGATCCTCGATGACATAGGCGCTGCCACCCATGATGTAGACGACAATTTTTTTGCCTGCCTGGCACAGCGCCTGAACGAGGGCGATGTCCTCGGTCGGCAGGCACAGGGAGGCCCTGTCGCCGCCCGAGCCCTTGGGCTTGGTTTTCTGATCACCTCCCAGGGTGCTCATGAACTCGCCCTCCTGCTTATAGTCGCTGCCCACGCAGACGACAGCAATGTTGCTGTCCTGCGCGGTTTCCAGCGCCTTGGCAGGATCGCAGCCGTTGTAGCAGGTCACCATGCCATCCGGGAAACCCGCTTTGATTCCCCGGTACGGCGTAACGCAATGGGGACTGTAAACATTGCTGCTGCCGTGGTCGCCCCAGTTTTTGCGGTCGGCGTAGCGCCCAATCACGGCGATGCGCGGCGCCGGGGTTTCAAGGGGAAGAATGCCGTCGTTTTTCAGTAACACCATGCCCTTCTGCGCCGTCTCACGGGCGAGAGCGATGTGTTCCTTACTGAGGATGACGTCCTTGTCTTGCGGCCTAATATGTGGCACCGAGCGCAGCAGCGCGCCGAGCACATGCCCGGCCGCCGTCTCGATGTCCTCCATGGTGATTTGACCTTTTCGCAACAGGCGCGGCAGGGCGAGATAGCGCCAGGTGTAGGGCATCTCCACGTCGCAGCCGGCGGGCAGTGCTTTGGCGGCGTCGTAGATGGCGAGGATGAAGTCGGAGATTACCACGCCGTCGAAGCCCATCTCCTCCCGCAGAATACGCGTAAGCAGTTCGTGATTTTCGCAGCAGTACGCGCCGTTCAGCTTATTATAGGCCCCCATCATAGACAGCGCCCCCGCGTCGACGCACTTCTGGAAATGCGGCAGGTAGACCTCCCGCAGGGTGCGGGCGTCGGCGCGCACATCCACGATGAAGCGCAGATCCTCTATGCTGTTGCAAGCGAAGTGCTTGGGGCAGGCCATCATGCCATAGGCCTGCACCGCTCTGGTGAGAGACGCGCCCATGCGCCCAAGCAGATAGCTGTCCTCGCCGTAGGTCTCCTGCGCGCGGCCCCAGGCAGGATGCCGCAGCAGGTTGATGCACACCCCCGCGAAGTAGTTCGCCCCGCCGGCGACGGCCTCTTTGGCGATGGCTTCGCCGACACGGCCCTCCAGCTCGTCGTCGAAGCTCGCGCCGCGCAGCATGGACACAGGGAAGCAGGTGCTGCGGCCCATCACCACGCCCCGGGGGCCGTCGGTGAAGAGCAGCGGGGGGATTCCCAGGCGCTTGCAGCCCCCCGCAGCGTAGGGTGTGACGTTGTATATCCTGCGGTAGAGGATGAAATTGCGCACAGTGGTGCACAGCGCGCGGCCCGAAAGCAGACGGATTTTCTCGCGCCCGGTGAGCTGACTCAACAACTGTTGCGTCACCTGTGCCAGGACTTCTCGGGTGGGATTCGCGGCGTATAGCGCAGCGGCTTGCTCAAAATTCATGTATATTCCTCCTATGGCAGTGTGTTTCCAGCGGTCAGGAACAGCGCATACCAGTCCTCGCGGGATAGGACAATCTCTGCTGCTTTGGCGCAGGAGGCCAGGCGTGTGAGATTCATCGTGCCGACCACCGGCTGCATCTTCGCGGGATGCCTCAGAATCCAGGCCAGCGCGAGGGCGGTGCTGTCGGCGCCATATGCCCGCGAGAGCTCCTCCAGCTTCGCGTTGAGATCTTTGAAGCGCTTGTCGCCGATGAACGGGCCTCGTATCATGCCGTACTGGAACGGAGACCAGGGCTGCATGGTGATGTCATGCAGGCGGCAGAAATCCAGCGCGCCGCCGTCGCGGACCGCGGCCGCGTCGTCCGCCATGTTCACGTGCGTGCCCTGGGCCGCCATATACGCGTGCCCCAGCCCGAACTGCAGCTGATTGGCAACCAGCGGCTGCCTGACATACCTCTGCAGCAGCTGTATCTGCATGGGGCTGTGGTTGGACACCCCGAAATGCCGCACTTTTCCACTCATTTTCAAGAGGTCGAAGGCCTCTGCGACTTCCTCCGGTTCGACGAGGACATCGGGACGGTGGAGCAGCAGTATGTCCAGGTAGTCCGTGCGAAGGCGCGCGAGACTGCCGTCCACCGAGGCCAGAATGTGCTCCTTCGAGAAATCGTAACGGCCTTTTCGGATGCCGCACTTCGACTGAAGGACAATATTCTCACGCGGCCCGGTGTAGACCTGGCCGAAATTCCTCTCGCACTCCCCGCCCCCATAGATAGCCGCGTGGTCGAAGAAGTACATGCCCAGCTCCAGGGCCGTACCCACGAAGCGCTCGGCTTCGGCTGCTTGCAGGCGGTTCATGCGCATGCAGCCCACGGCCACGGCCGGGACCTCCAGACCGGTTTTACCCAGGGGAACTGTTCTCATCCTGTGCCTCCTTGCTAAGCTGAGATTGAAAGTAACGCTTCCTGGCGAAGATGAGCGCTACAGCTCCAGCAGCGCCCTGACGGAGCCGCCCATGAACCTGTCGCGGATCATACCCGAGTGGAAGTTATGCCGCGGCCCCTTCTTCTCCGCGTAGCCGAAGACGATTCTGCCGCCCACCATGAGCTTGGCCGCGGCCCACCAGGCCACGTCGTCCGGCATGTCGGCATCAAAGGCGTACTCCGCCGAGGCGTTGGCGGGGACGTCCACTTTAAGGGTCCTGGGGCCTATATTACCCATAGCGGAGCGGTTGTGCAAGCCGTATTCCCAGGTCTCGTAGGGCGTGGCCAGGCTGAGCTCGCCATTCAGGCGCTCGGCTGTGCGATTATACACCGCGGCAATTACCTTGCCGTCCTCGATGCGCAGGGTCATATCTGGCTTAAAGCAGCCGAACTCGTAGATGTCCTCGAAGTCCTGCGCGTCGTCGGTGTAGTGCAGACGCATAACACCCTGTGCGTCCGCCGCTGGCTTCGTTACGGTGACGGCGAAGGTCTGCAGGCCCTGCGGAACTACATCATAGTCGAAGGTATCCAAGTCGGCGGTAAAGCCCTCCGACAGGGTCAGCTTCGCCGTGCCCGCGACGCTCGCGTCCGGGTGGTTGTTGGCGAAGAACACAGTGAAGCGCGTCTTGGTATCGCTCAGGCGCTCCACCTTGCGGCTGATGGCCCCTACGAACTCGAAGTAGCCCATGGGCATGGAGCCCAAGTCATACTCCCAGGGGCGCAGGTACACCGGCTGCACCGGCTCGCCGTCCAGCCCCAACGCCGCGTTGCCGATCTTCGGCAGGGTGTCTGGAACTTCCACGGCGAAGGTCTCGATGGAATGGCTCCCTGCGCCGACCCTAAACGAACGCTTTGCGCTCGCCACGGGCTGCGCGTCCTCGTCCAGCAGGTCGGTTCTGCGCACCTCGCCGATGTCAAAATCAAAGCGGATGCGGGCGTTCGTCTCCACCCCGTTGGATTCGAAGCCGCGTATGGTCAAACCGCGCTCGTGGATACTGCCGTGGTTGGCCTGCATCTTCGCCATGGGGTAGCCGCCGGCCTTGATGGCGGTGATCACGAAGTCCTCGGGACACTTGACAAAGCTCTTCTTCTCCGGCAGGAAGGCGTTTTCGGCCTGGGCGATGTCCGCGGCGGCGATGAGTTCATTGTTAAACTCGTTGGCCTTCGTGAACACCCGCGCCGCCCGGTAGTCGCCGCTGTGGGGGTAGAGCGCGTAGGTGAAGCAGTGGGTCTTGCGCTCGGGGACCATCTCCTCGCCCCCGGTGACGTTACCCGCGTTGCCGTAGAAATTCGCCGTGTGGAACAGCATCATGTTCATCAGGTTGCCGGGCTCCACGCTGCAACTGATGGTGCCCTTGTTGAAGATGCTCACGCCGTAGTCCTCGGTGAAGCCCGGGGCATCGGCCAATACGGCATCCCAAGCCCCGACAACCGCGCCCGCAGCCAGTTCTTCGTCCATCTGCGCCAAACAATCGTCCAATTGCGCCTGGGTACTCGCCTTGATGAGCAGCACATCCATGGGCTTGCCCCAGAGGTTGTCGCTGTCGCGCGTAAAGAGCAGGGCAACGCCGTTCTTCGCAAGCCTGGCTTCAAAACGCTTTTTCAGGGGAGCCTTAAGCCCTGCCAACAGTTTTTCCTCATATTCGTTCGCGACACCCTCAACAGACAATACGAAGCGCGTATCAGCGGTGCGCAGGTCCTCGTTGAAATGCACCAGCTTAGCGTAGCGCCCGGCGGTGTGGGTGTCGTTGTAGGGCGTGACGGGGATGGCCTTCTTTGCCAGGGACTTCAGCAGGGCATCGGCGGATTTCACCATGGCCGGTGTGTCGGAGCGGATGAGCGCCGCCATGCCGATGTTGATGTCGCCAATTACCGTAACGTCGGAACCGCGGCCTTTGCGGAAGAACGCAAGCCGGACTGTGGGGCCGAGCTCCATCCAGTTCACGGCGGGCGCCAGTGTGCTGTGGGAGAACATGGCCCACTGGTGGGTCTGGAAGGAGAGCTTCTTGCGACCCTCGCAGTATACATGGGGAGCGAAACGGTCCTCGTAAACTGGCTTGGCGCCCCGCGCGTTCACCGGGAATGTCAGGGTGAACAGGTCATCGCGGGACTGGTAGTCCTCCACTTGCGTCTTCATGTCGATGCGGTCCACACCCCGGTAGAGCGTGATCTCCTGCTGCACACCCGCCACGATGTCCAAGTTCACGCGAATGATAAGCTTCTGGTATGCCGCGGTTTTCTCGCTGCGCACCTCGGCGATGTAATCACTGGAGTACATCTTGTGACCAGTCGTGTAGATCTCGTGCTGCTCCTCTGCGCGCTCGTTGACCTCCTTGAGCACGACGATGCGGTTGGCCGGGCCGTCCTCGCCAAGGTTCACCACCTCGCGGCGATTTTTCTTGTCATAGATGGACGTGATGCCGCCGCCGAGGTTCTTATCCACAGTGATCCGGAAGAATTCGTTTTCGATGGTGCTGTCCTCGCCGGACACAATCTCGCTTTCCTCCGGCGTAAATACGGCATAGCCCAAGGCTGGCACATTGACCGCCCTGCCCAAAGCCGGAACGAAATCTTTGCGGTCGTGGGTCAGCGGGTTAAACACGAACACCGGACGATCCGCCTGCGTTTTCACGCCGGAAGCCAGGAACGCGATGGCTTTGTCTACGCAGTCCGCGGCCAGCTCCACGGCCTCGCGGTATTCGATCATGAGGTCCACGTAGGATATTTCGTTGTTCGTACCGGTGACGGAGTCGTGGTGCTGAGCACATAATATCTGCCGCCAGGCTTTGTCCAGGGCCTTTTCGGGGTATTGCGCCCCGTACAGCGCCGCGATGGCCGAGAATTTCTCCGCGGTCACCAGCAGGTTCTCGGCAAGCCTGTTTGCCTGTTTAAAGTCGGTGCGGGTCAGCAGCACGCCGGCGTGGTGGCAGGTCAGGTCCCGCGCGGAGTACTCGATGTTCGCCACGCCGTTTTCTTCAAGAGCCTTCTTATCGTCCGCGATCACGCCGTCCATCATCTCCGAGAAGACGGAAAACTGCGCTTTGTTGGCCGTGTCCTTCATCCACTCGGTATCGCCCGCGCGGGCATAGGTCTCCATGTAGTTCGCCGACCAGCCCGCGTCCGAGAAATGCGTGACCCCCAGGCGCTTTGCGGTATCCCAGCCAAGGCCCTTGCAATGGATCAGATCGCCGCCGTCGGGCGAGACATGGTGGAACAGCGCATCGAGCCCCATGACGAACTTGCCCCAGTGCGCGCTGGTGCAGCCGCCCTTGCGGCAGATCTGGGACATCTGGTTCGGGTGGCCGAACACGTCGCCGGGGGCGAACACGGGCGTGATGCGGCCCAGTACGTCCCGGTGGTAGAGCTGGCCGTATATAAGATTTCGCACAAGGCCCTCGCCGGAGGAGGTCAGATCGTTGGGCTGGTTGTAGAAGCAGTCGGCCTCCGCCCGGCCGGTCTGGAACATCTCGCGCAGGGCGTCCCGGTACTCGGGGAACATGGAGTAGAAGGGGTGCAGGTAGTCCACTTCGGACAAGATGGCCTTAAAATTCGGGTCCTCCCGCAGACGCTCCATCATCATCGCGGTGATATGCAGCGCGCCCATGGCGTAGGTGCGCTGCTCCTGGTGGTAGGTGGTGTCGAAATGGAAGTCGGAGAACACGTGCTCCGTGCCCTCTGTACCATGGTGCGGCCTGGTGGCAACATCGAACGTGCCGGTCACGCCATCGAGCGAATAGACGATACTCCCCTGCCCCGCCTCTTTCCCCACGGGGACGGACAGCCGCAGCACCTCACATGCGCCGCTTGCCATCGCGGGGATTTCGATGCTCTCCTCGAAGCCGCCCGCGCTGTATCGCAGCGTGCCGCCTTGCGTATCGCAGAAGGCCCCGGCCAGCACGGGGAACATCTGGCGCGGCTGCTCCGGCGTGCCGAAGTACGCACCTGTGGGGTAGGGATACGTGATGCCGAGGCTTTCCGAGCTTGCGGCCACGGGCAGGATTGAACTGAACACGCATATGTCGAGCCCGTCGGCTATGTAGCCCACCCGCACCTTGTACATCAGCAGGTTGCGGCCCTCCTTGAAGGTGACCGCCACGCTGCGGCCCATGGTATCCAGGCCCTTCACCCTGCCGTAGGGCGCGGCGTCGATCAGCGTCCCGTTGAGGTACAGGTTGCCGCCGGAGGTCTCCATGTTGACAATGGCGCGGCTCTCCTTCTCGCAATCCACATACAGCGCGGCGTAGTTGACGCAGTTGCGCTGCTCGGTGGAGAACAGGGCCTCCGAGAAGAATTTTTCCTCACCCTGGCGTATACGTACGCTGCTGTTGTCGTTGAGCGCCGTGCCGCGCCACTTCAGAAAGCCGCCGCCATAGTAGTCGTTGCGCAGCGCCTGTCCCACAAAGGGCACCTGTGCCGCCTCGCCGCCACTGCTTGCAAGATAGTCGATATCGAGGATCTTTTCGCGCTCATAGAAATACTCGGTTTCAAACGCGCCGTCGGTCTTCACAACGAAGGGCCCCAGAACCATGTAACCTTCGATCCCCAAGCTGGGAAGGGTCTCGAACCGCACCGCCGCCACATCATTGCCAAGGGACTGCTGATAGTCAGACATCTCTTTTCCTCCATTTAATTTTATGCTTCCATTATATCATATGGATTTCGGCTTTACAATATAAAACCATAAAAAAGCAACCCCCCGCAGTTTTTTGGACCGCGGGGGGCGATGGGTAATGAACCGCTAAAGGCTTAGAAGAAGAACGGGAAGATCCAGCGGATGAGACGCATGAACCAGTCGCCGATGCCGGTGAAGAAGGCGAGGATGCGGGCCCAGAAGTCGGAGATAAACTTGACGAAGCCGTTTTTCTGGACGCCGCGGTCCGGCGTGATGATATCGCCATAGAGCTGGTTGAGGAACCTGCGGGCGCGCTCGGCGTAGCGGCGCAGCTGCGGGCTGCTGGAGTTTGCGATGATTTCGAAGAAGCTGGCGATGCGCGCGGTGTAGGTATTGCGCTGGAAGAGCAGGTCATCCACCAGGCTGTTGGCGTCGTAGAGGAGGTAGAAGAGCATGCTCAGGACGAGGTCGGTGCCGATGTGGCCCTGGAGCGTGCGGTCGGACATCAGGCCGTAGATGTTCTCGAGCAGCTGCACCACCGTGGGCATCAGGATATCCGGCAGCCCCTCAATCAGGCCCATGATGACCGGTTTGTTGGCCGGGTTGAAGATGATATCGATGAGCTGGCGCATCAGGTTGGTGAGCAGGTCGGGCAGGTCGCCGGTGCCCTTCATGCGCACCGCGTCGTCCTGGCCGCTCTGGGACAGGTAGAGCTCCAGCTCGCCGGTAATCAAGGCGGTGAGATCCGTCAGGCCGCCCAGGCTCAGGCCCATCAGGTCGATGCTGGTCAGCAGGTTGGCCACGATGGAGTTGAGGCTGACCTTCAGCGGCAGGTCGATCTCCAGGACGATGCCGCTGAATTCGACCACCAGGGGCAGGCCGCCGTCGGTGAGCATATCCGCCGGGATGATGTCCAGTCCGAGGGAGGGCAGCAGCTGGGTGATGATCTCCTCCACCGTGAACAGCGGGGCCAGCATGTCGAGGATGGCGTAGATGGGCCGCAGCAGGCGGTTGAGGCACTCGTTGAGGCAGGTGGTGGAGCCGACGAACACCTTGTAGGCGCCGGCGCCATATTTCGCGTCCGCGTAGTCCTGGTCGGCCCCGGTGGCCTCCGCCGTCAGGAAGTACAGCAGGTTGGGCAGGATCTCGATCACCGTGTTGATGGGATCGGCCACGATGCGGTCGAGCAGGCCGAGGATCGGATCGACCAGCATCTTGAAGAACTGTATATCGCCGTCGTTCTGGCCGGGGGTATTCGTCGAGCGAAGCACGAACTGCTGGTAGGTCGGGATATCCGCCTTCGGCACGCCCAGGTGCTCATAGATCGGGATGAGGCCGTGGCGGTAGCCGTCGTAACCGCTGAAGCCCAGGTAGTCCTCGATCAGCGTCAGGTTGTTGCCCTCCGCGCCGATGGTGTAGAACGTGCCCTTCGGGTCGTACTCGCCCCCGGTGAAGCCTGGCTGGTTGAGCACGGGTACATCGCTCGGGCGGGCCCTATCCCACGCGTTGGGGATCACCGCGCCGGGGGTGTAGTTGGTGTTGCCGGCGCCGCCCAGGTACAGGTTGTTGTAATACGTAAGCTTGGCTGCGGCGGAAAGGGTGGCGGGCGGTTTCACCAGTTCGCCGTCGAAGAGGAAGGAGTTGCCGTCCACCATGGTATAGCGCTTGGTGTTCCACACGTAGTCGTCCGCGCCGTCCGCGTTATCGTCCTGGTTGAGGAACCCGCTGCCCGGATCCCAGTAGCCCAGGTCCTTCGCGCCGTTGTTCGGGTACAGCTCGCCGTACCAGAGGGTCTCGATGAGATTGCCCTTCGCGTCCGTGGTGCGCCCGCCGGTGAGGAAGATCTTCAGCACCGGCGCGAGGGGGGCCAGCAGGCCGTAGATCACGTCGGCGAAGGCGTCGCGGTTGCCGTCGGCAAACTGGACGTTGAGCGCCGCCACCTTCGTCTTGACCAGCGCGCGGTAGGCCGCCGTCGCGTCGGCCAGGGCCACGTCGATCTCGCCCATCGTGCTGTCCAGGTACTTCAGGGAGTCGAGCAGGGAGAACACGTCGTCGATGTCCAGCAGGTGCTGCACCGTGCCGAGGTGCGGCAGCAGCGACTGCATCATGTCGTTATCGAACAGGCCGCTGATGTCCAGGCCGCCCAGCAGGCCGCTGAGCAATCCAAGGATCGCGTCCAGGTTGCCCCTGGTGTACAGGTTGCTCACGTCGAAGCCAAGCAGGTCATAGAACATATCCCACAGCCAGGGCAGGAAGGGCTCGGCGAACAGGAACTCCCACCACTTGTCGAGCATCTCCATCAGGTTGTTGTTGAGGAAGTCCGCCTTGGCGCGGGTCCACACGTCGCTGTAGTTGACCTCGTTGAGCTTCGCGCCGCCGCCGCCGGGCGCCTTGAGGTCGCCCACCATCGGGTAGACCATGAAGGTCTTGTTGGGATAGGTCTGCGGGTTGAACAGCTCAAGCAGGACGCCCTCGATGTGGCTCTCTTTCTGCACCACCTTGTCGATGAGCTCCAGTATGAACGGGTCGACCGCCGGCGCGACCCCGTTGCCCGAGATATCGCCGTCCGCGATGCCCAGCAGGCCCAAGACGTTCTGGAGCAGCGACTGCAGGCGCCCGGTCAGGTCGAGGCCCATCGAATGGTCGAGGTATCCGAGGATGCCCTTCGCGTGTATCTTGCCGCACTCCGTGCACACCGCCGACCCGTTGGGGATATCCATGAACGAGGTCAGCAGGTCATCCTGGACGTTCATCCCGTCGATGATCTTGATGTTCAGCCTTTGGGCTATATCGTCACCGGCGAAGAACCCGAGGAACGAGCCCAGGTCGGAGCGCTTGTCGTCCCTGTCGCGGTTATAGAACCAATCGTTGAGGAACCCGAAGCCCATGTCGAGGAACCGGCCGACGTACTCGTTGATAAAGGTGAATACAAAGTTGTTGAGCAGCGCGCGGATGCCCAGATCCAGCAGGAACCCTATGGTGCTGCCCGCGCCGTCGAAAATACGGTCGATCAGGCTCACGATGCCGCCGACAAGCGCGTCGATCAGCGGGTTAATCAGCGCTCCGATCAGCCCCGCGCCGGCGGGATCGTCCTTGTCGTATATGAGCTTCCACAGGTCTTCCAGGTTCAGGCCGCCCAGGCACAGCTCCGCGGTGAGGGTCATCTCGCCGATCACCTGGTCCACCAGCTTGCCTATGAGCCTGTTTTCCGCAACGAACGCCAGGTTGGGCAGCAGGTCGAGGATCTTGCCCACCGGCCGGTAGCCTATGCTGTACGGGATCAGGTTCTGGTCGAACACCGGATCGATCCAGTTGAATATGGGCTCCAGCAGGGCGGACACCATGATCCGCGACAACTCCTTGAGGGCCTCCTTTGCCTGTTGCTTGCTGATCTTGCCCTCCACTCCACCGTACTCGTCGTCGTCGTTTGCCAGGTTCAGGGCGAACACGAGGATGCTCACGTTGCCGCCGTAGGCCTTCATCAGGTCATTGAAGCGCACTTCGTCGTAGGAGCCTTTCAGCTGCGCCATCGTTTTCCCCGACCCCACGGCCGTGAGGAAGTTCTGGTTCAGGGGCGCCTGCGGGCCGTCGTACGAGCCGAACAGGATCGGGTCGATATTGAGCGCCTCGAACAGCGGGATGAATATCCTGCCGTAGGCGTTGATCGGCGTGAGCTCCGCGTACAGGCCTGCCCTGGAGTCGTATCGGCCCCTCCAGTGCGGCCAGCCTTCGTTGCTGTCGTAGTCGTTGTCTCCGAACCAGTTGCTCATATACAGGAAGCCGACGTCGCTGGCGCCCGGCCAGATCTGCAGCAGCATACTATACAGTTGAAGTCCATTGTTCCAGATCCAGTTGGGAAGGAGGTTGAGCAGGAAATTGGGGACGCCCCAACCAAGGATGACTGTAGTCAGAGCTGCCGACACGAGGTCCAGTATCGTCTTCAGGATATCGATGTCGATATACCATTTGTCGTCCTTGGCCGCGTTGCTGTTCAGGCCTTCCCCGAAGCTCACGTTCAGCCCGTTGTCGCCGAACACCGCCGACAGCACCAGGGACAGGCCGGACATCGTGAAGGCCATGATGTCCTCCAGCGCCCTGCGCTGCGCCTGCCGCTCCGCCAGCGTGTTGTTCTCGTTCAGAGATTTGATGCCCCATTCCAACTCGACTTTGTCCAGGTGGTACCAGGCAAACAGCGAGTTGTACTTGAACTTCTGTTCGTAACTGACAATCTGGAAGGGGCTAAAGCTGAAATCGAGTTTCTGCTCTTCGTCGGGCGTGTTGAGGTTGCCGAATATACTGGTAGCCGCGGTGGGCTTTACGTTACTGGCGGTTTTTTTGTTGTTGAAGAACTCCATCGTCTTGGCGCTGTAGGGACTCTCGCTGAGCACCACGTCGAATGTGAGATCAGTGTCGCCGCTGAATTGGCCGTCCAGGTTGCCCAGCCACCTGTAGATTTCCCACAACTGCGGGTTGATGTCCATGTAGTCGTTGGTCGGGTTGGGGTTGCCCGGCCTGGGCCAATCCGAGGGCCAACACTTGCGCAGCAGCTCGCCCGGCAGGATCTGCGCGCCGAGGATGACCTCCAGCACGTTGATGACGCTGCCGCCGCCGATGCCGCCCATGTTCAGCAGGGACTTGCCTATCGCGGAGCCCAGCAACTGGCTCACGCTGTTGAGCTGCATGAAGGTCAGGATTGTCCCCACCGTGAAGGTGCCCAGGATCGGGATGTCGTCTATGAAGCCGCCAACGCCCATGATGGGCTGCTCGAAGATGGGCGCCACCAGGTCGCACAGCATCTTGTACAGCCCCAGCACCGTGTTGGGCAGATCGTCGCCGTAGAGGAAGCCGGACACCAGCCCGCCCAGCAGCTCGGTGAGGAAGGGCTCCACGGCCGCGGTCAGGTCCACCTGCCCTAGCGTGTAGTCGACCACCTGCTCCACCACGCCGCCCAGGGCCGCCTGCACGTTCGCGGGCATGGCCGCCACATACAGCTCCGCCGGCTGCCCGTTGACGGACACCGCCGCGTCCGATATGAACATCTTCAGCAGCCACGAAAGCATCTCGCGGCCTTCCACTTCGCCCGTGTTGATCGCATCGAAAATCGTGTGCAGCAGGTACAGCAGCACGTCCGCGCGATACGCCTGGATCCAGCGCCGCTGCGCCTTCATGTTCGCGGCCTCGTCCGCCCAGCGGGTCGTATCCAACTGCGTATCCAGCGGCGGCAGGACGATCTTTATGCCCGTGTTCGGGTTCTCGATCACCAATTCCTCGCTGGAATAGCGCATCTCGCCCAGGCGCATGATGACGTCGCCCGCCAGTTCCGGCACGTGGAACGTGGGGGTACCCAGGCCGTTCGCCGCCGCGCTGCCGGCCTGCATCACCGCCGGACCGCCGGCGGCCGGCGACGTCGTTTCGCCCCCGTTGAAGCTCTGGTCGAAGCCGTCGGGGCCCATCAGCTCCTTGACGAAGTTGCTCGTGAGAAGGGTATCCAGCTTGTTGATGAAGTTTTCGATGTGCTCATACCGCACCACGAATTCATCCTGGCCGAACACCAGCACGATGCTGCTCGTCTGGTCCACCTCGCGCACGGGGTACCAGCCGCCCAGATTCGGGTTCTCCACCGTTCCCGGGTTGATCGGGTTCGGGCTCCCGGGATCCATCAGCTCCCAGTGCAGCGTCTCATATTCGAAGTACAGACCGCGCCAGGCGGCGAGTATCCGCTGCGCATAGGCGATCTGGACCGGGTCCAGCCCGCACCCGTAGTCCGTCAGGCTGATCAGACCGAACAGGCCGATGGTCAGGACGAACAGGTCGCCGCTCCCCGTGGGAGGCGCGGGAGGCCCGCCGGGCGGATAGCGGAACGCGCCGGTGTCGGGGTCCATCACGCTGAGATAGTCGTCCAGCGAATATTTCGGCGTGCCGTCCCCATTCATTTCCATCGCGTCCAGCAGCTTCTTCACGCGGAAGCGAATCTCGCCGAACACGGACAGGTCGTCCTCGTCGTCGGCGCCCAGGGGCGGGACGTTGGCGTTGTAATTGCCGTCGTCATTGTCCCTGCCCAGATACTTCAGCCATTCCTCGAACGTGTTGTTCGGGTTGGTGTCCCCGTAGACCCCGTCCGCCCTGTACGCGGCGATGGCGGCCTGCGCCGCGGCAAGCTCCGCGCGCAGGTCACTGTCGCTGTAGCGGCTCCAGTCCGTATGGCTGCCCGCATCCCTGCGGTACGTCATGCCGGCGCCCACCAGCGAGAAGTTGTGCTGGTCGACCAGGCTCATGCGGTAGGGGTTGAAGAACAGCGCATACCGGTTGAGCGTGACGATCCTGTTGTTCACCTCGGCATACGCGCTCTTCGCGGTATCAAGGTTCCGGATCGCCAGGCGGGTATCCTCCGCCGCTACGGGAGGAGCGATGACATAGGGCGCCGTGCCGTCGGCCGTCCACCTGTCGCCGGCCTCCCACAGGTCATTGTAGGTGTTCGCCGCGCTTACCAGGTTGATCCTGGCGGCGTTGACCTGGGCCGCCGTGCCGCCCGCAACCGCCGTCTCGAACTCCTTCTGCTTGGTGATCAGGTTGTTGTACGCGTTGCGCGGCACCGTCAGCATCTGCTGCAGGTAGCCCTGGTAGTTGTAGAAGTTCGCGCTGCGTATCGGGAGATTTATCAGGTACTCGTACTGGGTCTGCATCGTCGTGGGATAGCCGTCCGGCGACGTCGGGAACTCGGCGTTCGCGTCCCACTCAATGTATCCCAGCATCATCAGGTATATCTGCGCCTCGTTCGCGGTCGTGGGCAGCGAGCTTCCGGTCATCCCCTCGAAAAAGGCCCTCTGGGTCGTGGTCATGCCGGTGCCGACATAGTTGCCGCCGTGCGCGACGCCGTTGGTGATATAGTCCAGCGCGTCGGCAAGGTATTCGTCGTTTTCCCAGTACTTCGTCGGGGGCGTACCCGGGACAATAACCTCGTATTCGGTGGCCGCGTAGTCGTTGCGATCCGGCAGCGGGTCCTGCCCGGCGTCCAAGGGCGGCGGTATCACGGCAGCTGCCCAGTCGGTGATGTACTCCTGTATCCAGGTGTAGACGGGCAGCCAGTCGTCGTAGTTGTCCTTCAGCGTCTGGTATTCGTCGATCACGGCGGCGATATAGGTATCCAGTTCGTCCGCATAGTCCTGCTCGAAACCAACCGCAAGCGTCGGGGGCACCAGATGCACGGGCAATGTCGGGTACTGCTCGTTGATGATCCCAATCAACGCGGCCAGGTCACTGGCGATAAAGCCCTCCGCCAAGGAGATGTAATCGTCTAAATCGGCCCCGAGAAGCGGCATGGCGACAAAGATGCTGGCAGCATAGTCGCTCTGGTCCGGCACGGCGGCCGGGGCCGGGACCATCGACGGCAGCGGCTCCGTCAGGGGGTCGGTGTCGTTGAAAAATATGGGCCTGCCCGCCGGCGTCAGCGGACTCGGCTTGCTGGCGTCGAAAACGTCCGGATAGCGCTCCCAGGTCTCCGGCGCGTCCGGCGGCACGTACCACGTCTCCCCTACCGGATAGTTGTCGTTGAGCACCCACGGGGCGGTCGTCGCCATCGTGGGCGCGTTCGCCTTGTAATCGTAGTAGACCGCGGGGTTCCTGTCCGTGATCGCCTGGCGTATCGCGCTGAGCGCCAGCTGCGCCGCGTTGGGCGCGTCGAGGGCCCCGCCGTTGTTCAGCTTGAAATCCAGATATTCCGCGTCGAACGGCACCGTGCCGCTCTTGGCAGGGTTCGGATGGTCGTTGACGTAGAAATTGGCCTGGCTGCCGATCTTCCCCGTCAGCGCCTCGTAGGCCATGGCCACCCTCTCATACAGCTCATACAGGTCGTCCAGCGTCAGCCCTGTCCCCGGCCCCGGCGTGCGCTCGGGGTAGACAAAGAGCGCCGGCTGGAGCACATAATAGTAGGGGTCCGCAGGAACCGCGGGCGGACCGGGACTGAACGGCGTTCCGGTGCCCCTGCGAACCAGGGAGCCGTTGATGGCGTCCCTGATGATTTGCACCAGGTCGTCAACGCCGCCGCTGACCTCGGAAATGGCATACAGGATATCTCCGAAATATTCCTCGGCCGCCTGCAGGCTCAGCCCGTTCTCCTGGATCAACCCCGCGTATACGTTGCGGTTGTTCCTCGCGATGGTCTCCAATACATCCAGGTTCAGCCGCGCGTTGAGCACCTCTTCGTTCAGCGCCGCACGGCTCATGTCCTTCAGCTGCTTCGGCTTCGCGTTCTTGAAAAAGTCCACATACGGACGGTACGGCGACAGCTCCAGGTGGTAGTTCACCTTGCGCTGGAACGCCCCCACATCCAGGAATGTCGGCAGCCCGTAAAAATACAGCAGCGTGTTGGTGAGCTTCAGCGCCTTCGCCGCGGCCATCTGCGCCTGCGCCTTGTCCCCAGCCGCCTCCAGCTGCGCCGTGCTCATCGCGCTCAGGTCCTGGTTGAAAAACGCGCTCGTGAACGTGCTCTCCCACGACCCCAACGCCGCCTTCAGCGCCGCCGTGTTCGCCTGCGCAGGGTCAAACGCCAGTCCCTTC
>Ga0123356_10002953_pt1 | contig 17972 bp, 15 predicted proteins | sample TergutEmb28metaG_2_FD_92546 | JGI IMG/M metagenome (GOLD analysis project Ga0123356, IMG submission 92546) | Embiratermes neotenicus P3 segment gut microbial communities from Petit-Saut dam, French Guiana - Emb289 P3 | ecosystem: Host-associated > Arthropoda: Insects > Digestive system > Gut ...
AGAAATACTCCGTCAACTAGTACTCGATCCCACCAGGAACTATCAACCACAAGGCTAGACAAAAACGCGGCGAACCCACGTTTCGTGGGTTCACCGGTTTCCTATGTCCCGAGACATCACATTCGTCGGGGTGGCGGGATTTGAACCCACGACCTCTTCGTCCCGAACGAAGCGCGCTACCAAGCTGCGCCACACCCCGTGAGGCTAGTGAGCCTCGCCTGACCGAGTTTACTCGGATCAGCCAAGGCGAACGCCCGACAGGGTGTAGCCATACACCCCGTGAGGCTAGTGAGCCTCGCCTGACCGAGTTTACTCGGATCAGGCAAGGCGAACGCTCCTAGGGGTATAGGTTGCACCCCCAGGGCGAACACAGCTTAGCCGACCAGGTGGGCCACAGGCCGAAAAGCCGGTCCTGATTCAGCCCTACCGGACTGTCCGATTGCGCGACTTGCCGAACAAGCCAGACCTCCCTGTCGCGTCGCGGCATAGGGAGCGTGCCGATGCCGATGCCGATGCCGGGCTGGGCAATGTGTTTGTCACCCCGCAAACTCATTGGAAAAGCAGTCGACTGGTTCACCAACGCGAGCGTCGGCGCGACTCGCCCCGGTTGCTTTTGTCAAACCTCAGTCTCGCGACGGAAGGGGCATTGGTTGCCCAACACGGTGGCCCGCGCTGACCAGCGTCAGCAAGCTGGCCTCAGGCCGGCAGGCGAGGCGAATTGGGGCATAAGGCGAGGTCCCAAGACCGGCCGAGACATGAATGAAGCCAGGGCCGGCATCGGGCGCGGGAGTGCCTAAGAGTCCAGGCGAATCCACCGGATGAAGGCCTTTGGCAAAACGGGCCGGCAAATCGCAATTGGTCACCAGCGCGCCATGCCCCGGCAGGGCTACCTGACCACCATGGGTGTGCCCGGCCACGACCAGGCCGGCGCCGGCTGCCACCAGAGTCTTGATGGCACGGCGATATGGAGCGTGAACCAGACCAATTGTGGCCAACACCGGTTGGGTGCCAACTGGTGCGGGCGCCGGCCGGGGCGCCGGCTCCCGGTCAAGGTTCAAATGCGGATCACCCAGGCCTATCAAGGACAGGTGGCCAGCGGCACAGGCAAATGACGCCCGGGCGTTGTTGAGGTCGAACCAGCCGGCCTGGGTCAAGAAACGGCGCAACTCAGCCACCGGCAGGTCAGGCTGGCGCCAGCCAGGGGTGCGCGAGTCGCGCCAAAGGTAAGCCAGTGGATTCTTCGGTGCCGCGGTGAAATAGTCATTCGAGCCAAAGACAAAGGCACCTGGAAGCTCAAGCAGTGGCCCTAGCGCCTGGGCCAGCCGGTCGAAGGCGTTGGCCGAGGAGAGGTTGTCCCCAGTGGTGACAACAAGATCAGGCTGAAGGCGCCCTAGAGCCGCCACCCAGGCGGCCTTACGCCCCTGGCCAGAAGCCAAGTGCAGATCGGAAAGATGCAGCAGCTTGACCGGCGCTGTGCCAGGCGGCAAAACCGGCACCTCATAGCGCCGCAGAGCGAACCAGTTGGCCTCGGCCAAGGCGTAGCCAAGGCTGGCCAGGCCCAGGCCAAACACAGCTCCACCGGCCCGAACAAGCTTCACGGAGGTCACATTACTGCTCGCCTGACCGGTGAGCCAGGCGGCCCAGTTGGTCCAGGCAAAAGGCCGGGCAGCGGCCCTGGCGGACCGGCTGGTTCACGGGACTGCCGGAGGCGGCGGTGGCTTAGTTGGCGGTGGAGTCGGTTTCGCGGGCGGCGGTTGCACCGGCGGTTCGGGCCCCTTCGAAACTAGGACATTAACCATATTGGCGCCCACCTCGGGGATAACCTCGGCGCCGGGCAGCGGGTCTTGAAGGTAAATCAGACCAATTGGTTGGTCGGAGAACATTTCGGTGGCAATGCCAACGGCAAGCCCAGCCTCACTCAGCGCCTTGGCGGCTTGCTCGAGCGTCATACCGGTTAGGTCCGGCACCTTGACTGTCTTGGGCACAACCAAATGCCTGGGAGGTTGGGCAAAAGCGACATGCTCCAGCCCAGACATAGCGTTGTTCATAAAGCGACCCCAGGTCCCGGCCGGCAGGGTGCCGCCCATAGGTGAGCCCAGGAAAACCCCGTTGATGGTCAGCGAGGTCATCGGGACGTTGCCCTCCGGGTGGCCAGCCCAGACCGCGGCTGCCAGTTGCGCGGTGTAGCCGGCGAACCAGACCGCCACATGGGAGTCGGTAGTGCCGGTCTTGCCGGCCTGGTCGCGCCCATCGTAGATCCTGGCCCGCGTGCCAGTGCCGTGGTCAATCACGCCCTTCAGAGCCACCGAAACCGCCGCCGCCACGCCAGAATCCATTACCTCCTGGCATTGCGGTCCAGCGAGTTTCAGCGAGTCGCCGGCGGCCGTGACCACCTCGGCGATGGACTGGGGCCGGCAGTAGACGCCACCAGCGGCGAAGGTGGCGTAAGCAGCGGCCATGGCCAGGGGGGAGACCTCGTTGGTGCCCAGCACCATGGCCGGTGTCATGGCCCAATCTTCACCGTCGGCCCGCTCTATCCCCATCGACTTGGTTAGGTCTGTGATGTCGCAAAGGTCGAGTTGGTATTCCATGGCGGCATAGGCGCCGTTGATCGAATTGGCGGTGGCCGTCAGGGCGTTGACAGACTTGCCACCGGCCCCACGCACGGACCATCTAGTTTGGACCATGACCCCGCCATCAACACACCGGGCCTTCCACCTGGTGTTGTTGTAGCTGGTGCGCGAGGCGTCGAAAGAATCCCTCAAGGAATGGCCGTCGATCAGCCATTCGGCCAAGGTGAACGGCTTGAAAGTCGACCCGGCCTGGAATCCGGAGGAACCACCATAGGATCTGTCAACGTTGTAATTGACAATCGTGGCCCGGGGGTTAGTGTCGGTCGGTTCGCCGTATTCACGGTTTTGAGCCATGGCCACGATCTTGCCGGTACCCGGTTCGACCGCCGTTATGGCCATGCCCACACCCGAACCGTCTTCAATCGGGATGGTCCCGGTGACGGCCTCTAGGGCCTGAGCTTGGCGTGTCAGGTCAAGAGTTGTGGTGATGCGCAGTCCGCCACGGCGAAGCAGATCGTCGCGCTCGCGCTGCGATGCGCCAAATTCTTCGCTCGAGCGGATCTCAGCTACGACGTAGTCGCAGAAGAAGGCTGCCCCGGAAAAGGCTGCGGCCGAGGCGCAGCCCGTGGGCGATGGGGTGATGTTGAGGGTGTCCTGGACGTCTTGGGCAACTGCCTCATCGAATTCCTCCTGGGAAATGAATTCCATCTCCAGCATCCGGCTGAGGGCCGCGTCCCGTCTGAATTGGTTGGCTTCGGGATGGTTGACCGGGTCATTGCCGTTAGGGGACTGGGTGGTCGAGGCGATCGTGGCGGCCTGGACTGGCGTTAGATCGGCGGCGTGGACGCCAAAGTAAAACCGGGCGGCGGATTCAACACCGTATTGGGACGGCCCAAACTGGGCGATGTTCAAATAGCCTTCAAGAATTTCTTCCTTGGACAGGCGTTTTTCCAGCGTGATAGCCATTTTGGCTTCGCGAATCTTGCGCTGGTAAGAGACCTCTTGGGCTTCTAGGGCGCCAGCCATGTCGCCGCGAACAACTGCGGTGTTGATCAGTAGGTTCTTGACGTACTGCTGGGTCAGCGTGGAAGCGCCTTGGACCTTGGTACCAAGGGCATTGGAGACCAGGGCTCGGGCCATACCAGCCCAATCCACGCCAACGTGCTCGTAATAGCGTCGGTCCTCTAGGGCAACCACGGCATGCTGCATGTAGGGAGAGATTTGGTCCAGCGGCACTTCGGTGCGGTCCTGGAAATAGAAGGTGGCCAGGAGAGTGCCATCGGCGGCGTAAATATAGCTGGACTGAGCTAATTCAGAGACCTGTAAATCCTCTGGTAGGGCCTCGAATAGGTACTCGGCATCAGACGTGGCCAAACTAGCCGCGTCAATAGCTGGCAGGAAAAATCCAGACGCCAACAAACCGGAGGTCACAGACGCCACGACCACCGTCAGGACGCCGCCAAGCCACTTTGCCATACCTTTGCCAAAGCGCTTCCAGCCCGAGCGCATGGGCCAAGGGTAAAAGCCCAGGCCGGGCATGGCAAGAGTAGTTTTCCTAGAACGTAACAGCCTACGTGTTTGGGCCAGCTCTTCTTGTCCGATGCCGTCTCACCGGTTGGCATGCCAAGCGGGGGCCGGCATTTGGCTTAGCGGGCGCGTTGTCCCAGCTGTTCAAGGTTTAACAGAACGCAGCCGCGGCCCTCAAGTCTGATCCAACCACGGGCAACAAAGCCGTTTAGGGCCTTATTGACTGTCTCGCGTGAAGCGCCAACCAGCTGGGCCAGTTCTTCCTGCGTCAGGCCGTGGGTGACTTGGATGCCGTGATCGGTCGGCTCGCCGAAGCGTTCGGCCAGATCAATCAGCGTCTTGGCGATCCGGCCTGGTGCGTCGGTGAAGATCATGTCGGAAAGCGCATCGTTGGTGCGGCGTAGCCGGCCTGCCATTTCCGCCAATAGTTGCCGGGCGGCAGTTGGATTCTGAGACAGCCAGGCGACCATGCCGGCGTGGGAAAGCTCGAGGACTTTGCCGGCCATGACGGCGGTAGCAGTGGCGGTGCGCGGTCCCGGATCGAAAAGGGTCAGCTCGCCCACCATTTCACCCGGCCCCAGCACGGCCAGCAGATTCTCCCTGCCGTCAGGTGAGGGCGTGCCCAGCTTGATCTTGGCGGTCTGGATCAGGTACAGGCGATCGCCTGTTTCACCGTGCCTGAACAGCACCTGGCCCCGGGCCAGCCGCATCGGAGTCATGGCTGCTAGCAGACTCGTGGCCGCATCTTCGCTCAAACCACCAAAAAGCCCGGCCGAACGGATGATCTTCGAATCCAATGAGGTAACCACCTATCTTGTACCTGGTGTGGTCCAACCCACACCGCCTCTAGGACAATGCCTGGTAACACTGGCCTCGGGGGCTAATGAACAATCACTTGTGCCCGGGGCGAAATTCGAACAATCAAGCCTATTGTGCCCGATCCCTCGCCGCGACGCCGCCCCCCGACCCGCCAGGTCGGGCTTTGACACAATCCCATTCGACGCGAAACCGAGGTCTGGCATCGGCCTTAGCTGCTGGCCACGGCAGGCAGCCAGTCGAGCAAGGCCTGGTTGACCTGCTCTGGTGCTTCTTCCGGCGGGAAATGGCCAATGCCATCGAGACAGGCGAAGTGGTAGTCAGAACCGCCAAAGGATGGTTCGGCAACTGCCTGATAGTCAAGCAAGTGATCCATATTGCCCTGAATATGCAGCACCGGCACTTGGGCCCTAACCCGCGTACTGGCGGCGAAACGCCGCCCGGCGGCGCGCCAGCGCGGGCGTAACGCCAAGCGCATCAACTCAGCCGCCCGTTCGGCGGCACTTGGTATCGCCATAACCTGCTGGTAGAGCCCAAGGGAGTAGGGGTCAAGCCAAGCCGGTTGCTCGGCCCAGGTGGTCACGAGTTTTCCCACTAGATAGCCGCGCCGGGCCGCCGAAAGGGTGAATTTGGGCATGCGTAGGGCGGCGATCTGGGCCAGCGCCCTGGGGGAGACCACCAGGGCCCGGATCGGCTTGCGGGTGCCAGGGTGGACCGCAGCGATTGGCGCAATGCCCAAAAGCACGCTCGGGGCCTGGCTGAGCATGGTCCAGGCCACCATGCCACCAAGGCCGTGTCCCACCACGGCGGCCTTGTCTGCCCCCAGGGCGGTGATAACTCCGGCCACGTCTCGGGCCAGCATTGGCAGGGCGTAGCCCTCCGGTGGTTTGTCACTGGCGCCGCAGCCTCGCAGGTCCATGGCCACAGCCCGGTAGCCGGCCTGCCCCAGGGCTTGCAGCTGATGGCGCATTGACCACCAAAACTGCGGCACTCCGTGGATCAGAATGACTAAGGGACCGTCTGCGGGCCCGGTTGAGGCGACGTGAAAACGCAGAGCCCGCGCTGCCACCATCTGGTGTTCCCAAGGCCCGTCAACCAGGGCCGCACTGAAATCACTGGCAGCTGGGGGTTGGGTTCTCATTGGGCCGATTCGTCCCCAGGTTCCGCGGCACCGGCTTTGTCCTTGGCGCTGGTCAGGTCTGCGTCATCGGCCTGGCCTTCGGCACCAGCCTGGCCTTCGGCACCAGCCTCAGTCCTTGGCGCCGCCGTACCTTGGAAAGCCGCCACCGAGGCCTTGACCTGATCGAGGGTTTGGCGAGAGCCCTTACCCGCCCGCTTCAAAATCGCCTTGGCTGCCAACGCGGTACCGGCGCAGATCAACACGACCAGAGCGACGGCGATGAGGCAGGCCGCCCAGGGCCAAAACCCCATCGCCACCAGACCACAGACCAGGGCCGCCACTAGCAGAGGCGGGATACAGGTGGCAAAGACTAGGGCGCCTACCATCAGCCCGGATCCAGCCGCCAAGAGTTTGCCATCCCGGCTCAATTGGGCCTTGACCAGTTCGACGGTGCCCTGGGCCACGGCGCGGGCCTGTTCGGTGGCGCCTTGAATGATTTCGGCAAGTGGTCTACCAGCCATGGCGTGACTCCTTGGAGCGTTACAGGTGGGTTAGGGCTGAGACTAGCTTAACCGCCACCATCAAGCCGAGCCCCGCGCGGGCCTTGAGTCAGGCTCCCGAAACAAAGAAACAGCGAGCGAACAGGTTATCAATCGCGCAATCCAATTGCTGATACGGGGAACCCCGCCAGCAAGCCCTTAACGTAGGTTAATACGTGCGTGGGTTCCTGTTCGCCCGCTGTGTTGTAGCCTCCTTTGTACCACATTCGCATAGGCCTTGACAAGCCAAAACGCTGGATTTGATGGCCCTGCGAAGAGAGGCAGCAGGCACATAGATACGTCGATCTAACCACATTTTCCGGCTTTGTACTAACGAAAGCGCGCGTCCGTTATTGAAACTTGATTATTGCGGCTGGGAAAACACTCAGGAGTCGGAAAAGGCGGGCGCCTAGAGCAGGTCTGGGCCCGGCCGCACTTCGTTTGATTCGGGGCTGCGCCGCAGAATCCAGGTCACTGCACCAGCCGCCACGGCTGTCGCAACCAAACTGGCCGCCCACACCAGACCAAGCCTCAGCCGGCGGCGTTGGATTGGCCTTGGAGTGGAAAACCGGGCCACCTCCCAGCCGGCTTCCTCGGCTATGTGGCGCAGCTCTTTCGATGGGTTGACCACTACGGCGTGTCCAACCGCCCGCAGCATTGGTAGATCGGTGATCGAATCCGAATAGGCGTAACAGGCGGCCAGGTCGTATCCCTGTTGCAGGGCTAGCTCGGACATAGCCTGGGCTTTGGCCGGGCCGTAGTTGAAGTAAGCGATTTGACCGGTAAAGCGGCCTTGGTCGGCCTCCATTTCGGTGGCCAGGACGTGGCCAGCACCGAGCATGGTGGCGATTGGCTCTGCCACCTCTTTGGCCGCGGCAGTGCAAATGACAATGTCCAGGCCAGCTTGTCGGTGGTGGCTGATGAGCTGGGCGGCGCCGGTAAAGACCTGTGGAGCAATCACCTTGTCTAGGGCGGCCGTGGTGGTGGCCACGACCAGTTGCGACTCCCAGCCAATCACCATCTCGCCCAGTACTGTACGCAAACGGTCAGTCTGATCAGCCGTCGAATTGCCCAATTGGTAGGCCGCCTGGGCGTAGGCCGAGCGTGCCACCGAACGCTTATTGGCGAGACCCGCCCGCATGAATGGTCTGGTCAAAGCGGCTGACGAGGCGGTCGCCAAGATGGTCTTGTCCAGGTCAAAGAAGGCTGCGGCCTTGGGCCGTGGCTGGCTCATATCCCCCCTCAAAGTTGTCTGTGGAAATTGTGGCAGATGTCAAGGGCCAAGCGTCATCCACAGGCCAACCCAATTGACCCGGCGCGAATAGACCAAATAGAGGACGCTGTGACAATGGATCACCAGCCCCCAGCCAGAGTTGTCATCGTCAGTTCAGATCAGGCCCTGGCCGCAGCCGCGGCCGCGGCGGTGACAGAAGGCGGCGGTCAGCCCTACCTGGCTAATGATCTTAGCGCCGAACAAGCCGGGCTCGGCTTCGGCGAGGCAGCGCCGGCCTTGGTGGTAGTTGGGGCCGATGCGCCGGAGGGAATCGCCCAGCGGATCGCCCAGCTGGGTTCGACTCAACTGGTCAGCGCCGCCTTGGGCGAGGGTCCGGCCAGTGAGTTTGGTCAATGCCTGGTGCTGCCGCGGGACACCGCCAGTTTGGTGCGACTGGTCGAATCCTTGGCAGCACCGCGGCCGGCCTCGAAACGGATCATGGTGATGGGGGCCCACGGCGGGGTGGGCGCGTCCTCATTGGCCGCTGTTTTGGCCCGCCAAGCGCGCAGCGGCGGTCGGACCGTGCGGTTGGTGGATTTCGACGGCTCCGGTGCCCGGCTGGCCCAAATCCTGGGGCTGGCCAGTGGTGGTACCTGGGCAGAGGCCCTGGGCAAATGGGGTGTGGCCTGGGCCTCATTGCCAAGTTGGCATGGTGTCAGTGTGCTAGCTGGTCTTGGTTCAATAGGTCGCAGTGAAAGCGCCCATCGCCTGCGTCAGGTGCTTGACCAGTGGGAACAGGAGACGGGCGACGGCCTGACGGTAATCGACAGCGCGGTGGCCGGCCCTGGCGGGCCCTGGCGGGTGGCCACCTGGTGTGACCACGTGGTGATCGTGGCGCGCGACGATTCGCCTGGGTTGGCCGCAGCTCAGGCGGTGGTCAGTGAAGTCGCTCAAGTTGGGCTCAAACCGTGTTTAGCTCTGCGGCCAGTCAAAGGTGGGGCCGGTCCGGCCGGGGCCAAACGGGCCGTTGGCGCCAGCCGGATTGAGCAAGTCTTGGTCTTGGGCAATGAACGAAACCTGGCGGCGGACGCCACCCACGGCCTGACCCCCGGTGACAGACCACGCGGCGCCTTGAGCAGTTGGGCTGGCCACTACCTGCAACGTCAGTTGGCGCTCAGGGCTCCGCCTACAAAGCAAATCACCAGGTCGCAACGCCACCGCCGGCATCGGGAGCCGCACTTTGAACCGGCCGCCTTCGCGGAGGACTGGTGAGCGAACTGGCCGCCCCAGCCCCTCTGCTGGCCCTTCTCCGAGCCGAAGGGGTATCTGACGTCCTGGTCAACGGACCGGACGCGGTCTGGGTGGATGGACTTGAGGGCCTAAGAAGAATGGCAGTCCACCTCGGTGACGCCAACCAGATTAGGGCCCTGGCCACAAGGCTGGCCGCCCAAGGTGGTCAAAGGCTGGATGATGCCTGCCCTGCCGTTGATGTCAACTTGCCAGGGGGTTTGCGTCTGCACGCGGTCCTACCGCCAATTGCGTCCGGCGGTCCACTGCTTTCATTCAGGGTGCTCAGACGCCAGGGCCTGTCGCTGGAGCGGCTGGTCCAAAGCGGCGCCATCAGCCACGAGGTGTCCGAGCTGATCACAGGTCTAGTCAAGGCCCGGGTCAACTTCCTAGTCTCCGGTGCCACCGGGGCGGGCAAGACCACGCTGCTGGCCGCCTTGCTGGGACTGGTGGGGGCCGAGGAGCGGATTGTCCTGATTGAAGAGGCGGCCGAAATCGCCACCGCCCACCCGCATTGTGTTCGCCTGGAAGCCCGCACAGCCAACTCTGAAGGCAAAGGTGCCTTCGACCTGACCAGTTTGGTCCGCCAGGCTCTCCGAATGCGCCCGGACCGGATAGTGGTTGGCGAGTGCCGCGGCGCCGAGGTGCGCGAATTGCTAACCGCTTTGAACACCGGCCACGAGGGTTCGTGTGGGACTATTCATGCCAACTCTCCAACCGACGTGCCGGCACGGCTAGCCGCCCTTGGCTCGCTGGCCGGCCTCGACCGGGCCACGGTGGCCGCCCAGGCAGACGCCGCCTTGGCTGCGGTGGTGCATGTGGCCCGAGATCGCGGCTCGCCCCGCCGGCGGGTGACGGAGATCGCGGCGCTGGAACTGTGCGGGGATGATCTGGTGGCCAGGCCGGCCGCATCTGTCACTGACGACGGTGTGGCACCGGGCCCCAGCTGGAATCGCCTGGCCCACCTGTGCCGGTGGCGACTGCCACAACCCACCAGGCCGGGGCCGGAACCTGACCTATGACGGCCCCCAGCCAGCCGGTCACGCTGGAGGGTCTGGCCCAGGCCCTGAGAGAGGTGGCGGAAATGTCCAGGGCTGGTTTGGCCCCTCCGGCCGTCTGGCAACCCCTGCTTGGCTCTGAAAAAGGAGCCGGCCAAGGTGGCTTGGAGGCCTGGGCCGGCCAGGTCGCCAGTGGTCCGCTGGCCACCTATGCCACCGCGGTTTGTGCCATTGACCAGATTTCGACTTCGGTTGGTTGCGCCATTGGCGACATGCTGACTTCGCTAATCGAGTCGATCCAAGCCCACCAGGACACGGCCGAGGCCATGGAGGCGGCCGTCGCTGGCCCCAAAGCCAGCGCCCGGATGCTGCAGTTTTTGCCCTTGGCTGGGTTGGGCTTGGGCCTGATTATGGGCGTAAACGTCCTGGCAGTGTTGTCCGATGCCGGCCCGGGCACCTTGGCCTTGGTGGTGGGCTTGACGCTGATGCTGCTGGGGCGGGCCTGGAGCAGCCTGCTGTTACGCCGGGCCGCCGGCCGGATCGACCTTGATGGGCTGGTGGCGATTGACGTCCTGGTGGCGGCGCTCAGTGCCGGGCTGCCCATTGGGCCAGCCCTATGTGCCGCCGGCAGGGCTTGGCCCGGGGTCACCGGACGGGCCTTGGCCCAAGTTGGTACGGCCCTTGAAACCGGCTGCCAATGGGAGGAAGCCTGGCGGGGTCAGGCCGGCGGACAGGTGTTGGCGGGAGTTGAACGGGCGCTTTGGCTGAGTTGGCGCAGCGGTGTGCGTTGCGGTGGGCTCTTGCGGGCGCTGAAGACCTCGGTCCTCAGGGCCGAGCGACAACGCTGTGTCAAGGCCTCGGCTCGCCTTTCAGTGACGCTAATGGCGCCACTCGGGTTGTGCTACCTGCCGGCCTTTATGGCCCTGGGCTTGGCGCCGCTGATCATCTCGTTGGCCGCCAGCCTGACCACGTTCTAGTGACAGCTGAGGGTGAAATAACGCCGCTTCGAGCCTTGTCCACAGTCGCTAGGCCTTAGCAAAACGGGATTCGCCGCTTTAGTTCAGGCTTTGGTTAGTGCCTAGGAAAGGAGGGGCCATGAGGCCACTTAGGAATCTTGACGAAAGGGTCTGGATCGCCTGGAGGGATCAGGCTGGCGGAGTCACGGCTGAATACGCCATCGCCATTCTGGCAGCAGCCGGCTTTGCCGGGCTGCTGTTGGCGATATTGCAGTCCCAGGCGGTGCGGGGCTGGTTAACCTCGATTGTGGAAAGAGCCTTATCGCTGTGAGGTCTGAGCGCGGCGGGGTCACGGTCGAACTGGCCCTGGCCCTGCCGGCGGTGGTGGCGTTGGCCGCCATGATTCTGGTTTTGGGCACCGCCGCGATTAGCCAGATCAGCTGCGCCAATGCTGCCCGGGCTGGCGCCCGGGCGGCGGCCCTGGGCCTGGCCAACGACTCAATCAAAGCCACCGCCACCGAACTGGCTGGCAGTGACGTCACGGTCAGGATCGAGCGGAGGGACGGTCAGGTCAAAGTCCGGGTTGATAAGCCCGTAGGCACCCTGGCCTCGACCCTATTTGGTCTAAGACTGAAGGCCAGCGCTACGGCGGTGAGCTCATGTGAACCAGACCGGGGCTGTCGGTGAGGCTGAAGGAGGGCGGCGAGGCCGGTTCGGGCACCATCCTGGCGGCCGGGCTGGCCTGTGTCCTGCTATTCGCCATGACCGCCTTGAGCAGTCTTGTTGGCGCCAGTCAGAGCCGCTGGGCCGCCCAAACGGCGGCCGATTTGGCCGCCCTGGCCGCCGCCCAGGATCTGATCGATGGCGCCACCATCAGCCAAGCTTGCGGCCACGGCCAGGCCGTGGCCCGGGCCAACCAGACCGAGTTGACCAACTGCCGTGGGGCCGGGCAAGGTCGCGTCACAGTTGAGGCTGCTGTCACGGTCAGGTCCTGGCCTGGAGGCGTTGGCCGGGCCAAGGCCGTGGCCGGGCCACCACCAGGATTCGTCGGGTCAGGCGGAGCCGGAAATTCAAGCGACCTAGCCGCGCTGGCGGCCCTGGACTGGGCCCGCCAACAAATCGGCAAGCCCTACATTTGGGGTGGCACGGGTCCTAACGGCTTTGACTGTTCAGGTCTGGTCCAAATGGCCTATCTCAAAGCCGTGGGCAAGCAGATACCCCGCGTGGCCCAGGATCAGTACAACGCCGCCACCAAGGTGCCACCCGGGCAAATGCGGCCTGGTGACTTGATCTTCTGGATCGATTCGACCGGCGTTCACCACGTCGCGCTATACGCCGGCAACGGCATGATGGTCGAGGCCCCCAGCCGGGGCAAACTGGTCCGTGAGGTTCCGATCCGTTGGGCTGGCACCACCGAGTTGGCCGGCAGATACTAGAAGACTGTTTGGCTGGAGACCCAAGAGGGCTGGTGAAAAATTCCCGCCGGCTGCCGTTGCCTCAGGCGGCGCCTCGCTTCGACGCGCACTATTCACCAACCCCCTGGAGCATGGCCCTGACCAAGGCCAAAGCTCCGGGCTTTGACAGGATTTGGTTGGCGTTGCCGCATTTGGGTGACTGAACACAGCTGGGACAGCCTTCATCGCAGTCGCATTGGGCCAGCCTGGCCTCGGTGGCCTGGAGCAGTTCTCGCCGCCGGGAAAAAGCCCGCTCGGCTAACCCGGCCCCACCGGGCACACCGTCATAGATGAATATGGTGGCCCCGCCGGTTTGGGGGTGCGCCGGAATTGACAGCCCGCCCAGATCCCAGCGGTCACAGGCAGCCAGCAAGGGCATCAGCCCAATGGCTGCGTGTTCGGCCCCGTGGAGGGCGGCCGGCAGTAGCTCCGGGCCAAGCTGACTAATGGCCTCGGCCGTGGGCAGGCACCAAACTGCTGTGGTGTTGAGCGAATCGGCTGGTAGTTCCAGCGGAATGGTGGCGGAACGGCCTAGGCCATCATTGCTCAGACGCTGGTAGCCAACCACTTGGTCAACCACCTCGACCCGGCCAAAATGCCAAGAGGCGCCGGCCTCCTCAACGCAGCGGACGTCATCGGCCACACGCAGCGTCGACTGGCTGATCGGCATAGTGCGGTAGGGCGGACGGGCCGGCTTAAGCACGGCCACTAAGGCTTCCAAATCCAAGGTCTCAACCAGGAAACTGGCGCCTTGGTGCAGATAAACAGCGCCAGGGTGGACTGTGGCCGGGGCGCGACCGCGATCAACGCTGCCCAGGACTCGGCCAGTTTGGTCTTCGACTAGGTCGACGCTGTGGCCGCCAGCGCCGCGCAGGTCGGTCAGCAGAGTCGGGGAGTCTGGGGGTAGCCAATGCCAACCGGTGGGCCGGTGCCGCAGCACGCCCAAGGTGACCAGCTGGTCGACTACGCCTGCCATGGCCGGGCCAAAAAAGCGACCATCGGCCTTGGTTAGAGGTAGTTCGCCGGCGGCCGCAGACAAATGCGGCGCCAGCAAATACGGGTTGGCCGGGTCAAAGACGCTGGCCTCCAAGGGCGCGTCGTAGAGGGCCTCGGGGTGGTCAACTAGATAAGAGTCAAACGGATCGGTCCCGGCCACCCAGACGGCCAAACCATTGGCGCCGGCCCGCCCGGTCCGGCCTAGCTGCTGGGCCAGCGCCACCCGTGTGCCCGGCCAGCCGGCCGTAATGACCGCGTCCAGGCCGGCAATATCGATGCCCAGTTCCAGGGCCGAGGTGGCCACTACCGTCAGCAGGGAACCCTGGCGCAGGCCCTGTTCCAAGGCCCGGCGGTCTTCAGCCAAGTAGCCGCCCCGGTAGGTCGCCACCCGCGCCGCCTTGGCCTTGGGCAGTAGTTGGCGGATCGACTGAGCGACTGACTCTGCGGCGAACCGTGAGCGGACAAAAACCACACTGCGGGCGCCAAGGTCTGTCAGGCCGGCAGCCAACTCTGCCGCCGCCGCGCCGGCCGGTTGGCGCAAAACCTTGCCCTGCTGGTCCTTGGCCAACGGTTTCCACATGACCTCGGTGCGCTCGCCGGCATCGGCCGTGTCATCACTGACCACCGCCACTGTGGCTTCATCGAGACCGGCTAGCCGGGCTGCCCCAGCTGCCGGCTCGGCCAAGGAGGCACTGGCGAAAAGGAACTGCGGCTCGGTCCCCAGATTGGCCGCCAGGCGGCGCAGCCGGCGCAGAACCATCGAGACATGGCCGCCGCTGACCCCGCGGTAGGCGTGAGCCTCGTCCACCACGACGAAACGCAGCGAGCGTAAGAACCGAGCCCACTGGTGGTGGCGTGGAAGCATCGAAAAATGCAGGTAGTCCGGGTTCGACAGGACAATCGAAGCCTTGGCCTGAGCCCATTGACGCAGCTCGCGGCCCGAATCCCCATCACAGGTGGTGACGGCGGTTTGAAGATCGCCGGCTCGCAGAGTGGCGCCCAGGGCGGCCAGCTGATCAGCTGCTAGGGCTTTGGTTGGGGCAAGGTAAAGCACAGTTGGCTGCTTGGCCACCGCGCCGATGTCGCCCAGTGGGTCGGTGGGTAAACATGCGTCCAGCAGCGGGGCCCAAAAAGCCAGTGACTTGCCGCTGCCGGTGCCAGTGGCGATCACAGTATGGCGCCCGGCGTGAATCAACTCCATGGCCTCGACTTGGTGGCGCCAAGGCTGGTCTAGGCCGCGAGCCTGATAGGCCTGGGTCACCTCGTCCCCCAGCCAGTCAGGCCAGGGCGCCTGGGCCCCCTGCTTGGCTGGTGTCACCCGCAGATTGACCAGGCAGCGCTGGCGGTCCTCGGTCTGGCCGAGGGCCTGGACCAACCGGTTCATTGGCCCAAAGACTCAGCCCTTGGGCGGCAGCACCGCTCCAATCAGGCTGCCAACAATCGAGACGTGCCAGCCATCGGAAGCTTTCAGCGCTGTGGTTGAGGTCAGCGTCTGAGGCGTTGGCAGCGCCGGCAGCAGCGCCAAAGACGAAGACAGCCCAGGCACGGTCAGGCTGCCTTGCCTCGGCTCGCTGCGCGGGTCGTCTAAGTCGTAAGTGACTTCGTCATCCTTGATCGAAATTGATCCCGAAACCGTCTCTGGGTCTCCCCAGTAGGTGGTCATATTGGCTTCGAAACTGCCCTCGAACGATCCGTCACCGCCCAGCGACACCTCAGCTGTGAAGGAGATCTCATCCCCGTCGGCCTCGGCGTCTAGTTTCAGTTCGGCACTTTTGGCGTCCTTGGCGTCCCAGGTGATGGAGTAATGGCCGGTCCCTTCAGCCTCAATGTCCATGATCCACTTGGAGCCGTCCTGGTTGACCTTGGCCCAAATTCTGGAATTGCCTGTGGAAATGGCCAGTTTGAGGCTCTCAATCCCAACGCGGGCCACCTGGGAGGTCGAATCGAGTTGTTTGACCTCTAGCTCGTCGAGCATGATTGTGCCCGGTGGCATACCGTCGGCAGAGGTGGACAACAGCGGTTGGCCGTAAACCGCCAGCAGACGCGACTCAGCCGGGGCTAGGTGGCGGGCGAATTCGGTCGCATCAAGATCCTCGGCGAAGGTCAAAAGGGCCTCGTAGTAGCCCTTGACAGCGTCTTCGGGATTGGAGTATTTGACCATCTTGTCGGCTGGCACCACCTGGCCAAGGTCAGCATTGTCCATACCGGCCGCCTCCCAGACATATTGCGCCGCGGTCATTGACATGGAGGTGAACCACTGGCCGTCTTCTTCCACTGTCACCAGGAAGAACTCGTCGATTCCGGCCGCACTAAGGACCTGGGCAACTGGCCCTTGATAGGGCAGATTGTCGTTTATGGCAGCGACAATCTCATCTTTAGAAGGCACGTTGTCGCCAAGGGCGCCGCTAGGCGCCTCGAAGTCGAATTCGTCAAAGCCGTTTGAAGGGTTAAGGTAGTTGGCCAGCTCTGAAACACTGGCGGCGAAATCGAGAGCGGCCTGGGCCAATGCGTCCGGGTCGGTGCATTCGACGCTGATCGACCCACCGGTCACAACTGACCGTTGCACCGTTGGCACCAGCTCTTCAGATTCGACTTTGACGTCCTTGAACTCGATCTTGATCGAATCACGGGCCTTGACCAGGGACTGGCTGAGTTGGTCGGCCTGATCATTCGAGGCGATCTTGTCCAAGGTGGGTAGGTTCGGGGCCAGGTCGGTCACGGAGATCCAGGCTCGCTCCGAGGGCGCCAGCGTGGCCGCGGTCTTGGTCACATCCAAAGTTGCGGCCGCGTTGAGGAAGGAGACAACGGCATCTTCCGGCGATGCGGCGCCGCCGGAGCCGCGCAGTTTGAAGAAAGCGAAGGCCCCACCGCCGGCCAGCACCAAAGCCACCACGCAGGCCGCCGCCACCAAAATGCCACGCCGCCGGCGCTTTGGCGGTTCCGGCGGTGCGGCGCCAGTCCAAGTGGGAGGAGGCGTCATGCCGCCCACCGGAGCCGACTGATGACCTACCGGCGCCGCGTGGCCCGGTGGCACACCCTGGCCGGCTGGCGGGCCGTAACCCGGCGGCACAGGCTGAGAGGGCGGTTCGTTACCAGGTGGCACACCTTTAGGGGCCTGATTTGGACCGAACGATTCCGGGTTGTTAGGAGGAGCCGTCACTATCTCAGCCTTTCTGGTTCCTAGAGGCGGTGGCCTCAAGTAGGTACCAGTGTGCCGCATGACACCGACAGGGCAAAGCTGGTTGACACTATTGTGACATTTGGATTGATGGCCACAGAAGGGAAGTGATCAGGTGAGAGTTGCGGTAGTGACAGGAGCCTCCAGCGGAATTGGCGCGGCCACGGTGGTGGCCTTAGCTCGTGACGGTTGGAGCGTAATTTGTGGGGCTCGCCGGCTCGATCGCCTCGAGCAAGTGGTCAATGCCGGTGGACCAAATGCCAAGGCAGTACACCTCGATGTCACCGATGAGGCCTCGGTGGCCGCTTTGGCCAAGGGCTTGGACCGGGTCGACCTGCTGGTCAACAACGCCGGTGGGGCTAAGGGATTGCGACCCATTGTCGAGGCCAAAGAAGAAGAATGGGAGTGGATGTACAACACCAACGTGCTTGGCACAATGCGCATGACCAGGGCGCTTTTGCCATTGTTGGTGGCCAGCGGGCAAGGCCGGGTGATCAACATTTGTTCGATCGCCTCGACCATGCCGTATGCCGGTGGCGGCGGCTATAACGCCGCCAAATTTGGCCAACGGGCTGTAACCGAAGCGCTACGCCACGAACTGGCTGGCCAGCCCGTCACGGTCAGTCAGATCGATCCCGGACTGGTCCAGACCGAGTTCTCCCTGGTCCGCTTCGACGGCGACCAGGCCAGGGCGGATGCCGTCTACGCAGGCGTCGAACCGCTCAGCGCTGAGGACGTGGCTGAAGCCATCCGGTGGGTTGCCTCCCGCCCGCCTCATGTCTCGATAGACCAATTGTGGATCCTGGCCCGCGACCAAGTCGGCACTGTCAAGACTCCGCTCGAAAGGTCAACCACCTAGTCCAGCCAGTCCCTTTGCCGCGAGATCGAGGTTTCGCTCACTGTCGAGTAGGCCAAAGCTCAGTCTCGCGGCGTTGGCACAGATTAACCCCACATTTTCAGCGAAACCGAGCTTTCGCTCACTGTCGAGTCAGCCAAAGCTCAGTTTCGCGGCGTTGGCACAGATTAACCCCACATTTTCAGCGAAACCGAGGTTTCGCTCACTGTCGAGTCAGCCAAAGCTCAGTTTCGCCGCAGATCTAGGTCTTGACCAGCCCTCAAGCCGCGAAACCGAGCTCTGGCTGGGCCGCACGCCTAGGACACTTATGTGATAGTCGAGGGCGCAGGTCTGCCTCGATGGGGTACCGTCTTGGGCCGTAGGTCTGTATTCGTTTCTGCGGCGAGGAGGAGTCGTGCCGGCAAACCGAAAGCTGGTTATTGTGGAGTCCCCGGCCAAGGCCAGGACAATTGAGAGCTA
>Ga0123356_10002954_pt1 | contig 17962 bp, 17 predicted proteins | sample TergutEmb28metaG_2_FD_92546 | JGI IMG/M metagenome (GOLD analysis project Ga0123356, IMG submission 92546) | Embiratermes neotenicus P3 segment gut microbial communities from Petit-Saut dam, French Guiana - Emb289 P3 | ecosystem: Host-associated > Arthropoda: Insects > Digestive system > Gut ...
ATGATATTTCGAATAAACCGCCCGCAACTATTGAGTGGGAATAAGCGGATAATTTTTTCATCTGTTTATGCTTTTAAGATTAACAAAGTTTTTGGATCCAGCTCCATTGCCATAGACTTGGAAATAATAGAGTTTCTGTCTTTAGAAATAGAAAGCTCTACATGATCCGACTTTGGCTGTAAAATAATTACTACGTCAATGCTGTTGATAATACCGTTAAGCACAACGGGAATGTTTTCTTTGTCATACTGGTGGTTTTCGTCTTTTACAGAGCAGCTATACCAGATGGATACGCCCAATTCTGTAACAAAAGCTTTAACAGCTTCGGCGCTTTCCTTGTCTGTGCGTGAAAAATCAAACCCGTCAATAATAATTGAATCGGCCTTAAAACCGCCGTCGATAATCATTGCCCTAAGGCTCTTTAAAATTTGTTCCTCTGTAATGCCGTCCTGATTAAAATTCATTAACACGCGGTTTTTTACAAGATCATTTTTTATTTCCGAAGCATTTTCCAGATTTTTCTTATGGATAAATTCGGCAAAAATATCTTCGTACCAGACAAGTATATGCTGGGTTTGCTTGCTAAAGGAAACATGGATAACTTTTTTTCCCTGAAGCAGTTTGTCCAGAGCAATCTGTACCAATACGGAAGTTTTTCCCACTCCGCGGGGTGAAGCAATAACGCCGATTTCGCCGGGTTTTAGTCCGCCGTTAATGGATTGTTCAAAAATACGAATCGGGCTGCGCTGTATAAGTTCGCTTAATACCATCTGTTAATCCTCCCTACCTTTCTTTCCTGCGTCTGTCTTCTGCTTCTTTTATCAATGCTTCAGATACACTCTGGGGAACTTTTGCGTATTTTTCAAATTCCATTGTAAACTCCGCCTTGCCCTGTGTAAGAGAACGCAAAGTTGTGGAATATCCAAACATTTCGCTTAACGGCACTTCTGCTTCTACGCGGGAAAAAGTTCCGTCTTCGATGGATGACGCAATTATACCACGTCTTTGGTTAATTGAGCCAAAAATATTTCCCTGGAATTCTGTAGGGCCTTCTACCGATACTTTCATGATTGGTTCAAGAATACACGGTTTTGCCTTGTTATAAGCTTCACGGAAAGCGCCGATTGCCGCAGACTGGAATGCAATGTCCGATGAATCTACAGGATGGCTCTGACCGTCATTAATTAAGCAGCGAATATTGACGATTGGGAATCCAATCAAGCTGCCTCTTTTAACGGCCTCTTTAAAGCCTTTATCACAACTTGGCACATACTCGGAGGGGATTGCACCGCCCTTGATCATGTCTACAAACTCGTAATCGCCTTCGGTATACGGTTCCATGTAACCTGCCACGCGTCCGAACTGACCTGAACCGCCTGTCTGTTTTCTGTGAGTATAGTTAAACTCCGCTTTTTGCGTAATCGTTTCGCGGTAAGCAACCTGCGGCGCGCCTGTGTCAACTTCGCACTTGTATTCGCGGCGCATGCGCTCGATATAAACTTCCAGATGAAGCTCTCCCATTCCTTTAATAATGGTCTGATTTGATTCTGCATCAACATAAGTTTGAAAAGTAGGATCTTCTTTTGTAAAACGGTTAAGCGCTTTTCCCATCTGGTCTGCGCTTTTTTTGTCTTTTGGCATAACTGCAAGCGAGATAACAGGAGCGGGAACAAACATCGATGTCATGGCATAGTTAAGGCCGCTGCCGCAGAATGTATCGCCGCTTGCGCAGTCAATTCCAAACAGAGCGACAATGTCGCCGGGAGAGCCTTCGTTTATGTCTTCCATGCTGTCGGCATGCATGCGCACAAGGCGTCCTACCTTGAATTTTTTGCGTGAACGGGTATTTGTAAGTTCTTCGCCTTTTTTTATTTTTCCCTGATAAACACGGACGTATGTAAGCTGTCCGTACTGACCGTCTTCCAGTTTGAAGCCAAGAGCAACCGTAGGATTTTTCTCGTCTGCGCCAAGCTCAACTTTTTCTTCGTCTTTATCAAGATCGAGCGCGTAATTTTTTACTTCTGTCGGATTGGGAAGATAATTCATTACAGCGTCCAGCAGAGGCTGAATACCCTTAAACTTGTACGCAGAGCCCATCATTACAGGAACAAGCTGTTCGGCAAGGGTTGCCTTGCGGATAGCAGTATGCAATAAATTTTCCGGAATAGCTCCGCCTTCCAAAACTTTTTCCGCCAGATCGTCCGAGAACATCGAAAGCTCGTCGAGCAATTCTTCGCGGTATTTGTCTGCGTCCGCTTTTAAGTGGGCAGGAATTTCTGCAAGGCGAAGGGTTTCTCCCTGCGGCCCGTCAAAATAAATTGCCTTCATTGTTATAAGGTCTACAACGCCTTCAAGTTTGTCTTCCAGCCCGATGGGGATTTGAATCATCATTGCGTTAAGGCCGAGTTTTTCTCTAAGCTGCATTCGTACTTTAAAAGGATTTGCTCCTGTGCGGTCGCACTTATTTACAAACGCGATGCGCGGTACATTGTAACGTTTAAGCTGACGGTCTACCGTGATGGATTGAGACTGTACTCCGCCTACTGCGCAGAGTACCAGAACTGCTCCGTCCAAAACGCGCAGAGAGCGTTCAACTTCGATGGTAAAGTCTACGTGTCCGGGTGTATCAATTACGTTGACGGTATAATCTTTCCAGTTAACCTGAGTTGCGGCGGATTGAATTGTAATGCCGCGTTCCCGTTCAAGTTCCATGTGATCCATGGTTGCGCCAACGCCGTCCTTGCCGCGGACTTCGTGAATGGCGTGAATTTTCTTACTGTAAAACAAAATACGTTCAGACAGGGTAGTTTTACCCGAGTCGATGTGGGCGCTAATACCAATGTTACGCATTTTGGTGATGTCAAAACTCATTTTCTAAATACTCCTTAAATTTTGCAATAAATGCCTCTGTGGGGTAAAGAATAGCAAGATATTCAAATATATTCAATATGTGGTTATATGCGGCTCTCCAAAAATGTGTGCCTAAAGATGGATTGGGGGGTCCTGTCAGAGGTCAAAAGCACCATGCTCCGCATGGCACTTTTACCTCTGACACCCCTCAAGGATTGTTTTGGGCACACATTTTTGAATTTTCCCACGGGTTTTCCACAGGAGCGGGAATTGGCGCCTTCAAATAATTCGACAAATGACAATTGTAATTCCACTATTTAAAATTAGTAATTCGTTATATAGCAAGGAATTAGGTTGATCTGTTATTTGTAAATCTTTCATGGGAAAATTGGTTGTATAAAAATTGATACACTGGGGGTATTGTTTGGGCAGTTTTCACAGGTTTTCCACAGAAAAAAGCGGGGAAAATATGTATTTTTGTTAGAACGGGTTAGCCCAGTAAGACTTGACCGGTGTCGTCGATGGCAAGGATACTTTTACATTCCGAGCAGCGGAAACGGCCTGGTTTTACGGCTTTTAACTTCTTGTAGCATATGGGGCAGGATACGACTTTTGGGAAAACGGACGGTTTTTCGCGGGTTTGATCCGTGTTGAAAAAATGGATTGAATCGTCAAGGCTGTCCTTGATGTTGAAGAACTGGGAAAAACCAAGAAGCTGAAAAACTTCGTAAACTTTTGGCTGGATGTCCAGCAAGACAAGATCTCCGCCTTGCGGTTTTACTGCTTTAAGAAATGCTGTAAATGAGCCAATACCGGTGGATGATACATAGTTCAAACTGCCGCATTGAAATATTAATCTGACAAAGCCGCCTTCGATGGCTTTTTGAACGCGTTTCTGGAAGAAGTTGGAATTGTAAGTATCGATGTACCCTGTCAAGGTTAACATGAGACATCTGGGCGCATCGTCAATCTTATCGAGTTTGATTTTTAGACTATCATCTTTCTCGTCATCAAACCCGGGGACGATATCATTGTTTGGCATGTCACTCCCTTTTCAAATTTGTTCCCCCTAGGTTAGTAAAGAGAACAATACACCTTAATAATACAAATTTTTGTACTATTTGTCAACAGTATGGTATAATTCCCCATGTTTTTACAGGACGTCAAAATAATCCTCTGCCGCGCGTCCGAAAGCGGCAATGTTGGAGCTGTATGCCGATCCATGAAAAATATGGGGCTCTTTGAGCTTCGGCTGGCTGACCCTCAGCCTCTGGATGCAGAAAGTGTCTTGTCTAGAGCTGTAAATTCCCCGGATATTTGGGAAAATGCCCGTAAATTTGACAGTTTATCCGAGGCTGTAGCCGATTGTTCTATTGTAGTTGGCACTACCCGCCGCCGCGGTCATCGCCGCAAGAGTGTTTCCATGACCCCGCGCGATTTGGCGGCCTGGCTTGTTGGGCGCCCGGGGCCTGCGGCCATTGTTTTTGGCAATGAGCGCACCGGCCTTGATGAAGAAGAGCTTAAATTGTGTAATTTTGCTTCTCATATTCCTGTTTGCGAGGCTCAGCCTTCTCTTAATCTGTCTCATGCCGTACAGATTTATGCATACGAGCTTTTTGTGGCTATGGAAGAGCAGCTCCCCGTTAAAGGGGAATGGACTGCCATGAGCCAGGCGGAAATCTCTGCGCTTGTCGATTCAATTACGGACAATTTGGCAAATTTGGGTTTTTACAAAAACCCGAACAGGGAAGATCAGGCGCGTTTTTTGCGCGATTTTATCGCAAGGGCGGGTTTGTCAAACAGCGAAGGAAATTATTTTGGGGAAATTGTGTCCAAGGCACAGCGGCTCTCGACACTTCGACAGGCTCAGTGTCCGGCTGAGTCTGGCGGCTGAGCGACCCCTGGACCCCTGAGCCTGTCGAAGGGTGTCGAAGCTGCCGTCATTTGTGGTATAATACAAATTAGGAGATTTCTATGGCAAATATTCTCGATATAGAAACAAAGAAAAAATTGATAGAAGCAAACTGGCGCCTGGAAAGCTTAAACGAAGTGCCTTTTATTGTAGAAGTGGGCCCTATGCACATGGCTACAAATAAATTTTATAACAATCCTGAAGCGGAAATTGAATGGGCGGAAGACCATGCCAAAAAGCGGGAGGGCGTTTACGACTACGGCTTTGCCAATATCAAGCCGAATCAGGGGATCAACATTGTGGCCGGCGCTTTTGGCTGTGAATGTAAGCCCAACGACGAAGCCGACCCGTGGGTTGAGCCTCTTATTCGCGAAGAAAATGTCGAAGATGTTTTTAATTTGAAAGTGCCGGATCCTGTTAACAATCCTTATTTTGAGCAGGCATGGAAACATGTAGAAGCTTTGCAGGCAAAGTCAAAAATTCCCCTTAGGGTGATAAATGTTCCTTCGCCTCTTGTAACAGCTTCGCTTATTTGGGAATATACGGGTTTTATAGAAGCCACGCTTGTTTATCCCGACGAAGTTCATGCATTAATGGAAAAAATCACAGAAGCGACAATTGGTTATGTAAAAGAAATGTTTAAACGGATTACGAACCTTTACGGGGTCAGCCATGAGTTCTGGTATGTGCCAAAAGAAATGGGTATTCGCGTAAGCGATGATACAGCTGCGCTTCTTTCACCTAACTTGTACCGCGAGTTCGGCGTTAAGTACAACGCTATGATAGCAAAAGAATTCGGCGGTATTGTCGTGCATTCCTGCGGCGATGTTTCCAATGTCGCGGAAGCCATGATGGAAATTCCCGGGCTAAAAGGACTGGATTTTACAATTCCGCAGGTGCAGAATTGGGAAAAAGTCCGCGATGCTGTTGCGGGAAAAACTGCGCTTGCACTGCGCCATTTTTATTGGGATCATATCGACGACGGTCTTTCTGGCGTAAATGATTTGGCGGAATATTCCAAAAAGCTGATTGACTTCTTTGGGCGCAAGGGCGTGTTTATTCAAACTTCGATGCCTACACAGGAAGAAGCGGCTGCTTTGGGTGATAAATTGCACACGATGTTGTCAAACGGATAATGGAGTAACGGGGATTTTATATGGAAATAGCTCTTGCTATACTTGCTTTTTTTTGTCTCCTGGTTGGGCTTGTGGGCTGCATTGTTCCCGGAGTTCCGGGGCTTATTCTAAGTTATGTGGGCTTGTTGTTGTTAAATTGGAGCGGGAAAGGAAATTTTAGTATTTTTTTCCTTATAATCATGTTTTTTGCAACGGTTGCCGTGCTTGTTATAGATAATTTCCTTCCTGCAATTATGACAAAAAAATTCGGCGGTTCCCGCGCCGCCATGGTTGGTTCTGTTCTGGGACTTTTATTCGGCATTTTTGTTCTTGTTCCTATTGGTATACTTATTGGTCCGTTGGTCGGTCCGTTTTTGGGAGCAATGGCGGGAGAATTAATCGACAGTTATCTTTTAGTCAAACTCAGAAAAAAGAAAAAACCGGTTGTCACATTTGAAATCACGCCGGGAGTCACAGAAGTTGCCGCAGAAGTTGTTTCAGAAATCGACCCCGAAGATGTTCACGCAGGCCGCATATTAAAAGCATTAAAGGCCGCATGCGGCGCATTCCTTGCTTTCATACTGGGCACAGGAGCAAAAATAATTTTAGCCATGTTCATGATATTCACAGCTTTAGTAGCATTGTTTAAATAGCGGGGTAATATGCATGATTCTTAAATTTACCCCCCCCCCCCAATTTACAAAAAGTTCAAATAAACAATTTTATTTTAATAAACTCTCATTTTTTTCCGCAATGGTTTTGTGTGCCTTTGCGGTTAGAAATAAATTTCCGTGTATTCGGGAAAGCAAATAATAAGGAGAATAAAATGAAAAACTTGTTAAAAATTACAGGAGTTATTGCTTTAATTGCGGCAATCGGATTTTTAGGAGCCTGTGGCGGTGACAGTGACGGTATTGGCGGCGGCGGCGCTGTTGTTAGTCTTGGAGATACGCTTACGCTTTCTGGTCCGGTGTTTACATGGGATTGGGATGCCGATAGATACAATAAGTTCAATGGCACTCTTGATATAATTCCACATAAAGATGTTGGCGAGAGAGGAACTATTACAGCAGGACAATTAAACTTTACTGTTGGAACACCGGATGCTGTATACCTTGATAGCATCGAAGATTTGATTACGTATAATCTTAATTTTTATTCGATGTTCGAAGACATGACAGCGTATAATACTGTGCCGGTAGAAGGTGTTGTTATTGATGGCTTTGGTGTGGATTCTAGTGATTGGTATCTGGAATTAGAGAACCCTGCAAATTTTTATTCTGAGCAAGCGATATTTGTCTATGTTGACAATAATGTTAGAATAACCGGAAAGGGTACACAAGAAATAGGTGACGAAGACGGCTATACTATTGGATCCAATGATTTTGATATTACTTTAAATAAGGGTTGGAATGCAGTATGTGTTAGAACTACTTTTTCTTTTACCTCAATGACGGTGTCAATTTCATTAAAAAACCCTACCGGCTTTACATGGTGGCTGGATGATTGGGATGGTTGGGGTGAGCCTTGGTATTTCTCTTCTAATCACGGCATCAGAGCAAATACAAAAGATGTAAGGTTTAACAGACAATAACGGAGACGTTTAAAAACTCGCTAGATGACGAATTTTCTAAATTTTAAAACACGTTATTTAGCGAGTTCCTGTTTTTTTGCCCTGTTGTATATTATTTAAATTTGCATAAAAAACCTCTTGACAGGTACTACAAAATGTAGTACATTAAAATTATGAAGTTAATCGGCATCGAATGGGACGAAGCAAAAAATACACTCAACAAAGAAGATCATGGTTTAAGCTTTGAAGCAGCCCAGTACGTATTTGCCGATCCAGAAAGAATTGAAAGGTTTGATCGAAGTGAGAATAACACTTCACAAGAGGAACGGCTTCAAACAATCGGCATGGTTGATAAAGTCGTTTTTGTAGTCTACACAGAGCGCGGAGATAATAAGCGTATTATCATGGCGCGTAAAGCAGACAAAGCAGAGAGGAGAAGCTATCATGGGTATTATAAAATCGACGGTAAGGGTTGGTCAAAAACCACCTAAAGAAGTTATTCAAGAGGTGCGGAAAGCCGCGCGGCGTCCTGTCAAATATACAGAAGAATTTCCGCCTTTATCTCAAGAAGCTTTAAAAGAATTTGCGCAATTGGCGGCAGAACGCAACCGTCAGAAAAAAAAGCGGCTGATAACAATCCGTGTATCGCCGGACGTTTTAGAAAGTTATAAAACAATGGGAAGCGGTTACACTGGTATTATGTCTGATGTTTTACAATACGCTGTAAATAATCCTACCGTACTAGCCGCAGCAACAAAATAAAAAAGTGAATTAATTCAATAGCAGGAGTAGGACTCGCCTTCCAGCCCTCAACATCCTGTTTCGGGCTTCCAGGCCGTCTACGCCGCTAAACCGCCATGCCTCCCTTCGGTCGGCGAGCCGATAGGAATGATTTAATGCACCGCCATTCGGCGGTGCGACGGCATCCCTGCGCGTTTACCTCTCAGACGCTTTCGCGTCTTCGAGGCCGCGGCTCCGTTTCGAGTCCTACGGCTAAAAAAAGGTGACAAAACTTTTTGCTTGGTTTTTATTTAAATAATAGTGATTCTTTTATTAGCAGGAGTAGGACTCGAACCTACGACCTCCGGGTTATGAGCCCGACGAGCTGCCAACTGCTCTATCCTGCGTCGTGTCTTAACGTTACTGGCTTTCCTTGATCTTGTCAAGGGTTGGGGGCTCCTCGGGTGTGGGCTGCTCCCAGCCGCCGCGGATTGTCAGAATCGCGGTTGCCAATGCGGAAAGAGCGATGAGGATTGCCGCTATAAACGGTAAACCCCACGGCATTTCATTGTCAAGCATTATGTTATACACGCCGTGGATGGCTGTGGCCGTAAAAATGCGCATTATTGCCTGTACGGGGCTCGTGCGAAACAGGACAGCGGCGGCGCCGATACGCGAACCGCATGCGGCGTGCAACGGAGCTGTGGTTACGGCGCGCAGCAGCAGTAAAGTCAAATCGGCGTTTGACGCTCCCAAAGTGGCCGTTTCAAGGAGCGCAAAACCAAGGCCTGCGACAAGGCCGATTGCGGTTCCTTTTTTGATAGTGTTATAAGTGAGCGGCTGCCCCAAATCTTCGCCCTGTTTTGCGCGGTTCAACTTGTAAACCATGCCGCTTATCCAAAAGAATATAAAAAGCATCAGCAGGCGGCTTATTTCTTCTGTAAAGGCAAGACGGATAAAAAACTCATAGAATAGCATCCACCGGTTTCCAACTGCAAATGACAGGTTAAGAAGATCCTGCAAAAGAAGGGCGGGGAAAAAAGCGGAAGCTCCGGCAAACAGGATCAATAAAAACTTGACTAAAGACAATGGATACTTTGCAAGACGGAACCAGACATACACGGCGATTACGGGAAGAGACGAGATTAAAACTAATAATATTAAAACCCATACACCGGACAACATGGTGGTATTTTATCAAATTTTCATGTAGGTTATAACCCATGAACGATATTATTTTGACAGGGCCAAAACATTCCGGGAAAACCCGCGCGGGGAAGATTCTAGCTTCGCTGCGTCAGTGCGAGTTTGTCGACCTTGACGAATTGATTTCTAAAAGAACCGGAAAAAGTCCCCGTCAGCTTTTTTGCGAAGGCTCGGATGTTTTTAAAAAAGCCGAGGCCGAAGCGGCGCAGGCTCTTTGCGGCGCATCCGCCCAAAAACGCGTAATTGCCGCAGGCGGCGGAATTATCGACAATCCTGAAGCGGTTAATGCGTTAAAAAAACTCGATGCCGTGATTATCTGCCTTAACATTTCTGCGGAAAGCGCATGGCAAAGAATCTCCAGCTCTGCGGACGGGCAGCTGCCGCCTTTTCTGCAAACCGAAAATCCGCAAGAAACGCATCGCTCCTTGCACGAACGAAGATCCGCCGCATATTTGGCATTTGCGGATGTTATAATAGAAGCCGAAGGAAAAACTTCGGAAAATATTGCCAAAGAAATATATAATGGAGTGCAATGAGTAACAATATGAATAACGAAAATCACGATGGAAAATCCCAGGCGTTAAATCTCTTTTGCCGCGATTTAACAGCGCTGGCAAGACAGGAAAAACTTGATCCGGTTATTGGACGCGACGAAGAAATCCGCAGATGTATGCAGGTGCTTTCCCGCCGCACAAAAAACAATCCGGTGCTAATAGGCGAGCCCGGCGTTGGAAAGACGGCTATTGTCGAAGGGCTTGCCAGACGAATTATAGCGGGCGATGTGCCGGAAGGACTAAAAAATAAAAAACTGCTTACGCTGGATTTGGGCGCGCTTGTAGCGGGCGCAAAGTTCCGCGGCGAGTTCGAAGAACGTCTTAAGGCGGTAATTCATGATGTGCAGGCGGAAGATGGAAAGATTATCCTTTTTATTGACGAGCTGCACACGCTTGTAGGAGCGGGAGCCGCCGAAGGAGCAACCGACGCTTCCAATCTGCTTAAACCTGCGCTTGCGCGCGGAGAGCTTCGCTGTATCGGTGCGACCACGTTAGACGAATACCGGAAACATATCGAAAAAGACGCGGCGCTTGAAAGGCGTTTCCAGCAGGTTTATACCGCAGAGCCGTCGGTTGAAGATACGATTGCAATTTTACGCGGGCTTAAAGAACGGTACGAAGGTCATCATGGCGTGACAATCAAAGATGAGGCGCTGGTAGCGGCGGCCAATTTGTCCAACCGTTATATTACCAGCCGTTTTTTACCGGACAAAGCAATTGACCTTGTAGATGAAGCGGCGAGCCGTTTAAAGATAGAACTGGACAGCTGCCCCACGGAGCTGGATAAACTTAAAAGAAAACTTTTGCAGCTTTCCATAGAAAAGCAGGCTCTTTTGCGCGAAGAAGATCCGGCTTCCAAAGAACGTCTTGTAAAACTGGAAAAAGAAATTACAGATCTTTCGGCTGAGTGCGACGCGATGACTGTCCGCTGGGAAAGCGAGAAAAAAATAATTCAAAATATCCGCGAGCTAAAAAGACGCATAGAAGAACTAAAAATGGAAAAAACGCGCTATGAAAGCGAAGGCGATCTTTCAAAAGTGGCAGAAGTAATGTATGGAAAAATTCCGGAAGTGCAAAAACAGCTTGGCTTTCTTATGGAACAAATGGAAAAGAACAGGGAAGACGCCGCTTTGCTGCGCGAAGAAGTAAGCGAAGAGGACATTGCAAGCGTTGTGTCGGTATGGACAGGGATACCTGTTTCAAAAATGCTCTCCGGCGAATTGCAAAAATATCTGGATTTGGAAAAAGTTCTGGAAAAACGGGTAGTAGGACAGGATGAAGCTCTTGCCGCAGTTGCGGATGCGATCAGGCGGAACAAGGCGGGGCTTTCCGATGCCGCGCGGCCGCTTGGTTCTTTTTTGTTTCTTGGGCCTACGGGTGTCGGCAAAACAGAGCTTGCAAAAACACTTGCAGAATTTCTTTTTAATGACGAAAAGGCATTAACCAGAATCGACATGAGCGAGTACGGAGAAAAACATTCTGTCAGCCGTTTGATTGGCGCGCCGCCGGGATATGTTGGTTACGAACAGGGCGGTCAGCTGACCGAGGCAGTAAGGCGGCGTCCTTACAGCGTTATCCTTTTTGACGAAATTGAAAAAGCGCATCCGGAAGTTTTTAATGTTTTTTTACAGGTGCTTGATGACGGCCGCCTGACAGACGGACAGGGACGTGTTGTAGATTTTAAGAATGTCATTGTTATTATGACAAGCAACCTTGGCTCGGATTTAATCTTGGAAGCAAAAAACGCAGAGACTGTCCGCGCTTCATTAATCGAACTTGTCAAACAAAGTTTCAGGCCGGAGTTTATCAATCGTATTGACGAAACAGTTATTTTTAACAGATTGGGCAAAAATGAGATAGGCAGAATAGTAGATATTCAGCTGGCATATCTTGCAGAGCGGCTTGCAGAACGTAAAATTACTTTAAAACTGACGGACGCAGCCAAATCTCTGCTTGCCGAGCGCGGGTACGATCCGTTGTTTGGAGCGCGGCCGTTAAAGCGGACAATACAGAGCGAGCTTGAAAATCCGCTGGCAAAGCAGATTATAAGCGGCGCTATTTGCGAAGGAGAAACAATTACCGCAAATAAATCCGGAGACGAGATTACATTCTCAAAAAAATAATTTGCGCCGATCCGTTTTGCGGACAGCATTAATTATCAATCTTTCTTAAAACCGCAAGTAATTCTGTACCGCGTATCGGCAGGGCAGGGCGGAAATTGCGGCCGTCGGGAAGAGATATAAGTTCTGTTTCTACACAGCCGAGTATTGAATCAAAAAACGGAGAAAGCGCCGGTACGTCGGTTATTGGACTGCGCGGGTTTGCGCCTGTTGCATAACGCACTGAATAACGGGTAAGCATGCCGCGGTCGGCGCGGGCTTCGGCGTGTATGTGCCAGATAAACCATGCCGCTCCTGCGCGTGTCACTGTTTCGTCCGCTCTTGGCTTTGCTGTTGGCCATTGCGTTACGGTAACGTCCTGCGAAAAAGGAATAAAAGCGCGTTCAACCAGGCGGTTAAACAGCTCGGCATCGCTTAATTTTCTGCCTCCAGTAATAAAACGCAAAAGCTGCGTTTCATTTTTTGTAAGTGTTATAAGGTCATTCCAGCTGATAGTTTCGCGGCCAAGCAAACCAAGAGAACCTGCGGCAACGCCGCTTGTGTTTCGCAATTCCCAGGCGCGGTTTCTTTCCGGACCGTAACTTTCTTTATAGACTTTATTTATTCCCGAAGAAAACGCGACATCAAACGCGCCTACAGCTTCCGGAAAACGATTCATTTCGGCAAGCGCCCGTCCTCTTTCTATATTCAATTCTCCAATACCTAAAGACCGCGGACTGAGCAGCCCCAATTCTCTTTCGATTATTTCCATTCTTTTTGCAGGATCGCCTTCAAGACGGATGGATAAAATAACCGCAGGGAGATTTCCCGGAGAGGCGGCGTTAGACTGCCGGTGAAGACGCTGCGCTTCACTGAATCTGCCTTCCAGAAGCGCAAGCCTGCCGGACCATGCCGTAAGTTTGCCGGAAAAATCGGCGTCCGCCAAAGCTTCTTTTTCCAAATGAACAATCAGCTGCCGCGCCGCAGTAATATCACCTATCCTGTTACGCGCTTCATTCGGCCCAAGAGCTTCCAGGGGGACAATTACGGTTTCAACTTCGGCAAGTTTAATATCCGATTGACTCCTGTGGCTGTTAATGGAAATATCTTTCATGGAGGTGCATGAAGCCAGCAATAATGCCAATATTAACAATAAATATTTCATTCTTTTTCCTCTGTTATCTGAATTGCCAGCGGTATAACCGCATACTCATTCCCATTCCAAAAACTTCGGCCTTTCTGTTTCCCTGCGCGGGAATAAAGTACGGCCTGCCCCATACAGGAAGCGGGAAGTTTTCCAAAGAGCGGAAGTTGCGCGTATAGGCATAAAGAGCATTGCCTTCGCCCGTGATATAAATTTCCGGAACTTTATCGCCGTCGCTGTCAAAGATGGTAATGTATCCTTCTTCCATTACAGAGAAGCCCGGAATATTTTGATACAGCGCTTCGCCGTCCATGCTTACGCGGAAAAAGTTTCCGTTAGCTGCCGCAAGCCACAGGAATTCTCCGTCAAAAACCGGCTGAATATAAAATATGCCGTTTAAATTGACAGGGAACGGATGAACAAGGTCGGCGTTTTCATCATAAACCAAAAGTTGTCCCGACTGGTTTACAAAGGCGACGCGCACTTGATTGTTAAACGCGAATAAAAGCGGAGATCCAAAACCAATGCCAAAAGGATCATCGTCGTCATCGCTGCTTACTGCTATTGGCGCAGGCCAGTTTGGGAAAGCTTTTCCGTTTGCGTCTAGAAGCCAGATTTCTCCAAAAAAGCTTTTGGGATAAACGGCCGCATAGGTGTTGGTTTCCCTTCTTGAAGAAATGGTCAGGAACGAAGGCGGTGAACGCAGCGCGGCGTTAAACGAAGTTTCCCAAATGCTCTGATTGCCGTTTTCGTCGATGATATGAACTTGTCCGTTTTCGTCGCAAAGGTATAGTTTTCCTTCGTAAGCCTGCGGAGGAGAAGAAAGCCTGTGCCCCGTAAGCACGGGGAATCCTGCGGCAATTTCCATGTTGCCGTCTACAAGCGTAACGCGTCCGCGATCTGTGACTATCCAGGCGTTTGCCGGATGTACGTTCCTTTTGCCTGCTCCTGTGCCGTCGGCGGAAATGATCCAATGCACACCCTGAGACGGAAGTTCGATTACACTGTTATCTGCAATATTAAGAGAGAAGGCAGTATTGCCCGAAGAATAGAATATCCTTCCTTCGTCGCCTTTTACAGATCCGTAAATACGGTTAGACGGCCTTCCGCCGACAGCGAGCGGATAGCCGTTTATAAGGGTTACGCCGTTACCGGAGCCGGGAACAAGAGACAGCGTAATGTTTACAACGCCCCTGTCGATGCTCATGCGCGCAAGTCCCTGTCTGTAGAGAGACAGGAAATCACTAACCCCTGTGTTTTTTCGCAGAAAAAACGGCACGGAAAGATCGAGTGAATAGTAAAGACTAAAAGCGCTTGCGGTTGATTTTCCGCCAGCAATATTACGCCATGCCGTAGTTCTGGGAAGAACATCGTTTCTTTGCATGGCGCGCAGCGCGGCTAAAAGAGCGTCCGCAGATTCGCTTACAAGGAAATAATCCCTGTGGACTATGTAATAAGGAGAAGGAATATAAATATTCCATCGCCGTAAAAGCGACTGAAGGAATTCCGGAACTTCGATGCGCGGTATTCTTGTTCCGTCCAGATTTAATCTTACGTTTTCGTTAAGAACAAAGGATCTAAAAGCTTTATCAAAAACTTCCTGCCGCTTACGCTCGTCGGCAATTTGAATTGCATAAACAGGGTGGGGTCTTCCTTCTATTCCAAAGACTGCGAACTCATTTCCGGTCCATGAAAAAAGAAGGTCATCAAGAGTTAAACCCAACAGGGTGCGGGAAGCGCTTTCTGCTGTTGCCAGCGCGTCATCCAGACCCGGAGTAAAAACCAAAGCGGCGCGGTAAAGTTCGTCTAACGTGCCTGCAGAAAGTATTGTTGCATATTGAGCGGAAGACGGAATATTTTCCGCAAGACCCGGCACTCTTGAGCGCTGATCAAGAATACGGCTTAAGCTTGACGACTGACGGGAAGACAATGGAGCCGCCAGAGTGAATTCCAGTTTTCTTGGATGTATAGAAAGACCCGCTTCTACTCTGGAACCAAATTCAACGTTATTAATAATTTCTGCAATGCCGGGATCCAGATCCGATAAAATAGTGTTAATAAAATCATTGGAAAGCATAAAGGCAGCATCGAACGAAGAAGGCTTTATGTTGTGAAACGCTGCAACATGCCCCGAATGCGCTGCCGAACGGGATTCGTAAACCCGCGAACTGTTGGTTATAAACAATATGTTACGATACGGACCAATATATAACGTCATATCATCCAGACGGAATTCAAAACGGGAATTACTGCCCGCCTGAACATAATATAAGTTTGGTACGCTTGCAACATTGGAAATAAACGGAAGTATGCGCAGCAGCGGAGAAAGAAGCTTCATATCCCAGGCGGCCACAAATTTTCCGTCTTCGGTTTCGGATGGAAGCAGGGCAAGTTCCATGTTTCCGCGCGCGGCAAACCGCAAAAGGCCGTTTTTATGCACATTGTTATCGTGCAGCATGTTGATTATCGGAACAGCTTGTGCAAGCGCAGGCACAGTTGAAAATTCCTGCAGGGACTCGTGGGTTAGTATTCCCTCGAGCAAACGTATCGGATTGGCTACACAGATACGAACATCGGCTGTATCCGGAATAACAGAAGCGGCATCAACTCTGCCGACCATGGAAAAAATAACCCAGACAAGGGCTAAAATTACGTTTATACAGGCCAGCGCCAGTATGAATTTAAGAAGTCTTCTGCGTTTTTTTACAACGGGTTTTTCGGTTTCGTTTTGGTTTTCCATACGCAAATTGTAGATTATTTACACAAAAAAAAGAAGAACCCTGTTATCCATTGGTTTTGGACGCAGGACTTGCAGATTCGGATTGATTACCCGAGGATTTGGCAAAAACCAGCGCCTGCATAATACCGAGAATGTAATCCTGCTGTTCATCATTGAGTTTTGTGAAGTCCTTGCAGATTTTTTCAAGTTTTTCGTCTTGATTCATCATATTCCTCCGTAAAGCGCTCTATATGTGAGAATATTATACTAAATTGTGAGAATTGTAAATACTCAAATTGTAAAATACAACATTGCATAGTGAGTGTTTTAATTGTATGATAGGGATATGACCATTAGCAAACGTATAAGACATGTACGTCAGACGCTCAATATGTCGCAGGTTGAATTTGCGAAAGCTATATATATAAGCAACGGGTATATCGCAGAGCTCGAATGTGAACATCGAAGAGTTAACGACCGTATAATTCACCTGATTTCATTAACTTTTGGAGTTAATGAAAAATGGCTAAAAACAGGCGATGGGGATATGTTTTTTAAAACCCCGGGTGAAAAATTGCAGCGTATGGTGAGTCTTTTTAATGAATTGCCGCCAAGATTCCAGGATTATGCAATGCAGCAAATCGAACAGTTGTTAAATGTAGCGAACAATGATACCTCTGTATAAGCTAGAAAAACTGCCGCGTACCCAAAAACTGCGAAAAATTTCCAAAGTATTTACGATGGCGGAAAACCGGCTCTGTATGGCTGTTGGCAAAGGCGCGGAAATTTTCAGCGCATCCGAATTTGCCTTTTTTGCCGATGCCGCCAAACTGCTTGCGGCGGACCCTCTTTTTTCGCAGGATGCGCAAAAAGCATTCGGCGAAGCGGCGGATATTTTTAAAGCCCCCTTTGAAAACCATATCGATATTTTTATTCTTCGCCGCGCTTTAAACAGCGTAAAACATATTTTGCTTTTGGAAACAGGCAAAGATCAGGCCGACTGGGATTTTATCGGAAGCGACGGGCGCCTTGACTTAGAGAAGCGAAAAGTTTTTGAAGGAATGTTTGTCTATATGGAAGACATACGCTCTCCGTTTAACGTGGGCGCAATGTTCAGAACAGCGGAAAGTTTTGGCGTAGAAAAAATTATTCTGTCTCCATTTTGCGCCGACCCGCATCACAGGCGCGCCGAGCGGACTGCAATGGGCTGCATCGATGTAATTCCCTGGGAACGGTGCGAGCTAAACTCGCTCGACTTATTTTCTGACGAGAACAACTCGGTACCGGTTTTTGCTTTGGAAACAGGAGGCATTCCAATTAACGAGTTTTCATTTCCGCCGCGCGGAATTTTAATTGCCGGTTCCGAAGAATTGGGAGTAAGTCCCCGCGCGCTGGCTGCAGCGGACGCTTCTTTGGGCAGAGTTTCGATTCCGTGTTATGGTACAAAAGCTTCGCTTAATGTGTCGGTGGCTTTTGGAATAGCAATGCAAAGTTGGGCTAACGCAGTTAAAACTGGCCTTCCCTCATAAATCCTTTAGAAAGCCTTTCAAGTAAAGAATCAACCTGTTTTTTGCTCTTGAATTTATAGTTTTCCATAGGGCCGGCTTCCAGCTGGTCAAAGCTTATATTGCCTTGTTCGTATTCGCAGAACATGTTGGCAAGATATACGGTATCGACAAGGTCTTTGCAATCCGAAGGCGCGGCTTCCGGATCATGATGATACCGAATCGAAGCGATGAGCCTTTCGGGGAAATTCCATTTTTCGGCGATTAGAGCGCCAAGTTCGGCATGGTTCAAACCTGCGGAAAGATTTTCAAATGTAAATGAAGGTACGTTTTTATCGTTACAGAACCCTTTTATTTTATTTAACAGATCCGGGTGTACGTTCGAAAAAATGATTTTTCCCATGTCGTGCAGGATTCCGCCGATATAAACGTCATCCAGAAGATGATTGTCGTTTTTAAAATTCTTAACCAGATTGTAGGCATAAAACGCGGTTCTGTACGAATGTTCCCAAAGTTTCTTTTTGTCGACAGTATCGTCTCCAAGAATTTTTTGCGTACCGTAGGA
>Ga0123356_10002955_pt1 | contig 17962 bp, 11 predicted proteins | sample TergutEmb28metaG_2_FD_92546 | JGI IMG/M metagenome (GOLD analysis project Ga0123356, IMG submission 92546) | Embiratermes neotenicus P3 segment gut microbial communities from Petit-Saut dam, French Guiana - Emb289 P3 | ecosystem: Host-associated > Arthropoda: Insects > Digestive system > Gut ...
GTGAATTGGGCTAAGAGCCAGGGTATCCGGGTGGGTCCGGGTCGTGGTTCGGGGGCTGGTTCGATGGCGGCTTACGCGATGGGGATCACTGAGTTGGATCCTTTGGCTAACGGGTTGTTTTTCGAGCGGTTTTTGAATGAAGAGCGTCCGTCGCTACCTGATTTTGATGTGGATTTTGATGAGCGTCGCCGTGGTGAGGTCATCAAATACGTCACTGACAAGTACGGTGCGGATCGGGTGGCTCAGATTGTGACTTATGGCACTATCAAGGCTAAGCAGGCGTTGAAGGACGCTACCCGGGTGTTGGGTTACCCCTATCCTCTGGGGGAGAAACTGACTAAGGCGATGCCGCCTGCGGTGTTGGGTAAAGAACTGACCTTGGCCCAGATGTATGACCCGGATAGTCAGCGTTACGCCGAGGGAGAAGAGTTCCGTTCCTTGGTGAAGGACGACCCGGACAATGCCCGTGTGCTGGAGACGGCTCGTGGACTGGAGTCACTCAAACGCCAGTGGGGGGTGCATGCCGCTGGTGTGATCATGTCTTCTGACCCGATCATGGGGGTCATCCCGGTGATGCGCCGTGAACAAGATGGCGCCATCGTCACCCAGTTCGCTTACCCGGTGTGTGAGGCACTGGGTTTGGTGAAGATGGATTTCCTGGGGTTACGTAACTTGACGGTGCTCGATGACACGCTGGCTGGTATCGGTGTCAACGGTAAAACCCCGCCGGTGTTGGAAGACTTGCCGTTGGATGACCTTGCGACTTATGACTTGTTGTCTAGTGGGGAAACCCTGGGGGTGTTTCAGCTTGATGGTGGTGGCATGCGTTCACTGCTCCGGCAGCTCAAACCGGACAATTTTGAGGACATTTCGGCGGTGCTGGCTTTGTACCGGCCTGGGCCGATGGGCGCTAACTCTCACATCAACTATGCGTTGCGTAAGAACGGTGAGCAGGAGATCACGCCGATCCATCCAGAGCTAGCTGACGCGTTGGAACCCATCTTGGGTAGCACTTATGGCCTGATTGTCTACCAGGAACAGGTCATGTCGATTGCGGTCGAGTTGGCGGGTTTCTCCCTGGGTGAGGCTGACATTCTGCGCCGAGCCATGGGTAAGAAGAAGAAGGAGGATCTGGATAAGACGCTGGTTGACTTTGTGGCTGGGATGAAGCTGAGAGGTTTCTCTGAGGATGCCATCACCACGTTGTGGGACATCTTGTTGCCGTTCAGTGACTACGCTTTCAACAAATCACACACTGCGGCTTATGGCCTGATCGCCTATTGGACGGCTTACCTGAAGTGTCACTTCCCGTCGGAGTTCATGGCCGCGTTGTTGACCTCTACCCGTGGGGACAAAGACAAGTCAGCGGTCTATCTGGCCGAGTGTCGGCGGATGGGGATCACGGTGCTGCCGCCAGACGTGAACTCTTCTCAAGCCCAGTTCACGCCGGTGGGCAACGACATCCGTTTTGGGCTGGAGGCTGTGCGCAACGTGGGTGCCGGTGTGGTCGAGGCCATTGTTCAAACCCGGCAGGAGCTAGGGGCGTACACCTCGTTCCAGGATTTCTTGGACAAGGTGCCGGTGACGGTGTGCAACAAGCGGGTGGTCGAATCGCTGATCAAAGCTGGGGCCTTCGACTCGTTTGGCCACAGCCGACGCGGCTTGCTGGCGGTTCACGAAGAGGCACTTGACCAGGTGGTTGGGCTCAAACGCAATCAGGCAATTGGCCAGTTTGATCTGTTTGGCGGCCTGGAAGAAGCCGCCGGTTTGAGCTTTGAGGTACCTGGGCTAGCCGAGTGGGACAAGTCCACGCGCTTGGGGCACGAGCGCGACATGCTAGGTCTTTACGTCTCGGATCACCCACTAGCCGGCCAGGAGCGTTGGCTGGGGAGCAACGCTAGCGCCACCACGGCCAAGCTGAACGATCCCGAGTCCGACCTGGACGGCAAGACAGTGACCCTGGCGGGGTTGTTGGGGTCGATCGAACGTAAGACCAACAAAAAGGGCGAACTGTGGGCCAGCGCCGTGCTGGAGGATCTGGACGGCTCAATCGAGGTGCTGTTCTTTGCCAAGGCTTACCGCAAAGTGGCCATTGACCTAGCCGAAGATCTGGTAGTCAGCGTCCACGGCCGGGTCAATCGGCGCGATAACGGCGTGACCTTGTTTGGCGATGAGTTGACAGTGCTCAAGTCTCAGCCGGAGGCGCACGGCGTCCAGCCGGTAGCCCTTATCTTCCCTGAGGCGCGGGTCAACGAGGCTCTGATGGTGCGCCTGATGGAGGTGCTGGAGGCTCATCCAGGGGATTCAGAGGTGTGGCTACGCCTGACTCGGCCAAACGGCCCCACCACGGTGATGCGTCTGCCCGGTATGCCGGTCAAGCGTGGCCCGGACTTGTTTGGAGACCTGAGGGCGACAGTGGGGGCAAATTGCGTCGAGTGACCGGCGAGGCGGCGTTGGCCCTGAGCGTCCAGCTGTTGCTGGGTGTGGCCATGGGAGTGGCTTGGGCTTACCTGTCGCCCCGCCCGCCAGCGGTGTGGGTTGGCACCGTCTGGGCGGCTGAATCTGACTTTGGTTTTCGCGCAGCGGCTGACGCTTGGTTTGCTGTCCTGGGGGCGGGGATTGGGTTGATGGTTGGCATCTACCTGACCGCGCGAGCCGGGTGGAGTGGTCCGTTGAGCCGGTTGGCCTGGTGGCTGATTGGCGCCGTGTTGGGTTCTGCTACCGCCTACCTGACAGGTCTGCTGGTGACCGGTTCTGTCGGGGTGGCCACCGAGGTGGGGCAAGCGGTGACAGCCGCGCCGCTCAACCTCACCGCGATTGGCGCCGGCTTGGCCTGGCCGGTCACCGCCATGGCGGTGACCGCTTTGGTCACCGCGTTGCGCGCCTTGTTTGCCCGCCAGTAACCGTCCGCTGGTCAGGGCTGATCGGTAGCTGGCCCTAGACTGGGCGGCGTGCTGCGACTGATTGACCTGCGTGCCACCGAGCTGAGCCCCGACCTACTTGACCGGGTGCTACCACGGGCCGAATTCGACGTGGCGGCCGCCATCGAACAAGTCAAACCCCTCATCGAAGACGTGCGCCAGCGCGGCGCAGCCGCCTTGACTGAACAGGCGAAACGCTTTGACCATGTCACCCCACCCCACCTGGACGTGCCGAAGGAACTATGGGACCAAGCCCTGGAACAACTCGACCGCCAGGTCAGGCGGGCCCTTGAGGTCGGCATCGAACGCTGCGCCAAGGTTCACGCCGCTCAAGTGCCACCAGACCATCAAGTCACGCTGGATGAAGGCGCCACGGTGGCTCAGCGCTGGATCCCAGTGGAACGGGTTGGCCTGTACGTGCCTGGGGGGCTAGCGGTCTATCCCAGTTCGGTGGTGATGAACGTGGTACCGGCCCAGCAGGCTGGGGTTGATCAGCTGGTGGTGGCCAGCCCGGCGCAAGCCGAACACGGTGGCCTGCCACATCCCACTATCCTGGCCACCTGTGCCCTGCTAGGTGTGGACCAGGTCATAGCGGCTGGGGGAGCCGGCGCGATTGCCGCCCTGGCCTACGGGGTGGAGTCCCTGGTGCGGCCGGTCGATGTCATTACCGGCCCGGGCAACATCTGGGTGGCCGCCGCCAAGCGATCGGTTCTAGGCCAGGTGGGCATTGACGCGGAGGCTGGCCCCACCGAGATAGCCATCATTGCCGACCACACAGCCAATCCCGACCACCTGGCGGCTGACTTGGTGGGCCAAGCCGAGCATGACCCACTGGCGGCCGCGGTGCTAATCACCACCTCAGCCAGGCTGGCTGAACGGGTCGACCGGGCGACCGCAGCCCGCGCCCAGGCCACCAAGCATTCGGCTAGGGTCATTACGGCTTTGAGCGGCCAGGCCAGCGGCCTGGTGCTAGTTGACACTCTGGAACAAGCCGTGGTGGTGGCGAATCGCTACGCCGCCGAACACCTGGAAATCCAGACCGACCACGCGCGGGCCGTGGCTGGGCAAATCCGTCACGCCGGCGCGATATTCGTGGGGCACTACTCACCGGTGCCCTTGGGCGACTACCTAGCCGGGTCCAACCATGTGCTCCCCACCGGCGGCACGGCGCGGTATGCCAGCGGGCTAGGCGTGACGGCGTTTCTCAAGTCAGTGCAGCAGGTCGAATACTCCGCCAAGGCATTGGCGCAGGTGGCGCCCTTGATCCAGGCCCTGGCTACAGCCGAGGACCTGCCAGCCCACGGTGAGGCGGTCCAAGCCCGCCAAGCCGACGGCTAGAGCGGGTGGCAGGTCAGACGAATCAACCTGTCTTGGTCAAAGGCCAGGTCATGGAGTCGAAGAATTGGCCGGCGGACTGGCCCAAAAGGTCACGATTGACCAGGCCACCGGCGCCCATCGGGCAGCCGCCTAACCGCTACCTCAAAAGGTCCGCCAAGACGTTTGCCGCCATAGCCTTCAGGGCTGGTAGTAGTTGGGCGCCTCGACCACCATTTGAATGTCATGCGGGTGGGATTCTTTCAGCCCAGCGGCCGTGATCCGGACAAACCGGCCCTTGGCTTTGAGCTCCGCGATGCTGTTGGCGCCCACGTAGAACATTGATTGCCGTAGCCCACCAACCAACTGGCCAGCCACCGCCGCCACCGGACCGCGGTAGGGCACCTGCCCTTCAACGCCTTCGGGAATGATCTCTTCATCGGCGTCCACATCGGCCTGGAAGTAACGGTCCCTGGAGAACGAAGGTTTGGTCCGCGAAGCCATCGCGTCCATTGACCCCATGCCGCGGTAGCGCTTGAACTGCTTGCCGTTAACAAACACCAATTCGCCAGGTGATTCATCGCAGCCACCCAGCAAAGCGCCAATCATGACCGAGCTAGCCCCGGCCACCAACGCCTTGGCAATATCCCCGGAATACTGCAATCCGCCATCGGCAATCACCGGAATGCCGGCCGGTCCACACGCCTTTGCCGCCTCGAAAACGGCACTCACCTGGGGCACCCCCACCCCGGCTACCACTCGGGTGGTGCAGATTGACCCCGGGCCAATCCCAACCTTGACGGCGTCCACCCCGGCGTCAATGAGGGCTTGAGCGCCATCCTGGGTGCCCACGTTGCCACCCACAATGTCCACTCCGGCCGCAGCGGGGTCCGCCTTCAACCGGCGCACCATCTCCAGCAGCACCTGGGTGTGACCGTGGGCGGTGTCCACCACCAAGACGTCAACTCCGGCTTCTATCAGGGCGTGGGCCCGGTCCATGGCGTCGCCAAAGAAGCCGATGGCGGCCCCCACCCGCAGCCGGCCCTCCTCGTCTTTGGTGGCGCTGGGGAACAGCCGGGACTTCACAAAATCCTTGACCGTGATCAAACCTTTCAGGTGACCGGCGGCATCGACAATCGGCAGCTTCTCTACCCGGTGCTTGGCTAACAGCTGTTCGGCGTCTTCTGAACTAACCCCGACCGGTGCGGTGATCAGCGGGGTGGGCGTCATGGTCTGACCAACCGTCCTGGTGGCAAACTCCCGCCGTGGCACAAAGCGCAGGTCGCGGTTGGTGATAATGCCAACTAGCACCCCGGCGTTGTCCAACACTGGCAGGCCGGAGACCCGGTACTGGCCGCACAACCTGTCCAGGTGATCCAAGGTGGCTTCGGGGGAGACGGTCAGAGGGTCGGACACCATGCCGGATTCGGATCGCTTGACCATGTCAACCTGGGCGGCCTGCTCCTTGATGGACAGGTTCCGGTGAATCACGCCCAGCCCACCTTGACGGGCCACGGCTATGGCCATGCGGGCCTCGGTGACGGTGTCCATGGCCGAGCTGACCAACGGCATGGCCATCTTGATCCGTCGGGTGACCCAGGTTTCGGTGCTGGCTTCGCTGGGAAGGACATCGCTGTAGCCGGGGACAAGCAGGACATCACCAAAGGTCAAACCCTCGTAGGCGAATGGATTGTGGGGGGAATGATCCTCTGGGGTGAAGCTATTGACCACGGGCCAATCCTAGCGTCACCCCAAATGCCGGGGTGGGGCGGAACCACACTAGACACCAGGCGCAATCGGTGACCGTCATGACCACACTAGACACCAGCCGCACCCGGATTGGCCTGACAGGCCCAGGCGAGGCCGGCCCTATAGGGTGAGCTAATGGTCCATTGGATCTTATCCCAACCGTTTGTGCTAGCCGCCGGATTCCTCACGGTGGTGGCAGCCGTGCGCTCACAGTGCACCTATTGGTTGGGGCGTGGCATCCGGGCCGGCGTGATTCGATCAGCCTGGGCCGTGCGGTTGCAGTCGGACGGCGCGGTCAAAGGCCAGGCACGGCTGGAGCGGTGGGGGTGGCCTATCATTCCGCTGAGCTTCTTGACGGTGGGCCTCCAGACTGCGGTGAACCTAGCGGCTGGCTTGGTTGGCTGGAGTTGGTTCCGCTACACGTTGGCCGCCTCACTGGGTTGGCTGGCCTGGGGCGTGGTCTACGCCGCCGGCGGTTTGGCGGTGTTCGGTGCCCTGGTGGCGTTGGCCCAGGATTCACCGGTCAGGGCGGCTGCCATTGTCCAGGCCGTGGTGGTGCTGGCTGTGTTTGCCTCCTTCTTGGCCTACCGCCTGCGGTCCAGGCCAAAGCGGCCGATGCCGTAGGTCAAGCTTGGTCTGGGCGCCAAGTTTGTGTCTACCTTTCGGGCCTGGTGACGGCTATGTTGGTGAAGGTAATTCGCCCCTGGGCTCCATGGGGTAGCCCCAGTAAACACAAGGAGACAATGTGGCGGACGAGTATGGCGTGATGCGGCAAGAGTTGGAACGCCTAATCCAGTCCAACGACCAGGTCGCGGCAATGGTGCTGGTTGGCTCACGCTGTGGTCAGGGTGCCGCCGAGGCCGACGCGGCGGCCGACTTGGACTTTGTGGTGTTCAGCGACAACGCCGCAGATCTGCTTGAAGCACAGCGCTGGCTGGCGGACCTGGGCCGCATCTGGGTGGACAGTCAGGACGTGGTCTTGGACCACCTGCCAATCCGCTCCTTGCTGTTCGACAACGCATTGGCGCTTGATCTGGTGATAGTGCCCCCGTCCGCTCTTGACCAGGCTCCCACGGGCCAGGCCTTGGCTCGTTTGCTGAGTCGGGGTTATGAGGTGATGAAGGACAGCATTGGTCTGACAACGAAGCTGGAGAGTGCCGTCGCGGTGGTGACGGCTCGTCCCGCACCGGACGAGTACGCTGCCGTGACGGCCCGTTTCTGGACGGAAGCCGTTAGGGCGGTCAAGCGCCTTGGTCGTGGTGAATTGTGGGCCGCCAAGCATGCGGTTGATGGGCGCATGAAGGATTTGCTGATCCAGGTGCTGGCCTGGCAGACCCAAGCCAGCCGAGGCTCGGACTGGGACACCTTTTGGGATGGCCGTCACCTCGAAAAATGGGCTAGCGCTCGGGCGCAAGAGGACTTGATCGGCTGCCTAGCCAGTTTGGATCCGGATTCGATCCGCCAAGCCTTATTCGCCACCATGGACACCTTCCGGCTGGCAGCCATGGAGACAGCCAGCCGTCTGGGATTTGACTATCCAGAAATTGCCGACCGCAAAGCCACGGTGTGGGCGCGCACCTGGCGCTAGACGATCACTGACTTAGCAGCCACGTCGAACCGGTGTGGCAACTGTGGTCTAGGCAGTTTGCCTGGCGCCAATTCGAATGGGTAATCTCTGAGCGCTCGCCGTCCAGGCCGTCCTTGGTGCCATTAACTCCCCTGGTGCTGGGGATGGTTTGGGTGGCGAGCCGTCCAATGTCCACCTAAGACTCAGTCATTCATCCGCCAATCAAGGCGAAATGCCAATTGGTTGACCTATTTGGGCGGTTTCTACCTAGGATCTGGCAATATAGTCGCTGATTGTTTTTGTGTTCCCCATTACTCTTGAAGCACCGGTTACTCGACGAGGTGGACCGGACTGAACTTCGGAGATGGATCATGGGAAAGAGGAGACATTGGGCGCGCGCACTCTGCGTGCTGGCGGCGCCTGTCGTGGCCTTGGCGGCCCCAGCTATGTCGGCTCCCATGCCTGCTACCGCGGAAGAGCCCGGCACCTGTCAGATCCAGCCCCTAATTGACACCCAAATGGTGGTTGCACTGCCAGACCGCTGTGTCTCCAGCGAAACCGTCACGATAACTGGTGACCTCAATCTCAGTGGCGCTGACCTGGTTCTTCAAGGCGAGCTTCGCTTGGAGTCAGGTGCCAGGGTGATCATTGACCAACCAACTAAGCTGGCAGGTCCGGTCGTGGTGGAGGCTGGGGCAACCTTGTTGCTAGAGGGCCCCGACGTCACCCTGGATGGCCCACTCTCCATTGCCCTCGGCGCATCGGTACTCATTGACGCGACCTATGGACCGGTGGTGGTAACTGGTCCTGTCGCCAACTTGGGTGGTTTATCCATCTGGGGTCAAGCCAAAATTGGCTCACCGGACGGTGGCATCAGCGGTGGTCTCAGTGACACCGCCCAAGTGACTCTGGTTGATTTGTCTGATGAGGCGCTGGTCTATTTTGACCCGCCGCCGCTTGGCACATCCGGAGTCTTTGACATTGCCAAGGCTGACCCACGCATCTCCGCTGAACTCCTTGGTCAGGCGATCCAGCCGGTTGATCCCACCAACCTGGCCACCGGTCGCTTCGGAGCCGATGGCTGGCCCATCATCTCTCTGAACGTGGTTGCTCCCGCGCCCGGCGCGGTGGTGACCCCCTCGTTGCCAGCCTCGGCGCCCCCCGGATCACCCCCACCGGTCGCCGCACTCGCGGCTGAGCTGTTCGACCTGCAGGGCGCCATGGACAAGTCCCCGTCGGGCGCAATTATCCAACTGCCAGATGCCGCACTGCTTGACTCACCCATAGTGGTTCGTGGTACCGGCAACATTGGCGGAGTAACCCGCATCACCCTGACGGGTGGCACCTTGGAGCGAGGCACCGTCGGTCCACTGATCACCGTGCCTGACTGCGTCCGTCTGGTGCTGGACCAGGTTGTTGTGGACGGCGCGGCCGACCTATTCCCAGCCTCAACCCGCCCAGGCCCTCTAGTTGCGGTGGAACCTGGTCGGCCCGGCGGTTGTGGTGGTGGCCAATTGGTGATTGGTACTGGCTCCGTCATCACCAACAACGCCGAACGTGGCGTGGTTAACGGTGGCAAAGTTTGGCTTGACGGTGATGGCGCCGCCATCACCGATAACTTGGTTGATCTGGCGTACACCACTGACCCAGTGCCAGCCGGTGGTGGAGGTTTGTGGAACCAAGCCGGCGCAGTCTTCCGCCTAAACAATGGCGTGATCAGCGGTAACGTGGCTTTTGGCACGGCCACAAGGCCCGCTAACGGTGGAGGGGTGCTGACTGCTGGTCTGATGTACTTCGAGGGTGGGCAGGTCACCGGCAACCAGGCAGAAGGCCGGGGCGGTGGCATTGCCGTGGTGCTTGCACCAGGGGCAACCAAGGGCGGACAGCTCAGCTTGGGCACGGCTCTGTTCAACTTCCCCAATCCACTGGACCGGGTCCCGCAGATCACCTCGAATCAGGCCTTCGATGGTGGCGGTTTGGCAGTGATTGGACCTGATCCACTCAATGGGTGGAGCGAATTCGATCCCGTCTCTGGTGAGGTGTTGAGCCTGGTGGACCAGGCTGCGCCGTTTGCCCAATTGCGCAATGGGTTGATCGACTCCAACTGGGCTGTCAACAACGGTGGTGCCGTTTGGGCAGCCGGAGGAGCCTGGTTGGGATTCGACGGTCCTGTGGCGATCGGTCCATCCAACAGGGCAGGCAACGAAGGCGCTGGCGTGTGGGTGTCTACTTCGTACACCGTCTTCAAAGCCGCACCGGTGACTTTCGCCGGGACCGGCCTTGTCTTCGACGAGCCAGGGTGGGGGCCGCGGCTTGATGCGGACATCACCGATGGCACTAGCGCTGATCAGGTTGTCATTGACTGGACAGCCAGCATTGACATTGACCAAGACAGCCGGGCAGCGGTGGGTTATGCCGCCGCCGGTGTGAACCTGAACCAGCAGGTCGGTGTCTTGTCACTCAATCCCGCACTCGAAGCGGAGCTTTGCACCTATCCAGAAGGTCCCGGTGTGCTGTTTGTCTGCCGGGATGCTTTAGTCCCTTCGCCGCCCCCAGAGACGCCGACCGAGACGCCCACAGAGACGCCCACAGAGACGCCGACTGAGACACCCACCGAGCCCCCAACAACACCTTCTGAGCCTTCCCCCAGCTGGCCAACCTTGTTGCCAACAGGCACCCCACCGTTGACTGCATTTGGACCACCAGATGAGCCAACACCCACCCTGGATGAGACTCCAGACCCGGACGATCAGACTTCATCTGTTTCACAGACAGCCCCAAGCCCCAGCCCGGCCTCTGGCCTCACCGAGGCAACGTCTTCAGCCCCCAGCAACCCAAGTAGTCCGCAGCCCAGTGGTTCTGGTGAACCAACTGGTCCTGCCGGTCAAACCGGCAACGCTGACCAAGCGGCTAGGCCAGTGGTCACACCGCAGCCGCTGAAGTCTCTGGGTTTCTTGCTGATAGGCGTTGGAGTGGCCGGGCTGGCCAGCTTGGCGGCGTTCTTGCGCTACCGCGCCACTGTCCTGGGCTAGACCTAAACCAGCACCGACATCAACTGTCTGTCTATGTGTCTGTCTGTTGTCTTCGTTCCTACCATTCGTCAGGTTGCCCCACGGCACGCATAGCGACGCGATCACCGATTGGCCGGAGTAGAAGACCCAACTGAAGCCAACACCCGGCGAAGTGGGGCATTGACCAAACCGAGGCAGCAGCACCGGCATGAAGGCAACACAGAGGCCAACACAAGGTGGCACAGTCTTGTCGGGAGGAGGGTCCGGTTGCGGCCAACGCCCGGCGAAGTGGGGCATTGACCAAACCGAGGCAGCAGCACCGGCATGAAGGCAACACAGAGGCCAACACAAGGTGGCACAGTCTTGTCGGGAGGAAGGTCCGGTTGCGGCCAACGCCCGGCGAAGTGGGGCATTGACCAAACCGAAAACGATCAACGATGGGCGAAATGTGATCTGAGTCACAGTCTATGGGATGGCCCGTCAGATTTGAACTGTCTGAGCGCGACAACTAGGGAGTTTCCGTGCCTCAGGTGGTTAGTACCTCGCGTCGACTGGGAGGCGCTGGCACCTGGCAGAGAATTGACGGCACTCAGTGAGCCGCCTATCGGGTCGGTGGAGCCAATCTGGGGACCAATCGCCGCAGGCCAAGGCGCGACGGCTGGATAGATGCATTGGTGGCATCAAGACCCAAATGGCCGGTGTGACATTGGTTTGGCCGGTGGTGGGGCAAGCCCCATCGTCACGGAACAAGGTGCCTTGACTGGGTAGAAACAGTGGTGGTGTTCGAACCGGCTTGGCTAAGACGGCTCTGGTTCGGCCGGTGGTAAGGCAAAGCTGGCGCGGCGTTCAGCAGAGACCAGGTCAAGGTAGGCAGGGTGGGAGGCGATGAAGTCGCGGACAAACGGACAGTAGGGCAGGACTTCAAGTTTCTGCTGACGAGCGTCATCCAACCCCCGAGCCACCAGCTCGCCGCCCAAGCCGTGACCACCAAACTCCGGGGCGATCTCGGTATGGATCATGGCGACCAAACCTGGTCTGGTTTGGTATCGCAGCAAGCCAATGGCGTCCTGGCCAGCCATCAGTTCGTATTCCTGGCGGTCAGGATGATTGATGACAGTGATGGCTGGCTGGCTCATCTTGCTCCCGGGGCTGACTGGTGGCTGCCCAATAACCATGTCAGGCTTTGAGCTCTGGCGTCAAACAGCCAGGTAGCAGTTTTTGCACCATGTGGCGGGTGCCCTTGGCCTCAAAGCGGAACCGGACACAGACCGTGGCCGGCCGATCAGCCGCCGTGGTCTCATCGCTGGACCTACCGCCAGGCCAATCAGACTAGTCAGCGGCTAGATCGAGCCGCCGCCACCCTGTTTGGGAGCCCTGTCTGGGCGGCCAATGTCCATTAATCGTGGGAGATTTGCTGAGCAAGCACCCATGCTCCGCGGTTCTGTGAAAAACTTGGCTAACAGCGAATTGGTACCAGACAGTTCGCGGTGGGCGGCCCCGTGGTGGATGATTGTGTCATGGGTCTTTTGTTGGACCCGCCATAAGGCAGCCCAACGGTCAGCCCAGTTGACGCTGGGGTGTCCGGGGTAACGAAATATGCACATCTCAAGATAAGGGCGCCAAGTGACTGAACCGATGACTGTGGCAGAGATCGAGGAATGGCTCCGCCAGAACCCACAGGAGCGGGTGGCGGAGTGCCTGGCGGCGTGGACCCCAGGGGACTTACAGTGAAACAGATTGTCCTGCCCCATGTGGCCTTCGCCCGGGACATGCTGGCTGGCGAAACCGACCGACTACCATACCCACTGGTACGCCGGGCACAGGTAGCAGCCCTGCCAGCTCTACCCATGGGCGACTCAATTGAAGCACCTAGCTACCTGATGGACTTGGGTCTACGGCGTTGGCCTGACCCCAAGCGAGTCTTCGAAGGCACTTTGGCTGCCAATCGATCGCTGGCCGAAAGGTGGCGGCGTCTGGCAGAGCGGCAAGACGACGCGGTGGTCATGCGCGTGAGGCAGTGGGAGGTGGGACACTGCTCCAGCCAAACCATCTCAGCCGATCTGGAGACCATGGTTCAATTCACCGGTGACCAAGCCATGGCTTCGATGTTGGCTGGTGCCATCGGTTCATCGGTGCGCGAGATTGACTCTCCCCGTCTAGCGGTGGCTTGCGCGGCTGCGTTGTGCTCAGAACAGCCCAAGACCTCCATGAAACTGCTCTCTCAAGCCAGCGCATTGGTCACCGACCCTGTCTCGAAGTTCCTGGTTGGCCTACGTTTGGCTGCGTTGTCAATCAAGCGTCTGAAAGACCATGACTTGGCGTACAGCCTGCTCAAACAGCTCAGTACCATGGGAGTGGCGGCAGTGGCCGGCCACGTGGTATCAGAATCCGACGGGCACGCCATGCGTGCCCTGGTGCTGAACCTGCAAGCTCTGGTCGAGGTCCAAAAGGGCCAGATGCTTGACGCGGTAGCCACCATGGACAAAGCCGCCACCATCATGCCGCCTGACGGTTTTGTGCGCGTCACCCGGGACATGGCAGACCGCTACCGGTCCCAGGTGCGCGCTAATGTGGCGCAAGCCTTGTGGCTAGCGGGGCAGGAATCTAAAGCGGTAGCCCGCATCAATGAGCACAGTTCAATCACCCGCCGCGAGCATCCCTACTCGTTGTCTGAAGCCCTGACCGTGGCGGCCTTCTTCAATGAACTGGCCCGAGGCCACACCCTCGCATTGTCCTATTGCCACGAGGCCGAACGCCTCCTGGTGCGCGAGGGGGCGCCTGGGCGCCTGGCCAACTGCCGACGCATCGCGGTTGTCGCCCTGAACGGCATGGGCAAAACCGCGCGCGCCCAGAAACTCGCAAGGGCCATCCCCAAGGATCCAATGGGGGAGCGAATCCTTGTCTGACAAACCAACTCCGTCCAGGGAAGACCCCCGGACTCAGCCTCATGCTGTGATCCATCAGGGGTTGACCGAAGCAGAGGTGCAGCGCCAAGCCAAGCGACCTCGTACCGGAACGGGTCCAATCATTCGCCGCGTGCCACCAACCGGTGGGACTCGGCGGGTCGGTACGGGCACTGGTGGGGTAGTGCGACCTGGCTTTGGCCACAACGGTCGCGGCCAGATCAGGGTGGCTTTGGTTGACCAAGAGACCCTTTTTCGCACCATGGTGACCGAGGCGGTTGACCGCTCTGGTGACCTGCGCGTGGTGGCGTCGCTGGACTCGTGCGCCAAGGCCCGCACCTTCTTGACACCGGGCAAGGTCGACCTGCTGGTGGTCGACGTGGAGCAGCGCGACGGATCGGGCGCCAACCTGGCGGTGGACCTACAGCGCAACGATCCACGTATGGGTGTGTTGATCATGACCCGCCACGACGTCAGTGCCTTGATTGAAGCCACACGACGCCACCTGCGCCGTCCGTGGTCCTTCGCCTCCAAACTAGCCCCGATGGGTGCCAACCAATTGGTCGCCATCATCCGCCGCGCCGCCTTGGAACCACATGGCGTTGGGGCGGCCTACCAGGCCAACACTGACGTGTTCGGTGAACTGACCGGCCAACAGATGGCGGTGCTACGCCTGATTTCTGATGGTTACACCAACCAACGGGTGGCTGACCGTCTTGGTTTGTCCCGCCGGACGGTGGAGAACCACCTGCTAGCCATTTACCGGGCACTGGATATTTCGGAAGAAGAGGTCAACCCGCGCGTTGCGGCCGTGCTTTTGTACCTGTCCCAAACCCTGAAGCTGTGACGGGCAACGGGCGGTTCGCGCCCAGCCCGTCGTGTGACCTACATCTTGGAAATCTGCGCACCGCGGTGGTGGCCTACTTGGCGGCCATCACCAGCGGGCGCGGCTTTGTCGTGCGAGTCGAAGACCTTGATGACCGCTGCCGGCCCGAATACGTGCAGGGTCAGTTAGACGATCTGGCAGGACTTGGGCTGGTCTGGTCAGAACCGGTGATTTTTCAATCATCCCGCCGGGCGGCATACCAGGCAGTGGTTGACCAGTTGGCACAGGCTGGCTTGGTCTATGAGTGTTTTTGTTCCAGACGGGAGATACTGGCAGCGCCGCGCGCACCGCATGCGCCGCCGGGAGCCTATCCCGGAACGTGTCGGGACCTGTCCAATGCCGCCAAGCGCCGCAAGCGGGCCACTCGCCCAGGTGCGTGGCGGCTGAAGTCCCAGGTTAGCCAGTTGACGGTGGCAGACCAATTGAATGGCCTGTGCACCGGGGTGGTGGACGATTTCGTGTTGATGCGGGCTGATGGCGTGGCGGCCTACAACCTGGCCGTGGTGGTCGACGACGCCGATGAGTGGATCACCCAAGTGGTGCGGGGCATCGACCTCCTGAGCTCGACTCCGCGGCAGATCCATCTGGCTCAGCTGTTGGGCTATCCTTTGCCGGAATACCTGCACGTGCCACTAGTGGTGAACCACCGCGGCCAACGCCTGTCGAAACGTGACACCGCGCTTGGCGGAGAACAGCTGTGGCGAAAGTGGGGCGGGGCGGAAGGCCTGGTAACCGGCATCGGGCAATCGCTGGGCCTGCTGCACCCTGGGGAAGCTGGCGACCTGACAATGCTGTTGGATCGTTTCGAGGTAAGTCGGCTGCCAAAGAAACCGTGGGTGGTATGACCTGGCGTCGATGGTTGGGCGCGGCGGTGGTGGCGGTGGCGCTGGCAGTACCAGCGGTCTGGTTTGGAGTGACCACTGCCCAAACCGAATACGCCTTTGGGCCGCACCAAGCGACTTACCAGGTGACTTTGAATGGTCGGTTGACCGTTGACATGGGACCGGTGGGCTCACTGGTGGCACCAACCCGCCTGTCTTGGCCACTGGACTTCGCTGGGCTGAAGGTGGTGGTGGGGGCCATACCTGAGGCGCTTGAGGTGCCGATCGATGCCCAGTCGCTGGCAGATTCGGCTAGCGAGTACGCGGTGTTTTTTGGGGCCATGGACGTGGTGGCGGCTGCGGTGGGCCACGGCCTGGTGGTGGACGCACTGATCCGGGCTGGGCTGGTTTGGGGTGGCTTGCTACTGGCTGCGGCAGCGCTGGCTGTGTTGCTTGGGCGGCGGCGCTTGGGTGAATTGGCCAGTTTTTGGCGGCGTCGTCGCCTAACAACGGTGGCGATCGTGGCAGGCCTGTTGGTTGGCGGTTTCGGCTTGGAAGGCTGGCGGGTCAGGTCAATGGTGCGGGCCGAGGGCACGTTGGTAGCCTCGCCGGTCTTCGAAGGCACGGTGTTGGAAGGGGCCCGCGTGACCGGCCGGTTGGGCCAGGCATTGGATGACTACGGCGCCCAAGCGCTGCAGGCCTACCACCAGACCACCGAGTTCTATGAACAAGCGGCTCAGTCGGCTCGGTCAGCGCTTGAAGTGCAGGTAGCCATGGCCCAGTTCCATGGTCCACCGGAGCCTTTGGCAGCGACGGGACGGTGGGGTGGTGGCCCCTACGGTGGGTTGCGACCCGTGGTAGTGGCTAGCGACCTGCACTGCAACGTGGGCATGGCCCAGGTGGTGGGGGCGGTGGCGCAGGGCACCGGGGCACGGGTGGTGCTAGATGCCGGAGACATCACCATGGATGGCACGTCGGTGGAAGCCTATTGCGTTGATGGAGCGGCCCAGGCTTACGGGCCGGACGTGACTGTAGTGGCGGTAGGTGGCAACCACGACACTGCCTTGTCTGCGGAGCAAGAGTCGGCTGCCGGTATGACGGTGCTGGCGGGCGAGGTAGTTGAGGTCGAAGGGCTAAGGCTCCTGGGGGATGCCGATTGGGCCCACACTTCCCTGGCTCAGGGCACGATAGGTGGCTCGGAGACCGCAACCCAGCTAGGGCGACGATTGGGTGGCTTGGCTTGCGATGATCCAGTCGATCTGCTTCTAGTCCACGACCCCCAGGTGGCTCGTATCGCACTGGAGCGAGGGTGCGCGCCTTTGGCCATCTCTGGGCACATGCACGCTCGGTCGGGTCCAGAAGTGGTGGGCCGGGGGTTGGCTTTCACGGCTTCATCGACCGGCCGCGACGTGGCCGAGCGCACCGTGGTGGGGCCCTTAGGCGCGCCGGCTGAGGTGCCGGTGTTATTGCTGAACAGTATGGGCCGGTTGGTGGCTATTCAGATTGTGACGGTCCAGCCCGACGCGACGGTCAGCCTTAGTCCAATTCAGGTGGTGCCGGTGGTGCCGTCACTTGCGCCAGAACCACCCGATGCTGGCGCTGTGGTCGGTGATGGACCCAGCAGCCCGGTGGCCCCTCAATCCTTCCTGGTGCCAATCAGCACCAACTGGTCCGATCCGGCGAATGGTATGTGACGGTAGTAACACTGGGCTCGAACCGGTAGCCAATAGCAAATACGTAGAGGCTAGCGAATATCTCTCCTTTTCCTGCAAGGCCAAGACCTGGCCAACTAAAATGGCAGTTATCTAGGTCTATTTCATGACAATTTGAGTGAGTGCGGCGGGAGAATAGCCATGACAAAGAAGCTGGCGCCAACTGGTCTAGTGATTATCGCAGTGATGGCCATCACATTTTGGGCGGCTGGCGCGGTGCCAAACGCCGCACTAGCTTCTGGTGCTGGCGGCACTGCCAAGTTGTCAGCCGGCCAACCCGCTGTGTTTGTTGGGCCGTTGTCTGAGCCGATGGCCGGTGTGGTGGATCCGGAGGCTTCACAACTGACAGTTCAACCATGCACGCCAATCAGTGAGTCATATAAGTATGTAGTGGCTGATGGCGTGGAGTGCTACCGGGTGACGGCGGTGTTGGTGGATGGCGTCGGCGAACCGGTGACTGATTGGTACGACTCAAATGCCACTTTGAACCAGTTCTTCTTTGAGTCCTCGCCAGCCGGTGTGTCTGCCTCCACGCCCACGCAGGGTGCGCCGGGCACCTACACCATTGAGTTCACCTCTAGGACCGTCGGCGATTTTGGGGTGACGTTCTACTACGGCGCGCCAGCGCCGGACCGGGTGGTTTTTTCTCCCACTCTCTGGATGGAGTATCGGTCTTTTGGGGTTACCCTTTCGTTGCGGGTGTCCCCTGATTTGATCGCGGCTGATGGTTTCGACGAAGGTGTCGTCACGGTGACAGCAATACGGACCAACACTGGGGCAGGTTTTCCTGGTTTAGCTGGTAGTTTCCGAGCGTTCCCGCCGGTTGAGCGCGAGGGTGACACGGCTATTTCGGCTTTTGCGGCAACTTCCACGCCAGGGGTCTACGAGGCGACGGTGACTTCGACAGTGGCGGGGGATCAACTGATTGAGGCGTATTTCAAGTCGCCCGGCCCGGTGACCGAACGCGGTGATGGAACCGCAATTACTTCGCTGACACAACCGGAGCCGAATGATGTGGCGCGTTTCCGTTCAGGGGAATCTAGTGTGGTTGAGGCGGCGTTGTCGATTGAACCGTGCA
>Ga0123356_10002956_pt1 | contig 17962 bp, 14 predicted proteins | sample TergutEmb28metaG_2_FD_92546 | JGI IMG/M metagenome (GOLD analysis project Ga0123356, IMG submission 92546) | Embiratermes neotenicus P3 segment gut microbial communities from Petit-Saut dam, French Guiana - Emb289 P3 | ecosystem: Host-associated > Arthropoda: Insects > Digestive system > Gut ...
AAAGGCAGGGGATTTCCATCAAAAAGAACTTCTCCGCGTGCGGGATAGATTCCAATAATGCCATTGGCTATTCCAAGCTTTCCCTGACCTGCAAGACCGCCAATACCAAGTATTTCGCCTTTTCGTACTTCCAGATCGATGCCTTTAACACGTTCACCCGGCATTGCGACTTCCAGATTCTTTATAGAAAAAATTATTTCATCAGCATGTGCTCTTTGATCCAGAGAACGATCTATAGTAACTTCACGTCCAACCATTAAACCTGCAAGCTCGATTACATTTGTTTCTGCAGAATTTTTTGTAACAACAAGTTCACCGTCTCTTAAAACAGTAACCCTGTCTGAAGCTTTAGTAATTTCATCCAGACGGTGGCTTATAAAAACAATACTGATTCCTTTCTTAGTCAGATTCCTCATAGCTTTAATCAGGTTGTCTGCTTCTGATTCAGTCAATACTGCGGTCGGTTCGTCAAGCACCAGTAATCTTACATTGGTCTTGTCTATCTCGCGCGCAATCTCAATAAACTGCATATGTCCGACAGGAAGTCCCTGTACCATGATATATTCTTCTATACTCATTTCCAGGGTATCAAGATCCTTTCGGGTATCCTGATTCATTTTATTATAATCGAGAACTTTAAAACGCTTTCCAAAAATGCGTCCCAATATATTATTTAATTTATTTTCTTTAATTATTTCCCGGTTTATTTTTACATTTTCGGTAATTGTAAAACCGGGTATCAGCATGAATTCCTGATGAACCATTCCGATTCCGTATTCCATTGCCTGGAATGGCGATTTAATTTCGACAGGTTCATCATCAAGAAGCATGGAGCCTTCAAAACCGCCGGTATTGTGAATCACAGGCATCCCAAAAAGGATGTTCATCAAAGTTGATTTGCCTGCGCCGTTTTCACCCACAAGGGCATGAATCTCTCCGGGTTTAATGTCAAAGTTCACATCTTTGAGAACATAATTTCCTGAATAATTCTTTGTGACATTTTTAAAACTTAATAAGTTTTGACTCATTGTATACCTGAATATCTTTATGAAAGATCTGATTTAAATGATCTAATTTGATAGATCTATATTTTGATAGATCTATATATAGAAAAAAATTGGAGCTACTTCAAAACTGAAGCAGCCCCAATTAACGGCTTGTTTGTTTAATTAGAAAACAATACTACCCATAATTACGAGCTTATAATTATCGATATTTCTGCCGGTGGTCGGATCGGGGAAGCTGCGAATTTGTGCATCAACAGTCGCTCCAACAAAATCCCTGAGGTGATCGCTTATGACCTGACGAAGGGCTACTTCATCAATTCTGTCAAAGGGTAATTCACCATTGATAACTTTGATTGCATATTCTGCGCCAGCTCCGGTCCATGTCATACCAGCCGGGGCAGGCCATGTGCCGAGTCTTCCCTGCATGCCGCGTGCTGCGACAGCGTTTCTGACTTGATCTGTCATGAAGGGGATATCAGCTTGTCTGCCGGGAGCTTCAACACCAAGTGCTGCCGGGAAGGCGTGTACCGGTGAAGGACAGCAGGGTTCCGGATAGATTGCGCGCTGTTCAAGAACGCGGGTAATCATCGGAGGCTGCATTGCACAGTTTGTGCCGAAGAATGCAGTGTCTGCACCGTATCTGGCTACCATTCTGGGAATGTCTTCAAGAATAAACTGCTGGGTTGCAGTCTGACCGCCGTCACCTGTCGGATCCGGGGCTGTGGCATCGACAAATACAATACCTAATCTTTCACATTCTGCCCTGATATCATCGCGGCGCTGAGCGAGCATAACATTTGACATGTGTCTTGGGAATGAATAGTGGACAAATGTAGCTGCACCCATGGCATGAGCCTGTCTTGCCAGTGCGGGACCCCTTGCAAGGTCGTCAGTGTTAAGAAGCAGGTTTGCACGTCTTGCAACAGCATTAGGATCTTCTATCGGATTGCAATAAACGATAAAAATATCGTTTCTGCTCTGTAAAAGCCTGTCTACTGCGGCATTTGTTCCCTGAACTGCCTGGTTAATAATCAGAGCTTTAACATCTCTGTCCGCTGCAATCCTTGCAACTGTGGTGATCATCTGTTCACCTTCTGCTACGAAGTTGTCCGGCCATACAGCGTGTATGACTTTGTCAGCGCCGTATTTTGCCACAAGCAGCTCGGCTGAACGGAATTCTTCTTCGTTCTGCGAAACGGTGTTGGTGATTATGGCGATTTTACCGGGGAACGGACCGCTTAAAGCTGCTGAGCTTGGCTGATTTAAGCCTGAAGCCAACAAAGATCCGACGGCAACCATTCCGATCAACATCAAAAACGCAATTTTCTGTACTAGTTTCATCGATTTTCTCCTTATTTAGGTTTATTTAAAGTTATAGTATTATGATAAAAAAATAATTTCTTGTCAATAAGCTGTATTTATAGAAAAAAATATTTATATCCACGGGAGCAGTCTGCGTACCGGACAAAACTTTTGGAAGAACCCGTCTACGAGCTTCAGCACCTATTTTAAATTAAAAATGTAAAATTATTATCATAATGGGTGCTGAATCTCTCCGACGGCGAACTCCAAAGATAGTTTTTCCGGTACGCAGACTGCTCCCATGAAAGCAAATTTAGTTTTTTTCAAAAAAACTATGCTGGCAAAGCTTTTATTTTAATCAAGTATTTTATTTGGCATATATTTCTGTATATACTATTGTCTTGTCATATACGGTTAACAATATAACAAGCTTTTTTTCAATAATACAATGCAGATTACAGTTTTTGTCGCCGTCAAGTATTTGCGAACCCGCCTGTTATACATTCATATTTCCTTTATCAATTTGTCCCTGTTCTGCCTGTAAAATACATATTTTTTGTATTATGGTATTGATTTTATTAAATAACAGGTGTTTTTTTACTCCGACAGAAAGATAAAAAAAATAATATTGTCCGGTACGCAGGCTGCTCCCATGAATGTATATTCAATTTTTTATATACAGACTACGAATTAAATTTTATAATCACCCAGCTTTTTTTCAATAAATTTAGGAATATCCTGCGGGATGATATCATTTCTTAACATTTTTATGCCGACCAGCCATTCATTATCTTTTATTGTTTTGCTTTTTATTAATAATGTTTCTTTCATATTTAATTGATCGATCGTTCCGTATTTTTTTTTGTACTGTTTAAACATTTTTACAATAGGTATTTCTTTTAATAAATAGGCAATATCAATAAAATCACGAGCATCTGTTCTTCCTGTAATGGCTTTTAATTTCATAACAGCTATATCATTCAGACTGAACAACCGGATTTTTTTTTCGTTTTTTGGCTTTTTCAGCAGTTTTTCTTCATAGTAAAACATTTCAACTTTAATGTTATTAACATATATTCTGATAAATTCTTTATCAGTAATATTTACAATAGTATTACCATAATTATTCTTAAAATGTTCTGTTAACAATTCCACATTTTGCTTTTTTGATGTAAAAAAATCAATGTCTGCAGATGTCCGGTGTCCAAGCTGAAGAGCAAGAGCTGCACCCCCGGCTAAAAAATGATCCTTAAATAAAGAATTACTTTGTAATTCCCTAATCAAATTAATCATTTCTGATGACACTGCTTCCTGCTGTAACATTTAAAATCAGTCTCCTTTATGGACAGACACTTATTATTTTCTTCAGCTCACTCAGGGAGTACAATGGAATATCAAATAAATTGCCGTTTTTATTAAAATTTGACAATGATGTCCGTATTTCTGTTCGCGGCTGGAATTTTTCGCGGTATACCGATAAGCTTTTTGCTTTTAAATTGATTGACGATTTTACTTCTACCGGGATAATCTGACCTTCAAGCTGCAGTATAAAATCAATTTCTGCTGTAGCGCTGTCGTTTGTCCAGTATGCTATTTCTGTGTTTTTAAAATGTTTCATTTCCTGACAGGCATATTGTTCAGCTAACACGCCTTTAAATTCCGTAAACAGCGTATCTCCTTCAAGAATAGTTTTTGCATCCAATCCGGATATTGCACAGAGTAATCCAATATCACAAAGAAATAATTTAAATGCGCCTGTATTGGCATACCCTTTTAACGGCAGCGCCGGTTTGGATACACGCGGTATTTTATGCACAAGTCCGCAGTTTTCCAGCCAGCCAAGAGAATTTTCAAAAGAAGAAGCTATTGCATTTTTATGAACATTTTTATAAATAAATTTTTTATTATCTTTTGAAAGCTGCACATAAATTGAGTCCCATATAAGCCGTGTTTTCTGCAAATCATTTATGGGTATATGTTTTGAAAAATCATGCTGATACGAATCTAATATATTATGTTGTATTTGTCTGGCTGCATTAAAATCATGATTTTTAGAAAATTGATATACAACTTCCGGCATTCCGCCTGTGAAAAAATACATTTTTAAAAACATTATTAATTTATCTCTGAAAATTTTTATTAATTCCCAATCGCAGTTATTAACAAGTTCATATAGTTTAACTTCGTTAAGCGCCAGTAAAAACTCAGAAAAATTAAGCGGATACATATTTAAGAACTCAACTTTTCCGACAGGAAAAGATACATTTTTATGCAAAAATACTCCAAGAAGGCTACCTGCTGCGATAATATCATATTCAGGCGCATTTTCATTAAAATATTTAAGAGAAGTTAATGCTCCGGGACATTCCTGAATTTCATCAAAAATAATCAATGTATTATGCGGTTCTATTTTTTTTCCTGATTCAATTTCAAGACCTGTCAAAATTCGTTTGACATCCAAATCTTTTGAAAATAATTCCTGAATTCTGTGATTTTTTTCAAACACTATATAAGAAGTATTTTCATAATAAGTACTGCCAAATTCTTTCATAAGCCATGTTTTTCCAACTTGCCGTATGCCATGAATTAATAAAGGTTTATGTGCTGGTTTTGCCTTCCAATTAATTAATTCTTCCATGACTTTTCTTTTCATTTGTTAAATTATACTTCATTCGTTGGCAAAAAACAAAAAAAATCATTTTTTTCGTTGGCAAAAAATTATTTATTGTTATTTTTTTCGTTGGTAAATGATGAAAAATAGCAGCTGTTTCCAAAATGCGGCAAAAATTTTTACTTGTGTATAAAGTGACAGTCACTTTATACACCTACGCTATATATGGTGTACCCTGACACTCAACGACACCAGAGAAACTTGGTGACAGGCACCTTTTTTTTATTTATTCCTTGATTTTATACACAAATTGCATTAAATTTACTATATTCGGAGTTTTATTCCGATAATAAATCTAAAATGAGAGAGAGGAAAACAATGAAAAAAGCAATTTATGTGTTAATCGCTTTGGTCATTGCATTTGCAATGGCATCATGCGATGCATTCGGCCCGCCTGAATTATTAAGGCAAAGCGAATACGATGACGGTCTTGGTCCGCTTCAACCCGGCGAATTCTTCGTAGGTTTAAGCAAATCATCCCGTGCCCTTACAGCCCCCCTGGCTAGAGCCGGAGCGGATTTCTTTGAGGTAGTTTTTAGCGATGGACCTACTTCTTTTACACGCGCAACATTAAGGGAAGGAGGAGTTGTAAGAATGAGAGCTCCCTCTATTGGTGATTATAATAACACCGGCACTCTTCGGGCGTATGTATTTGCCGGAAGGAATGAAACAAAAACCCTTCTTGGAATTGGTATGATAGGTGAAGTTGACAACGGAACTGGTTCAGCAGCTGGTACAAATATAACTGATGATACCATAAGTGTAACTTTTTATCTTGAAGCTTTAACAACTAATATAAGTCCAAATACTGCCACCAGCACGTTTACAATTTCAGGCACAAATACCGGTGTTATGACAGTACCCGGTACAACTAATCCTGCAATTCCTGTATTTCTCTTTCCCGGAGATACAGACTCCGGTTTGACAGCAACATTTAACTATCGAATTACTGACTCCCATACATTTGGCGTAAACCTTTTTAGTTCTATAGTATTTGCTGATGCAGTTCCTTTTGCTACTGTTACGACCAGGGAATTCATTTTAGAAGGACATGATCAGCCATTAGCAAAGGTAAACGCAGCTGTAGCTGGCACTCCAGTTGTCAGTGCAGCTCCCAATAATATTGCGCTAACACTAAACATCACCACAGAGGATGAAAATGGTTTAGGTTTGTTATATGTTGAAATTCCGGTTCACCTTCTTGACGCGGCTGTATCAACTTCACCTGCTGCCGTTCAATGGTATATTAGGGGCGGATTAAACAATGCTCTTGTTGATGCGGGAATAACCGCTAATGAACATGCCGGTTCACAAGGCGGAGCTGTTATAACAGGTGTAGGCAGCGTATTTGACGGTGCTGGTTTTGAAGTTATAGTAAAGTCTGATCCTACTCCGTAATATTTATTAACATTAACAGAGGCTGTAAGCGTGCAAGGAAATACTGTACGAAAATTACTAATAATTTTCCCGGTGGTATTTATCCTTGTCGCCTGCGGTCCTCCCATCGGGTACATCGGCGGTTCCGGCGGGTCTTTTACCGGAGACCATGATGATTTCTGGACTGTGCCAAGACGCCAGGTGTACAACCTTGGAGACGACTTTGTACGCGCCGAAGATTTATGGGTTTTTGCAACGGCAAGCGGCGCTGTAATGCGGATTGATGTTGACAATGTAATAATTAGCCTGGTAACAAATCCTAGCGCTTCAACTCCTGATGCTCCAATAACAATATTTAGTAATGGAAATGGCAACGGTTATGGAAATGGTAACGGAAGATCCGTTTATACATTGGGAACCCATATAGGAAAAGGCAGAAAGTTAATTATCGTTTCTTATGACGGAATGATAGCCGAATATTCCATAGAAATAATGGATCCTTTCGGTCTGGATAGTGATGATGGCAGCGAAGATGGCGGCGGCGTATGGATCAGGTGGTGATTTTTACATTTGATTCAAAGAAACAATGAAACCCCCTTATATATTATTAATTATTTTATTTCTTGTTTTTTCTTTGTTAGTTTTAACAGCAGAAGAAAGAAGAAATACAATATTATTCCAGACAGTTAGTAATGATATCAGTGAAGATGAAATGTATGTAAGGAATGTACTGATAAGCGAAATACTTCTGCAATCCCGTAATTTAACATTGACAGGTTTGCAAAGCGAAGCAGAATTTTCATTTAACTATTCGCTTGTTCCGGAAATTTTTCTGCATTCCATGGGAATTTATGTTTTACATATATCTCTTTTAGATAACAGAAGCAGGAACATGATATTCTACCGGACTTTGTATTATTCAAGCGCAAACAAGGAAGCGCTGAGAAGTACAGTTCAAACTTCAATTAACGAAATGGTTTTGGCAATCATATCTGCATCCGCCGAGACTTTTATGCCTGGAAACGTTACCCATCCGGGCTCGTTGGAGGAACCTCCATCTGCTAATGAAACAAATATAATTGCTGAACATGATCCCAATAATGCAGCCGATATACCAAATGAGGTTTTAGAGCCTGCAAACATCACCCAACCGGATTCGTTGGAAGCACCTGCAAACATCGCCCAACCAAACCCGTCGGAAGTGCCTGCAAACATCGCCCAACCAAGCCCGTCTGAAGCACCTGGAAACATCGCTAATCCAGGATCGCCGGAAGTGCCGTCATCTATTAATGAAACAAATTTAAATACTGATCCAACTCCCAACAATGCGGCTGAAATACCAGTTGTGCCTTACAGTAAAAATGATCCGGAAGTTGATGATGATTGGCGTAATAAAATGTGGTATTTCAGTTTTTCTGTTGCATGGGCGCCGCGTGCTTATATCGGCGAGTATTTATCAGCTTTTTTTCCAAATGCCTGCATAGGCGCGGCAGCGGAATTTCATTTTTTTGACAGGTTTTCTGCAGAAGCCGGATTATCAATAACTACCGATTGGGTGGTATTGGATCCGACAAGAAACATTGATTTCCGTGATATACTGTTGGAAATTCCAATTTCGTTCAAATATGTTTTTAAGCCGTCAACTCATTTTATGCTGGAACCTTACGCCGGTTTAATTTTAAACATTTCAATTTACAATACGATTAAACCGCCGCCTGTATCATGGATGCTTGGTTTTCAATACGGCGTTAAAGCCGGACCCGGCGTTTTTTTTATAGACTCGCGTTTTTCTATGGACATTACAAAAGCCCGTTTAAATGAAATATACGGCAGGGTGGAATTTAACCGGATTAAAATGTACGTAGGCGCAGGGTATAAAATTAGTTTTTTTTAAAAGAAAATAAGTTAACCAATAGAGCAAAACATAGTGTATTTCATGATTGTCGAAATCTCAAATTAATTCCTATTTCCAATATTAATACTTCTATTATAATCATCTAATGCTTTTTCAATAATATCAGGGACATCCTGCGGGATAATATCGTTTCGTAGCATTTTTATACCAACCAGCCATTCATTATCTTTTATTGTTTTGCTTTTTGTTAATAATGTTCTTTTCATATATAACGGGCTGATCATTCCAAATTTTTCTTTATAAAGTTTAAACATTTTTTCGACAGGTATTTCTTTTAATAAAAATGCAATATCTATAAAATCACGGGCTTCCGTTCTTCTTGTAATAGCTTTTAATTTCATTGCCGCTATTTCATTTATGCTGAACAGCCTGATGTTTTCTTCATGTTTTGGTGTTTCCAGCAATTTTTCATCATAATAAACCATTTCTACTTTGATATTATCAACAAATATTCTTGTAAATTCATCACTTGCAATTATTATATTAATATTATTATAGTTATTCTTAAAATAGTCTGTTAATAAATCTGCATTTTGTATTTTAGATGAAAATAAATCAATATCTGTAGATGTACGGTGTCCAAGCTGAAGAGCAAGGGCTGTTCCTCCGGCTAATATATGATCCTTGAATAAAGAATTACTTTGTAATTCCTTAATCAAATTAATCATTTCTGATACCACTGCTTCTTGTTGTAACATTTAAAATCAGTCTCCTTGATTTTTAAAACAAAACTCATGTAAGTAACCATATCTTTATGAAGATTTTCGATATTTAAAGCAATGTCTTTTATTTCATCATACGAATATAGTTTCCACATTATTATTTCGTCATTTTCCAGGCCGGCATCCAGAATACGCTCAATTATATATTTTTTGTCTCTTATATAATCAAGAACATTTACATCACTATTCCAGAATAATCCTTTAGTCAGCTGTAACAGCAGTTTATTGTTGCTTTGAAATAAACTATCATCCCTGTCCATAAATATTTACCTCTGTTTTATTATATAATACTGTAAAGTATTTCCGCATATGTCGGAATCGGCCAGTGTTTTCTTGCGGTAAGAGTTTCAAGTTCGTCCACTATCAGCCGCAGTTCCGACATGGCAGTGAAAATTTTGTCGCGGTAAAAACATGCAGAACCGAGAATCTCACGCTCTTCTCCGGAACGAAGTTCCGAGGAACGAAGCTGCGAAGATTCAGAAATTGCATTCTCCAGAACAAGCAGTTTTTTAAGCAGAGACGCAGAAAGTTTTGTGATTCTGTTCAAAAAATGTTCTTCAAGCGAAACATCCAATCCGCCATACGCTTTTTTCTGCCTTAAAAGATTTACAAGTTCTGCCTGGTAATCGATGCAAGCCGGAACTATTTTGCTTTTAACCATGTCTGTCATTGTAAGCGCTTCAATATGAAGAGTTTTGCAATATGCATCCAGCAGTATTTCATAACGTGAATAAAGTTCTGTTTGGGAAAACACATGATGCCTGGAAAATAATTTCACACTCTTTGCGGAGATAAACTCAGGCAGCGCGTCAACTGTTGTTTTTAAATTCGAAAGTCCGCGCTTCGCTGCCTCTGCGATCCATTCTTCGCTGTAATTATTGCCGTTAAAAATTATCCTCTTGTGTTCGCTGAAAGTTTTTCTGACAAGCGCTGCCAGATTTTCGGTAAAATCTTTGAATTGCACAGATCCGGAATTCCCGCTCTGCTCCTGCCTTGCAGCTGGTTCAAGGAAGTCTGCAAACTGGCTTAACACTTCGGCAACAATTGTATTCAATATTGTGTTTGGTCCTGCAATAGAAAAAGTTGAACCGAGCATGCGAAACTCAAACTTGTTGCCGGTAAATGCAAATGGAGAAGTCCGGTTGCGATCCGTTAAATCCCTGGGGAAATGCGGCAGTACGGTCACACCAATTTCCATCTGGTGTTTATCTTTTCCTTCGTAGCTTGTGCCGGATTCAATTGCTTCAAGGATTTTCATAAGTTCATCGCCGATAAAAATGGAAACAATAGCAGGCGGCGCTTCATTTGCTCCAAGCCTGTGATCATTCGCGGCGCTTGCCGCAGACATACGCATCAAATCCTGATACTCATCGACCGCTTTGATGACAGCGACAAGAAACAAAATAAATTGAGCATTGTCATGCGGAGTATCACCCGGTTCAAGCAGATTGATTCCGGTGTCGGTCGAGATCGACCAATTGTTGTGCTTGCCGCTGCCGTTAACTCCGGCAAACGGTTTTTCATGCATCAGGCACGCAAGACCATGCTTGTTTGCAAGAGACTTCATCAGTTCCATTGTTAACTGGTTATGATCTGTTGCAATATTGGTTGTAGAAAAAACAAGGGCAAGTTCATGCTGCGCAGGAGCAGTTTCATTGTGTTTTGTTTTTGCATAAACACCGAGCTTCCAGAGCTCTTCATCAAGCTCTTTCATAAATGCGGATATTCTGGGTTTTATGCAGCCGAAATAATGATCTTCAAGTTCCTGACCCTTTGGCGGACGCGCACCGAACAATGTCCTGCCTGTGTAAATTAAATCCGGACGTTGCAAAAACATTTCTTTATCGATTAAAAAATATTCCTGTTCAGGACCGGCAGTTGTAATAACGCGTTTTACTCCGCGTGAAGCATGAGTATTGCCAAACAGTTTTAGAATGCGCAGAGCCTGTTTATCAATTGCTTCCATGGATCGAAGCAAAGGAGTCTTCATGTCGAGAGCTTCGCCTGAGTACGAACAAAAAGCTGTTGGAATGCAAAGGGTGTTGTCTTTTATAAACGCATACGAAGTTGTATCCCAAACAGTGTAGCCTCTCGCTTCAAATGTGGCGCGAAGTCCGCCGGAAGGAAAACTGGATGCATCAGGTTCTCCGCGGACAAGTTCCCTGCCGGAAAACTCCAGTATTACATTACCGTCTCCGGCAGGAGAAATAAAACTGTCGTGTTTTTCTGCTGTAGTTCCCGTCATTGGCTGAAACCAATGTGTATAATGTGTTGCGCCTTTTTCAACAGCCCACTCTTTCATGGCATTGGCAACTGCATTTGCAATTTCCAGTTCAAGATGCATACCCTGTGATATTGTTTTTTTTAAAGCAATGTATGTGTCTCCCGGCAGTCGTTCCTTCATGACCGCGTCATTGAATACCATGCTTCCAAATAATTTTACAATGTCTTTCATTATTTCATTTCCAATGGTTCAATATGAATTGTTGCCGCCATGTTAAACTTTTCCTGAATCATATTTTCGATTTCGGTTGCAATTTTGTGGCTGTTTTCGATAGTCATGGAATTATCAAGCCTTATGTGCAGTGTGACTTCCTTTTGCGTTATATAATTGTGTAAATGAAGATGATGCAATTTAAGATCATCATTATATATTTTTTTTATTTCATCATTTATTTTATCAATTAAATCCTGACTGGCTTCTTCTCCCAGCAGTTTGCTTATTGATTCTTTCATAATTTGAAATGCCGCGTAAAAAATCGCAAGCGCGCAGAATATTCCAAGAACACTGTCCATCCACCATAATTGCGAAGTGAATTTTGTGATAACAATACCGATTAATACAACAACCGATGACAATGAATCCGACCGGTGATGCCAGCCATCAGCTTTGACAATTACATTGTCTGTTTTCCGTCCAATGTAAAATGCATATTGAGCCAGCAGTTCCTTCACAACAATCGAAACTGCCGTAACAACAATTGCAAGTGTTCCGTAAATAACACTTTCCCTGTTCCTGAATCTGTCTATTGAGTTTGTTAAAAATTCATAAGCAATAATTCCAAGAATAAATGCGATAAAAATTGATGAAATCTGCTCCCAGCGTCCGTGTCCGAAAGGATGCTGCTTATCCGGTTTTCTTGTTGACAATTTTACCGAAAAGATTACGAATATTGAAGTTAATGAATCAGAAAGGGTATGCCATGCATCTGCTATCAGCGCAATTGAACCTGTTATCATTCCTGCCCAGAATTTAATGCCGAATAAAACAGCATTAATAACAACTGACAGAATACCTTCAGTAACCTGCGCTTTCATTTTATCCATAATAAAACCTTCTCTTTAAAAAATATTTTCTGTTTGCAATATTTGAACTAATAAAGTACGCAGATAGATATCCGCAGACTAAAGTCCGCAAACAAATGTCCGCAGACAAAAATCTGCAGACTAAAGTCTAAAATTATTTTGTGTCCGGAACTGAACTAATTTTTTTGCCGCAGCCTGATATGAACATCTCTTAATTGCTGTTCAGTAACTTCGCTTGGGGCTTCCATCAGAAGATCCTGCGCATTGCTGTTCATTGGGAATGCAACAACCTCGCGGATATTTTCTTCTCCCGCAAGCAGCATCACAATGCGATCAATTCCGGGTGCCATGCCTGCATGAGGAGGAGCGCCGTAGTGGAAAGCGTTGAAAAGCGCGGAAAATTTATTTTCAATGTCGGACTTTGTGTAGCCTGCTATATCAAAAGCTTTTACCATTACATCCGGCAAATGATTACGAACCGCGCCGGAAGAAAGTTCAACACCGTTGCAGACAATGTCATACTGCCATGCAAGAACATCCAGCGGATTTTTTGTTTCAAGAGCTTCAAGTCCTCCCTGCGGCATTGAAAATGGATTGTGGGTAAATTCAACCGCTCCTGTTTCTTCATTGATGCCGTACATGGGATAATCAACAACAAAGCAGAATTCATATTTTTCTTTATTGATAATATTTAATTGATTGCCAAGAGCTGTCCTGATTTGCCCGGCGAGGCTGTTTACCAGCTTGGGTGTATCAGCAATGAAAAATAGAGTGTCATTAATTTTTAAAGACAGATCTTTTTTCAATGTATCCTGCTTTTCACCGGAAAGGAATTTAACAATAGGACCTTTTAGGGAGCCGTCATCCAAAACAGAAATATAACCAAGACCTTTCATTCCAATATCTGTAGCATGTAGAAGCATTTTTTCAAAAAATGATTTAGGCTGCAGAGCCGCGCCGGGAACTGCAATGCCACGGACAGGAATATTTTTAAACGGCGCGAAATCAACATCAGAGAAAAATTGCGTCATGTCAGTTATTTCAAGCGGGTTACGGAGATCGGGTTTGTCTGTTCCGTATTTCAGCATTACTTCATTGTAGGGAATTCTGCGGAAAGGAATCGTGCTGATGTCTTTATCGGAAAAATGTTTAAAGGTTTCCAGCATAACTTTTTCTGCAGTTTTTAAAACATCTTCCTGCTCTGCAAAGGACATTTCAAAATCCAACTGATAAAATTCTCCGGGGGAACGATCGGCGCGCGAATCTTCATCGCGGAAACACGGCGCAATCTGAAAATATCTGTCAAAGCCGGAAACCATCAAAAGCTGCTTGAAAATCTGCGGCGCCTGGGGAAGCGCGTAAAATTTTCCATGGTGCTTGCGGCTTGGAACAAGATAATCACGCGCGCCTTCCGGCGAAGACGATGTTAAAATAGGAGTTTGAAATTCAACAAACTTTAATTCCTGCATTTTCTCCCGCAGAAACTTAATTACTTTTGCACGCAGCAGAATATTATTTTTTACAGCAGGATTACGAAGATCGAGAAAACGGTTTCTTAACCGGACTTCTTCCCTTGTATTTTTAGATTCGTTAATTTCAAAAGGAAGTGTACGGACTGCTCTGCTCTGTATAATAATTGATTCGGCATGAATCTCCACAGTACCGGTTTCAATTTTTGGGTTGATGGTTTCAGCATCTCTTTTTTTAACAACGCCGTTGACAGTGATAACAGTTTCCCTGCCCGTTTTATTTTCTTCGTGCAGGACAATTTGAGTGATGCCGTATTGATCCCTTAAATCAATAAAAGTTACGCCTCCGTGATCGCGGATGGTATCCACCCAGCCTGACAGCCTGACGGTTTGCCCGACATGTGTTTCCCGTAATTCTCCGCAAGTGTGTGTTCGATATTGGTTCATAATATTGCTCCGTTTGAAAAAGTATATCTTAAAATGAAGTTTTTTGTTAAGATGTCAGTTATGATTTATCGTGATATCGGAAAAACCGGAAAAAAAGCAAGTATAATCGGACTCGGCTGCGAACATCTTGACGGGAAACCTTACGAACAAGTTAAAAACACAATCGATGCGGCGCTAGCGAATGGTATCAATATATTTGATGTGTTTATGCCGGGAACAGAAGTCCGGGAAAACATCGCAAAGGCATTGGGTTCACGCCGCAAGGATGTCATGATCCAGGGACATATCGGCGCGTCAAATGTCGGACAACAGTACGATATAAGCCGCGATTTACCAGTCGTTCAGCGTTTTTTTGAAGAGCTTTTACGCATCTTCGGCGGACACATAGATTTTGGAATGTTGTTTTTTATCGATTCCGAGGACGATTATAAAAATGTTTTTGAAACCGGATTTGCAGATTATGCACTTAAACTGAAAGAAAAAGGCGATATAGGACATATAGGTTTTAGTTCGCATAATCCTGTTATGGCAATCAAAGCGGTTAACACAAATCTTCCGGAAATAATGATGTTCAGCATAAACCCTGCTTTTGACATTTTACCATCAGGTGAAAGTATTTTCCCACAGCTTGATAACGGGTTTAAAGCGGACACTTTTGCCGGAATTGAACCCAAAAGAGCGGAACTGTACAGGCTTTGCGAACAAAAAAATGTTGCCATAACAACCATGAAAACACTTGGCGCGGGAAAATTGATTTCTCCGGAGCATACACCGTTTGAAAAACCGCTCACTGTCGCGCAGTGCTTCCATTACGCGCTATCAAGACCTGCAGTTGTAAGCGTGCTTCCGGGCTGCAAAACACCGCAGGAAATAGAAGAAGCTGTAAAATATCTTGAACTCAGTGATGATGAACGGGACTATACAGAAATTCTAAGCTCTTGTCCCGGCAGCATCAAGGGCGGCTGTTTTTACTGCAGCCATTGTCAGCCCTGCCCTTCACAGATTGATATTGCAACTGTCCACAAATATCTGGATATAGCCCTTGTATCACAATCCAGTTCTGCAGATGCTTTGTCCGGAAATGCGAATAACACATCCGGAAGCAAAAACATTCCGCCGTCAATTCGATCTCATTATCAGAATCTAAAACACCGCGGAAACGAATGTACCGCATGCGGAAATTGTGAAACCAGATGCCCGTTCGGTGTTCCAGTTATTGAGAATATGAAAAAAGCGGAAGAGCTTTTGGGTTGAACACTGTAATAAAAACTTTAAATTTTTTACCGCGAACCATGCGAACACCGCGAACCTGCTGTTCGATGTTTTTTCTTTTATCATTAAAAATCTCTGTAGTTATCTGATATTTCTTAGGTATAAAGTGAATATATCGGAAGAAAACTTTGCGTTCCATGCGGCTTTGCGTCTCTGCGAGATGTAGAATTAACCGTTGCTAAAGTCCATAGTTAACTATATAATATAGAAAATACATTCGAATTATATCATAATTCAGGAACAATGGTATCTTGACAATAACTAAATGAATAGTAAAAAATATATTATGGACTTTAAGAAATTTTATTTATCAGTAATACCTTTTCTGTGTTTGCTTCTTGTTTCCTGCGAAAACCCGTTTTATCCCTTTAAAAAAGAGTCAACAGAAAGGCTGACATTGTGGATTCATGATGAACCACGTCTTGCCGCCTATAACGCATTAGCCATGAAATTTGAAGCTGAATTTGGCATAGCAGTTGATATTTCAATTGCGGATTTTTCTAAAATCGGGACGCAATTCCTGCTGGCTGGTGAAGGAAATGAATGTGCTGATATGGCTGTCATTCCTCATGATAATGTTGGAACATTGGTTGCAAACATGGTACTAACGGAAGTAAAACTGGGAAGTAAAACGTCTAACTATTTGCCGTCATCAATTGAAGCTTTTTCTATAGATGGAAAACTTTGGGCTTTACCATTATCAGTTGAAAATATTGGATTCTTTTATAATACTGAACTTGTTCCTGTTCCGCCCCAAACCTGGGTTGAAGCGATTGCCATAACCGAACAATTGCAATCGGAAGGAAAAGTTGATTATATGATGGATTTCCCTGACTATCTTTATTATATGTATCCAATATTGGACGCATTTGGCGGATCGATTTTCGGAAAAAGATCAGATGGCAGCCTGGACAGCAAACAGGTTCTCATTACAGAACCTGGTTTTGTAAATGGGTTTGAATTCATTGCCGATCTTGTGCGCGACGGATTTATTCCGGGTTATACTGATTATGATGATGCAAACATTCTTTTTGAAAGTGGAAGAGCTCCTTTCATTCATCAGGGCCCATGGGCTTTGGGTCATATACGTGCTTCTGGCATACCTTATGCCATTACTGCGTTTCCCGGATTCCAGGCAGGCAAACCAGGTAATCCATTTTTTGGCGTTCAGGGACTTATAATTAATAGTTCCAGTCCAAGAGCAGAGCTTGCTCATAAATTCGCAGTAGAATTCCTTGCACGCGAGGAAAATATGAATTTTTTGTTTAATATCGATCAACGTCCTTCCGCATGGAAAACAATTTTTGATAAAGGCGGAGACAAGGATGTTATGGGTTTCGCAGAAGCAGGTATGCACGCAGTACCGATGCCGAATATTCCGCAGATGTTAAGGGTATGGGATGCATTTACAGAAGCAGTACGTTCAGTTTTTTCCGACGGTGAAACACCTTTACAGGCTCTTGAAGCTGCAAAAAATTATATATTAAATGATTGAAAATTCCTGACTATATCAGTTGATTCCAGATTATCAGAATTAAAGGAAATAAGTTAATTTTTCTTAACGCAAAAACAATAGCTTCCCGCTGTCTACCGCTTTTTTATACTATCCAAATCAATATAGTAAAAATCTTTATTTTCTCTGCTTATGTATATATTGACTGTTTCATTGTCTATCTTTAAGTTATTTATTTCTTTGTTTTTTAAATACTCACTATGAAATATTTTTCCGTCAAATTCTGCTTCCAGCATAAGCGGATGAATTCTGTTAATTCTGACATTTTCATCTTCAACAATGCCAATTATATTTGCCCTGACCATTCTGCCTGTTTGTCTGGCTAGTTTTTTCATTTTCTTTTTATTGACTTGTTTATTTATTATTACTATTCCAGATGTTAACATTAATAAACCTACGACTGCGAAAACAGATAAAATAAGGACTATGTGAACCTCAACAGATGCACCGGTTGCATCAGAAGCGATTGCTCCTGTTATATATAAAATTACTGATAATACTCCGGCTACTGTAAACATAATTCCCATAAAAAGAAAAACAGGCACAAACATCCACATCGGGTTTTTCATTGGGTCTTTTCCGGTTTTTTTCTTTAATACACTTTTTAAATCGACATAGTATTTTTTAGAATTATCATTGTCTATGTAAACATTAACTGTCTCATATTTTTCAGTTTGTTTTATATCATTTTTTTCAATATAATCACTGATAAATATCATTCCGTCATGTTCGGCTTTCAATTTATAGTTTATATGAGTCCTTCCTTTACTGGTCCACTTTTCTTCTTCAATGCCTGCAATTTTAGCCCTAACCAATTTGCCTGTTTTTAAAAGCCTCGCGCGTAACTTAATTTTGTAGATATTATAAGCTGTGACTGCAATTCCGATAACAGAAAATAAAAAACCTGCACCTAAAGGAATAAATTTTTCACTGCCAGGTTCATCCCAAATTGATATTCCTA
>Ga0123356_10002957_pt1 | contig 17956 bp, 16 predicted proteins | sample TergutEmb28metaG_2_FD_92546 | JGI IMG/M metagenome (GOLD analysis project Ga0123356, IMG submission 92546) | Embiratermes neotenicus P3 segment gut microbial communities from Petit-Saut dam, French Guiana - Emb289 P3 | ecosystem: Host-associated > Arthropoda: Insects > Digestive system > Gut ...
ATGGACCGGGGACAGCCCCCAGTGAAGTGCTAGGCGGTGGATCAGGTTTTGAGCGTTGTACCCCCATCGTTCTGTAAACAATAAATGAGCGCGGCGATCAGCCCAGAGCCGCACTGTCCGGTGGTACAGTAGAAAACCATAAACCCATTGTCCTTGATTGACAAAACGAACCGCAACTTGTCCCCTCTCCCTTTGGGAGAGGCAAAACAAAGTCCCCTCTCCTTCTGGGAGAGGGCTAGGGTGAGGGCGATTCAAAACGTCATTGCGTCGAGTGGAAACGCAGGGCAACGGGGTGAAAGAATTCTACTCAACTTCGTGGCATTTCGGTTTTCGAGTTCAATTTTCAATTTTTACAAGACAAAACAGAGCCGCAATCGTAAGATTGCGTATAGGTTTCTCAGGTATCATACGAACTACAAATTCCATATCGGTGGAATGTGGGCTGCGAAAGAGGATTTGAATTAACGCCGGGATTGCAAGCGGCGTAACACAACGCTTGCACGATGTCATCGTGTTCCAATATCGGATATGCTTCGAGAATTTCCTCGAAGGAGCGTCCGGCAGAAACGAGACCTACTAGCGTACCGACTGTGATACGCATTCCGCGAATGCACGGTTTGCCCCCCATAACTTTTGAATTGAATGTAATTCGGTTCAATGATTCCATCGTTGTTACCATCGTTCGGCACCCCACACCACTACTAATTGTGCCATGAAAAGAACTAAAATAAATCTGTGCGAACTCTTGACCACTCCGTATGCCTATTGTACAATGCGCCCGGTAATTCTGCGAGGGTACTGATGTCGGAATTTACAAAGCAATCATTTGAACGGCGTTTAGTGCAGGCTAATGTTGTTTTTGCATGCTTGGGACTTGGGCTTGGAGCGTTCTTTGTGGGACATGGGACAGGGCTAGGCTTTTTTGAAATCCTTCTATGGACAGTTTTCATTTTCGCATTTTTCTCAATAAACATCGTTTTTTCGATTTGTAGATATGGCGTTGTATGTCAGATAATTCTTCTGTTATCGACGCTGTTGTTTCCTGTCTTTTTTACCTACGAGTTCATTAACGCATTTTACATCAATCTCGACCCGCAGAGTGGGCTTGTATTCTTACTAGGACCTGGTTATTCAATACTGATGATTCCATTCTGGCTTGTAACACTCTGTCTGTCCAGTTACCGTGAAAACTGTGTAATACTTCTCCCGAAATCTTGGTACAGTGGCTCAGAGGTACTACTGGACGACAAATGGCAACGAATCGAAAGCAAAAACACAGAATAAAAAACCGACGCAACATCAGACGAAAAGGGCACGTGACCATGAAGCCTAACGACACCGACATCATCATTTACCGAACCGAGGATGGACGGGCGAAAATTGATGTCCGTATGGAAGCAGAAACGCTATTCGGGACATTCGTGCCTGTGAGAAGGTGATGTACCGGCAAATCCTTGACCTATATGCCACCAGTTTGGACTACGACGCAAGAGCAGAAAACAAACAGGACTCTTTTCGGATGTGATTATTGCTTTTTCGCATACCTTTGATACAATGCGTGGAGTGGTTGGCTGTGGAGATACAGGGATGGTGATTTTTTCAGAAATCGACGGCACGTTGCACTGTTCATTTTCAGAACGGCTTGATGGGTACGTTTGTTCGACGTTTGAGCAGGAACTATTGCAACGTATTGCTGAGTTCCAAAATAGCCGCGAAAACACCCGCATTGTTTTCGATCTTGATGGAGTGGTTTTCATTTCCTCTGCCTTTTTGAGGATATGCCTCATCCACCTCAAAGCATCCAGCAAAGACCATTTTACCGTAACGAATGTTTCCGAAGAGATTCACAAAGTGTTTTGCGTTTCCGGTTTTGTCGAAATTATGAATGTTGTCCCACGTATATCCGATTTCAAAACTCCCGAAACGAAGTGAAAGGAGTTGACGGTATAACGCACATAACCCGCCTCATTGGAAAATGACTTTTTACATGTGCGGCATTTTTCCGATGGGGTAAACATGGACACGAGCGGGACTCAACGGTTGAGATGCCCCTTTTTCCTCCCCCTTATTGATCCCGCAATTCCCATGAAACACGATACACAACAGCCGGTTCCGTTTGAGGCAATTCTCCCCTACGATACCCATCTCTTGGATTTACGACGATTCCAAGAAGTGTTGGACTACAAAGACATCCCCCTTTTCGGAAGTCTGCCGGAACTGTTGCAATCCCTTTGGTTGCACCTCGGTCTGGATGTTCGCTTTGTTCGGAATGGCGGAACTCTGCCGGATACAACTGAGGAATCATTTCGCATCGGCATCAGCGGCGGTCAATCGCCAGGACAACTCGTTTTGCTACCGAGCCGGGACATTCGCAAGCCCAAACTGGTCGGAGAGGAGCGGCACAAGTTTTTGACGGCTCTTGCTCAATTTTTGGGGGACGCTTACCGCTGGCAACACGCTCTTCGCCAGTACGAGGAGACGCAGGCGGCAACGATTGATGTTTCGTCTGTTCAGCGAAGCGGAGAATCGTTACTCCTGTTGCTCAAAGAGAGCGCAAAATTGGCGAACTTTTGTGCGGCATCGTTGTACCTTCTGGATTCACAGCAAAAAATGCTTAAATTGCGGTCTTGCTGGGGATTGCCGGAGGAACGATTGCTTGAGCCGCCAAAGCCGCTCCATGGGTCTCTTGCCGATGTCGAGGCAATTCTGGGGCAAATTGTCGTCGTCAACGAAGATTATCTTCTGGAATCATGGCAGGTGCCGGAGGATTTCCCAATGGCAGTCTGTCTGCCTGTGATGACACAACAATCTATTTGGGGGACGCTGTGGCTGTTTTCGGACCAGCGTCGGGATTGTACGGAACATGAATTGAGCCTACTGGAATATATTGCGGGACGGTTGGCTGCCGAACTGGAAAAACTGACCCTACACCGGGAACTTTGTCGAGGTTCCGGTTAGTTTCTCGCCCATCCCTCTTTACAATTCGTACTCGCCCATTAGACTACGGTTTATGGGCAAGAAGAAGTCAAAACAGCAGACGGCGAACGCGAACGAACGAACTATTGCCGAAAACCGGAAAGCCCGGCACGAGTACAGTGTGCTTGACACATTGGAATGTGGAGTCGTTCTAGTCGGCAGCGAAGTCAAAAGTCTGCGAAATGGTACGGTTGCCCTCTCCGAAGCCTACGCAAAAGTTCGAAACGGCGAAGTTTGGCTGGTCAACTGCGACATTCCCGAATATGTCGAAGCGAATCGTTTCAATCACAAGCCAAAACGGGACAGGAAACTATTGCTGCACCGCCGGGAAATCCAGCGGTTTGCCATGCGGGCTTACGAAAAGGGGCTGACGCTCGTACCATTAAAAATGTACTTCAAAGAAGGCAAAGCCAAAGTGTTGCTCGGTTTGTGCAAAGGAAAACAAGACTTCGACAAACGTGCCGCCAAAAAGAAGGCGGAAGCCGACAGAGGATTGCGGCTCTCATTGATGCATCGGCAACGAAAATAGTTTCGCCTTACACTGCGTTCATTCCGGTTTTTGAACATAACTGAAAAATCCAGAATGAAGCACAGCGAAATGACGGCATACTACCTTCTAGTGAAACCCCCTTCTTCGCGCAAAAATTAGCGAAAAATTAGCGATTTCTTAATAATGGCTTAATGTCCCTCTGTAAAATTATGCGGCAAGAGGTCGGGAAGTTTCCTGGCACAAACAAACAACGGAAGAAAAGAATGAGAAAAATCTCAACACATTACAGACCCGCTTTCACACTGATCGAACTGCTTGTCGTCATTGCCATCATCGGCATGTTGATCGGCTTGCTTTTGCCCGCCGTTCAATCTGCCCGTGAAGCCGCAAGGCGAATGCAGTGTAGCAACAACCTGAAACAAATCGGACTTGCTCTGCACAACCACCATGACACGATGGACGTGTTTCCTGCGGGGCGTTTCAATGTGGCACCACGCGGACGAAGTCGGGATTGGGGACCCACATTTGCCATCCTTCCGTACATCGAACAGGAAGCACTGTACAGTTCGATTCTGGAAGACATACGAAACGAAGATAATCTTGTTGTCCCGCCAAGCGACGACGATGAGGGGAGCAATGTCCGCATTGCTCCGCACAACTGTCCGAGTTTGCAGGGACTGATTATGTACCAGTTCCTTTGTCCGTCTGATCCGCGGCGTACAACTCTGTCAGCCGGTATTTCTCGGAACAGTTATATGGCGAGCCGGGGTGATGGTTGGGTGCGAAGCGAAATCAACTCTGCTGCTAATGCCGCCGAAGTTCATGAACTGACCACTTCCCGTAATCGAGCCATTTTTGCAGTTGCCGTAAGAAGCGAGGCAGAAGCAAGGGCACTCTTCGGAAATATCACCACCTCTGGAACCGATGGCGGTCCCGATAGAGGCGTGCCCGCAGTATTAAAAGGTATCAGTGCTATCACCGACGGCACTTCCAACACAATTGCTTTTAGCGAGACTCTTACTTCCGACGGGACAAGAGCAACAGCGTCCGACCATGGAGCCAAAACTGGTGTCGTCGTAGGACCAAATGCTGCTGTGCGAAATAATCCTTCTCTGATTCTTGGTTTTGTTGATTCGGCAAATCCGGGATGGTTAAGACCGGAACTCATTACAGGCGGCGACAATGGATGTTCCTGGCGTGGTATTCGATTCGGCAGTGGAAGGGGACCCATTTCGTCTTTCGTTACTGTTCTCCCACCGAATTCCCCTTCGTGGACTCCCTCAAACGGCAATGCTGGCTTTACCATAATGTCAGCAACAAGTGCTCACACTGGCGGCGTTAACGGTCTTCTCTTTGATGGTGCTGTCCGATTCATTTCGGAAACCATTGATACCGGTAATCTTACAGGGCGAGGCGAGGCGATGGTAGGACCATCCCCATACGGAGTTTGGGGTGCGATGGGGTCGATCAACGGTGGTGAAAGTAGATCATTTTAGATAAGGAGGCATTGTCATGGATTGGAAAATACTTTTTGTACTGCTCATTTTGGTAGCGTTTTCAGTTGTTGGTTGTTCCAAACAACTGAAACCGGACGGATTTCCGCCGTTGTATCCTGCCTCTGTTCTGATTACACAGGACGGTCAACCGCTCAAAGGAGCAAAGGTCATTTTGTTCCACACGGACGACGCTTCGCAAAGATGGGGAATCTTCGGTACAACCGATGGTAGCGGCAGGGCGGTTTTCGTAACGCACGGCAAGTTCCGCGGAGCACCGGAGGGAGAGTATCTTGTTGCCGTGTACAAGCAGGAAGAGGTGGAGGTTGCACGTCGCGGGGATAACATTATTACCGAAGCCTTCACACTCATCGAAGAGCAATACACCGACAGAGAGAAATCTCCCTTACGAATTCAGATCCAAAGACGTGGTAAGAATCACGGGGAATTTGATGTCGGCAAACCGGTGCGAGTTTCCCTTGGACGTGAAGTCGCATAACCTGTAATGTTTTTGTTTCTCACAAAGGCGCAAAGGACACAAAGAAGATGATTTTTTCAGAGATTCCTTTGTGTTCTTCATGCCTTTGTGTGAAATAATATCCCTTTATTGTGATACCACCCCATTTACCTTCAAAACTAATGACACACAACCTAATTGAAAAAATACTCCTTGTTCCTTATCTGCTCGTCGATCATCTACGCGGATGAACCGGTTGCAGTAGGCGAAACGCAACGTCCCACTTACATGGATACACGGCACCATTCCAACCGCAACGAGATTTCGCTCATGACGCAAATACCTTGATGCTTTTGGACATGCAGCAAAATGTTGGACGCTTTGTACCGCTCGTTGGAAACGAAGAACTCGGTATCTTGGAAGGCGATGCACGAATTCAAGAAGATTGATGGTCGATTCTGCTTTGCCGCCCCTCGTGAAGAAGGAGCCTTATCTCCACTATCAAGGCGAATGTCCTACGGCGGTTCCTTTTTGGATGTATTTTTGGAGCAGATTGCGTAACTGAACGTGTGCCCGACAGAGCAACGATTTGACCGCTTGCGGAGAAAGTTGCATCACGTCGGCAATTTCGGCGTAGTTCATTCCTTCAAATCGGTTGAGCAATACTGCCATCCGTTGGCGTTCATTTAATGCTTCGATGGCAAGACGTACCATTTCGCGGAGTTCGTTTTTGTCGAGTTGCCGTGCTGGCATTGATTCGCTACCCGCCACCATTGCCTCTGCCGCATCGAACACTGCCAGCGAATAAGTCCCGTTTGCCTCACCGCCGAATTGTGTTTCCGGTTTGCGACGCTGACTACGAAGTTGATTTAATGCCACATTATTGGCAATGGCAAAAAGCCAAGTGGAGAACTTCGCGCTCGGTTGATAAGATTTTCTCGCTCGAAACACACGAAGGAAAACGTCCTGCGTTAAATCTTCGGCAATTTCCCGATTGCCGATCAAGTGTCGAAACAACGATTGAACACGTCCCTGAAAACGGTACATCAACTCTTCAAAAGCCGACGCATCATCTTTTTGAACAGCAAGCATCAGCCGAATGTTTGTGTCATGAACAGTTTGATCCATTGTTTGAAACATTTCCAATGTCAATGCACCACTTGCGCATTCTAGCATATCTGTTTGCCTATTGCAACAGGATTTGAACGTATTCATTGGGGGCGGGTGCACAAAAATTCCGCTTGTTTTTTGCTGTGTTTCGGTTAACATGAAGGAGTAGAATTCAAGCCATCGACACGGAAAAACAAATCGAACCGGGCAACATTTACGATGCCTTTGTCATGCAGGCGTTCGGTCGGGTGTTGGTGTTCGTTGTTTTTTGCAGAAGACAGACAGCGATGAAGTGTAAATTACCCCACACAAAACCGGCAGAACTCAGGATGACACCGATCATTGATGTCATCTTTCTGTTGTTGGTCTTTTTCATTTGTACGGCAAGTTTTTACCCAATGGAAGAGATACTGCCGATGGACACCACAGTTCCCGGCAGTGTGGCGGTCGAAATGGTACGTCCTGATCTGGTCAACTTGGATGTCGTGTTGATTCAGATTTCATTCGACCAAGAACCGCGTTGGCAAATCGAGGGGAATCAATGCTCATCGCTCCACGAGGTACAAGGCATCTTGTGGTCGATTCGGAATGTGAAAGAAGACATACCGGTCATCATCGAGAGTGCCGACAATGTTCCGATAGAAAACGTGATCGACGTTTACGATGTTTGCCGCCGGGTGGGGCTTTCAGTCCAGTTTGCCGCCCACTGATTCTTCTCGCAATACTTTTGCGAGTCGTTTGCTGTCGGCACTCGTTTTTTGCGAAAATTCCGTTACAATGGTCGCCGTTTCTGATATACTTTTCCGAAATCAATGATATTTGCGTCTATTCCGGTAGTTGTTGTATTTTCGCTTTGTTATGCGGCAACACGATACGAAGATTTACGGTCAATTTTACATCACGCTTTCTACTTCGGCGGTTGGCTGGTGTTTGCCATGGTTCTAGTCATTGGCATCTTGGAACTAATCCAATGGTACCTCCGCTGAGAATCGTTCGTCCCCGTGTTGTGTCTAAATGTGTTACAATAGCACCGGTAAAACAGTTCCCGCTTTATGAAAAACAATTCGACACTCCAAATACAAGCAGATGCGGTGCTGGTTCCACATGCGGGCTGGCAATATTCCGGTAGGCTAGCGGCTCAAACATTTAAGCGGGTCAAAATACCCCGTTGGGTCGTTATTTTTGCGCCGCAACACCGCGGCGGCGGAGCAGAGTGGGCGGTTGCCCCGCACAAAACTTGGCTTCTGCCGGGGAAAAATGTCGATGCAAATTTGGCAATGACCGACAGAATGATTCAAGCGGTCGATTTCTTCGCATACGACGCGGTACCGCATGCCCAGGAACATTCCGTTGAGGTGCTGCTTCCGATTCTTGCTCGGCTTGCACCAGAGACAAAAATTTCGGCGGTGGCAATGTCGATGACCACGTGGGAAATGATCCGGCAAGGAGCGGCACAGTTCGCACAATTTTTGAATGTACTGCCGGAGAGACCGCTACTAATCATTTCGTCGGATATGAATCACTTCGCAAATGAAGAAACGACTCGCCGAGTGGACAGAATCGCTCTTGATGCAATTTATCAGGCGGTAACAGATCAAAATCCAGAACAGGCACTGCGGACAATTTATGAGCGACGGATTTCGATGTGCGGAGTTGTGCCGACAGTGTTCATCATGGAAACGCTTCGGTGCATGGGCAGACTCGTTCATGTGGAGGAGGCGGGTTACACGACGAGTGCAGAGGCTTCCGGCGACAGCAGCCGCGTCGTCGGTTATGCAGGGTTGGTATTTCATACGGACACTATGTCCCAGAATTAGTAAATTGTCCTCCCCAAATCGACAGCATCTGTCATACTCCACAGGCACACTTATCCCTCTTGGACGAGCGAGAAGCCACATGGGGCGCGTCGTGTTGGACCGTGCCGGGAACTCATTCCCGGCACTTCGCGTTTCTCACGATCATAGCGACATGATGTACTCGACGAGATCGTCAACTTGCTCGTCGGTTAAACCGCCAACATCGCCCGACACGTCGCCGTGCAGACCGTGCGTGAATACTTCCTTCATCGTTACATATCTGCCGTCGTGCAGATATGGGGCAGTCCGCCATACTTCGTGCAACGTCGGCGTGTCAAAGTAACTCGTTTGGTCGAAATGAGTCCTCGAATTAACATCGTATATTTTCATGTCGGTGAACCATGTTTCCGCCGGATGGCACGTCGCACATCCGACCTTCGGGTCTTCAAAAATCCGTTTCCCCCGCTCTGCTCTTTCACTCAATTTACCGTCCACCAAAAAGGGACTCGGCACCGGCTTCAATGCTAGTAGGAACGCATCAATATCCCCGCTTATTTCTTCACACGGCATCGTAAAAAGTATTGACCTGAAGCCCGTGCGGATACATTGGATTCCTTGTGTCGCGGTATCCCAAGGAATTGCAGTAGGACTGGGTGGCGGATTAGGATGGTCTCGCACCGCTTCCCACATCGTTGGCGGTGTTTGGCGCGTGAATATCAAACTTTTGGTATTTTTGGGATTGCCTATGCCATCATTGAGCAAGTCCCAGTTGAGACCGTCCGTTCGTGCGTCGGGATGACAACTGGCGCAACTTTGCCAGTGTTGGAAGCAAAGAGTTGCGTCGTTCCAATGAACTTCACCGCGCCGTTCCGGTGTCCAAACCGGCGCGGGACCCAATGCAATTTCAGTGGGACGCAACCGTGTTTCATCAAGTTTTTGGAGCATATCACTGAAATACATTCCGACATAAATGTTGTTTCCAACGACAGCAACGGCGCGGGCACCCTTGCCCGGCAATCTGACTCGCTTTTTTAAGCCAGCGAGAAACGCAAGATCATCCGACACTTCGATGCGGTGAGTTCCTCTTGCCCGCTCCTCCGCGTCGGCTTCCAGTTTCTTGTGCATTTCAACCGCATCAATGGTAATCAACTCGCTGGTGCCAGCGACTGCCACATAAATTGTTTTGCCATCGGCAGAGGTTGTAATTCCCCAAGGATTGGCTGCCCCCAAATCAATGTCGTCGATCAAGACGGCATTGACATAGCCGCCGTTCTCGCTTTCGAGTTGCGTGGTGTCAATAACCGCAACGGCGGCAGTGTTCATCCAACCGCGTTCAACTTGTGTAGTGGGCAACAGATAGCGGGCGAGAATTTTCGTGATGTAAACGTATCGTCCATCAGGTGTAATACACATCCCATGCAACGCTGTGCTGCCGTTCGGCAGGTTAATGGACTTGGTCGCCCCTGTCGCAACATTGATGACCGTAACTTCGGAAGCAACGTAAATCTCCGCATATTCATCTTCGGGAAAGTTGTTGGGCATGAGCGGAATAAAATTTGCCACGAGAACGTGCTTTCCGTCTTTGGTAACGACGAGGGCACGGGGTTCCCGAACGACCTTAACGGTACGGGTCAGTTCCAAACCGGGCAAACGATATTCGCTGACATCGGCGGTGAATTGGTTGCAGACGAAAAGTCTTGTGCCGTCTGGTGAAACCGCAGCCCCCGTAGGTGTATGACCAGCAGCGACAGTTTTTGTGATTCTTCCTGTCGCCAGATCGACTGCCACGACTCTGCCTTTATAACCACCGCCGGTAACATACAACGTTTTCTCGTCGGCACTGAGAACGGCACAGTTGGGAAAAAATCCCGCATCCAGAGCAATAGTCCTGACAATTTTGTCATCGGCAGTGTTCAGGACGGCAATTTCATGGGAGTCCCTATTGACGACATAAATCGTTTTACCGTCTTTGGTTGGACAGAGGGCACTGGGTCCTTTGTACTTCTCGGCAGCAAAACCTTGAAGACATACGAGCATTGCGATCAACGCCAAAAGAATACGATACATCAGTTTTTCTCCTATTTAATTCTGCTAGGGGGTTTACGTTTCGGCACCATCGTAACACCATCGGGAACGAAATTCAAGGGGGCAGTAGCCCATTGGTCGCCTCTTCGGGAACTTCGCTCCTACTCCCGCTTGTCTTTTTTCCGCATCGTGGTAAAATGCTCCCTGAAATTAGCGGTGGAGGTGTGGTGAAGACAATGACTCAGCGGGGAGCGTCCCTGGACGTTATGCACCAAAGGAGTTACTAAGTTATGGCAAAGCAAGTTACGGCAACAGTTCGATTTCACGCAAAAGGTGGGCAAGCGACGGCGGCACCGCCTGTCGGGACGGCTCTCGGTAAGTATGGACTCAACTTGGGACAGTTTGTGCAGCAGTTCAATGAACGCACCAAAGGTGATCTCGGCATGAGAATTCCAGTGGTTGTGAAAGTCTTCGGCGATCGGACATTTGAACTTGAAACCAAAACACCGCACAGCGTTGACCTGCTGAAGCAGGCGGCTAGCATTGTGAGTGGGAGCGGTAATGTTCCGCGAGTCAAAGTTGGGCAAATCACGGCGAAGCAACTTGATGAAATCGCTACGAAAAAAATGAAAGACCTCAATGCCCGGAGTGTTGGAGCCGCAAGAAATATCCTTGCTGGTACAGCCCGAAGCATGGGGCTCGATGTGGTGGACTGATTTTTTCAGCCTCCACAACGAACACGGGAGAGGGTTTTGGCGTAAAAAACCTTCATTATTGACCGAACCTTAACAGGAAGACTAAAAAATGGCAAAACGTTCGAAACGTTATAAAAACGAGGCGAAAAAGGTAAAGTCGGATGATCCGCTTTCTGTGGCGGATGCCGTCGAACTGCTCAAAAAGTTCGACTCACTGAAATTCAACCAAAGCGTAGAGGTTGCGATGCGGCTCGGCATTGATGCAAAACAAGCCGACCAACTGGTACGCGGTTCCATTGTTCTGCCGCACGGCATCGGAAAAGCACTCCGTATCTGCGTCATTGCCAAAGGGGATAAAGCCGAAGAGGCAAAAAGCAACGGTGCAGATACCGTCGGCGATGCCGATCTCGTCGCTAAAATCAAAGATGGCTGGACTGACTTCGATGTCTGCATTGCCACCCCAGATATGATGGGACTTGTTGGTCCCCTCGGCAAAGTTCTCGGTCCCAGAGGTCTGATGCCGTCTCCACGGGCAGGAACCGTTACAATGGATGTCGCCAAGACCGTTACAGAATACAAGGCGGGAAAAGTTGAATTCCGCAACGATAAATCGGGAATCGTACACGCAATCGTCGGGAAAATAAAATTCGAGAAACAACAACTCGTCGAAAACATCGAAGCGTTTGTGCAACATGTCCAGCAGTTAAAGCCGCCAGCGGTGAAAGGTGTTTACGTCAAAAGTGTAACGATTTCCGCGACGATGTCCCCCGGGGTTAAAATCGTCTGCTAACTGCCTGTGTTGTCTCCGTTCCCGTTGTCCGACCCCGTATATTATCAATAGAGCCATGAGTAAATTTGTAAAACAACTTGTAACTAACGACATTGCCAAGCGGCTTGACGGTGTGCAGTACCTCATGCTGGTCGGTTTGACCGGTGTTGATGCGAACAAGACCGTGAACCTTCGGGCGAACCTTGCAGAAAAGGGGATTCACCTTCGGGTTATCAAAAACAGTATGGCGAAGCGTGCGACCGAAGGAACGCCGCTTGCCCCGGCTTTTGACAATATGACCGGTGCATACGCGCTCTGCTGGGGTGCTTCCGACATTGTCGCGTTGGCAAAAGAGTTGGTTAAACTCACCAAAGATCGAACACTACAGGGTTTCGAGATTCGCGGTGCTGTCCTTGACGGCGAAGCCTTCGGACCAGCACAGGCGATTGAAGTGAGCAAGTGGCCCACCCGCGAAGAACAAATTGCCATCCTGCTGGGACAAATCCTCGGCGTGGGGGCGACACTTTCCGGTCAGTTTATCGCATTCGGCGGCAAACTGGCGAGTCAAATCGAAAAACTTGCCGAAAAAGGCGAATAACTTATTGGTCCCCTCTCCCAGAGGGAGAAGGGGCTTAACTATAACCAAATTACCCTTGCCAAACAGCCTCGAAATAGAGTCTTGCGATGCCGGATGTGTGTGCCATGCTAAATGGTACAGCCGGTAACTCGTTTCGTTGAATGTGGACAAGATTAACCATCATTTTTTACGCGATTTTATCGCAACGACACAATCATGAGTGAAACAAGAGAATTTTCCACTGCAACTAAAGAACTCGGCGACAAAATTGTTGCCCTGACCTTGAAGGATGCAAAAGAATTGAGCGACTACCTGAAGGAAGTGCATGGTATTGAACCGGCAGCGGGCGGCGCAGTTGTGATGGCAGCACCGGCTGGTGGCGACGGCGGCGGAGCAGAACCCGTTGAAGAGAAAACCGAATTCGACGTAGTCCTCGAAGGCTACGAAGATGCCAAGAAGGTTGCCGTCATCAAGGTCGTCAAAAATGCCACGGGCGGCGGACTCGCCGAGTCCAAAACGCTTGTTGAGTCGAAGCCTTGCAAAATCAAGACTGGCGTTCCAAAAGATGAAGCCGAAAAACTCAAGAAGGAACTCGAAGAGGCAGGCGCACAAGTCAGCATTAAGTAGTTTCGCACCAAGAATTTTGGAGTATAGAGGCGGCTTTCGGTTCGGATGTTTTCCTCCTTGTGTTCAAAGCCGGGTCGTTCGCCGCCTTTTTCCTTCCTGTTGTTCCTTTGTGTTCTTTGCGTCTTTGTGATTGTTTTTTATCACAAAGACGCAAAGAGTGCAAAGGTCGTGCAAAGAATAATTGTACCCCTTATCCAATTTGAGGAACACACTCTATGGCAACTCCGGCAGATCGACGTATCATATTCAGCGAAGTCAAACGCTTTGGAACTCAGGCAACCGTTTACGAAATACCTGACCTGACGGTCTTGCAGACCCAAAGTTACGAAAAGTTTTTGCAGGAAGATGTCCCCCCGAAAAAGCGGGCGGATGTGGGATTGGAATCTGTGCTGCGGGAATCTTTCCCCATCGAAAATTTCGATAAAGATGCTCGGTTGGAGTATCTCTATTACGAATTAGAGAAGCCCCGATACACTCCCGATGAGTGCAGGCAACTCCGCTTGACCTATGGACGACCGTTTAAGGTGCGTTTGCGTTTGGTTCGAGAGAGTAGCACCTACGAAGAGGATGTCTATCTCGGCGATATTCCGATAATGCTTGGCGGCGGTGAATTCATCATCAATGGTGCCGAACGTGTTGTCGTTAGCCAGTTGCACCGAAGCCCCGGTATTGATTTCGTTTCCGAAATAGACGGCGACCGAAAGGTCTATAATTGCCGAATCATTCCCGAAAGAGGAAGTTGGCTCGAAATCAATTTCACCCGAAAGGAAACGCTCTCGATCAAAATCGACCAGAGCAGCAAATTGCCGATCATGATGCTTCTTCGGGCGATGTCCCCGAATTACAGCACGAACTCTCAACTGATAAGGGCGTTTTTCAAGACGGCTCCTGTAAAAATTGCCGATGCGAAATCGACCGTTCCGAAGTTAGAGGGCAAAATTTCCGTTTCCGATGTCGTATATCCGAAAACACACGAGAAGAGCGGCGAAATTATCGTCGAATCGTGCGAAGCGATTACGAAAGCAAAGGCGACGGAAATCTGCGCTGCCGGTGTGAAAAAGATCGAAATCCTCGATGACCAAAAAAGCCGACTCCTGCTCAATTGTTTCAACGAAGACAAGACACGGTCGCACGAAGAGGCGTTGGCAAAGATTTATATGCGGCTTCGTCCCGGTAATCCACCGCAACTTGACAAGGCGCGGGAACTGTTCAACGACAAGTTTTTCGACGTAAATCGATACCGGCTCGGTCAGGTGGGTCGCTTCCGTATCAACCGGAAACTGGGACTCAACATTCCCGAAGAGGAAATGACGCTTCGTGCCGAAGACATTATTGAAGCCGTAAGATATGTCAACCTCCTTTGGGTCGGCGAGCGGGAATACGAAATCGACGATATTGACCGTCCCGGCAAGAAGCGGAGGATACCAGTCGAAATCGACGACATTGACCATCTCGGCAACCGGCGTTTGCGGACAATTGACGAACTTGCTAGTGATGAACTCCGCAAAGGTTTTCTGAAACTCCGGCGAACCGTTCAGGAACGGTTGCAAGCCCGCGGAAACGAAGCCGACGTAACACCGCGTCAGGTGATTAACCAAAAGAGTGTTTCCGCCGCCATCGAATACTTTTTCAGTCGCGGCGAACTGTCGCAGGTCGTTGACCAGACGAATCCGCTTTCGATGTTGACGCACGAACGGCGTTTGTCGGCGTTGGGACCCGGCGGTTTGAACCGAAAGCGAGCAGGCTTTGATGTCCGTGACGTTCACTCGTCCCACTATGGTCGAATCTGCCCAATTGAAACGCCGGAAGGTACAAACATCGGTCTGATTTCGAGTTTGAGCATTTACGCCGCCGTCGATAAATATGGATTCCTCATTTCACCTTACCGTCGTGTGAAAAACGGGAAACTGACGGAAGAAATTGACTGGCTTAAAGCATACGAAGAACATGAGCGGCACGTCGCACCTGCGGATACCAAAATTGTCAAGGGCAAAATCATTGCCGACGAAATTTCAGGAACGGTCGTTGTCCGGCACAAGGGCGATTATGATCCGGTGGTGCCGGAAGATGTCGAGTACATTGACGTTTCGCCAAGCCAGATGATCGGCGTTTCGGCGGGATTGATCCCGTTCCTCGAACATGATGACGCAAACAGAGCATTGATGGGATCGAACATGCAGCGGCAAGCGGTACCGCTTTTGGAATCGGAGCCAGCACTCGTTGCGACGGGGCTCGAAGGTCGGGCAGCGTTCAATTCTAGTTTGATGATTCACGCAAAGCGGGCGGGCAAAGTCAGTTACGTCGACTCGCAACGAATTAAAATCATTACCAAAGATGGCTTTGAAGACGAATACGTTCTGCGAAAGTTTGTTGGAATGAATGAGCGAACATGCCAAAACCAGGCGGCAATCGTTAAGCCAGACGAAGATGTCAAAGAGGGACAGATCATTGCCGACGGAGCAAGTATGTACAAAGGTGAACTTAGTCTCGGTCGCAACGTGCTAGCCGCGTTTATGACTTGGGACGGCTTCAACTTCGAGGATGCAATCATCATCAGCGAAGACCTTGTGAAGAAGGACACGTACACGTCGATACACATTGAGGAATTCGACATTGAGGTTCGGGATACGAAACTGGGACGCGAGGAATTTACGAACGACATTCCGAATGTCGGCGAAAAGGCATTGCGAAATCTTGACGAGGCTGGCATTGTCCGCATCGGTACATACGTCAGACCGGGCGACATTCTGGTGGGTAAAGTAACGCCTCGTGCCAAAGCGGAACTCACGCCAGAAGAAAAATTACTCCATGCGATCTTTGGTCGGCATGGCGAAGACGTGAAAAATGAGTCCCTCGAAGTGCCGTCGGGTGTCGAAGGAATTGTGATCGGAACGCAGAAGTTTTCCTGCCGGATGAGTCTCTCCGAAGAAGAACGGAAGGCATTCGACAGCGATGTCCGGCGCGCTGAAAAAGAGGAAGATGAGAAAATCAATGCCCTGTTCAATCCGATGATTGTAGAATTGGAGAAGGCAACGGGGATCAGCATCGACAAAAACTTGTTGGAGCATCCGAAACTTTTCCGGCTGGAACAATTGAACTTGGAAGAAAACGCAAAGGCGAAAAAGGTGTACGAAAGGCACTGGACTGCAATCGAGACGGCGACCGATGCGAAAGACCGAAGGATCAACACGATGAAACGCGGCGATGAACTTCGTCGGGGCGTGTTGCAGATGGTCAAAGTTTATATCGCTGCCAAGCGAGTGATTTCGGTTGGCGATAAGATGGCAGGTCGGCATGGAAACAAAGGGGTGATCTCCAAGATTCTGCCCAAAGAAGATATGCCATACCTCGCCGATGGTACGCCCGTCGAAATTTTGTTGAATCCGTTGGGCGTGCCGAGCCGTATGAATGTCGGACAGATTCTCGAAACGCATCTCGGCTGGGCAGCGGCAAAACTGGGGTATCAGGCAGTAACGCCGGTTTTCGATGGTGCCAACGAGGCGGACATTAATGAGGAATTGAAGAAGGCAAAGTTGCCCGTTCACGGTAAGGTTCGTTTGTTTGATGGTCGTACCGGTGAACCTTTCGATCAGGAAACAACGGTCGGATACATTTACATGTTGAAACTGCATCATCTCGTTGATGACAAGGTACATGCTCGAAGTACGGGTCCGTATTCGCTTATCACGCAACAGCCGCTTGGCGGTAAAGCCCGATTCGGCGGACAACGTTTCGGAGAAATGGAAGTCTGGGCGTTAGAGGCATACGGAGCAGCGTACACGCTTCAAGAGTTGCTAACGGTCAAGAGTGATGACGTGGAAGGTCGAACGAAGATTTACGAGTCGATGGTCAAGGGCAAGAACACGCTAGAGGCGGGTACGCCAGCAAGTTTCGATGTGTTGACCAACGAAATTCGCGGGCTTGGCTTGAACATGCAACTCGAAAAACTCGGCGAAACTGGTTTAGACCACGTTGCGAAAGATATGTAACACACGATTGCGGCTCTGGCATACGCCGGGGTCGGCTGGGGCTGTCGCCGCCGTATTGATGGTCGGTGTTTGCGAGCCGGGGTTGTGTCTTCGGCTCTTTGCCGACGTTCTAAACGCCTTATTCCGGGGTAATGGTGATAACACTGATTTCTGCGGGACAAAATAGCCGAATTCGCGGAGCCCAACCACGTTCCAAGCCGGTGCCGCGTGTTACCAAGAGATGCCCGCCGTTCGGATAGGTAAAAAAGCCTCCCCGCATCATACGCGGTATTTGCTCGGCTTGGCTGCCTCCCCCCCAAGGAACGGGACCGTAAAACGGTATGACAATTTGTCCGCCATGTGTATGACCTGCGAGCATCAAATCGGGTGCTCTTTCCGCATTTCGATATCCACTCACCGACCTACCGGTTCTGGAATACGTGTATCCGTCAATCGCATAGTTCGGGAAGTGCCCTGCCATGACAATGAAATTGCCGCTGTCTGTCAAGCCGCGTTCGCCAAGTCCGCCCCTAGCGTGTCCGAGTCCAAGAAGAACCAAGTCGATGGGAGGTTCCCAGCCCTCATCTGCGCCAAGGTTGTCGAAGACCGTCGTATTCCGAACATATTTTATGCTGGTGTCTCTGAATAACTCCGCATCACTCACTCCGGCATGCCCACCGATATTGCCCGGCACTGCATAAACACCGAGCGGGGCTTCGAGCGGATAGTCGAGAAGCATTTGTCTAAATTTCTCGGGCAAACGCTTTTCTCGCGTGTCGGCAAAGGTTTGAATATAGTCTCCTCCGAGAATAATCAAGTCAGCATTCTGCTGTTGAATCTTTTTGAGCGTGTTGATTTCATGAAATCCAATGCGGTCAGTTTGAATATCGGAAATAAAAACAATCCGTAGTGGCTTTGCGATTTTAGAAGTTCTGATTTCGTAATGTTCAACCTTCAAATGATAGGGTTCCCA
>Ga0123356_10002958_pt1 | contig 17955 bp, 13 predicted proteins | sample TergutEmb28metaG_2_FD_92546 | JGI IMG/M metagenome (GOLD analysis project Ga0123356, IMG submission 92546) | Embiratermes neotenicus P3 segment gut microbial communities from Petit-Saut dam, French Guiana - Emb289 P3 | ecosystem: Host-associated > Arthropoda: Insects > Digestive system > Gut ...
GGGGGGGTTGTGGGCCGGGGGGGGGGGTTGTGAGAAGGATCACCGAAAAAAAAAAAACCCCCCCCCCCCCCCATATTATTTAACGCTTTTAAAACATACAAAAAGCCGTGTAAACAACCAAAAACGTTCATATATACCTCACGGACAGATACCATTAAACGGTCTCTGTCCGTACCTTATTGCCATATCCCCAAAGACAGGATTTTGTAGATGAAGAAAAAGTTAGCACTGTTTCTGGCCATGCTCTTTTGCACCGCCACCATCGCCGCCGACCTGCCGCGCATCGCGGTCTATGTTACCGGCAACGTCCCCGAGAACGAGAAAAACGCGCTGGGCACGGTAATGCTCTCCACCCTCATCAACAGCGGGCGTTACAGAGGCATCGAACGCTCCGCGGCGTTTCTCGCCGAGATTGACAGAGAGCAGGAGAGACAGCGCAGCGGAGCCATCGATGACAGCCAAATCAGCGAGTTAGGTCGCCAGTTCGGCGTAAAGTTCGTCTGCATCGCGGCTATCATCCCCGCCTTCGGCTCCTATATGGTATCTGCCCGCATAGTTGATGTGGAGAGTGCGGAGGTTGTCTTCATAGGCCAGGCCTCAAGCCCCCTGCAATCTATGGCCGACCTCACGCAGGCCTCGGACGAAGTGGTGAACATAATGTTCAGAGGGCAAGTAGCGCAGAGAGCGGAAACTATCCCGCAACCAATTCATGCGCCAACTCTCACACCGGCTCCCGCAGCACCTCTAAAACCGGCCGCTAAGAAGCCGGCTCTGACAGCCGGGGACGTAATGGAAGAGGGCGGGGGACAGGAAATGGGGCGCGGGAAGCAGACATCCGGTGCGGATGCTTACCTTGCCCTGAGAGTGATACCAACAGCGCCACCGGCTTACTCGTTTGCGGCTCTTTCCGGTAATATTGAATGGGGGGGGGTTTGGGGAAAGGGGACGTTTTTAGGATTTGATCTTGGAGCTGGAGCAGTAAAAAAAGTATTCTCCACCTACTACAATCACAACAATGAAGAAATCAAAGATATCGGCTATGATTACTTGTTAGGAATCGGCTTGAATTTTGGCAGTATATATGAGTTTTCATCCGCTTCAAAGCTTGTTTACGGCGTTTCAGGAGGTTTTTGGGCTAGTAATGTGGGTTTGTATTATTTCGGTCCGTTCGCCCGTTTGCGCTTGAATTACTTCGAACTCTCAAACCGTCTCCTTATCGGTGGTGATGGCGTCTGCTACCAATTAGGCATAGGTCTATATTTCGAAGGAAAGAGGCATCATCGATAAAAAAAGGGGCCTTGCGCGCAACGCCCGTACCCGTGCGGTAATCGCATCCCCTGTCCCGCGCACCATGGGTGCGCGTAAACCGGGAAACATTTATTAAATCGCATTAACCCCGGGTAGGGCCTCTGCGCGGCCCAACCCGGGGCTACCAAGCGTCGCATCCCTCCGGGATACGTAAACAATTAACGTCAACATCAGGCGCGGGCGACACCGGGGCGGGCTGACAACCGCCGCGCTGTCCACCGACCGTTTTTCCGAGCGTCCTTGCGGTGGTGTTTATTCCGTCCCGTCGAATCTATCAATTTCATGAAATATGTATTGTTCGTTGTATTCAACATCGAATTCGCCTAAAATTTGTTTGTATTCCTCTGTGAAGGTGTATTTTTTGTGGTGTTCCTCTTGCTTTTCGATGTATTTTGCCACTCCGGCTATATTATCTTTGCTGTACGAGAATGCACCGTAGCCGCTTTGCCACCGGAAAGTGCCTTTTACGAATTTGTTGTGGTTGATCCATTCAGAGCTTCCCCGTTTGATTTCTCTCATCAAATCTGATATTGTTTGCCCCTTGTGCTGTCCGATCAGGATGTGTACGTGGTTGGCGGTGCCGCCTATTGCGATGACCTTGTGTTTTTGGCGTTGTATGATTGCGTTTATGTAGCGGTAGAGCCGCTCCCGCCATATTTTGTTTATCAGGGATTCTCTGTCTTGTACCGCGAATATGGCTTGGATGTGGATTTGTGTGTATGTGTTTGCCATGATTTTACATCCTTTCCTCGCACCCCTATGGGGTGCGGTTGATTTTTTTGTTGACGACGCACCGACGCGTTTCAACCCCTACGGGGTTGCAACACGTCGCTACCGATCACTGCACACCTACGGTGTGCGCGTCGTGCGTGTAAATTAGCGTTTGGTACCCCGTTGGGGTACCATTGTCTTGCGTCCATTGATTTTATTGCATCATTGTGGTGTGCAATGACTGCAATCTTTGTAAAACCGAGAGTAGATCGAGAGATTCGTTGCCATACATCACGACAACCGGAGTTGCATCCACATAAATCTGGGATACCGCCGTTACAACCGAGAAAATAAAACCGAGAATGTTGCAACCATCAAACGCAACGAACACCATAAATCAAATATACATTATGCGAATAACCATTGTGCTTTTTTTATTTTTTTCTGCAAATCACTGCTCCAACGCACCCCAAAGGGGTGCCCAACACCAATTTACAACCACACTGCGCACCCTGTAAGGGTGCTCTGATCGGTAGCGACGGGTTGCAACCCCATAGGGGTTGAAACCCGTCGTTTTTTGCGCGGCATACCGCCGATTCGTCACGGCATACCGCCGATTCGTCACGACATACCGCCGATTCGCCACGGCATACCACCGATTCATCACGGCATACCGCCGATTCGCCACGGCATACCGCCGATTCGTCACGGCATACCGCCGATTCGCCACGGCATACCACCGATTTCACGGCATACCACCGATTTATTGTGTATCCCGCCCATTTCCCCGTATTGACCCTATCCTGCGGACCATCGCCTTGACGTATTCCGTCAGCGCAGTCCTCGGCCGGAACAGCAGGGTTGTTACCGGGATTCTTTTTTCTGATTTGGCGATGCGGATGATTTCCGGGAAGTGTTCCAGCGCTATCATTCCCGCTTCGAGGGTGTCTTTTTTGTTTGGGAAGAGTTTGTGCAGCGCCGACATGAAGAGTTCGTGGAATTTGAACTTTTTGAAGATGTGTACTGTTTGCAGCCAGCACCACAGGCGCAGGGATTGTTTGGCGAAGGCTGACAGGGCCTCGTTTGTGGTGAACGGGAGGATTTCCGCGCGTGTTCCGTAGGTAAAGAACAGATGGGTGACGGCTATGAATATGAATAGCATGTAGAATCTTATCGGATAAAAGAGTGTCCACGGCTTTCTCAGGTTTAGTGATACCGCTGTCAGTGAAAACAGTATTGCCGCGGATATCAGTACCGTCGTGTTGTTGATGAACATCAGCGATATTGATACGGCGAATGTCAGTACAACTATAAATTTGTTGATGGATTTTATCGGTTGGCGGGTAGTGGTTTTTATTGTGTGGATATTTGTATCCACGGCATAATCAACGTCAACAATCTTATTGATGGACGGCGCGAGCCCCCCAACTATCGCTCCGAATATCACTGCCGCTCCGAGCATAAACGGTATCTGTCCGAACAAACTCATATTTTGCGCCATGATAAAATAAACTATCGCCAACTGGCCGGCGTTATGAAACAGCGCACCCACCACCCCTAATCCGACAGTCCCTGTCAACCCGCGTTTACCGAAGATAACCCACAGCGCAGACATCACCGCCGTAGACAGCAATCCCCCCGTCAGACTCAACGACAGTGTAAATAGTGAGAATCCGAAATAGAATCCTGAAATCCATATTCTCAGCGCCGTATACAGCATGGCGTCTTTGAAGCCGAATTTTATTATCCATATAATGGTGATGATGTTCGCGAACCCCGGTTTGAGCCACGGCAGGAACGGCAGGCGCGGGAACGCGAGTTCTACGGCGTTCAGGGCCACGGCTATTAAGAGCAGGATTGCCTTTTGCAGCGCGGCCTGCCGTTCGCAGTCATTGATGCTAATAGGCGATGCCGTCGACATTGCTGTTGCCTGCTGATGATTGTATCCGTATCAATATATTATTGGGGGCGCAGATTAGCTGTCCGTGCGAATTGCTGATACTGCCGGACTGTTTACATATATTGCGCGGGCACTTCGCGTGGACGATTTTTGCGGCGCCGTCTTTTATCTCAATATCGACGGGGCCATTTTTACCGTTGACGCTGAACTCGACATCATTGCCGATGGGGTATTCCGCGACTACGGCGTTCTGCCTGAAAACCACTACACGATCCGGGCGGTTCGATTTCAACAAGCCTGCCGTTGCGGCCGTGCCGCATATCATTACGGATATTATTACGGCGTCAACAGCTCCGAAGGCCCGCATCAGTAGCTGACCATCACCTTCGCGTAGTACAGGTGGTCATGCGTGGCTAAGCCTACCAGCACTTTCGGCCTGCTCGGCCCTTTTTCCCAGTTTGCGATTATCGACATGCGCCCCTGCTTTATGTCGCGAAAGCTCACGCGGGTTACCAAATTCGGCGGGCCCAACTTTTCCTGATACTGGGTTATGAGGCGGTCGGCCCACTGCCTTACGGTTTTGTCCAACTGCTCGGCTTTCAGCGCATCGGTCTCTATTTCGTAGCCGGCGTATCTGTTGTTCTTGTCAAAGTAGAACGCGATGGTGACGATGAGGTCGCCGAACTTTATCCGCTCGGCTTGCAGGTAGTCGGGCATGCTCTTTGTTCTTACGTTGTTGCGGGCCAGAATCGCTTGTAGCGAGGTTCTTGATATGCCGGCGGGGATGTTCAGTATGTCGGCCGGGTTTGGCTTGAGGGATGCGAGTTCGCGGATGAGCGTTACCGAGTCGCTCTGCGCTCTCTCCCTTGCGACTCTTTGGGCGGAGATGGTGCTGTCCAATTCGCGCTGTTCCCTCTCTCTGCGTTCGGCGAATACTATCGGCTCGCACGGCCTCACGTCGTGCGCCTTTACGCCGGTCGCGGCCACGTACGCTTTGAATCTTTCAGAGTAGCTTGGGTGCATCACTAACGAGTCTATGCCTGTTTTCCACCTTATGAGCAGGTCGCGGCTTACCCTTGCCGGGTCGCCTACGCATTTCTGGTAGTCGCTTTGGATTAGCGCGATCAGGGGTTTGCCGTCCGGGCCGAACCTGACCATGAACTCGGCTGCTGCCACGCTGTCGGCTTGGGCCAGGGCTGCCGAGTCGGGGACTGCGGCTGCCGTTGCGGGGGCTGCCGCCGTTGCAGCTCTTTGCGCGGCAGGCGCGGCGTTTTGCGCTGTTGCCGCGAGGGCGCACAGCACTGCGCACAGGCAGGCTGCCGATACCTTAAATTGATTTCTCATGGCTCATCTCCTATAAAATGCGCGGCCCAGCTTCTCACGTGTTTGCCGTTGAGTACGTGAAAGCGCCGGAGGCGCGACAATGTCTCGTTTGAAAAGGTTGACAGCGGTATCCACACCAAGTGTTTTTTGAAGCGGCTTGAGAGCGCGCGCAGGCGCGCTGACGGTGCTTTGGCCGCTATGTAGGCCACGTTTTTCTCTTGACTGTAAATTAGCGACCCTGTTACCAACTGCTCGGCGCTCCCTTTTATGCCCATCGCGCCGGCCAGTTCGAAAACATCCGGCACGCTGCGCGGCGGGAACAGCATCGCTACCCCACCGTAGGTGCAGCGCGCTATGCCGGGGCCTATTAGGTCTTCGAAAACGCCCGTCGCGTAAAAACTCAGCGTAGACTCCTCGGCGTGCTCGGCGTACCATGTCGTCCGCTGCGGGTAGTTGTCGTCGCGGCTATCGTCAAAAATTATGATGACCGTGTCGAGCTTGTTCACGGCCGGCGGCAGCTCTTTTACGTAGATGCTCCCCGTGTGCCAGTTGCGCAGCGTTTCCCGTATGTCAATGCCGTCCTTTACGGATGTAGAGAACTTTTCGGTGCGCGCCAGGTGCTCTGTCACTACGCGCATGGCCTTGCCGCGCACGTGCGAGTTGAAGCGCTCTATGCGGCCGTCCTCGGGCATGTGCGAGCACATGCCGTACGGGTTCCACTGGTAGCGGTATTTTTTCTTTTGCAGCATGGAGGGGTCGGGCTTGATATCTATTTTGCGCCAGTACATCTCGGTATCGCGGAAGAGGTTTACCGCGGCGCAGGTTTCCCTGTCAGCACCCGGGGCGTCGTCGGTTACCAATGATATCCTGTCTATGCCTATATTAACAACGGAGTCGCCGCTTTCGAACGGCAGGAACGGGTAATACCTGGCGCTTTTGAGTATGCGCAGCGCGTACGCGTTGCCGCCCACGCCCTTGGCCGCTTCGATTATGTCGAAGAGGGACGGGATAAGCCGGCCCGACATGAGGGTGAGGTTGCGCAGGTACGTCAAGGCCGTCTGGATCCTCACCGGCGACAGCTGGAGCGCCTGCTCCCGGTCGTCGTAGTAATTGTCGCGGGTCTCCGTGAAAAGCTCTTTCATCGCGTACGTCAGGTCTATGGGCGCGGCGAACGGGTCCTGCCGCTCTATCTGCGCCTTGGCGGTGACAAACGGCAGCTCGCCTAAGGCAAAATAGAGGTGGTCGGGGTTGATGTGGCGCGTCAACACCGTGTAACTGATGCCGCCGCTAGCATCGCCCGATTCTCCCCTGTCAAGGCACCCCGTAATCGTGTCGAAGTTTCGCAGGTGCGCTATCATCAAAATATTACGGTACCGCGCACGCAGCTCCCGCAGCCTTCCGGCGATATGCACGGCGTCTGTGTACCTTGTATCCTCCGGCGACGCCCTGCCGATTACGGCGCGGCACAGGATTGTGTAGGCGTCGAAGCCCGTTTTCACTATGGAGTACTCGTCAGGCATGGACGGAAGCGGGGGTGGCTCCCGCAGTTCCGGCGCGCCGACGCAGTAAAACGGGACGCGGCGCTGGCGGGCCTGGCGCGCGCCCTCAATCATCGCGTCGCATGGGTCAACGGGGACATAGTACAGGATATCGTCGTCGCCATAACTGTTATGCGCGATAAGCGCGCTGACAAGCGGGAGGCCGTCTACGGCATCGGCAAGGCTGTCCTCAAATACCGGCGGTATGTCTACGGCTACGCAGTCGAACTTCTGCTCGGAGCAGAGGCGCCGCACCTCACGGGCAAACAGCTCCTTGCCGTGCAGAACGGGGATCATCTCTATCTCCGGGCAAATCCTCATCCGTCAATCCCTGTCGGCGCCGGTATTGACGCCGGGGATACCGGGCTCGTCATCGTCGTCGTCCGCGTCCGGATTGAGGTTCTCGTCGTCCGAGAAGAAGTAGTCGCCGAGGCTCATGGACGAGAGGCCGACGCCGGATATTTTACGGTCCTGCGCCAGCTTGTCCAAATCTAACGAGTCGTCGCCGAGTATCTGGGCTACGGCTTTTTTGAACAGGCCGTCCATGTCAGCGTTTTTGTCGCTCTCTTTCAGTTTGAGGGCGTAGCGCATGATGTTTATCCCGTCGCGTACGGAGTACGGCAGCTCGAGCCCGTGCGCCTTTTGCAGGTATTCGACGCACATTTCGAGCGTCTGCTCGCCGGTAAACGGCAGGTTGTAGGAGAGTATTCTCATCTCGTCCTCCCTGTCCGGGAACGGTATTTTGATTCCCGGCTGCAGGCGCGACATTATGTAGTCGGGTATTTCGAATGTCGACGAGTCTTCGTTCATCGTCACGGCGGCCCTGAACTCCTTGTGCGCCGTTACCGTTATCCCGGCGGCGACCGACTCGACCATCCTGCGGTTGTCGAAGAGCCCCGCGAGCGACGCCCACGACTTCTCGGCCATCCTGTTCCCCTCGTCGAGGATGGCTGCGCCGCCCCGTATAGCGGCTGTAAGCAGCGGGGAGGCATGGTACGATATCTTGCCCTGGTCCGAGAGCACCGGGGTAACAAGCAAATCCTCGGGCCGCGTGTCGGCCGTGCACTGCATTATGTAGACGTCCTGCCCGCGGGCGCGCGCGGCGGCTATCGCAAGCGTCGTCTTGCCAATCCCGGGATATCCGATAACGCGCGGCGTCAGGGGGAAGTCGCTGTCGTCAATCACCATCCAACAGGCCAGAATCTGGCGCATCGGCTCGCTCTGCCCGATCCACTCCGACTTGACGGCAACGGGGTGCGCAAGGGCCAGCTCTACGTTGTCAATTACTATCTTTTCCATTGGCTATGCTCATTTATTAAAAAATTCCGGATTGTCGCGCTCCTCCCAGTTGAAACGCGCCCGATCCTGCCACTTCTCGATCCAGTGCGTGTTTAGCGACGGGTTCTTCTTCATCGCCTCCTGGCGCTCGGTTATCAGCTTGCTGAAACAGCTGAGGTACGAGTTGGCCTGAGTGAAGTCGCCGAGCTTGATGTACAGGGTTACTATCAGATAGACCACCTGCATCTCCAACTCGTCGGTCTGGCACTCCGACTTGGCGAACGACTTTTCGAAGTATCCTATCGCCTCCCTGTAAATCTCCGTCTCGTCCTGCCCGTCGCTCTTCATGATATAAGCGATTTTGAGGGCGTAGGAGCCGAGCTTGAAGTACCCGTAGGGCTGCATGAGTTCGACCTCGACCATTGCCCGCGCCATCGCAAGCCGGTAGCTCTCTATCGCCACCTCCGTCGAGCGCTCCCTCTTGAAGTAGTCGGGGTTGTCCAAGGCCTTGGGCAGGAGCTCCTTGCGCTCCTCAATTTTGTCTTTGAGGGCCAGTATCACCCCCACGTTGAGCGACGACTTCTCCTCGCTGTTCCCGGTGAAGGATGCGTAGTTGAAGTTTTTTCTGTCGGGCGACGCGAAGAGGCACTTTGGGCACACCGCCACGGCCAAGCGGGTGTAGTCGACCGTTTTGAAACCCTTGGCGCCCGTGTAGACGGGCACGAGGAACACGGTCTGCACCATCTGCTGGCTCTTGGCGCGCTGCTCGTAGCTGACGAACCCGACGTGCCCGCATATCGGGCAGTTGACGGCCGTCTCGAAGATCGGGTCCTGCTCGCCGTCGTCCTCCGCCGCATCGGCGGCGCCCGGCGCCCCCTTGGGCCTGCTCGACGCCGCCTTGGCCGCTATCGCCTCGGCGTTGGCCTTGTTCTGCGCCGCAATGGCCGCCTGCCGCGCCATAAGCGTCTGACTCGGCCCCACAGCCGCCATGGGAGCCTTCGTACCGCTTTTACGCGCTTTAACCTCGGCGATGTTCTTGGCGTTTATCGTAAGCCCGAAACGGCGAATGTACTCACCCACCAGATTAGCGTCTTTAAGCAGCATCATCAGCTTTTTGGTCGCTTCAATAGATTTCTGGTCCATACTACCGTGCCCTTTCTACTGTATTAATTAAGAATTATCGTACGAAACAGTTAACCTATTAATATAATATTTGGGCGTTTGGGGGGTGGGATTTTTTAATAAAAGCAAAAAGGGAATGAGCTCACGCGCCCATTCCCCAATATACAGCACCCACGGCTATTAATTACCAGACACCCACTGTAACGGCAACCTTATGCTTGCCGGTATTTGTGAAGACTATGCCCCTGACCAGGTACGTCCCGTCGGCCACAAGCCTGCCCTTGCTGTCCGTCAGATCCCACGACGCAACGTTCCGAGAATCGGAGTTGCCGTTTAAGGCTATGCGCTTGACGAGGTTACCGGAAGCGTTGTAGACAAGCAATTGGCCGCCGGTGACGCCCACGCCGCTCCAGAAGAAGTTGACGCGGCCGGCCTGCTTCGCCACGGGGTTAGGGCCGGCGGTGAAGACGCCTTTGACTGCTTTGACCGGCGTTATTAACGCCGTTTCTCCGGTATTGTCGGGGATCACCCTGTCCGTTGACGCCACCGAGACTTGCTCGTCGGTCCACTTCAAGGTCAGGACCGTTGGGCCGGTTATCCGTATTCCGTCGCGGCCGACCAAGAACTCCTGATCGTCTCTTATGTACCACTTGCCGTCGCTCTTGTACCCCTCGGCGTTAACGTAGTCTGCCGGCGGCAACACATGTTCGCCGAGCCTGGCGTCCTCCATAACACCGATGCGGACAGGTACCGCGCCTACACCGCCGTTGAGGTTGAAGGTGACCCAATATATCGCTTCTTTGGTCGATACGATGTTGTTACCGCTGGCCGCAAGCCTTGAGGCATCGGACGAGACGGAGAATGCGAAGTTCTCGGTGAAGCGCGCGGCATTTGCCACTATGACGTTCCCTTCTCCAAGCGTCGCATCAGAAATGGGCCCGGTTCCCGTACTTGGCGTTAAAATGCGTAAAACATATAACTTGCTACCCGGGGCGAAAACTGATTCGCCTGTCGCCAGTACCCTAATGGTAGTACTGTCGTTAGTGGCGTTTATACCGGCGTTTATGGTGCCAATAATTTCGGGGCTGCCGCCTAAGGTAAGGTGACCATTGCCGCCCTGGCCGGTTGTGACGAGTATGGCTACGCCGTCTGCTTCCGCGGCGTTCTCTATCTTGCCGCCGAGAATGTGTACATGGCCGCCGGCAGCGATATGAATGGTTCCGAGAAATCCGAGTGCGTTTTTGGAGGTGATAACTGCCGTCCCCGAGACGGTGAGTTTACCGCTTTCATTCGAGTTACGGATGGCGGTGACCGCCGGGGTTGTTACTGTGCCGCCGCTGATTCCCATGGTACCCGTGTTTACGACAGCCGTGCCGGACGTGGTGGAGACCGTACCTCCCGATATGGACATCGTCGACATTTCGCCGCTGTTGTTGATGACTACGCCATCGTCGGTGCCGGCGGTGTTTGTCATCGTTCCACCCGAGATATTCACGGTCCCGCTGTAGTTCAGAATCGTCGCTTTGGCGGTTCCGCCGGAGGTCACGGTCGCCGAATCGGATATGAAAATTTTTGAGGAATCATTCAAAATTAACGTTGCCGCGCTATTTGCTATGGCGACGCCGCCTAAGCCGGCCGCGGTGTTGGATATCGTGCCGCCGGTGATTGTCAGATTTGCGTTACTTCCTGAGTTAAAGAGAGTTCCGCCGCTCCACTGTGATGTGCTTGTGTCTGCCGATGTAACAGTGGCATTGCCCGAGATTATGGCCTCGCCGCGGTTTGAGATCGCCGTCGCCTCTGTATTTGTAATCGTTCCGCCGTTGATTATCAGTATACCGGTGTTTTCTATTGTACTGCTGGTATAGTCAGGGCCCACAGTAGCTGAGACTGTTCCGCTGTTGATTATCAGAGTTGAATTTTCGCCGTTATAGATTGTCCCGGAGTAGTCGGTTAAGCTCTTGATGGTTCCGCCGTTGAGCGTAAAGTTTGCGCTGTGCAAACCAAGCGCCTGCATACCGGTAGCTTCCATTTCGCACCCCGCGCATTCCGCCGTAATACTGCCGAGAGAGTATGTCAGGCCACCACGGTGCTGCGCCGCACTCGTTACCCTGCCGGTGAACGTGATCCGCCCCCAACCGTCGCCGGAAGAGCCGTTTAATTCAATGCTTGACGTGCCCAAGTCTAAAACATCTGTACCGCCCGAACCGAACTGGATGGTACAGGGGAGTACACTTGCGTTAATCCGTATGGAATCCATAGCGGTATTGATACTCACCTCGGCCGCCAAGGTATCAGAGCCTTTTGTTACCGTAAAATTAATTCCGGAGCCGGTAATGACGTAGCGCGGCATGACGAAGGCCGCCGGCAGGGTTATTATGAGATTGCCGCTTCCGGCGGCCAGGCTGTACGGGGGAATGTTGAAAGTAAAGGCGTTTATGTGCGCTGCGCCGCCGGTTACTGCTATGGCGTTGTTGGACCGGGCATTGCCAAGGGGCTCCAACGCATACCTGTTGCTGCCGGGCGTAAACGGCGTTTCGATGCTTATCTGGCCGCTGAACCTGGTCGCGATAGTGCCGGTGACCTTGGGGGAACCGCCTAACACGAGCGTGCCGTTGGCACTGACGGCGTTAATCGCCCGCCCGCCTTCAGACTTGTTTGTTACCTCTCCGCCCTTAAGCACAAGTTTAACCGAACCCCAATCGTAATTGATGGTCGAGGCCAAAGCTGAGGTCAATACAGGCGTCCCCGATATTGTGGCAAGGATGTTGTTGCCGGAAAGGGTAAGAACGCGGCCGGAATCGCCCGTTGCATCAAATTTACCGCCGGTGATTTCAACGGCCGTTTGATTGCCAATGTCGGCTACTACACCGTTCGTGGTAGAAAAAGTACCGTTCGTTATGGTAAGAGTGGAGTTATTATGGACGCTTATCGCGGCCACCCAGTTGTGGTCAACCTCCGACGAGACAGTGCCGCCGGAAATGGTAACCGACGAATTTGAAGCGGAAATCGCTCTGCCTGACGTGATAATACTGCCGCCGGCCATAGTGAACTCCGAGTTGATAATGTCGACTGTCCCGGCACTCGTCCCGAGGGCCTCGATAACCGCCGTACTCGTCACCGCAAGGCCGGCTGATATATAAACGCGCCCTGTCATGTTCAGAGTCCCCGTGAGTGTGATCTCGCCCCATGGCGGCCTTACATCGTCATTGTTTGTAAAAAACATAGTGTTGCCACCCAATTCCAAAGTATCGTTGTCGCCCGCACCGAACCGGATGGTAACCGCAAGGCCGGAAGTATTCTCCCTTATGGCATCAAGCGCAGCGCCTATCGCAACATTGGTCGCGCCCGGCACAGGGTTGTTATTCCGCGTAACAGAAAAAGCGCCGTCGTCGGCATTGGAAATAACGTACGGTGGATTCTGCGCCGTAGCCGCAGCAGTAAAAAGAATTGTCGAAAACGCTATGAGAGACAATAGGCGCCTCATAGATACCCCCTTGTGTGGGAAAAGTTGGAATTTATATTACTAATGTGCTTATTGCATATTATAATATAGTTATTTTTCTGATTTTTAGCAATGAAAATCTTAAAAATCATACCATTATTAATGTTTAGATTTGTCCGGACGGGAAATTGTTACCGGAAATTTGACTCTAAAATCCGCAGTTGAATTTATGACAGTCAACTCTTATGCCTCAACTGCACCTCCCGCCAGAGGCCGGTTTTCAGGTCTTTTACCAGTTTGATGTGCGGGGTCTCGCCGCCGTCGAAGACTGTCAGCTCCCTGTCGGTGATGATGGTTTTGCCTTGCAGCGTTACCCCGAGGTTGCGGATGCTGCGGTACTGGGTTATCAGGAAGTCCTTGATTCGCTCGAAGTCGTCGCGGGTCTCGTTGAACGTGAAGAAGAGGGTGTCTATGCCGTGCGGCTTCAGCTCCTCGTAGATTTTTATGGGCAGCGCCCGCAGCCGGCGGTAGCTTTCGTTCGAGCCGCGGGCTATTATCGAGCTTCTGTCTGTGAACAGCACGTAACTGAACGCCGCCTCGGGGAACAGCTCTTTCAGCGGGGCGAACAGGTTGTTTACCAGGTCCTCGCAGTTTACGTTTATCTTTTCGAGCTTGCTCTCGAGCACGAGTATGTAGCGGCGCCCGCCGTAGCGGTAGTCAAAGAAGCCGTCCAACTCCTTGATGTTCTCGTACCCGAACTTCCCGTGCGCCGCCCCACCCGTCCGCCCTGTCTGCCGCAGGATTATGAGGTTCGGGTACCGCTGGATTTTCAGCAGGTACTCTTCGGTGTGCGCCACGATGTAGTCGTCCCTCCGCCGGGGGTCGAAGCGCTTGTCGAAAATCCCGCCCATCTTGCCCTTTTTGCCGTTGAGGGTGCGGTATTTCAGAAAGTATTTGGTGATGCGCCGGGCTATCCGCTCCGCCACCTCGCCGAGGATGTTGCCGGCCGCGGCAGTGTCCCAGGGGTAGGGCGAGTAGAGCAGGTCGGCGACCGTGACCACCGGGTAGCTCGTGTGGTTGATGCGGTATTCCAGCAATATCTTGTCTAACGGCGGGAGGTTGTCGTTGAGGGCATCGTTAAGGTTATGCAGCTTGAACATGCCCCTTACGCCGTGGTTCCGCTTGACGGAATAGATCGCCTCTTCGCCCTCGTACGGCGTCCACAGAACCGGCGTGAATTCGGAGAACGGGCCGGCCGGCGGGCCGTTCGTGTCGGACTTGTCGGGCGTTTTTCGCATCAAAACATCCCTCGTCGCACCCCTCCGGGGTGCATGAAAATCTTTTGGGCACACTGTTCTACCGAGCTTTGCACCCCTCCGGGGTGCGCTATCCAGCCATATCACCACCGACATAACGCAACCCGTACAACCAAACCCAAGCATTAATACACTATCTACTGGAATAATGCAACCTCAGCCATATCCCGTGCGACGATGTGTGGACGGGTACGTCTAACTCCGCCGGCCGTTTCAGGTTCTGCCTGTACGTATAGTCCAGGTTAAGGATGCGGCTCAGGCGCCACGACAGCGTGGTGTTTATCTCCACGTCGGGCTTGTCCAAGCGCGGTTCCGGCAGTATCGGGGCGAACAGCTTGATTTCGCCCTCGGCGTTTGCGTACGTACCGATGCGCACCATTGCGCCCAGCGCCATCTGCGGGCCTACCTCGAAGATGTCGACGAGCTGCTCAGGGTAGAGGATGATGCTGTTCGACACCAACAGCTTCTGTTCGAGCGAGTCGGGGGAGCTGTACCTGACCCTGTTTTCGTCGACCACCCTGTAACGGTCGTCGTACCGCGAGTACGAGCTTCCGAAGCCTAAGCGGGCGCGGATTTCGAAGTAGCGGCGCGTGGAGAGGTCGGCGTTTATGCCGGCGCCCAGCTCGAAAATTATCGGGGAGAACCCGGGCTCAATCGTGAACACCTCCGCGAGGTCCGTACCGGCGCCCTCGTCGAAAAAGTAGTCGGCGTCCAAAAAGGTAAAACTGTTCTCGTTCTTGCCGCGCTTGATCCTGTTTTCAAAGAGCCGCGTGTTGAACTCGGCGCGCGCGTAGGGGCCTAACCAGTTGAGTATACGCCAGATAAATATGCTCGACATCAGCAGCCGGTCGGGGTTGTTGATCATGGTTTCCAAGCGGTTGTCCATGATGTTGATGCTCTGGTCCAACCGCAGGCGCGTGCTCCACTCCACCGGCTTTTTCCGGTAGAGGACCCACGAGTCTAACAGGAAGCCCATAGTGAAGCTGTTTGACGAGCCGACGTCGGCCTGGTGGTCGGTTTCGGTGTTGAGCTGCACGTTGGCCCCCACGTTCATGCCTACGCGCCAGTTGGACGTGAGCCTCGTGGTTGGCGCGAGGTGCACCGTGCCGCCGCCGCGGATGCGGTAGTTGTTGTCGGGGTCCTGTATGAGCAGGAAGTTCGTGAGCTCGCCCGGCAGGAGGCGCACGGTCACGAAGTTCGTCATCGTATTGTACCCCTCGCCGGCGCCGAGGATCTTGTAGGTGCCGGGCTTGAGTATCCACGCGCGCACGGTTTCGCCCAGCTCCACGCTCGCGCCGTAGCCCCGGCCGTAGGGGTCGAACCGGTCGATGCGCACGAGTTCGTACTCGCCTTTGAGCGCAATGCCCTGCTCGTCGACGACCTCTATAATAAGCCCGCACCAGTCGGGCACTAACGGAAGCGTCCGCCCCTCCTCCACCCTTACCTGCTTGACGGCGCGCTGGCGGAGGGTGCCGCTGCCGAGCATCACGCGGTACTCGCCCGGCTCCAGCGCAAACGTGCGGCCCGTCTCGCCGGAGGCGACCAGGTTGTCGCTCATGTCGAATATCTCTACGTCCGGCTCCGAGTTCGTCTCCGTCATCTTGGGGACGAAAACGCCGCCCTTGCCGAACGGGATGACGGTCTCGTCGGCGGCCTGCTGCACGTGCAGCGGCGGCGCGTTCCATGTCGCCATGACCTCGTCAAGCCACGACTGCGCGCCGCGCGACACGCTCCTGACCACGGTATCCACCGCGGCGGACAGCGCGTCCCCGCGGTTCAGGCGCGAGTTGAAGATACGCTCGTCGGTCAGCTCCTCGCCCGGCAGGTCGGCGGCGGACACGGAGCACAGTAACAGGCAGACGGCGACGGCAAAATATCGAACGGAAAGAGCGGCCGGCACGCGCCCGCGCGCAGCCGTTCCCGCCGTTTGCCGATATCTGCCCGATGACATCATCTTCGCATGCCGCCTTTCGTTAACCAATATTTTATCGCGGAATCAATACGCTCCCGCGCCCAAACCCCGCTCCATCACTCTTCCGAAGCGTCCTCCGACTCCGAGACAAAGGACGGCGCCTGTACGGGAGCGAACTTCGGCCCCTCGAACTCCGCGATACCGAACTCCGCCGCCAGCCTGGTGTCTATGTCGGCGATGACCTCGGTGAATATGTACTCCATTATCTGCGACATCTCCCGCACCACCATGTGCGTCTCCATCGTGTAGACCTTCCGGCGCAGGTCGAAGAGGCGGCTGTAAATCACCGTCCCGTCGGACAGCCTGGTCAGGTTCACGCGGATGGCGACGTGCGCGAAGAGCACGTCCTCGCTGTCGTACTCTTCGAGCGCCTCTATGAAGCCTGTCAGCTCGTAGTCGGGCCGGCGCCCCTCGTCGAACCGGCGCACGACGCCGCTCACAAGCTGCACCGAGTTGAGGTGCCTGAACAGGAGGTCTGTCACCATGCGCGTCGGCTTGACGGCCCACGCCTTGAAGTTGTAGTAGCGCAGCTCGTACCGGCTCATGCGGTAGACGATCTGCGGGCGGTTGTACGCCTCCTCGATGGAGAACTCCCGCAGCCGTATGACCGCGGCGTATGGGTTCTGCATCGCCCGGTGCTGCATCTTCTGGGGCTCGTAACTAATCACGAAGTACTGGCGCTGCGGCACCTTGCCGCACGCGGCGAGCAGCACAAGCACAGCGCACGCGCACACCGACGCAACGATAACGGCTCTTCTCATCGCCTGTCCCTCTCTCTCCCCTCGCCTCTTATCAGCAGCGACGGGTTTTCGGCGAGCGCCCGCATAAGCTGGTTCGCGCTCTCCATGGTCTCGCGCAGGTTCTCCATGCTCACGGAGACGTCCTCGCGCGTTTGCAGGATCATGAGCGACACGTTGTCGGTCAGCATCTTGACAGACGCCGCCGTGCTGTCGACCCGCGCAATCAGCGCGGGGATGTTGCCGCCCTCCACGCCGGCGCGGAACGTCTCGGTCATATCCTTCACGTCCTTCGTGATTTTGAGCACCTCGTTTGTAACCTGCTGCACCGTATCGAGAACACCAATCGTCGGCGGCACCACGCCGCGGATGTCGGTGAAGAGGCGCTTGGCCTCACCGGTCAGAAGCTTGGCCTCGCCGGTCAGGTCAGCCATGTTGTCGATTATGATCTTCACCGAACTGAGGCTGTCGGGATTAGTGATGGTGTTAAGCTGCCTCAGCAGAAGCTCCACCTGACCGGCAAGGGTGTCGACCCTCTCCCCGACCTTCGCGAACAGGGGGGCTTTTGTAGGAACCACGCCCTCCGGCGCCAACCGCGCGCCCTCGTTGCTGCCGCCAGATATCTCGACGTATTTGAGGCCGGTTATGCCTATAAGACCGGTTTTGGCGTGCATGTCGACCCGCATGGGGAACTTTTCGACGACGCGCATCTCTACCCGCATCCTGTTGATGTCGTCGGGGTTGTAGGTCACCCCCTGCACCTTGCCGATGCTCACACCGTTGAACTTGACCGCCGCCCCGACCTCCAACCCCTGCAACGACTCGCCCTCGAAAAGCGCGTAATAGGTGTGCGTACGGTAGGATATCTTGTTGGCAATGGGCACGACGATGAACGCCGCCAGAATGATCATGCCGATGATCACAAAGACCCCGAGCCGTGTTTTTTGCGCTGCTGTTATAGCCATACCAACCCCGTAACCGCCTCCAAAAGCGTTCCTGACCGCCGCCGTCCGGCGATGCTGTCTATATCGGCATCCGGCGGCCGCAACATGACTGCCGCCGGCAATATCCCATTATACAATATATATCACTCCAACCAAAAATCAAAATTTGTGTTATGGGCTCGGATTGCCGCCAATAAAAAGATTAAAAAAAATTTGACCTGAGGGTGCACAGTAAAGTATATTATATTTTTGTGACTATTGTGACTATTGTGACTATTGTGACTATTGTGACTATTGTGACTATTGTGACTATTGTGACTATTGTGACTATTGTGACTATTGTGACTATTGTGACTATAATACA
>Ga0123356_10002959_pt1 | contig 17947 bp, 15 predicted proteins | sample TergutEmb28metaG_2_FD_92546 | JGI IMG/M metagenome (GOLD analysis project Ga0123356, IMG submission 92546) | Embiratermes neotenicus P3 segment gut microbial communities from Petit-Saut dam, French Guiana - Emb289 P3 | ecosystem: Host-associated > Arthropoda: Insects > Digestive system > Gut ...
ACAAGTTCTTGTTTCAAAACCTACTGGATTTACTACAGTCGCATTGGTTCCTTGAATCCAGTTGTTCCAATCGTGTCCGGCAAGTACAACCGCTTCTAGATTTGGTTCATCACAGCCTTCTCTAGTACATGAACCCGGTATACTATCTGTTGTACAAGTAGCAGGTATTGTATCGAATATATGCGTAGCTAAGTCAATCTCTCCAATTTCTTGTGTTTGTTTATCATCGCACAACGAACAGATTTTCTCCTGTATTTCTTTCTCTACACAGGTTGCTTCTATTTTTGTTGTCCATTCGCTGTATTGGTGAGAACATTTATTTTCTACATTCCAAAATGGGTTTTCGCACGCGACAAAAATAATCGTGAAAATTAATATAATCGCAATAAACAAACACTTCCTCATATACACCTCCAAAAAATCTTCTTCTCAATCCGCGTTAATCTGCGATAATCCGCGGACCCAATTCTTAGTCCTAATCTTCCAGAATCGTTATCTCAATCCGTCTATTTGCTGCCATGCCTTCGGGGGTGGCGTTGCTGGCTATTGGACGGTCGGCGCCGTAACCTACGGTGGTGATGTTCTCGGGTTTTATTGCGTTAAGTACTACAAGAAAAGACGCGATGTTCTCCGCGCGTTCACGAGACAAGCGCAGCATAGCGTCTCTTGTGCCGGCTTGTGCAGTGTGTCCGGAAACCTGTACCTTTACGTTTGGAATACGGCGCAGGATGTTTGCTGTTTCTACAATTTTCCAGCGTTCTGATTCATATAACACTGCAGAGTCAGGCATAAATTGAATATTCTGTAATGATATTCTGATACCTTCGTCTGTTACTTCTACAACTGTTTCTGTCATGCCATGTTCTTGCAGTATGGTAGCGATGTTTTCCGCCAGTGCTTCGCCTGTAAGATTTTGATCAAACTTTGTTTCTTTAACTCTTTTTATCGTTGGCATGCGTATTCCTGCTACAATTCCAGCACCCCATACTACCGGGTAGCCTACACGTCCGTAGGGTTCCAGGTAAAAGTTACCCATAGGAATACGGATACCGCCTCTAAGTTCAGTTATAAATGCCATGGGAGCGCCTTCAACATCGACATAATTGTAGCCTGCGTTAATCTGAGCAAACCAACCATCGTGTTTAAGGCTTAAAAAATACCAACGGAACATACCGGAGAACTCGAGTACATTGATATCATTGAAGTTTGTGCTGCCTGTTATATTTACACCCAAAGCAAATTGGGTAGCCAAATTTACATCAAAGTTAAACAGAACTCCCCCCGCAAAGTTTTCCGGGGAGTTCATATTCATTTCAACGCCAAAACCAACGGCGAAAGCGTGGGTTGAGCGGCTTTTATCTATTATTTCGTCCGGCAGAGCTCGGGGGGGGGGGGGTATTTTCATCTGCAGACAAACTAGCCGCTGTCAGCATTATAAACGAGGCTAACAAAACAATGCTAGTTTTTCGCACAAATTACTCCTTTCCCACCATATAATCGGCTATTTTACCACCGGGGTTTGTGCTGTGTCGCCGGGCATGTTTTTTAGTGTGGGTAGACTGCCGTTAACAATATTCCAGATGTTCGTATTGTTCCATGTAGATAAATTCCATCTAGGAGCACCACCACCCTGCTCTGTCCACCAGGTTGCAGTGTTCCAGTTAACGTTCGAAATGTTTGAACCAGCCGGATTACTAGTTGTATTTCCAGCAATTGATTCATCATTCACAGTCATATCACTTCGCGCGTAAAGACCAGATAAACCGTTAACACCACTCCCTATAACACGATTAATACTCGCAGGACCAGTAATCGCTGGATTCAACGCAACGCAATTTCTCACTGTGCCAGTTTCATTATGTCCAACAATACCGCCAACATTTAGAGGGCCATCTTTAACAGTTCCTGTGGCATAGCAAAATTCGATAGTACCGCCGTTATATCCCGCTACGCCGCCATAAGATTGCGCCATACCAGTACCAACTGAGTTATAATCTATGTCTCCTGTAGCGTAACAGTTTTTAACATTACCAGTGGTTTGATTAGCTCCTATAACACCACCAAGATTTCTATATCCTTTAATATTCGCTTCAGAGAAGCAGTTTTCTATTTTGAATGAATTGTCTCCTACTACACCGCCAACAGCGTTCATTCCGCTTATGTTTCCGGTAACAAAACAATTAAAAATTTCACCAAAATTGTATCCTGCAATACCACCAACATATTGGCCGGTTACAACAATATTAACATCAACTAATCCAAGATTAACAACTTCACCATCTGTGCCAATATAACCAAATAACCCCTGATTATTACCACTGTTTGTAATACTTAGGTTAGAAATGACTTTACCATTACCGTAAAATTTGCCGGTGAAACGATTTTGTGCGTCACCTATCGGTTCCCAATTAATACCAGCAAGATTAAGATCTGCAACCAGCTCATATTGCTCATCGAGCGTCCAGAGTTTGTACGGTTCAAGGTTAGCGTCTCCTCTACCCACCATTTGCATTTCATATTCATTTGTGACATAAAATGCATCTGGCATGATTAGAGTTACCCAATATTTTCTTTCATCACCATTTCCAGCAGTTACAATAAATTCTTTATCATCACTAAAATTAACAGGGGCACTCATTACATGATTAATAAAAGCGCCTGTATATATTACAGAAACATTTAAACTGCTTTTGTCTGTTCCCCTGGGAACCATGATACGAACTTCACCATCATTTTCATCTATATTGATAATTTCGAGAAGTTTACTGTTTTCCACATTAGTAATCTCAAAATGTACAATCTCTTTCCAGTTTGTATTAATCGGGAGTGTAATCGGAACGGAAGAGGTTCTTCCTGCAATAATCGTCACCTTAATCGTGTTTTCTCCAACGGGGAAACCTACTGCGTTAAGAGCGGTTAAGGTAATTTCCCAATTGCCTTCGGCAAGTGAAATGGAAACTGTATCGCCGGCGTTGTGGACTTCCATATCTTTTTCGATGGGACCGTTAAAATTAATATTAAATTTTAAGGTGTTTGCAAAATCGTTGGAAATTCCAACGCCGGAGCGGGCATCGCTGCTGCCGGGAAGCCTTATCACAAGGGTTCCTGTTTTGGAAGAATCTCCAAGCGGACACGAAATAACTAATGTTACTATGATTAATAAAAATATAATTTTCTTCATTTTCTACTCCTTCTTACTTGCTCTCAAGTGTCATATCTGTAACAAAAAAACCTTCGCCAAGCGGCCTTAAAGCTCCCGGCATTGAGCCCTGTCCCGGCAATGGGGGAAGAGCGCGGTTTGAATCTCCGGCGTCAAATGAATTTACCGCTTTTCCGGTTTCTGAATCAACAAATGAACTTTGTCCGCCGATTACTATCACCGGCTGACCGCCTGCTGCTGAGCTAAACCTGACAGTTCCTTCGTTCACTCTAAGATTCATAAAGTCCATTTCAAAATTTGTTCCGCGCACAGACGCCGTAGATGACGGCGTTTGAACATTAAAGTTCACTCTGCTTCCTGAAGGAGGAGCAACATCGACTCTTACTCTTCCGGTGCGCAGTTCAAGGTTGGTGGTGGCTTCGGTGTTTTCCATATTTATAATATTTTCCAGGCTTAAGTTTGTAAGAGAGCGCACCATGATGGTCGAACTTCCTGTATCAAGTAAAGCCGTGCTTTTAAATCCGGTTGATATGATTGTCGCGTTTCCTACGCGATCTCCGACTCTGGCGGCTGTCCAGTTTGCCGCACCTGGCGCTTTAAGCTCCACAGTTCCGGTAAGCTCTTTAATTACTGCGCTCTGATTTTGCGCAAAGAGACTTGCTGCCATTAAAAAAATAATTAACACTATCGCTAATCGTTTCATACTTCCTTTTCCTCCTAATATTAAAACGACATCATTATACTGGCTTTTATTTTCCACAATGTTTTAGTATCTGCATAAATATTTCCCAGACCCGGGAAAAATAATCCGCATCCCAAAGAGGCGCGCAGGTCATCATACGGCTGCCAGGCAACAGAAGCCTGTAATTCGCATCCGTAAATACTTCCATCCACTAATGGATCTTTATATGTTCTAAAAAAGTAAGATAACGCAGCGTCTGCAAGCAAATCACCGCGAAGCCTTGCTGTATAATCCGCCGAAATCAGCGCAAGGCCGGAAATAGTTTCCGAAAAAATTAATCCCATCGCAGGAGAAGAGACTGGAGCAAATGCATAAGATGTATCGTTAAACGGACCGGAAGTAAATTTACAGGTTACCCTTACTCCGCTGTCAAACTCTGTCGGCATATCCATTCTGAATCTGGCAAGCGCGCCAAAAGCTGCGTTAACCTCGTTCTTTCTTTCCATTAATTCAAACAAAGCGCCAACGGCAACACCCGCTTTATTCTGCGGGAAAAATTCAACCATTGCCTGAGCGTACTGAGAATGGAGAAAATCGCTGGCACCGTTTATATCAAATTGAAACAGGGTTTCAAGTGAAAGCAAGTATTCTTCCTGTATAGGAAGATCATAACGGGCATTGGCAAAAAATCTGCTGGAAGCAAAATAATTATCTTTATCAACAAAATTAAATGCATCGGTTTCTGTCATCATTATTTGCGCAGTTTCCTTGTAAAGCAGACCTGTAAAGAAAAGACCTGCATTTAAATAACCAACAGGCAAACCGGTTTCTATTTTAACGCCGTCAAAAAGACCGTAAGCTGTCATTCCAAGGCAATCGGAATAGGTAATACGGCCGGCTTCGATAAAGAAATTATCCTGCAGACGGTATCTGGCGCTAAAACGGGAAATTTCCGGCACAAGAGCCGGGGAACCCCACCCATCATTCTCGCCGCTTTTTGAACTGCGGTACTTAAGAGACAATATGCCGGATAGATATACCGACAGTCCTTCGCCGCCATCCCACGAAAACCATGGAATAAAAATCGGGTAATAGACAAATGCTTCGTTATCAAACTCGAATCTTTGATCTGTTAAAAGTCCATAATCATATGAAAAAGCAAAACCGGTAATAAAGGCAAACAAAATTAACAAAAGGAGAAAACGTTTCATTGCTCTCCTCCTGTAAAGTTAATTGTGTTCCCCAGAATATGCAAAAACCTCTGCCCGGATACTGTCATAGCAGGATCAGCGGCTCCCTGAATTAAAGAGCGGTTTACCATCGCCCTGAAAGCATAACGCGGTCCGGGAAAAAACTTGTACATAAGACCGCCCTCAATTTCGAACGCGCTGGTAATTAAAAAAGAAAGGTTTGCAAGTTTTATTTCGTCCTGCGGGGAAACTTCGTCCGGAAGCCAGCCTTTTTCCTTTGCCAGATTGAACGCGGCTTCAGCGGTATTCGCATCAGTTTCTATGCCGGAAGAAGCAATCACAAAGCGGGCTGCCTGTTCAAAGGTAATGGCAGAGCTTTGTAAAATGGTTTCCAGTTCGTCAGCCTGAGAAGGCGCTCTAACCTGCTGCGCCGCTACGGCTCCTGCTCCCAAAAATATAAAAATAAGGGATAAAAACGCTATTTTTAACATAATTGAAGGGTGGCGGCAAACTGCTGAACTAATGGCAGAAATGGGGAAAAACCTGCATTTGGCGGTTCTTTGGTACATCAAGCATATTTTACAACATTTATAGATAATTGTAAAGAAAGAGAAGAACTACAAAAGAGAAATTTTCTTATTTTCCTACGCAAAACCTGCTGAACATCTCTTCCAGAATGTCGGCTGTGGAAACCTCTCCGGTTATCTCCCCCAACGAATTAACGGCCTCCCGTAAAAGAGGGGCAATCAGGTCGAGCGGCTCTTCCCGCTCTGTCAGCGCGAGAGCTTCCTCCAGCGCCAAACAGGCTGCATCCACAAGTTTTTTCTGGCGGACTGTACCAAGCGATGCTGCTGCAGAAGGTTCTGTATGCAGCTTAAGATCCGCGCCGCCTGCAGCCTGCTTTACAATAGCTGATGTAACAGCGGCGTAGACTTTATCAAGACCTTCGCCGGTTTTTGCGCTGACACAAATGGGAGCCCTGTCTGCTGCCGGAAAGAGATTTAAAACGGTATTCGGTAATGGTGATAGGTCACATTTGTTCCAGACAAAAAAGTGTTTTATGTCTGCCTTCTGGATAAAAACATTGTCTTCGTCTGTGATACCAAACGCGCCGTCAATTAAATATAAAACAATATCCGCTTCTTCCAGAATTTTCAGGCTGCGTTCCACTCCGATTTTTTCAACGGAATCGCCGGTATCGCGTAATCCTGCTGTATCAATAAGCCGGATTGGAATGCCTTCGATGGTGACCCATGCTTCTATCCAGTCGCGGGTAGTGCCTGGAATTTCGGTAACAATGGAACGATCTTCTTTTAATAGTGCGTCAAAAAAACTGGACTTGCCTGCGTTGGGACGGCCAGCAATCACAAGGGTTATTCCTTCCTGATAGATTCGTTCTAATTGCCAGGAAGCGGATAGTTTTTTTAACCTTGCCAAAACATCCAGCGCGATATCTTTTTTTGGAAGCTTTCCTGCAATTTCTTCGTTGTTGTCGGCGCTTACTTCTTCTTCTGAATAATCAAGATATATTTCTGCTGCGGCAAGAACCTGAACAAGCAGATTTTTAATTTCGTTTATTTCTGCCTGCAGAGAACCGCCAAGACGTTTAACGGCATGACGGCGGCTGGTTTCTGTTTTAGCGGAAACTAGTTCCATGACAGATTCGCTTCTTGTAAGGTCGAGTTTGCCGTTCATAAAAGCGCGGAAGGTAAATTCACCGGGAAGCGCATCCTGAAAACCTGTTGATTTCAAAACAGCCATTACAGCTTTTCCGGCGGATAAGCCGCCGTGGCAGCAGATATCGACACTGTCTTCGCCGGTGTAGCTTTTTGGAGCGCGAAAAACAGAAACAAGGACTTCATCGATCTTTTGCGCATTGTCAGCTATCCAGCCGTGAACAACTGTGTTACCCTGCGCATCTTTTAAATGCGGCGCGGTTTTTGCTCCTGTTGCAAAAACAGAAGACACTAAATCTATTGTTGATTTACCTGAACAGCGAATCAGTGTAAGCGCGCTGTTTCCCGGAGTAGTTGCAAATGCGGCAATCGGAGATTCGTCGCCATAATGCCTTATGCTACTACTTGTCATTTTTTTTATCCCACCATGTATCGAACTCTGCGCCGCCAAGACGTAATTTTAAAAAGATCCAGGGAGCCAGAACAGATACCCATAAACTTATAATCGTGCAGCATAAAAAACAATAAAGAAAAATATTCTGATTTTCAGAAATAACAATAATTATTTTTTCTACCCTGTATACAATCAATGCAAGGCCGGTTGTGCCGATAAGAAAACGCCCGATTAATACAAGCGTTATTGGTATTATTTTCTTTTGCAGAATAACAGAGCTTTTAAAACCAATAAAACGTTTATTAAAGCAATAACCTGCTCCCAAACCAAGCATGATTCCGGCAGGTAATATTAATTTTACATCCGGAATATACATAATCATGATAAACGAAACCGCAGCAGAGGCGATCATATAAGTGCGAAAACCGCCTTTAGTAAGAAGTTCTTCTATCTTTTTGCGTAAGAACAAAAACCCGCAAAAAAATACCGCAAAGATAATCCAGCTAAAATCAATATCAACAGGAATGTTCCCGCTTAAATGTTTGTATATTAATATAACCCATATAGAGAGCACAATCGTTATACCCAATTGCAGCCCGACCTTTTCATCAATACACCAGTAAATAAAAAAGGGAAAAACCAAAACCAAAAAAATCCATTCCATTTTAAAAACCCTCAAAAAAAGTCTGACGCAGGCGGTTAACCGCGGAATTCTGTGCAGCAGTTAATGTTACAGAAGAAACTGTAACCGACATCATATTTCTAACATAATTCTGCATCAATGTCCTGTCTGCGGTAACTAAAATAAAGAAAATATATTCTTCCAGCGGCTGTATATTATCATTATTGGTTCTTGCTTTAATCCAATAGGTATCTTCTTTTAATATACCGGGATATATGCCTCTGTATGCATTTTTGGTCATCGTCTCAAAAAAAGCGCCGTATTCATCATCCGGATACAAAGATGCTGTTAAATACATTCTTCTTTCTATTCTTACAGCCGCAAGTACGGGGAAATCATATGATGTAGAAAAAAAATCTTCCCATCTTTTTAAAGCGGTAAAATTTACCCCTTCGTTAATTGCAATAAAAACAAATTTATTACTGTAAGCTTCCAGCTTTTCAACCGCTTCTATTCCGCCGTCAAGATACGCGCTCAGCCATAACGGTATTGAACCAACAGCGCCGCTTTTTGTTTCGATAATATTTTCGCGCTCAACAGGCACAGGTTTTTCCGCTTCGTATATGCCGGATTCGGGAACCGGGAAATGATTTACGGTATTTTGACTGATACACGAAGATATTATTATTACAATTAATAAAAAAGCTGGTGTTTGTAAGTTTATTTTCATATTTTAAATTTTAATAATCAGCGGCTGAAACCGGTTGATTTTCGTTTATAATTGGCTTTAATTCCGCGGCAATTATATCCATTGGCGGCATGTAGTATAAAGCAAACTCATCCCATAATACATTAAATTCTGCGGGAACAAATACATTAGCCTGCTCAGCAGGAGAATCCGGTTCTGCGGCTGGTTCCTGCAGAAAACCAAGCATTATTTGAAAATCTTTAAGAACATCAACATTAAGAGCAATTGGCTTTGTTATTAATTCATTATCAATAAAATCTCCAATAATATTAATCTGCGCCGTCAGTAAACCCTTATTTACAGAAAAATTTATTCCGGCAGTAATAAATGAATTATCTTTTTTTATGCCGGGAATTTCTTCAGATGATTCGTCTGAAGCTGCCGGCAAGCTTATAATCTGCGAGACAGTTTTTAATGGAGAGATCAATTTTAAAATGAACTTTTCTTCTTCCATGGATAAATTAATACGGATATCATCGGATGAACCAAATAAAACAGACAGAATACCGCCGCTGCTTAAAGAACTAAACCGGAATAAAGCCTGCCATGTTTCTATCCCTTCGTTTAAAACCGGTATTTTTGGAAGACTAAAAACATTATTAAATCCTGAAGCAATTCCGTAAGTTCCGTTTAAACCCATCCATTTAATTTTATTACTTCCGGCAGGTTTTAACGCCCTGTCTGCAGCAGCAGGCGTTCTGGAATCAAACAGACTGGATTCCAATGTATACCAGTGTGTAAGCTGCGGAACATTTGCAGAAATAAGATGCACATCTATTGCTTGGGAAGAAACAAGAAGCGAAATTTCTTTTTGATATCCCGATAATTCATCTAAACTTTCTGCCGGAAATATTTCGGCGCGAAGCGCAAAGAAACCGCTCTGTTCGGGCGCTTTCCAGAACAACTGCCCGGCGCCTTCAGAAAAATATCCTTCGCTGATTTTATTCCTGCCGTCAAACCAAACGATATACGGATCTAACAGTTTGTCAAAAAACAAATCTACCTCCAGCATTACAGTGGCTCCTCTGGGAATTAACTGCGCGCTGTCTGAAATACCAGGCAGAAAAACATTTATACCGTTAAAATAAAAAACAGTTTTGCCAAGATAAAAGAAAGTTTTTTCGGTTCTTTGCAAAATATCTTTTCCGCTCATAACCTGAGAAATCATGGTATATCTGCCCATTGGCAAATTTCCCGGTATTGGGAATGCCGGCATGTCATTAAAATTTGCTATGGGGATTATTTTTTCATCGCCGTTTTTTTCAGGAGCAGATTCCTGCGCTTCTGCCGGTTCTGCGCTTTCAGAAAAGTCACCGGATTTTTCGCTATCGTTTTCATCAGTATTATCATCAGAGACTTTCGAAACACTCTTAAGCTGCTCCTGAGCAATTTTGGCTGCCTCCGGATCAAGGTTATAAATAACCCTCCACCCTTTAATCTCTCCTTTGGAATCCCTTAAAAAAACCATAAGGGCAGTTATATCCGGATCCTCGGAAACAGATTCTTCAAAAAATGGATTTATTATATCGCCGTGCTTAGCGTAAGAACATTCATCCAGCGGGATATCGTTAATTTGTACATTTAATTTATAAGTTCCGGCAGATGGTAAAATGGCATCCATGGCTTCACAGCCGCCCAGAAGCAGGGTGATAAAGACAGCAGAAACGAGGATTGTATATTTTCTTATAACATTTTGGACATACATACCCAATATAAATATAACACCAAATATGGAAGGAATCAACAAGAAATATTTCAGGCTTATCGTTTTACGCTGGTATATGCCGTTTTAATCGAATATACTGATTTATATGCGAACAAAGGCAATCATACATTTAAACCGTTTTAAAAACAATTTTTGTTCTGTTCAGGCTCGAATTGGCAGCAAAAGACATATTTGTGTATCAGTAAAGGCTGATGCTTACGGCCACGGAGCGCTGCAAATAGCAAAAAAAAGCCTGGAATTAGGCGCATATTGTCTTGGGGTGGCAACTGTCGCAGAAGGAGCAAACCTTAGAAAAGGCGGAATTAAAGCGCCGATAATGCTGCTTTCGCAGTCTCATCCCAATGAAATTCCGGAAATAATTAAATCAGACCTTACCCCTTTTATTTCGGACATCGAATTTGCGTCGATTTTAAATGATAGCGCCAAAGCGGCAAAGCAAAAAATACCCGTTCACATGAAAATCGACTCCGGCATGGGAAGAATTGGCTGTTCAGTAAAAGAAGCTGTTTCTCTTGCCCGTCATATTGCTTCTTGCACAAAACTTAAACTAACAGGCACGGCAACTCATTTGGCTGCCGCAGACTCGGCAAACCCTAAAGACATTGAATACACCAATCAGCAATTAACAGGTTTTAAAAAAGCGGTAACAGCAATTAAAGCTGCAGGTATCAACCCTGGTATAATTCATGCTGCCAACTCCGGCGGAATAATCCTGCACCCGGATTCCTGGCTGGACATGGTAAGACCGGGGATTCTTCTTTATGGTTACAAAGCCGTACATGAGTATGAACTCCCGCTTGCCAACATGAAAAAAATATCAAAGTTAAAAACATTGATGGTAGAACCTGTCATGGAACTTATAAGTTCTGTTGTCTTAATAAAAAAGATAAAAAAAGGCGAGAGTGTTTCTTACGGCAGAACCTGGATTGCAGAAAACGATACATACATAGCAGTTCTTCCTGTAGGTTACGCTGATGGTCTTCCGCGCCTAGCCAGCAACAAGTGGCAAGTGGTTATTAACGGCGAAGAATACCCGTTGGTTGGACGCGTATGCATGGATCAATGCTGTGTTGATCTTGGACCAAAACCTGTAGTGCAGCGCTGGGACGAAGCGTTAATTTTTGGTGCAGATATTGTTCCTGAACAATCTGATAAGCCGGTTATTAATCACAGTGCAGCTGCTCTTGCGGATGTAACCGGGACAATACCCTACGAAATAACGTGTAATATTAATAAAAGAGTGCCGCGAGTGTATAAATAAGCATATAAAAAAAAGCCTGATCTGACCACTCAAAGCTTAGCTTTGAGTGGTCAGACAGGCTTTTTTATGGTGTGCGCTAAGCGCGTTAGATTATAAATGCAAAGAATAATGCGAATATTACATACACAGCTGTGCATCCAACCGCTGTATACGGCAGAATATGTTTAAAATCAAGTTTAAACATAGCAAGGTAAGGAAGTGCCCAGAATGGCAGGAAGCCGTTGGTTGAAAAATCGCCTGCAGTATACGCAAGTATCATTTTACTTAAATGAACATTATTTTCAACTGCTACTTCAAATGCATAAGGAGCAACGACCATGAATTTTGCCGCACCGTTGGGAACTGCTATATTTACAATTGATGTATAAAGGTATGTCAGGAACGGCCAGTTACTTTCTGTTGCAAAAGACATAAAGAATTCTACAAAGACTCTGTTTAATCCAGTGTAGGTGATGATACCAAAGATACCTGCATAGAACGGGAATTGAATAATAACACCCCATGTCTGACCAAGTGACATCTGTACCATTCTGATAAAGGCATTCGGTGTGCCGCTGAGTAACAGAGCAATAACAAGCATGAGCATGTTAAAGTTATTAAAATTCAATGAGCCGTCTACAGCAAAGAATCTAACTACCCATACAAGACCAAATGCGCCAACTATAAAATTGACGATAGGGCTGTTATCCAGCGCTTCTGCAACAGAAGTCGGCTTGGGTCTTACTTGAGTATAAAGTTTTTGCTGAGTTTCAATTTCTTCGTAAAGTTCATTGGAAGGTTCAACATAGTTTTCTTCTTTTTTGGGTCTGATAAGATAGATAGCTCCAAAACAAACGATCAATGCAACAATACATAAAATTACGTTTTGCAGAGAAAATACAGTTTCTGCGTATGGTACTTGCTCAGGAACTTTTGCTAAAAATTCTTCTGGTCGTCCTCTGAAAATTATATCTCGAATCCAACCCTTACTATTGCCGAATACAGGCGCAATTTGGGAAATACCAATACCGGTAATACCGCATCCGTAAAGAATGGCAACAAAAAGCGGATTATGCATTTTGTAGCCTTTTTCTCTGGCGGCCATTAATATGTGTCTGCCAAGATGGATACCAAGCATAATACCCAAACCAAAATGGAACCAGTTAAACAACGGAACGATAAGCATAACCAGCAGGATCGCCTGTCCCATATTATTTGGCTTTCTGGCAAGCTTTTTAAGCCCCATGCGCACAAACGGTGATGCGGCAATTACTGAACCTGTTATAAGAATCAACGACATCTGCATTGCAAGCTCAAGTAAACTCCAGAATCCCGCTCCCCATGCTTCAACAACACTGTTAGCTGGAACACCTGTATTGAGCTGCTGCAATGGTACATTATCCGCAAAATTAACAAACGGTGTTTTTGTAAATACAAGAGCCAAAATTACAACGATAGCTGTAAGTATGTAAGCTATTACCATTGAATTTGGCATCCACCTGTTAAAGAATCTGATAAAACCATCCATCCACGATCTTTTTTCGATTGTATCTGAACTCATCTCTAATCCTCCTTAGATTTTCTGATGTTAAGTGGCATTGTATTATTTTTTAACAGACAATTCAAGTGGTTATGTCAAACTTATAAGAGAATAATTAAACTACAATAGGTTATTAATTTTCCTATATTTTTTCGCGTTTTGTTATAATTCTGCTAATTAAGCCGTAATTAACAGCTTCAGCGGCTGTCATCCAGTAATCGCGATCTGTATCTTTCTCTATTTGACCTGCCGGATTACCGGTTTCTTCTGCGATTAGGTGATTTATCTTTTCCCGCAGTTTTTCCAGCTCTTTGGCATGTATTTCTATATCCGTAGCAACACCGCGAATTCCAGACAGCAGCTGGTGAATAAGGTAGTGACTGTTTGGCAAACCTACACGCCTGTCTTTAGGAGAAGCAAGCTGAATGATTGCAGCTGCGCTGGCGACAAGCCCCATACCGATAGTCCAGACCTGCGGCTTAACAAAACGAATCATGTCAAAAATGGCATAACCCGCATCTGCGTCTCCGCCGGGGGAATCAATAAAAATCCTTATTGGATCATCATTCATATCTTCCAGGAGTAAAAGCTGGCGGATTGTTTTCTCTGCCAGATCTTTATTTATTTCACCGGAAAGCAAAATTGTCCGTGTTTTTAACATTCGTCCAGCAAGTGGATCGAAGATCGGCGTTTTTTCCTTTTCCTGGTCATCGTCATCGCATAAAAATGGATTCATTTGGTTCCTCCGTTTTAATACTACTAAATTCAAACAATAAAAACAATGCAGGCTTACGGATTCTCGTAGCTCTGGTACAGGAATCTTCTAATCTTCTGCTGGGCGTTCTTTTCGAACGGTTCCTTGCGTATACAAAAGTCGCTGATCTTTTTATAAACAGGCAAAGCGCGGTTTGCTTCTTCAACTTCCTTTTTAATTAAGTCAAAAATAAAGGTTTCATCGTTTTCCCTGCCGAGATGATCGGCTTTGATAAATTCATAATTGGGAACCATAACACCGTAAATAATTTCGCCGCCTGGCGTTTTTCTTCCAACCACAAGCAATTCGGAAATTGTACGGGAACCTGCAAAATGAGCTTCGACTTCTTCCGGATAGATATTCTTTCCGCCAGAGCCGACAATTAAACTTTTCTTTCGTCCTTTGATATAAATGTATCCGTCTTTATCGCGGTAACCTAAATCGCCTGTTAACAGCCAGCCGTCTTTTGTAATAACTTCATTTGTGGCTTCTTCGTTTTCAAAATAACCAAGCATTACAGAGGGCGATTTACAAACAATCTCGCCTATGCCATCAGGTCCGGGATCGAGGATTTTTATCTCGGTATAGATGACAGGAAGCCCAACCGATTCGTTGCGCTTGTAACGCGGAGTATTCACAGAAATAAGAGGTGAATTTTCACTCATGCCGTAACCGTGAACAATATTAAAACCAAGAGAGTCAAAGAAATCCGCTGTTTTGGGGCTTAATGCGCCGCCGCCGGCAACCATTACCCTGATTGAATGAAGGTTAGTTTTTTTACGGATAAATCTGAAAAATTTCTGTCCAAATTCAGGTTTTCCTTTTTTTGCTTTTGCCAGAGAAATATTTCTGAAAATATTTAATGTTCCGCGGACAATTGGCGAAAGTTTTTTATAACCGGCATCAATCGCCGCCATTACTTTGTCATAAAGCAGAGGAACAGCAATAAGGTATGTAACTCCGCCGTCTTTTATATCATCAATAACAACTTTACCAACAATTTTTTCGGCAATAACAATTGTCAAACCTCTCATATGAGGAGCAATAAATGAACATGTCGTTGGATAAGTATGATGCAGAGGCAAAACATCAATAAAAACATCAGTATCATCCGGGTTTAAAATACGGATTGCAGCGCTTGCGTTTGCAATAATATTTTTATGAGATAGGGTAACGCCTTTGGCAAAACCAGTAGTCCCCGATGTAAATACAATAGAGCAAGGGTCATTTGGCGCTACACTGTCCTGGGAAGGCAGCGGCTGACTGTCTGCATTTATGCCGAAAGTATCGTATTCGGTCTTTTGTCCGGCAGGAGCATCTTCAGCTTCCGGGCTGATGCATACAGATACATCAACAGAAATACCATTAGATGATAACGAGGAAGCGAAATCCCTCTTTCTGCCGGAATAAAAAAATGCTTTTGCTCTTGTAATTTTAAAAATATTAAGACATTCCTGTTCTGTAGCAAGAAAGTCGACCGGAACAATAGAAATACCTGCAATTACAGTTCCCATCCATATAGCCATCCATTCAGGACGGTTTTCTGCCCAAAGCAAAACACGATCACCTTTGGAAAGGCCTGCAGCAAGCAAGCCGCGCGCCACTCTCCGGCATTCATCGTTAAACCTGGAATAAGTCCAGCGTGTAAATTCCTTCTGTTTACCGGATCGATACAAAATCATATCTTTAGCGCTGAATTTGCGAGAATTATGTTCGAGTACCTGAATAAAATTATTACACGGATTGTCAGGGAAATTAGAAATATAGTCTTCAAATTTTAACATAAATAACCCTCATTTAAAATAATGTATCGCAATTTATTTAGTAATAATCAAAAAATATCTTTTTTTCCCGGCGCGCAGAATCAGCTCGCCTTCCGAATTGAGCTTGTCAGATCCAATAATTGCAGCAGGATCATTAATTGCCGAAAGTTCACCGTCACTGCCGGAAACAAAAGCGCCTCCCTGCTGAACAAGGCGGCGGGCATCGCTCTTTGTGGACTCTAGTCCAGTATCACAAAAAAGGTCTACAACATTATAACCTGCTTCAAACCTGGAACGTGTTATTTCTGCGTGCGGCATAGCTGCTTTGTCACCGCCTGCGCCGCCTCCGCCAAATGCCGCTTTTGCCCCGGACAGAGCTTTGTCTGCTTCGTCCTTTCCGTGAATAAGAGCGGTAACTTCCCAGGCAAGACGCTCCTTGGCATCGTTGGGATTTTTACCTGTGTCGCAAAGCGCTTTGCATTCATCAACATGAAGGAAAGTAAACATGAGCAGGAAGCGAAGAATATCCTGATCCTGCACATTGCGCCAGTACTGAAAAAATTCGTAAGGAGTAGTAACTGCCGGGTCAAGAAAGAGCGCGCCTTTTTCGGTCTTGCCCATTTTTTTTCCGTCTGCTGTGGTAACAAGCGGGAAGGTAAGGCCATAAACTTCCGCGCCTTCGACACGGCGGATAAGTTCTACACCTGCGACAATATTACCCCATTGATCATCGCCGCCGATTTGTAAACGGCAGCCGTGACGGCGGTACAGCTCCAAAAAGTCATAACTTTGTAAAAGCTGGTAATTAAATTCGATAAAAGACAAACCTGTCTCCATACGCATTTTGTAAGCTTCAAAACTAAGCATGCGGTTTACAGAGAAATGCCTGCCAATATCGCGTAAAAAATCGATATAGTTTAAATTGCCAAGCCAATCCTTGTTATTAACTGTAAAAGCTGTGTTATCATCAAAACCGACAAAACGGTCAAGCTGGGCTCGAATAGATTCGGTATTTTTATCTAACTGCTCGTACGAAAGCATTTTGCGGATATCGCTTTTTCCTGAAGGATCGCCAATACGGGCAGTCCCGCCCCCAAGCAGAGCTATACCCTTGTGACCTGCCGCCCGAAGGTGGCGAAATGCAAAGTAGGGCACCATGTGACCAATGTGCAGACTGCCGCCTGTAGGATCCGTCCCCTCGTAAAAAGCGATTGGACCTTCGTCCATCAATTTTGATAAGGCTTCAGCATCGGTACACTGCTGAAAAAAGCCCCTTGCTTTTAATGTTTCTAATGCTGAGTTCATGGGTTTATTTTAGCATAATTTTTCCGATACTATAAGTACAGTTTATGAGTGTTTTTGAAATAATTAAGCAAGTTCTCCTCTCCTGGCAGGTAATTGTTGCCGTAATTGTGGTTGTGGCTTATATACATATAGTTTCCTATGTGGCAAAAAGTTATCACCGGCCAAGGTCATTTAAGAAAATTGACTTAAGTAGATTTAAAAGAACAAAAAAAGAGAAACCTGCAGCAGATACCGGAGGACCCGAAGAAACATTCTCTGGCGGCGATTCCAACGACGAATTAGGCCTGGAAGAAGCATAAAAATTTAAAAATATTTACATTTTTTTCATTTTCGGTCAAGCAACAGACCATCTCCGCGCCATATAATAGTGGAGGAAAAAATGACAGAAAACAAAAAAGAAACAGCCGACCCGTTAAGCGACGCGGTAAAAAGCCTGTTTGGATTATCGTACCTGTTCCCGTATCAAAGGCTTGTAATAACAAATATCCTGGAAGCCGCGCAAGCCGAGGGAATCCCGGTTAAGTGGCCGGATAAACCTGAAGCGGAATCAACGCCGGAAATACTCCCGGTTCAAACTGACGGCAATGAACCTTCTGACAGGGAAGTAACAGGCAAGCAAATAGTAATTCTGCCTACAGGAGCCGGAAAGTCCCTTTGTTTTCAGCTTCCTGCGATGCTGATAGAAGGGCTTACCCTGGTTATTTATCCGATTTTATCGCTGATGGCGGATCAGCAAAGACGCCTTTACGATAAAGGTTTTTCTCCTGTAACAATCAGGGGAGGACAAAGTAAGGAAGAACGCGATGAAATCTGGCAAAAACTTGAAAGCGGTCAAAGCAGATTTATAATTGCAAACCCGGAAGTATTACTTACGGCACAGGTAAAAGAAAAACTTAAAAAAATAAAAATTACTCATGTAGTTATTGATGAAGCGCACATCGTCAGCGAATGGGGAGAAAGCTTCCGTCCCGGCTACCTGGAAATCGGCTCTATTTTAAAAACTCTTAATCCGCCGCTTGTAACTGCTTTTACCGCCACAGCCAGCACCTCTGTCTTGCAAAAAATAAAAAAATATATTTTCGGCGATTCTGACGCAGGTCAAATCGTGGGAAATCCGGACAGACCTAATATCAGTTATTCAGCAAAA
>Ga0123356_10002960_pt1 | contig 17946 bp, 18 predicted proteins | sample TergutEmb28metaG_2_FD_92546 | JGI IMG/M metagenome (GOLD analysis project Ga0123356, IMG submission 92546) | Embiratermes neotenicus P3 segment gut microbial communities from Petit-Saut dam, French Guiana - Emb289 P3 | ecosystem: Host-associated > Arthropoda: Insects > Digestive system > Gut ...
ACTGGATAAAAAAATTCATGACTCGGGAATGTCTGCAATAACTACAGTCAAAGTTTTATATACAGGCACAGATGTAACGAAGATCGACTTCTATCTTGATTTGATGGTAAAGGAAGATAAAGAAGGTTTGATGCTAAACAGAGACAGCAGGTATTCCTGTAAAAGACATAATGGTATCCTAAAGATAAAGAGATTCTATACAGTCGACTTGAGAGTAACTGCTGTTGAAGAAGGGTCAGGAAGAAATCTTGGCAGACTGGGAGCTTTTGTGGTCGATTATAAAGGTAATGTTTTAAATGTCGGGTCGGGTTTCAGTGATCAGCAACGTGAGGATTTTTGGCTTGTTAGAGACGAGCTGCCCGGCAGAGTCATAGAAGTAAAGTATAAAGAAGAAAGCAGCGACAAAAAAACAGGTCAGTTTAGTCTGCAGTTTCCTATATTTGTTACCTTACGTGAGGAAGGCAAAGAAGTAAGTTATGACTAAGTAAACAAAGGTACAGTATTTTGATTGAAAAATTAAAAGAAAAAGCGCAGGGTCTGCCACAGCTTCCCGGCGTATACTTGATGAAAGATGAAAGTAATAATGTTATATACGTTGGAAAGGCTGCCCGACTAAAAAATCGAGTCGGCAGTTATTTCAGTCGCAGCACAGACGGGCTCACAAACCACGATATAAAGACTGATTTAATGGTTTCAAAGATCGTAGACTTTGATGCGATCATTGTCGGTTCCGAGTTTGAAGCACTAATACTGGAAAATTCGCTTATAAAGCAGTATATGCCAAAGTATAATGTTAAATTACGAGATGATAAAGGCTATCCCGTAATACGTGTGGATATAAAGAATGAGTATCCGATGTTTAAAATAGTTGCAATACCCGGTGATGATGATGCACTTTATCTCGGTCCTTACGGCGGCAGACAAGATACACGTAAAGCTATCGCTGCAGTCAGCAAAGCTCTCAAGCTTCCGACATGCGGCAAAAACATTAAGTTGATATTGGGCAGACAGCGACCATGTCTCAACTTCGACATGGGCAACTGCCGTGCATATTGCCAAAAGGCTGATCTTGCAGATGATTACAGAAATGCTGTGGCTGCCGCGATCGACATATTTCAAGGAAAAACAGGCAGTCTTGTAAAGAGACTGACTAAGGAGATGACAACAGCTTCAGATAATCTTTCGTTTGAACTCGCAGCGGTATTAAGAGATCGAATTAAGGCAATTAAAGTGCTGGAGCAAAGGCAATTCTTTGAAGAGGAGCCTATAGAGGAGCACGCTGCTTTATATAAAGAAAAAATCCTGAAAACACATCAATGGCTTGAAAAGGCGTTAAATCTGGAATCAAATCCCGATCGAATTGAAGCCTACGATATTTCAAACACAGGCTCATCAGACATTGTTGGATCTATGATCGTTTTTGTCAGAGGAAAACCTTTGAAAAAAGATTACAGAAGATTTAAGATAAGATCCAAAAAAAAGCAAGATGACTACGGAAGTATGGCTGAAGTCTTATCAAGAAGGATAAAAAGATATCTCGCCAATGATGAGAAGTTTTCCGTTTTACCGGATATTATCCTTATCGACGGTGGAGCAAATCATGCGTCCGTTGTTCGGAAAACACTTGATGATTTGGGAGTAGAACTGCCTGTTTTTGGAATGGTAAAAGATGAAAAACATAAAACCCGTGCTCTGGTGACACCCGACGGTGAAGAAATAGGGCTTGCGGCAAATCCTGCTGTTTTTGCACTTATAGGTACAATACAAGAAGAAGCACATAGATTTGCTGTTGAATACCATAGAAATCTACGTTCAAAAAGCATGCTTAAAAGCGAAAAAAATAGTGAGGGAAAAAATGAGAGTGATAAGCGGCACAGCAAGGGGACGGAAGCTTAAGGAACCGTTTGGAAATAAAATCAGACCTACAAGCGATAAGGTCAAAGAATCGGTATTTAACATTATTCAATTTGATATAGAAGGCAGACGTGTGCTTGATCTCTTTGCGGGTACAGGTCAATATGGTATTGAGACATTATCACGAGGTGCAAGAAATGCTGCATTTGTAGATTCTTCCTCCGAGTCTGTGAAACTAATTCGTGAGAACTTGAAGATTTGCGGGTTTTCAGAGCTCTCTTCTGTTTTTGCACGTGATGTTTTGAGATTTTTGGAAAATGAAGAGAAGTTTGATCTTATTTTCATCGATCCGCCATATGATTCTGATATAGTTGATACAGCCCTTTTCAAAATTGTTGAGTTTGACAAACTTAACATAAATGGTATAATAATATGTGAATCAAAAGCCGATGTTACAATGCCTTTGCTGACATTGCCGTACCTGATGCAAAGACAGTATAAGTACAGTGGAGTTATGATAACAAAGTATACTCGTTTACCGCAATGATTTTTGTTCAAACCTCCTTATGAAAGACACTACTTATGAGTATTGCAGTTTATCCCGGAAGCTTTGACCCGATAACGCTCGGGCATCTCAATATAATAAGACGCACCGCTTCGGTTTTTGAGGAGCTTTACGTATGTGTCATGATAAATTCCGACAAAAACCCGCTCTTCTCACGTGAAGAAAGAGAAGAGTTTATCAAAAGAACTGTTGTGAGATATAAAAACGTTAAGGTAGAGTCATCTGAAGAGCTTCTTGTCGAGTACATGAAAGCCAGAAACGCAAAAGTTATTATCAAAGGCCTGCGTGCCGTATCAGACTTTGATAAAGAGTTTCAAATAGCACTCATAAACAGAAAACTGGACCCGGGCATTGAGACACTTTTTATGCCATCGAGCGAAAAGTACACATATATAAGTTCATCGGCAGTCAAAGAAATGACAAGATACGGCGCAGATTTAAAGACATTTGTGCCACACGAGATCATAGATGATGTTGTCAGGAAAGTAGAAAACGAAGGGATGATGTTCAAATGAGCAGTAGGATTCCGGAAATGTTAAATATGCTGCACGCAATGATCACAGAAGCATGGGGAGTTCCGCTCGGAGCTGAGAAATGTATAATCGAACGTGATAAAGCACTTGATATCCTTGATGAAATAAGGGGTCAGTTTCCTACGGAAATAGCAGAAGCAAAAAGACTTCTTGATGCACGTGCCGACTTTATCAATAACGCAAAACGTGAGGCGGAGACAATCAAACGCACCGCCGAAGAACGTGCCAGACAGCTTATAGATGATCAGGAGATAATCAAAGTATCAAGACAAAAAAGTAATGAGATGCTTAATTATGCCGAATCATCCACCACAGAGCTTCGCAGAGTCGCTAACGAATATGTAGATGATGCAATGCACCGCACAGAAGAGGCTTTGACAGCTGCACTGGACGAGATAAAGCAATCCAGACAGAGATTTCGCCAGGCAGCCCGTGCTGCATCGGAGACTCCGGCACCCGCTCCGCCGACAGAACCGCCGCCGCAGCCGAGGCAACAAGTTCAGGAAATAGATTTTGATATAGAGTGATTTTGCAAAAACCACCGGCTGTTGATTAGGCTCCCTCGCTGCCTGCGCACTTTTTACAGGTGCACAGAACTGTGGGGGCGCTGTATTTTAGAGAATGGATATAAATAATGAAAAAACTGATTCGACTATTTAGATTTGCGGGTCCGTGGGCACATCTGCTGATTATTGCAACTGTGGCACTTTTTATCATAACAGGAGTAAACCTTCTCGCACCTGAGATCACCAGACGTATTATAGCGATCATGGAAAGCGGTAAGCTTGCTGACTCCATCAACGAAATAACTGTACTGGCATTGATCCTTCTCGGTTCTTTTGCAATACGTGGAGTTTGCCAGTTTTTAAACAATTATCTGTCTCATGTTGCATCATGGAATATGGTAAACAAAGTACGCGGCATAGTTTATGACCATTTACAGAAGCTTTCAATGAGCTACTATCATGATAAACAAACAGGTCAGTTAATGTCCCGGGTCATCAATGATACAGCAACATTTGAAAGTCTTATTGCACACGCACTTCCGGAGATTACCACAAATGTACTTACTATCGTAGGAGTTCTTATAATATTATTCGTTATGAATCCGCTTCTTGCACTGCTTGTTTGTATTCCGATTCCTTTTATTGCTGTAGTATCAATGATACCGCGTCTTATGAGAAAACACTTTAGGAGTGCTCAAGAAAAAATCGCCGAGCTCAATGCCGTGCTGCAAGACAACTTTTCAGGTATAAAAGAGATACAAGTATTTAATAAGCAAGAGCAGGAGTCGCAAAGAGTATTAGCAAAGTCTACGCAATATACAAAAGATATAATCAAAGCATTGTTTTACTCGGGGATACTTCATCCGTCAGTAGCGTTTATAACAACATTGGGAACAATAATAGTCCTTATTGCAGGTCCGATAATTGCTTTAAGGACCGGGCTCAATATTGCAGATGTTGTCGCATTTCTTCTGTATCTCAATCTGTTTTACGCACCTGTTGCAATGCTGACAAGAATCGTTGAGGATGTCCAGCAAGGACTTGCAGGTACTGAAAGAGTATTTGAGATACTCGATGTCGAGCCGGAAATAAAAGACAAACCCGATGCAATAAGTGTCGATAGACTCAGTGGTCAGATAGAGTTTCGGGATGTAACATTCTCATATCAAGATGAAATAGAAGTATTGAGCCACATCAGCTTTGAAGCAAAAGCCGGTCAAATGATAGCTATTGTCGGACCGACAGGTGTAGGAAAAAGCACTATCTCGGGGTTGATCGCGCGTTTTTACGACCCGACATCCGGCTCGATATTAATGGATGGTTTTGATATAAAAGACATGACATTGGAAAGCCTTCGCCATCAGCTAAGTCTTGTACTGCAAGATGTTTTTCTCTTTAATGGTACAATTGGAGAAAACATCGCTTACGGTACAGATAATGCAACAGATGAGATGATAAAAGAAGCTGCAAAGATTGCTTGTGTTGACGAGTTTATTGAGTCGTTACCTGAAAAATATGAAACATTTATCGGTGAGCGCGGAGTCAGATTAAGCGGTGGTCAAAAGCAACGTCTTTCAATAGCACGTTCTGTATTACGCAACTCTCCGATCCTGTTGCTGGATGAAGCCACATCAGCGGTAGATACCGAGACAGAACGCGAGATTCAAAACGCTATCTCCAAGATCATAGGCCATAGAACGATCATTGTTATTGCTCATAGACTTTCAACAATAAAAAAGGCAAATTTGATTATAGCGCTTCAAGATGGGAAAATTGTAGAAAGAGGTTCCCACGATGAGCTGATTGAAAAAGGTGGTGTGTACTCTGCGCTTGTTGAGTACCAAAGCTTAAGCTGAGAAAACATTTGCAATGTTAGCGTTTTTTTGATAAAATACGTTGGTGTGCCATGCGCAGAAAAATCGTCTGGAGGAAGTAGATATTGAAACTGAGAGATACCGGTAAAAAAGAAAAAAATGAAGTTGAGTTGATCGTTGATGTCGAGACTGAAGAGCTTGAAGCAGCAGTGCAAAAAGCGTACCTGAAAAACAGGAATCGCATTGCAGTCCCGGGTTTTCGTAAAGGGAAAGCCCCGCGAAAGATGATTGAAAAAATGTATGGTCCTGAGATTTTCATCAGCGACGCTTTAGACGAGATACTGCCTGAAGTGCTGACTTATGCCATGAAAGAATCAGATTTTAATACTGTTGGTTACCCAAAAGTGACAGACGTTGATCTTAAAGATGATAAAACCCGGGCGGAAGTTACATTGATACTTGCACTGTATCCCGAGGTGATAATAGGGAAATACAAGGGTCTTTCCGCACAAAAGCCAACCGTTGAAGTGCCGGAAAGCGAGATAAACAAAGAAGTCGAAACCATCAGAACAAGAAATGCCCGAATCGAAAAAGTGGACAGACCGGCAAAAGATGGAGATATCACAATAATAGATTTCGAAGGTTTTGTAGATAATGTAGCTTTCGAAGGGGGAAAAGGCGAGAACTACGAGTTGGAGCTCGGATCCGGTCAGTTTATACCGGGGTTTGAAGAAAAGGTCGAAGGTATGGCTATAGGTGAAGAGCGTGACCTGGACCTGGTATTTCCCGAGAACTACAAGGAAGATTTAGCAGGGAAGGCTGTTGTCTTCAAAGTTAAGCTAAATGAAGTGAAGGAAAAAATCCTTCCGGACCTGGATGACGAGTTTGCAAAGGATGTCTCCGAGTTTGATACACTTGATGAGTATAAGGCTGATATTAAAGAAAAAATGCTGGAAACAAGACAACAAGATGTGGACGAGACATTTGAAAATCTATTAATGGATCAGCTTATCGAATCCCTTGAGGTTGAGATACCCGAAGCAATGGTGGATGAACAGTTTGAGCATCAAATGAACACCCTGACTCGACAGATATCAGCCTACGGAATGCAGCCTGCACAATACATGCAGATGTTGGGCATGACACCGGAATTGTTTAAAGAAAGAATGCGAGATTCCAGTGTAAAGCAGGTTAAAGTGACATTAGCGCTCGATAAAGTCGCCGAGCTTGAAAAAATAGAAGTTAGTGATGACGATATTGATGAAGAGTATAAATCAGCAGCTGAGCGATTCAATATGGATATTGAGAAAATAAAAGAAACCGCAACTCGCGCTGATATAACAAGAGATCTAAAACTGCGCAAGGCAGCAAAACTGGTCGTTGAAAATGCGATAATCGAAGAGTTCAAAGAAGAATCTTCAGATGACAAAAAACCAAAAAAAACCACAGCAAAGAAAACCACAGCAAAAAAAGCAGTTGAGAAAAAGCCTGCAGACAAGAAAACAGTTGCAAAAAAAGCCGTAGCAGGGAAGCCGGAAAAAGAGGAGGAGTAAAAAATGAGTTTAGTTCCGATTGTAGTAGAGCAAACATCACGCGGCGAGAGATCATATGATATATTTTCACGACTTCTCAATGACAGGATCGTGATTTTAAGCGAAGAGGTAAATGATGTAACAGCAAGCCTTATAGTTGCTCAATTTCTTTATCTTGAAGCACAGGATCCCGATAAGGACATCCAATTCTATATAAACAGCCCCGGCGGTTCAGTAACTTCCGGATTTGCGATATATGACACGATGCAGTACATCAAATCCGATGTGTCTACAATATGCGTAGGACTGGCAGCAAGCATGGGAGCTTTTTTACTCTCATCCGGAGCAAAAGGTAAACGTATTGCTCTTCCAAATGCTGAGATTATGATTCATCAGCCGACTGCCGGTTTTAGAGGTCAGGCTACAGACATACAGATCCATGCCGAAAAGATCATGCGCACAAAAGACAGACTAAATACGATACTTGCTGAAAATACAGGAAAAAAAGTTGATGAGATTCGCGATGCATCCGAACGGGATAATTTCATGACAGCCGAAGAAGCAAAGGAATTTGGTCTGATCGATAATGTAATATTCAAACGTTAGTTCATTTTTTGCATGAGACTTATGTTTAAACGTTTTGAAAGGATATGACTTTTAATGCCGAGATATGACGAGACAAAAGGAGTTCGTTGCAGTTTTTGCAGCAAACGACAGGATCAGGTTGACCGGATAATAGCCGGACAGGGAGCATCTTACATTTGTAATGAATGTGTGACACTCTGTACGAGCATTCTTGGATATGAGTTTGTTCCGATGAAGATAGTTCAGTCGGATAAATCGGAACTGTCGATCGAGTTCGGGCGGCTTCCAAAACCAAGCGAGATAAAAAAGACACTTGATGATTACGCTATCGGTCAGGAAGACGCAAAAGTAGCTCTTTCTGTAGCTGTATATAATCATTATAAACGCCTCGTTCATCAAGACGACAATGAGACAGAACTGCAGAAGAGTAATATCTTAATCATAGGTCCGACAGGAAGCGGTAAAACCTTGTTTGCTCAAACACTTGCAAAGATACTAAAGGTGCCTTTTGCGATTGCAGATGCGACAACACTCACCGAGGCGGGTTATGTCGGCGACGATGTTGAAAACATTTTACTTCGCCTCTTACAAGATGCGGATTTTGACATAGATGCTGCGCAAAGAGGGATCATCTACATTGATGAGATAGACAAGATAACAAGAAAGAGTGAAAACACATCAATAACAAGAGATGTTTCGGGTGAAGGTGTACAGCAGGCTCTCTTGAAGATCCTTGAAGGAACAGTATCAAATGTACCTCCACAAGGCGGTAGAAAGCACCCACATCAGGAGTTTATAAGCATCGACACTACAAATATACTCTTTATTTGCGGTGGTGCATTTGAAGGTATAGATAAAATAATTGAAAACAGACTTGATAAAAAAAGCATCGGTTTCGGTGCAGAGATCAAAACAAAAAAAGAAAAAGACATCAGCGAAATCCTCAAGGAAGTCCAATCTCACGATTTGCTCAAATACGGACTGATACCGGAGCTGGTAGGTCGCTTACCGGTCATTGCTCCGCTTAATGCATTAACAAGAGATGATATGATACGTATCCTGCAAGAGCCCAAAAACTCACTTGTACGACAATATAAGACGTTACTTGGATATGACAATGTAAAGCTGGAGTTTACTGAGGATGCTCTGGGCGCTATAGCAGACAAAGCAATAGATATGGAAATCGGTGCACGAGGTTTACGTAGCATTATGGAGAAAACAATGCTCCGTACTATGTTCGACATACCCTCGGAAGGTGATATTGATAAAGTAACAGTATCAAAAGACTGTATAGTTAATGACGCACCCCCGGTGACATCAAAACGTAAGAGACCGCAAATAGATCCTGATGCAGTGTCGGCATCTTAACGGCAATAGGATTAGGAAACAGTTATGATCGAAAACAATGATTTTATCACGGAATACCTTCCTCTTTTGGCATTACGCGGGCTTTCTGTGTTCCCGAATATGCTGCTCAACTTTGACGTTGAACGTGAAAAGTCGACCGGCGCTCTTGATACAGCATCAAATGGGGACAGAAGGATTTTTCTGCTTGCCCAAAAAGACATTTCAAAAGAGACACCAAGCCAGCGTGACTTGCATAATATAGGCACGATTTGCTACATTAAGCAGGTTTTAAAGATCCCCGGCGGAGGTATGAAGGTGCTCGTTGAAGGCAAATGCAGAGCACGTCTTATTTCTATGCGTGAGGAAAAAAAGTATTTTACAGCAGAAGTTGAACCGATCATTGAAGAGATAGTTCTCAATCAATCAGCCAGAGTTGAAGCCTTGATGCGCAAAGCAGTCAACCTGTTTGATACTTACGCTGCTCTTTCGCCCGGTGTGACAAAAGAAACTGTACTCAATCTTTTTACGATTTCCGATCCCGGCAGACTTGCTGATTTTACTATTCAAAATATATATACGAAGCCGGAAAGCAAGCAACTGATCCTCGACACACTTGACCCGCTTAAGAGACTTGAGTTTATCTGTGATATCCTTTCACGGGAAATTGAGGTTTTGGCTATTGAGCGGCAAATAGACACAAAGCTCAGGGCAAAACTTGAGAACAATCATAGAGACCATGTACTTCGTGAGCAGCTTAAGGTGCTTCAGTCTGAGTTAGGTGACGGTTTTAACGATGAAGCGACCGAGCTTCAGATGTACAGGGAGCAAATAATCGCTCTTAAGCTTGACGACGACACAGAGATGAAAATCCTAAAGGAAGTTGACAAGCTTGAAAAGCAGGCTTACGGTTCGGCGGAGTCTTCAGTTATAAGGAACTATCTCGATACCTGTATTGAATTGCCGTGGAATAAAAAAACCAAAGAACGCATTGATATTACAAGAGCACGGAAAATACTAGATGATGACCACTATGGTCTTGATAAAGTTAAAGAACGTATCATAGAGTTTCTTGCCGTCAGACAACTTTCGCCCAGTATAAAAGGTGCGATTATCTGTCTTGTCGGACCTCCCGGAGTAGGAAAAACTTCGGTAGCAATAAGTGTTGCAAGAGCATTAAACAGAAAACTTGCAAGAATATCACTCGGCGGTGTTCATGACGAGGCCGAGATTCGAGGACACAGGAAAACATATATAGGAGCAATGCCGGGCAGGATCATTGCTTCGCTTAAGCAGGTTGGCAGTCGTAATCCATTGATGCTCCTCGACGAGATAGATAAACTCGGGCGTGATCATAGGGGAGACCCCGCATCAGCACTGCTTGAGGCACTCGATCCGGAGCAAAATGTAACATTCCGTGACAATTATATGGAAGTACCGTTCGATCTATCTGAGGTTATGTTCATCACAACGGCGAACACAACCGAAACAATACCGCGCCCGCTTTTAGACAGAATGGAAGTTATTGAGCTTACAAGTTATACAGATGTCGAAAAGCTTGAAATAGCTAAAAAACATCTTATTCCGAAGCAGCGCAAAAAGCATGGTATTTCAGGCAAGCAGCTCAGATTTACAGATAGTTCGATACTTGAGATCATATCTTCATATACACGTGAGTCCGGTGTTAGGATTTTAGAGCGTGAAATAGCAGCCGTATGTCGTAAAACAGCGGCAAAGATTGCTTCTGGAGAAACCGGATCAGTAAAAATGGATATAGATCACCTCGATGAGTTTCTCGGTGTACGAAAATACAAACCGGAAAAGATTGCAAAAGGTTATGAGGTTGGTATAGCTAACGGTCTTGCCTGGACAGCTACCGGAGGCACTATACTTGAAGTAGAAGTAAATGTATTACCGGGGACAGGAAAGCTGGAGCTTACAGGCAACCTCGGAGATGTTATGAAGGAATCAGCTCATGCCGCTGTTTCTTATATCAGAAGCAGAGCAGAGAGGTTAAATATCTCTCCGGACTTCTATAAAACACACGATATTCATATACATTTTCCGGAAGGTGCAATACCAAAAGACGGTCCTTCCGCAGGTATAACCATGTGTTTAGCTACAATTTCAGCTCTGACAGGCGCTCCTGCCAGACGTGAGATCGCAATGACCGGAGAAATAACACTGCGGGGAAGAATACTTCGTATCGGCGGTCTTAAAGAAAAAACTATGGCTGCGCTTCGTGCGGGTGTAAAAACTGTTTTGATTCCTTCCGAAAATGAACCTGATCTCGATGAAATCGACCAACATGTCAGAAGTGAGTTGAGTTTTGTTTCAACCGACAACATAGACGCAGTTTTGGATATTGCACTTGATTTTTCTGTAGTAGACAATAAAAAAGCACTGGATCAAATAACGCCGATAATTGAGAGTGAAAAACCACAACCAAGCACCGGCTCATCAATGAAACACTAGTAATATGAATATTCATAATGTTGAGTTCATAAAATCGGCAGCAACAGCAAAAGATTTGATAGAGAGCAAAACTCCTCAAATCGTTTTCTCGGGCAAATCAAATGTTGGCAAGTCATCCGTAATAAATAAGCTGCTAAATCGAAAAAGTTATGCAAGAGTGAGCTCATCACCCGGAAAAACCATACATGTAAACTACTTCCTGATAGATGATAAGGCTTATTTTGTTGATTTACCCGGATACGGCTATGCCAAAGTTTCCAAGACTGAGCGCGCCCGATGGTCAAAGCTGATGGAAGAGTTTTTCATTCAACCGGATCACATTACTCTTGGAGTAATGATCGTTGACGCCCGCCACAAACCTACTGCGGACGATGTAATCATGGCACAATGGTTTAAAGCCTCCGGCTGCAACCTTGTAATTGTTGCCAATAAGATCGATAAAGTGCGTAAAAAAAGCGAAATTGAACCAAATCTTTCTCTCATTCGTCATACACTGGATTTACATGACAGTACGATGATTTTAGAATTTTCGGCAGAAAAAGGTACAAACAGGAACTTACTTCTTTCAGTGATAGAAGATGCCATAATGAATTGGAGCCATTAGTTTGGACGGGTTTTTCAGGAATTTCAGTAATATCGGAGACTTTCTTAATGTTGCGTTAATGAGGATCATACCTGCGCTCATTTGTATTACTATTCATGAACTGTCTCACGGATATGCCGCATATAAGCTTGGCGACAGAACCGCAAAGGACATGGGAAGACTTACTCTAAACCCGATAAAGCATATTGACCCCATCGGATTGTTAATGATGCTGCTCATAGGCTTCGGATGGGCTAAACCTGTCCCGGTAGATATGAGAAATTTTAAACATCCTAAGTGGTATATGGCGATCACAGCTTTCGCCGGACCTCTTTCAAACATTATTCTTGCAGTATTTGTTCTTTTCCTTGCTGGTTTTATGGTAAAACCTCTCGGAATAGTCATAGACTTTTCTGCAGATCACTTTTACTATACCGGTGAAACCGGTTTGATGATTTACAGAATGATATGGAATACGATCACACTCAGTGTCGCTCTTGCGATTTTTAACATGCTTCCTTTTCCTCCGCTTGATGGTTCGAAGGTCGTATTTTCGCTGCTTCCCGAGAACACGTATTACAAAGTTATGAGGTATGAACGTTACGGGATACTTGTTTTGTTAGTTGTTATGAACTCAGAACTGCTCTTTGGAGTGGATATATTTCGCAGAACGATCGGTCAGGCTACAGCGTTTATTATAGAAAATGCCGGCATACTGTTTGAATTTACTTACAGTCTTGTCGCATGATGAGGAATTAAAATGGACTCACCGGTTTTTAAACTTGAAGGTATAATAAAAGATAAAGATGATATGGCTGATTTTGAAGGCCCGCTTACATTGATTCTTCAGTTATTAAGTAAGGATAAAGTCGAAATCAGAGATATAAGCATTTCATCGATTTTGGAGCAATATCTCGCTTACCTTGATGAAATGGCCGAGCTAGATCTTGACATCGCAAGCGAGTTTGTTACAATGGCATCTCATTTGACATATATAAAAACGAAAATGCTTTTATCGGGTGGTGAAGAAATTTCCGAACTCGAGCAGCTTATAACATCACTGGAAGAGCTTCGCCGGGGAGACGTGTATGTTCAAATCAGAGAGATCGCACATACATTGTCGGGTATGTATACTCGTGACGGTATCATGATGGCAGGTCCGCCGGAGTATTTAGATTCAAACACCGGTTATGAGTATGTCCACTTCAGCGAGGAATTGCTAAAAGCAATATTTAATGTCATTGGCAAAGAGAACATAAAGATCAACAGCATGTCAGGGTCAAGATCACCTGTTGTTCCGAGTCGGGTAGTTTACTCAATCTCTGAAAAGATCGACGAAGTACTAACCAAACTAAAGCGCAACGGTGAAATGGATATAGACAAACTGTTCTATGACAGCAAAAGCCGTACAGAACTTATAGCGACTCTTGTCGCAGTCCTTGAGTTGTGTCGTGTCGGTCATGCAAATATATCCGGCGGGGAGGATGATATGAAAATATCATATACCGGTGCCGGAAGGGCGTTAGAAACAACAGACTTTACTGCAGAGGAATTTTCAAATGGAGAATCATGAGCAAATGGAATATCATGAGCATTTAGACAGCCATGATATTGAATGTGCGATCGAAGCGATATTGTTTGTATCCGGTGAACCGGTCAAAATATCACGTATATCCGCTGTTCTCGGAGTCGAGGAAAAGGACATTGAAACTGCCGCTGACAAGTTACGTGACAGCTACAGCTTTGTACGACGAGGTATAAGGCTTGTTAAACTGGAAGACACTTTGCAACTATGTTCTTCACCTGAGTATGCGGACTATATACGAAAAGCTCTGGAAACAAGAAAACCGCCACAGCTTTCGCAGCCGGCACTTGAAGTTCTGTCGATTATTGCATATTTCGGACCTGTAACAAAAGCCTACATTGAGCAGATAAGAGGCGTTGACAGTTCTTATACCGTTGCACTATTACAGGAACGGGAGCTTGTTGAGTCTTGTGGAAGACTTGCTGCTCCCGGCAGACCGATGCTGTTTAGAACTACGCATAACTTTTTGAGGACATTCGGTCTTGAATCACTCAAGGGATTGCCTGAATTGCCGCAGATAGAAGGCAGCAGCAATGAAAAGGAAGGCATTCAAAACGCTATAATGGAGCTCCAGGCAAGAGAAGCAGAGCTTGCTGCCGAGGCTGAAAATGTTGCCGAAACAGAGCATGAAACTCTTACGGAAAGTCAATTTGATTATAGTACGGAGCAATAAATAATGTTAGCTTTAGGTATTATTTTAGCAGTGTTGTTACTGATTGCTTTGTTGCGATTTGGTATTATCGTTATCTACGATGATGAAGGTTTCCGTTTATGGGCAAAAGTCGGATTCGTAAAAATAAGCGTTTTAGATGATAATAAAGATAAAAAACCAAAAAAGAAGAAAAAGAAAAAAGAAAAGGAAAAGAAATTTAATCCCAAGGAAATGATGCCCGGTGGATTAAGCGAGTTTTTGGATATGCTCAGAGCTGTAAAAAATGCATTGAGCAGACTAAAACGCAGACTGCTGATCAAAAGGCTCAGATTATACTATATGTCTGCAGGCGAGAACCCCGCAAACACTGCAATTCAATATGGTGCAGCAAATGCTGTTTTTGAAACTATTATACCTATACTTGAAAACAATTTCAGAATAAGGAAAAGTGACCTCAGAGCTACAGTAGACTTTAATTCCACAAAACAGAAAATCTATGCCGAGATAGCTGTGTCGATAGCTGTATGGGAAGTTTTTTACATTGTGTTTGCATTATTTCCAATTTTGACAGCAGCATTTAAAAGAAAACCCGACAGCAAGACTGGCAGCAAACTCGATAATGAATCAGACCGAAAGGATGGACAGGAGAATGGAGAATCGCCCGATAAGTGACTTGATGGAAACGACTATGAGGAAAATGAGGGAAATGATCGATGCCAACACTATTGTTGGAGAGCCGATCTCCACCCCGGATGGAGTCACACTAATACCGGTGTCTAAGGTCAGCTTTGGCTTTGTAGGCGGCGGATCCGATTTTGCAAAAAAGACGGACTCTAAAGTCGGGTTCGGTGGCGGTACCGGTGCCGGAGTCAACATCACCCCGGTTGCATTTTTGATTGCAAAAGGTGAAGACGTTGAACTGATGTATATTACACCACCTGCAATGTCTACAATAGACAGGATTATTGACACCGTACCTGAGGTCATGGATAAAGTCACTGACTTTCTTGCCAAGGAAAAAGAGCAAGACTGACAAATGTACAAAAAGCCTGAACGACTTCAAAAGATATTATCAGCTCAAGGTATAACGTCTCGTAGAGATGCAGAGAGAATGATAATAGAAGGACGAGTTAGTGTCAACGGAGTTTTAGCAACTCTTGGTCAAAGTGCGGTGATAGGGCAGGACTTGATATCTGTCGACGGTATGGAAGTCGCCATAAATCAAGATAAGCTCTATATTATGTTAAATAAGCCGCGCGGTTTTTTAACAACATCAAGAGATGATCGTGGCAGAAAAACTGTGATGAATCTTGTTTCTGATCTCGACACTAGAATATATCCCGTAGGAAGACTTGATATTAACTCCGAAGGACTGCTTCTTTTTACAAATGACGGGGAGTTTGCAAATATCGTTACACATCCTTCATTTGAAAAGAAAAAAGTATATGATGTCGAAGTGCTGGGAGACGCAGAAAACGCTGCATTACAATTACGCCAGCCATTAGAAATCGACGGGTTTACAGTTCATGCTTTAAATGTGGAACTTTTGGAAGTAAGAAAAACCGGAGGAGTTCTGAGGATCACTATAGCTGAAGGGCGCAATAGACAGGTGCGCAAAATGTGCAACACATGTGGTGTTTCTGTACGTTCACTTAAGCGTATATCGATAGGTGAAATCGAACTTGGGAATTTGAAAACCGGACAATGGCGTTATCTTTGCGAAGATGAAGTTCGGTCGGTTATGCAAAAATAGAGAGTTTACAGGTATAGAGTTTAGTTAGGAAATTAGGGTATGGAAAATAGAAGCGTTGCGCTTGATGGTCCCGCAGGAGCAGGAAAAAGTACACTCGCTAAAAGAACCGCCGAACACTTCGGATTGATCTATGTTGATACCGGAGCACTATATCGTTCTATTGGATTGTTTGCGTTTAGAAACAATGTTGCATCAAAAGATGAGTTGGGAGTCAACAAGCTTCTTCCGCAGATCAAGCTTAAAATGAAATACGATGATTCAGGGATACAGCGTATGCTTCTTTGTGGTGAGGATGTGACAGATGCTATAAGAATGCCTGAAATTTCTACATATGCTTCTGATGTCTCGGCTATGCCGGCGGTCAGATCTTTTTTATTGTCAATGCAGCGTGAAATGGCAGTCAAATACGATGTGATCATGGACGGCCGTGATATCGGTACAGTAGTTTTACCTGATGCCGGATTAAAAATTTTTATTACTGCAGACGCAAGAGCAAGAGCAAATCGAAGATACATCGAGTTACTTGACAAAGGTGTAGAAACTACACTTGAGGAAGTAGAGAGTGCGATGATTAGCAGAGATGAAAATGACAGCAGTCGTAAAGTGGCACCTTTAAAGGCTGCCGATGATGCGGTTGTTTTAGATACAACAGATTTAGATCTTGATGAGAGCTTTGCGGCAATATGTGACCTGATAACAGGGAGATTCGGTTTATGAAACCAAAAGCCATGAGTATTAAGTTCTTTAGATTTATGTTCACCATTGCAGCTCCGGTTATTTGCTTATTCAGACCTTTTCGAGTTATTGGAAAAGAGAACTTGATTTCAGGACCTGCAATGGTTTGTTCAAATCACTCAGCAATGATCGATCCGTTCCTGATTGCAATTGCTTTTGGTATTGATGACAATGTCCATGTAATTGCAAAAATAGAACTTTTTAGAATCCCGGTTATTTCAGCAATTCTTTGGAAGCTCGGTATGATTTGTGTTGACAGAAGCATAAATGATATATCCTCTATAAAAGCGTCTCTTGGGTACTTAAAAAAAGGTGAGAAGGTCGTTATCTTTCCTGAAGGAACTCGATCTTCCGAATACGATGCACACTCCGCAAAAAGCGGTGCTGTTAAACTTGCTGAGCGTGCGGGAGTGCCTGTGATTCCTGTTTTTGTTCCACGAAAAAAGCCTTTTTTTAAAAGAAGCGATTTAGTATTTGGCGAGCCATATTTAATTGAAAAGAAAAGTGAAAAAAGAACAGCTGAAGAGTATGTGAAGTTATCAGAGGAGCTTATGGAGAAGATCCAGGCGTTGGGTGAAGCAGGATAATGAAGGTAATTATCGCAAAAACAGCAGGATTTTGTTACGGGGTCAGCAGAGCGGTCTCAATTTGTGAAAAAGCCGCAAATGATCATATAAACTGTGTGACACTCGGACCGATCATACATAATGAACATGTGATCAAGGATCTTGAACAAAGAGGGATCCACGCTGTTAACGATATTACGGAAATCAAGCCGTATAATACAGTAATAATAAGATCTCACGGAGCAGGAAGGGAGGAGCAGGAATCCCTTGCTGCTCTAAATATTAATGTGATCGATGCGACCTGCCCGGATGTGATGAAGATCCATGATATAGTTCGCTCGGAATCTGAAGAAGGAAGACTGATTCTTATCATCGGTCATCGTAATCATCCGGAGATTGAAGCGATATCAAGTTTATGTGAAAAATCTTTGATTTTTGAAACACCCGAAGAGCTGAAAGATTGGCTGAATATCAAGGAAAATGCAGAAAAATGCCTTTCTGTTGTATTCCAAACTACGAATACGGGTTATGTATTAGACAAATGCAGTGAATTAATAAAAAAAGAGTGTACAAATCCTAGAATATTTGATACAATATGCGACGCTACGTTCAAGCGTCAGCAAGAGGCTGCGGACATTTCCAAGGTTGCTGACATAATGATCGTCGCTGGAGACAACAATAGCGCAAACAGTATCAATTTGGCGGATATATGCAAACAGTATAACTCGCGTGTCTTATTTGTTCAAAGCGCAGATGATATCGACACTGCAAAAATCCGACAAACAGATGTCGTTGGCATAACAGCCGGCGCATCGACCCCGGCGTTTATCATTAAGGAGGTCACCCGGAAGATGAAAGAGGAAG
>Ga0123356_10002961_pt1 | contig 17944 bp, 18 predicted proteins | sample TergutEmb28metaG_2_FD_92546 | JGI IMG/M metagenome (GOLD analysis project Ga0123356, IMG submission 92546) | Embiratermes neotenicus P3 segment gut microbial communities from Petit-Saut dam, French Guiana - Emb289 P3 | ecosystem: Host-associated > Arthropoda: Insects > Digestive system > Gut ...
ACCGAGGGCTGGACGCTCCGCTCTTTGAGGAGATTGGGACGCATTTTCGCGTGACCCTATCGGCGGTTATCCGAAGAGGAGCCGCAAAGGATCCCCGCGACGAGATGATTCTCGGGGCATTGGCCAGGCATCCCGATGTTGGGCTCTCCACTTCGCAGATTGCCAAGGGAATTGAGCTCTCTCCCCGAGCAACTCGAACTCGTCTTGCTTCGTTTGTTGAACGTGGATTGATGGTGGAGATTGGAAGCGGCCCTAAGGATCCCCGTCGACGCTATTTTCTTGCCTCTCCGACTGCCTAAGCTACTCGTGGCGCAATGCCACCATGGTTAGTTTGGATGAAGTAGAGGAGAATCTTGATTTAGGCACTACAGTGGGTATGGCTAAAGAAGACTCGGCGCATACCAATGGATAGACAGCGCTAAGACGAAGATGGTGAAGCAGTGACTACAATACAATCGACCAGAGGATCCTTACCGGTCTCGGTGTTGGATCTCATAGCCACCGGAGCAGGTGAGACGGTGGGAAGCGCAATTGCGCGATCGGTAGAACTGGCGCGCCAGGTTGAGCAATTAGGATACAAGCGCTACTGGGTAGCAGAACATCACTCGATCCAGGGGCTGGCTTGCTCAGCTACTCCCGTGCTGATCGGACATATTGCCGCTGCCACAAAGAGCATTCGAGTGGGCAGCGGTGGAGTCATGCTGCCAAATCATGCACCGCTGGTGGTAGCGGAACAGTTTGGCACGCTGGAAGCAATGTATCCGGGGCGAATCGACCTGGGGCTCGGACGAGCTCCTGGGAGCGACATTCAAACCATGCGTGCGTTGCGACGCGGTTTGGCTCAAGACGGCGATGATTTTCCCGCGCTCCTTGAAGAATTGCGCACATACTTGGGGCCCGAAAGACGGGGTCGAGTTGTGAAAGCAATTCCCGGACAAAACAGCGATGTCCCGATCACGTTGCTCGGATCGAGCGGCTTCAGCGCTCAATTGGCAGCGGCACTAGGCTTGCCCTTTGCATTCGCAGCACATTTTGCGCCAGACTCTTTGTATGCGGCAGCGCATTTTTATCGCAAGCGCTTCCAGCCGAGCGAGGCATTACAAAAACCGTATCTGCTCGTTGCGGTGCCGATCATTGCGGCGGAGACAGATGCGGCAGCTCGGCGATTGTTCACTACTGCACAGCAGCGTTTCTTGCGACTGATCCGGGGCGAGCCGGTGGAATTGTTGCCTCCCGTCGATTCCATGAAGCCCTTCTGGAACGACGCAGAGCGAGCCGCTGTCGAGAACAGATTGCGCGCGGCGATCGTAGGATCGGATGAAAGCGTTCACGCGGGGCTGGAGAAACTGGTGAGTGATACCGGCACCGATGAAGTAATCGTTGTGACCGACACGTACGAGCACAGTGACCGGATCGAGTCCTATCAGCGCGTGGCTCGCATTGCCGCGAACATCGAATTGTCGCAATCGGGGTGGAAACAGTAGGAATCCCACAGCTTCAGCCGTGGGATGATCAAGACTTTCGCTCAATCCCGATCCCATCATGGACCGCCGACCCGGATGCGCCGCCGGGATTCCAAGCTACAGTCTTGTCAACCGCGTTGTTCTCCCGGCTCCAATCACGGAGATCTTTTTGTCGGACTAACAGGTCATCGTCGCCTCAGTGAGCCGCGAGAAAAGCACCCGCTAACGATGCGTGACTTCGAGGATGGGAGATCGGAACACCGGGTTGGAATGCTCTCCGGTAATCGACCATGACGTTGAACGGTTTTATCGGATGGGTGGCAAACCAGACATCCGAGTGAGTTTGGTTGCGAGTAGAATGGTGACTTTGCAATAACTAAGCGACCGATTCTTCCGCAAGACTAGGCAATCGTGCGTGCTGGAGATCAAAGCGACAAGATTACCGGACACCTGATCCCGATGGGCGGGGGGTTGTCTGAACGTACCTACGCTAAGGAGGTATCGATGCAACGGATCTGTTTTGTCTTGCAGGTTAAGCCCGAGCGGCTGGAAGAATATAAGGCACGTCATCGCAGCGTATGGCCGGAAATGCTGGTGGCATTGCGTCAGACTGGGTGGAATAACTATTCACTGTTTTTGCGTGAAGACGGTCTTCTGGTCGGATACCTGGAAACCGAGGATTTTGACCGCGCGCGGTCCGGCATGGCAGGACGTGAAGTGAATGAGCGATGGCAGCAGGAGATGAGCGACTTCTTCGTTCAGCTGGACGGGGAATTGCCGGATCGCGCCATGCAACCGCTTCAAGAGGTTTTCCACTTATAGCTCCTCGGGGCTCGACAACCCAAAACGTCGGACCTTGATGGTGATCCCGCAGGTAAATGAACCAATCTCCGGACTCAATCTGCTCCCCGCCGCGCGCGCGAAGCCAAACCGGCTCCCGGTGCCCGTTTTCGACCTCGCGGCGAAAACAGCCCACCGCATGCGCCCGGCGCCCGCGGCACCCCATCCGGCTCAATCCCTGCGCATGCGCCTCGTCCGCCAGCACATGGTACGCCAAGGGATCCGTAACCCGACCCCTGGTTCGAGCTGGTTCTGGCCCTGCCGCATCCGGGCCCGTGATTTCATGCTCGGTACGAATTGTCTTGGCGGTCGTGAAACGCCAGTCACTTTGATGAGTAACTTCGTTCGATACTTCAAACGAATTTGTTCTTATGGCTGTAACCTGGCGGCGCAGCCGTGATCCACGCGAGTTGCCTGCGTTCAACATCGGCCTGTTTCGCGGCTTTGCTGGCTTCGAGCGTAACGTCGCGTGATCCGAAGCCAATGCCAACTCTTTGCAGAAAAGCTGTGGGCGGAGTGCCTCCGGCAAAGATCCAGGCGAAGTCATTCGGGATTTCCAGCTGCTGACGAGCGACGTCGAGGATCACGGACTCGGGTTTGAATTCGACCACATTCGAATTGAAGAGAACCCGCACTATCCCCGACTTCATGCATTCTTCCATGCGCTTGGCGTTCCGCTTCTTGATTCGGCTGAAGCGCTCGCCACGATAGGAAAGCGTGACCTGATTGCCTTTCTGGCTAGCCAAACCCATAGCGGCCTCGACGGCGCTATCGCCCCCGCCGACGACCAGAATCTTCCGGTTGACGTAGTGATCGGCTTCAATGAGGCGATACATGACCTTGGGTAGCTCTTCGCCTTTTACCCCCAGCTTGCGCGGATCGCCGGCTCGGCCCAGAGCGAGGACCACGGTGCGGGCACGATATTGGTTCCTTTGGGTGGTGACGGTGAAAATCCTGTCCGGCCCCTTCTGAATGTCCTCCACCTTCTCGCCCGTCGACACGTTGAAATCCGTACGATTGAGGACCGTCTCCCAGAACGCCAACAGGTCCTCCTTCGAGAGCTGCATCTTTTTAAACTTGCCATACATCGGGAACTGGACCGGGCTGGTCAATACCAGCTTCTGGCGCGGATATTTGGCGACGGTGCCGCCGACCTCGTCGCGTTCGAGCGTGATGCAGGTTAGCTTGTTCTCCACGGCACGCAGAGAAGCACTGATCCCCGCAGGTCCAGCCCCGACGATCAAAATATCGTAAACCCCCGGCATGGGCGGCCTCGGGTTCTCCTTGAAGCGAGCAGCGATGGTGTCCACGCAGTCGCGGCCCTGGTTGACTGCGTTCTTGATCAGGGCGAGCCCGCCGAGTTCGCCGACAATAAACATGCCCGGAATTGTGGTCTCGAAATAGGGCGTGAGCTGCGGCATGTCGGCCGCCATGCTGGGGCTTGCCATAACCATTGTGATCGCGCCAATAGGACACGCATCCGCACAGAGACCGTGCCCGATACACTTGTTCCCGTTCACGATGACGGCTTTGCCGGCAATCATGCCCAAAACGTCGCCTTCGGGACACACCGTGGTGCACGTCGCGCATCCGATACAGTAGTTGTTGTCAATATGAGGATGTTGCGCTCTGGGCCCTTCTGAAAAAAGCTGGCCTTTCTCCGCGGCTTCACGCGCGCGCGCGTCCCGCTTCTTCAAGCCCTTGAGATAAAGAATCAGAAAGATTAAGCAAATGACACCAGCGATGCTGTAAGTAATGAGTGTATTCATTCCAATTAGAAATACCCCAAAAGGAATTGCACGGTAATATGCATCAGAGCCAATACCGCAAAAGCGTAACTGAAAGGTTTGTGAATCACGTGCCAGGCGTGGAAGATCTTCTGCGAACGCGACAGGAAGAGCAGGCGCTTGGAAAGCCTGGCTTCTTCTGCTGCCACGTCAATGGCCATTTCGAGATCCCGGTGTCTCGTCCGAATGAATCCGAAAAACGTCGCAAACCACCCGCCTGAGGCATGACGCCGCAATCGCGCGACCCCGAACTTGCGGACGACATCTAGAATCATCATGTAGATCAAAGCGATCGCGATTGGCAACCGGGCCACCTGTTGTGCGTCCGGCAACCGGAGCAAGGCTCTCAAATCAGCTTCGGGAAGCAATCTCTGGGAGCCTAACTGCTGCGAAAGGCCATCCTGCAGTTCCTGCAATTCCTTCATTGAGAGTTCGACAGCGGTGACTCTTCGCGGAATCTGGGCATAGAGATAGCGTCCGACAACACCGCTGGCGGAAACGGCAAACATGATCCAAAAGGCCACGCCGGCAATACCCTTGAATTTGAGAGTGGAATGGAAAGCGATGATAAAGGGCGCGGTCAGTCCCATCAGCACGTGGATATCGAGCCAATGCGGCGTCTTCCCGATCCGACCTAACCATGCCCAGTGCTTGCGGATCGGATACAGAAAGATTCCGACGAACAGTGCGGCGCCCGCAAATCCCAGATCAAGGCCGATCGGGCCGCTGGGCTCGAGCATGTGATGCTTGGGCGAGAATGGGCGCGCACCCGCCGAGAGCTGATAGTAGTCGAAGCCATAGATGAAGATCGCAAGGTTGCTGACGATGGCCAGGACGTACAAGCAGCGCAGCCGGATCCGGTGCCCTCGTTCGATGTCGATTGCGCGCGACGCAAGGTCGGCGGCGCGGTCGGTAGCTGTTGCCGTCATTTTTGTTCTGTGTGACCTACTCGTCTCTAAGAACGCCCCGAGCTGCCCGGAGTGTTGGCTTTTGTGCCCGAATTGAGGGCGGATACAGTTATAGTCAGCCGGCTATTGGCAGCAGCACAGTCGCGTTCTGACCGAAGGTGACGCCGGCGTGACTGTGCGGTACCAACGCCGGTGTTGTTCTGCAAGGCCCGGTCGATCAGATCCGACAACGTTGAATCGCCCCGCCGAGTCCATCGTTGCGATGGGTCTCCGGCGGAAGTTTGCGCGGCGAACGGTCTCGACTGCTCCCTGTTACGGGCGAGGGAATCGACGGCCTCGTGGCGAGCGTTTTGGACGCTATACAACCCGCTGACAGCGCGATTGATAACAGCCCGAAATGCAACGCCAGCCCAACACAGAAAACGGCCTGCGCTCTGTCGTCTCTCCCGACAGATTGTTGTCGTCAAGATAGGCCAGATGCCTATTCGACCACACCCCACCGGGAACAGGCGTTAAGTGTAAGTGAACCGAATGTAAAGTTTTGTTTCATTAGTTAGAGCTTCCGTTGCAGCTAATTTGACCGCCTTAGTGTCGGGGGACCGCTGGATTTGCTGCCCACCTTTGATCATATGAAGTACTCTCCGGGTTGAGTTGTCAACGACTAGAAGTGCAACTGAGAAGTGCAGCCCGAATTGTCTGGGTCACTTTCATTCCGCCTTTCTCAATACCAGGTTCTCCGGATATTTTTGCTTCCTTGCCTGGCCATGTGGATGACCTGCGCAGCCCCGGCGAAATGCGTGACCCTGAGACCCTGGCGCCATGGCAGGCAGCACACTCTCTGGGAGTGGGGAAGTAAAACAGCACCTGCTTGCCCTGAACCCCGTGGAGATTCTTGTGGCAGGCGCCGCACTGGACGCGCTCATGCGCGCCTTTCAAGGAGAACGCAGTCTTTTCGTGATCGAACGAAGATGGCGTCCACTTTATGGTGCTGTGGCATTGCTCGCAGCCCGGGTTGGCGCCGTTGCGCGCGAACTGGCGCGCATGCACATCCTCATGGCAGATCTTGCAGTCCTTCAGAACCGCCTTGAACGAGACATGCCGCATGCTGGTCTCTCGGTTGGGCGGCTTGTGGCAATTGATGCAGGCCACGGTTCTGTGCGAGCCGACCAGCGGGTAATCCGTCTTATCGTGATTGAAGCCGGGGAGGTCCTTCCAGTCCTTGACGGAATGGCAGGCTTCGCATCCCGCAACCCGCCCATCGTGCTTGTGCGCGGCCATCTGTGCTTTGAACTCCCCGAGATGAACATCTTCGTGGCAGGTGGTACAAGCCAGGTTCCTAAAATGGAAGGGAGCGGACGACTCGGCCTGGCCCTGCTTCGGGGAGTGACAATCGGCGCAGGGCACCGCCAGATGCGCTCCTTCGAGAACAAAGCTGGTTTTCAGGTGCCGCGCGAGGGTGAACGTCGAAGGCGCAAAGGTCTCCGCCGTATGGCAACTCTCGCAGCGGTTCGACAAAGGGGGTGCGGCGAACTGCCCGGCGTGTTCGTCCTTGTGGCAATCAGTGCACAATGCGAAGTTGATTTTGTACCTTGTCGCCGCACCCTGGGGAATATGGCACTTTGCGCATCCGACCTTGGCGTGCGCTCCCTCGAGCGGGTAGTCGCTGGTGCCGTGATCCTTCACGGTAAAGGTCGAGGGCTTCCAGCCATCCACGGTGTGGCAGGACTCGCACTTGCCGCCGTCTTTGCGCTTGGCAAACTGGCCGCTGTGCGGATCGGGTCTGTGGCAATCCGAGCAGAGCTGGTAGGGAATGGGCGCCTTCAAGTCGCCGCTGTGGTGGCATGCCTCGCAATGCAGGTTTCGATGCTTTCCGAGCAGCGGGAAGTTAGTCTTGTCATGATCGAACTGCGGGCTTATTCCCGCGATCTGCTTCCAGCCGGCGGTTGAGTGACAGGAAGCACAATCTTTCTGGAAGGCCCCGTGGTGCGGATCGGCGTGGCACTCGACACAGCTCGAAAACTTCAGGCCGGTGTATTGGGTCTGCGGTTGCGGACCCTCGGGCAGGTGGCATTTGGCGCAGGCGACTTTGGCGTGCAGTCCCGTCAGGGGATACTTAGTCCTGGAGTGGTCGAAGCGCGTAATATCCTTCCACGTGGTCGTGTTGTGGCAGGACTGGCAATCCTTGCCGAGCTGACCCTTGTGAAAGTCTTCGTGGCACGAAATACAAGACTGCGAGAGCCCGAGAAAACTCCGGTTCAGGTCTTGCTCCTTGATCAGTTTCTGCCAGTGCGTCTGGATGCGAGATGCATTGTGGCATTCCTTGCACTTGATGGTGGCATGCCTGCCATCCAGCGGATAGCCGGCCTTGTTGTGGTCAAATTTTTCCTGAGAGGGCTCCCAGCGGATCAGCTGGAACTTTTCTCCGTTGTGTTCGGAATGGCACCGCGCACAATCGTTATCGGAGTTATCCCTCTTCACCACAGCCGCGTGATATCCCTGGTTGGTGATGAGTCGCTGATTGATCTCGCTGTGGCACTCCAGGCACCTGAGTCTCCCGCCGGCAGTGAAAAGACGGTGGCAGCTGGTGCACTGCGTGACGCCAGAGATGGATTGATGAGTCTTGGAGACCGGCCCCGGAGAAATCTGGCCATGTAAGTCACGCGGTCCGCCGATGAGCAGGAAAAGCAGCGGCGCGACCGCGAGTAGAATTCTGCGTGCTGGCGAAGCGACAGCCCATCGCCACCTCATTTCGTATGTCCGTTGTCTCATCGTTTGCTGAGAGTAGTTAGTCTGCCTTTTTCATATGACGCGGGAGCAGAGCAACCGAGGCCGCTCTGTGATCTTCCAGGACGAAATTCGAAAAATGACCGCACAGCTGGCTGTGGGCACGGGCGCGCTGCTCACCGGCAGCCGCCGGAGCCGACCGCCATGTCGTCTAGCTTCGCGCCCTCCGCGAGCACGACCTCAAAAGTCCAGTCCCCCATGCGTGTGGGCGGCGGCTGCGAGTCGTTGCGCAGGATGGACATCTCGGAAACCTGAATTTGTTGCCCGTCGGCTGACCGCCCGCGGAACACGCAGCCTTCGGCTAGCAGGTCGTCCGCTATCTTGCCGGTATCATAGGTAGTAACCTCGGCAGTCGCGCTGCCCTGCGGAGGGGGGCAAGAGTAATTAAGGCGCTGGTGACTCAGGCGAATCGGGGGTTGCACGTTCTCGTCGGGAACGTCCAGTGAACACAGACCCTGGCTATCTCTCTGGTTGCCGCAGTGAGCGGGTTTCCCGGAGAAACGCTCCTTGAGAGGAGTCGACTTGGTTTGACGGGGACTTATGTCTACAACCCTGACGGGCGGTGAGCAAAAAAGATCACGCGTGGGTGGAGCGATTACATCCATGCCCTAAGGGTTCGGCCCGGTGGTACAGGTTGACTAAGAGCAAGTTGGCTTCAATCATTTCGCCAAATGCTGCTTGCTTCCTACGACAATAGCACGTCAGATTTGGTGCCTACCGATCACTTGGGCAAGAGGCGATTGCGGACCACTCTGGATCGGAGCGTTTACGATTCGCCGGACTACAGGCCTTCTGTGAACAGACCGCAGGCGCCACCGGCACAAGCACAATTCATGAAAACCATGCCTCTGCTACGTCCCGACCGGTTGGTTAGTACCTCTGTGTTCGCGCTCTAAAGGCGATACTCCTTATAATTGCAACCACAACTCACGAACCTCGTCTCCGACCAGTTCGGTCAGGCCACCCACGAGGATCCACCGATCGTGAATGCCTGGGAATGGCCGCAACGCGACCTGTCCGTGGCGGCTCAGCGATAATCTATCGGGCTGATCGACGCTCTATAACGCCCAGAGGCACCTCGCTGGATCGAGAAAGCGAGGGTCGTCGGTCTCGAGAAGGGTGCATGATGAAAAACGGTTGCAGCGTGTCATTGGTGCTACGAACAAAAAAACAGGGCACGGTGCAAACAAGCGCAGAAGCAAGATCTACAGGACGGTCAGGGTCGTTCCTGTAAAGACTGAAGAGCTTGGCTGCTCTCTGTGCGGAGTCGCGAGTGGACCGGATATTGGTCATAGATGACGACGTGGAAATGTGCGGCATGCTGGCCGAGTATCTGCATGGACAGGGGCTGAAGGTGGAGGCTGTCCACAACGGCGAGGAGGGGCTGAAACGCGCGCTGTCTAGTGAGCATTCTCTGATTGTTCTAGACATCATGCTCCCGGGCATTCAAGGCATTGAAGTGCTGCGCCTCCTCAGAGCCGAGTCGAGCGCTCGTGTGTTGCTTCTGACGGCACGCGGCGAAGAAGTGGATCGCGTGGTTGGGTTGGAGGTAGGTGCAGACGATTACGTTGCGAAACCGTTCAGCCCTCGGGAACTCCTGGCCCGAATCAGGGCGATCTTGCGGCGGCCTGAAGCTTCCCCTGGTATCAGGCAACGGGTACCAGAGCGAATTGTCGTTGGGGATCTTGAAATGAATACCCGCGACCACACGGTCAGACGGGTCAACGAGAGAATCGAGCTAACCGCACTGGAGTTCAACCTGTTGGAACTCTTATTGCGCAGCGCCGGACGCGTAGTGACAAGAGAACAGGTGGCCAATGAGATTTTGGGGCGGCAGTTCTCGGAGCTTGACCGGAGCGTAGATGTTCACGTGAGCAAGCTGCGGCGAAAACTCGGCCCGTTGCCATCGCGAGCGGAACGCATCAAGTCCATACGTAGTGTGGGCTATGCATATGCTGAATCTGACGTAACCAGCACCTGAACCGGTCATGCCGACTTTTTTCTGGAAAATCTTCCTTTCGTTCTGGCTGGTGGTCATCGTCTTCTCCCTTTATGTGATTGTGTTTTTGAAAAGGCCGGCGGAGACGTCATGGCAGAATGTCACCCGCGACGCATTTGCAATCTATGCACGCGGCCTGGTCGACGTGTACGAACGGGGAGGGCCAGTGCGAGTTCAACGCGACCTGCAGCAGCTGCCCGGCGCAGCGTACGATCAGGCTTTCTTGCTGAACGCTTCAGGCAATGATGTAACAGGGCAGACCCTCCCTGCCGAGGCGGCAGGTGTCGCCGCTAAGACCAGTCCCGATGGGGAAGTGGAACTGGTAACTGCGGGCGGCAGATCATTTCTCGCGCAGCACCTCACGGGCCATAGGGGTGCCAATTACATAGCGGTCGCCACAATCTCGCATGCACCAGGGCCGCCTCCCCCTCCCACACCGCTTCGCGATCTCTTCATCGCTGTAACCATCTCTGGCTTGGTGTGTTTTGGGCTCGCCAAATACCTGGCTGCGCCCATCAATCAACTGCGGAATGCGGCGCAGCGGCTGGCCAGCGGAAATCTGACAGCACGGGCGGGCCGGCAGCTAGGACGCCGCCGTGATGAAATGGCCCAACTCGTCAACGACTTCGACCTGATGGCTGCGAAAATCGAGTCTTTAATGCAAGCGCAGAAGAGACTGATTGGCGATTTGTCTCATGAGTTTCGCTCCCCTATCACTCGCATCAACCTGGCAGTTGAATTGATCCGCGAGGTGGATATTTCCGCCGTCACGATGGCTATCGCCCGTATCGAACAAGAGACGGAGCGGCTAAACGCCATGGTCGGCAGCATGCTTGCCTTGTCGCGTGCTGATGCTGTGGAATCTCTGATGGACAGGAGTCCGATCCAGCTGGGTAAATTGCTGCGCAAGGTTGTGACGGATACGGATTTCGAGGCTCGAGATCGTAAATGTCACGTGGTCCTGAGTGCATCGGAAGAATGCATAGCCTCGGGAGATCCCGGCTTGCTTCGCAGCGCCGTCGAGAACGTGATCCGCAATGCCATCCGCTATACCAGCGCGGGCACTGAAGTGGAGGTCCGGCTTGGCTATGAGAACGCAAAGGGGAGTCACTTAGCGGTCATTCGTATCCGCGACCACGGACCCGGTGTGCCAGAGTCTGCACTGGAGCAATTGTTTCTGCCATTCTTTCGTCTCGACGAATCCCGAGAACGTTCGACGGGAGGAGCGGGCCTAGGGCTGGCGATCGCGCGGCGGGCGGCTCAACTGCACGGCGGCGCCATCCGCGCCGAAAATTGCCCAAGCGGTGGACTTGAAGTGACCATCACTCTCCCGGCCACGAGCGTCGCATGCCCGTCACTGGCCGGCTCCTGACGAGCCCCCGAAAGGCCCGAGGTCTATGGCGTAATCCGCGCAGCAGCTCGCGACTGCCGGTCTTTCGCTCCCCGTAAGCACAGGTCAGAATTGAGCATCTGCTCATTCCCCAACACCCCGGAAAATTGCGAATATTCAGAGAACTTTTCATCAACTCGGGACGGGCAAACCGCGAGGTCGCATGGTTGTTCGCCTTCCGGTCTCCCGTAGCGTGAATTTGCCTTCAGCGCTCCCAGCTCGTCGCTAACTCCCCTCAGCATTGGTCAACAACTTCCCGACTTACTGCCTGGGAATCGCAGCCGGATTACCAGCGATTCCAGGCGGACTGCTCGGAATCGCAGCCGGATAACCCGCGTGCGATTTGCGGTCCAGCCGAAAGCCCAAAGTGGAATACCACTCACGATAGTTGAGGGTATTTCCATTCACAAAGGTATAGCCACTCTGAATAAATGAATGCTTCCCCAAGTTGAAGTCAAGAGAAGTGGCAGCAAACTTCGATCTATCGTTCGTGGTGTAGGGCGAGATCAGATTCTGGTCTCCAAGCAAGACGTTAAAAAACGTCACGTGCGTAATCTGGCGCGATATAGACAGCAAGCGGTAAATGCCATTTGCGAAATCGCTGTCGAACTTCGAGTAGTGGAAATCGGCGCGGATGCCGGTGTGCGCGATTTCGATCCAGGTCAGACCGTACATCTGGTTGAGAGAATGATGCGTATCCCCGGTGTCCTTGCTGCGGCCGAAGGTCGTATAAAGCATCACATGCGATAGCGGCTCGAAATGGACTCCAGCACTCACGCCCTGAAAGACCAACGTGTCGGCCAGGCCGAGACCCACCAACTGCAGGGACTCTGTCGGCACGTCGCGAAAGTAGTTGTGATACACGTCGAAGGAGAGCTTCTGAATGGGGTGAAAATGAACCGTGAGATAGCTGTGTTCGATGCCGGCGCCTGGCCGTATGCCGAGGGTAGTTACGCCCCGGGGAGAGTCGGCCGACAACGAGTGATACACCGAAAACAGGTTCTTGTAGGAGACCTCGTTCTCAGCGAACACGAAAGGCCGGTCCAGCTTCCAGCCAAACGTTTCCGCGCCGAAGCCGGTGGTACTGCTGTAGTGGAAGGCGTCGTAGTCACCGCCGCTGAAGTTCACGAAGGATCCACCCGTACGCTGGTTCGGATCGAAATGCCAGGATGAGATATTGGGAACCGTGCCGGCAAAGGCCACGAGAGTCGCTCCCCCGCCCAGCTTGTAGCCTAAGTATCCCCCATCAATGGTATCCAGGCTTACAGCCCATGGCAGATACAGCCGGCCGACACCGGCCACCCACGCCGAATCAGGGTTGTCGTAGTACAGCTGCATGGTATAGGTCTTGTCCAGGGTTTCTTGGATGGTTGGTTCCTGAAACTGCAAATGGTGGTTGATGTTGCCGCGCCAGTATCCCTGCAGATTCCAGTGCGTCCCAAACATATTCGTGGTGTTACTTTGAAACGAGAGCCCCGTCTGTGTAGTGGTGCCGGGAGTGGAACCAGTGCTGGTGAGCCCGCTGTAATCCGTGCCGATGCGGAGGCGAAGCTGGCTTTCTGCCAGCCCTCCAGCATCTTCGGCAGAGAGCCGCCGGGGCTGCGCGTTGGACAACAATGTACCCCCTGGCTGCGCTTGTACTGGAGGGAGCTTACCCGTGGCCGCTGCAATGCGCATGGCCTGCTCGTCTTCGGGCGTGAGGAAGGCGCGGTCCCCTCGCTTGAGTTGACGCTTGGCCCCATATACCTCAGCGACGGCGGAGGAAGTTGCTACCGCGGTGATTGCAAGTTCGGCGACAGCGCCGCAAAACGCCTTCAAATCGTCCGAAGCTGGGTCTGAGTCGCACACGATCAGTTTCATTCCCGTTTGCAAACCCATGTTGGAGCCGCCGTCCAGGTACACCGCGTCGGCTGCGATGCCTCTGATCCTGAACCCACGCCTCGCCGCGTGGAATGTCGCGGGGTGCTGTGCGTCGGCCGGGGTGACAGAGGCATTCGGCAAGCCGGTCGCATTCGTGGGCGATGGCGCCGGTGGTTTTTCCTTGATCGCATTGGGGGTGGCGGCCGGCGCGGCCGCAACCAACCCGGGGGCCTGCGAAGCTTCGCCCGGGGGCAGGATGCTGAGCAGCACTTTGCTCCCCAAAGTGTCGATCTTGAACGGGCGCATCACGTCCAGATCGACGACGACACGCGTAACCGGCGGGTTGGATTGATTCAACCCTATGCGTACACGCGCAACACCGTTCCTGCCGACATGGATGCGGCGGAACAATTCTTTCGGCGTGGTATTCGGAAAATCGGCGATGACTCGATCAGGATGTTCGGCAAAACTCAGCGACGGAACGACCGGCGTAGTGAGGTCGACTTCGACCACGACATTCTGTTCATGGGTCGACACCTCCACCTGTTTGATCGCAGCAGACTGGCCCAAGGCCACGCGCCCCGCCGTCCCTATGGTTACAAGTAATACATAGAGATGTAGTCTTCGTCTCATTGACTCGCTCGACCGTTGTCGCACATTCGCTCGTCCCGGAGCGAAAGATTACTTGCGTCGGATGCTATTGCCAGGCACAGCTCTGTACCAAGTGTCCATAGAAATGTGACATTGCTGACATTCCAGCGAGTATCCCAGGGCCACATGATTCGGCGACTTGGCCTTGGTGTACATGTCCTCATGGCAGCTGACACACTGGGTAGAAAGGCCGAAGCGATTGAATTGCCCGACGGTTCCTACTTTGTGACAAGCGTAACAATCCACGGCCGCGTGAGCTCCGATCAACGGAAAGCGATCCTGGTGCTCATTGATGTTGTGGGCGGAAACCTCCCAGCCATTCGGGTTATGGCAGAGTTCACACTCCGCACCGTTCTTGCGACGATGCAGATCAGCGTGACAGTCCTGGCATTTTGAAGGAACATTGCTGAGGTTGCGATCGGCGTGGCAATCGGTGCATTCCGCTTCCATGTGGCGGCCGCGCAGTGGAAATCTGGTTTGCGAGTGCCTGAATTCGAGTTTGGCTCGAAGCGGCTTCCAGGCCTGCGCCGTATGACATTCCTGGCATGGAATCTTGAGTTTGTCCCCGTGCGGGCTGCGCGTCGTCTGATCCGGGCTATGTGTTGCCACGTCCGCGTCGACGGGCTGCCCCACCACAACACTTACCGAAACCCAGAAAGCAGATAAGAACAGAACCCGAAGACCCGACAATGTAACTCCCCGAAATGACCAGTGATTTCTCGACAGCCGGCCGGTTGCGCGCGCCTCTCGAAATGCTGCGTCAGCGGGCGGACCCGGCCGAGACCTGAGAAACAACAGCACCCAGGTTCTCGATCCTAAGGTTCGAGAACCTGGGTTGCTACTCCTCGCTAATTACCCTGACCCGAGGGATTTTTGCCGGGAACAATGACTCCAAATGTTCCCGCCACGTTATTGTGCGGACCTGCGGTAAAGTACAGGGCGTTGGTGTCGCCGCTGTTGGTATTGCCTCCTCCGAAACCGATCGCCCAAAGTTGATCGATGACGATAGGCCTGCCGGGCGTTTCTGTCAGTGTGTCGACGAACTGCCCCTTGGCGTTAAAGGCAACAATCGTTCCCGTATTGTTATTGTTGGAGACCAGCAGCGTGTTGCTCAAGCGGCCGAAATTCGCCGGAGCCAGCGCGAAGCCCCACGGTTGATTTAGCGGAGAGCCCTGCGCAAAGCTGGCGATGAGCGTTCCGTTTTCCTTGTAGGTATCAATAAAACCTCCCGGCCCTCCGTTGTTGGCTGCAAACGATACGTAGACCGTGCCGTTGATGTCTTGAATTCCAAACACCGAAAATCCCACCGGGATGGAGGGATCAGCGGCAAACGTGCCTGTCAAGGTAAAGGTTCCGTCATAAATGTCGACGACATTATTAGCGTTGTCGGCGGCAAACAAGGAGTTTCCCGAAGCATTGTTGGTGACCGCAAGGCCTGTGTAGGAAGCTTTGCTGGCCGTATTGTTGACCACGATCTGAGCGGCAAAAGGCGCCACGCCGGGCGACCAGGCGCTGATGGTTCCATCCAGAGTGTCAAAGATGAAGGGCGCCGCCTGGCCTTGAACGGCGAACTCGCCACTGGTGGAGGGGTTAAGCACAATTCCGGTCGGCGTTCCGACCGCGATGCCAGGCGCAGCTGGAACCGAAACCACCAGGCCCTGCTTGACCCCCTGGGCGTTGTAGAGCGTCGACCAGCCCGATAGATTGTCGCTGAGCCACCATGGACCGGTTGCGCTGCGGGCCATTCCCCAGGCATTCACCATCAGCGGATCGTCGTTGGCAGCCTGACCGAACTGGTTGGAGACGAGGTTCGTGAGTCGATATTGAGCCAAAGCGGTGCTGGAGAAAAACGCCAGCATTACACCGAGGCTGAAGATGAGAGCGAATTGACAACGCTGCATCAGATTCTCCTAGAGATATAAAGTAGGCAGTAGCCCAATGCCCAACCCGGATTGGGCCTACGGCTTCACTGGTTGAATTTTCGGCTGACGTGGTGGTTCTTAGTCGATGCCAGCAATATCTGACCTGTACCTACATTTCTGTCTGTGCCGGTCGCGATGTGTAAGGCAGCCCTCCCGGGACCTTGACGATCTCGAAACCGCAGTTTCGAGACAGCGGATGACTCGCTCCCGGCCTCTTAAAGTGCGATTGGGATCCACTTGAAGAGAGAGGAGAGTAGACCAAGTGCACCACACACACGAGAGAACTTTGTCAAGAACAAGTAAAAAATCGATTCCGGATGTACTGCCGTGCTGAATGATCCAGCCACTTTGGGCTCCGAGTTTTGTTAAGTAAGTGTAAAGGTTCAGTAAAATTGTACGAAGGAAGACGTCATCCCAGGGGAACCGTGTGGACGCATTTCTATTCGGGCACCCTTTCCTGTATTCCTGACCTGGGAAGCTCGGATCTGTAACCGAAAATGACCTCGGAATATAAGCTTCAACAGCGGAGCCGCTATGCAGGGTTCGTATAAGATGTCCTTCAGTGGGCTGTCACTATTAGTCAACCTTGTCACCGTCAGTCAACGAGTTAGCGCCGGTGGTTGGAGTGGCACACGTGACTTAATAACTAATCTTCCGCCTCGTGCGTGAAGAGACGTTAACTACGTGTGCACGGGGAGTAACGAGCTTTCAATCCATCCAGGACTTCGATCGTGTGTAGATGCGCCCGAACTCTACGCTGACCCCGTCTGCTCCTGTGCAATCAGCGTCAATCTTGAAAAGAGGCTTTGACATGTTCGCTTCAATGCTGGCCGGGCGGTTGAGCCAACAGTGGTAGCCTGCACCGGGGAATCTGCACCGGCTCCCGCGGGCAGAGCACCATCGAATGGAAGATCGATGGTGCGAGTTCCGCCTGTCTGTGTCCTGTTGACACGAATGAAGTGCGCCTTCACAAAAGCATTTCGCGCATCCCATAGCAGGGTGGCGCTTTGTCCGGCATGGATCTCATCCCTCATGGAGCAGGAAGTGTCACGCTCGCGACCAGGTCTCCGGAGTCTTCCCCACCAATGATCGTTCCCGCCGCGAGAACCCGTAAACCAGCCCAGGATTCAATGGAGAATTTCCCGCGTCGCGCCTGAAGCCCTTCTCCCTTCCCCGCCACACCCGACGGATTTGACATGTCAGGGTGCGACATGTCATGTTACGTACTATAAGCGTGCCGGCGGACGCCCGGTTGTCAGGTGCCCACATGAAGCGTATCGCTATTCGTCGATACGGTGTTGCCGCTCTCCCGAGCGCTATTCCACTCTGCCGGGAAAGCATCTGCGCTCTACAGAATTGGCGGCCTTTGGGATTGGAGTCCGCCCTTTTGGCCGGGTCTCTGCAGCCCATACCGACTGCAAGCCAATTGATGTTTCGATCTAACGACGTCGAGGTGCTCTGCGCGCTGGTGGGGATTGTGACCGGTTGCCGGAAGTGATTCGCGCGTATTCATCCGACCGGTTGCCGTACCGACGCGGCTGAAAGGTGCTCCATGCTCGAAGCCCGCAGTCTCACGAAGCACTACGGTTACATTACGGCGGTCCGCCAAGTCAGCTTCTCCATCGGAGCAGGCGAGATCCTCGGATATCTGGGGCCCAACGGCGCCGGAAAGAGCACTACTGTCAGGATGCTCACCGGGCTAATCGAGCCTTCTGAAGGTCAGATTTTTTACAGGGGTCGAAACATCTACAGCGACCTCGCCGGCTTTCAGCACCTGATCGGATATGTCCCTGAAGAGGCTCACCTTTATCCTCATCTCTCCGGTCGGGAGTATCTGCAGCTTGTGGGCAGGTTGCGGGGAATGCCCCGGCGGATCCTCGAGTCGAAGATGGATGAGCTCCTCCGGTTATTCTCACTCTGGGAGGACCGCTTTATCAGCCTGGCGTCGTATTCCAAAGGCATGGGGCAGAAAATCCTTCTTTCCGCTGCGCTCCTGCACAATCCCGAGATTCTTATCCTGGACGAGCCATTTTCGGGTTTGGACGTCACGTCCGCACTAATGCTGCGCCGCCTGCTAAGCGGCTTGGCGCGAAGAGGAAAGATCATTCTTTACAGCTCACATGTACTCGAAGTGGTGGAAAAGGTTTGCTCGCAGGTTTTGATCCTGCGCCAGGGCGAAGTTGTTGCCTATGATTCAATCACCCAATTGCGCGAGCTGATGCAGCAACCCTCACTGGAAGACGTCTTCGCGCAGTTGGTCCAAGTAGACGATGGAGCAGAACTGGCCGAGCGTATTCTCGAGGTTGTCGGTTCCAGGTTATGAAGAGATGGCTGGAAGAA